>WNFS01008336.1_pt1 | contig 12100 bp, 11 predicted proteins | sample 5400141 | NCBI WGS metagenome assembly WNFS01 (sample SAMN13153358, study PRJNA577476) | soil metagenome | isolation source: 60 cm saprolite under Madrone tree | place: USA:California | collected 2016-06-14 | reverse complement strand
CGAGCGTCTCGGCGGAGTTCAGATCGAAGCCGTAGCGGCCTTTCCAGCGGAACGTCTTTCCCCGCACCTTCTCCAGACCGTCCAGCTCCACTCCGCGCTTGCGCAGGAAGTCCAGCGCGTCGAGCGGAAAATCCTCCCCCACCACGCCGACCACCGACACCTTCGTCAGCAGGCTGGCCGCCGCCGCGAAATAGGTGGCGCTTCCGCCCAGCACGTCGTCGCGCTTGCCGAACGGCGTCTCGACCGAGTCGAACGCCACGCTGCCCACCACCAGGAGGCTCATGCCTTGAACCTGTCCCGAAGGAGCAGCGCCAGGCGCTGGCGCGCCGCTGGCGGGATCTGCGCCGGCGCGGTCATGACGGCGCTGTCCAGCGCGTGCCCGCAACTGCACGTTCGCTCCCGGATCCGATCGAAGCCGAGGATGGCGTTGCGGATCACCTCGCGGGCAGTGGCGACGTTCTTGCGCATCGTGTCCACCACCTGCGCGACGGTGACCGCCTCGTGGCCAGGGTGCCAGGCGTCGTAGTCCGTGGCCAGGGCGAGGGTCGCGTAGCAAAGCTCCGCCTCGCGGGCCAGCTTCGCCTCGGGCAGGGCGGTCATGCCGATCACCTCCACGCTCCAGCTCCGGTACAGCTCGCTCTCGGCCCGCGTGGAGAACTGCGGTCCCTCGATGCAGAGATAGGTTCCGAGCGGGTGCAGCGTAGCGCCGGCGGCGAAGCATGCTGCCTGGAGATACTCGTGGAGCTGCGGGCAGACCGGGTCGGCGAAGGCGACGTGCGCCACCAAGCCGTCGCCGAAGAACGTGTTCCGGCGCGCGACTGTCCGGTCGATGTATTGCAGAGGAAGCACCAGGTGCCCGGGGGCGATCTCCTCGACCATCGAGCCCACCGCCGACACGCTGACCACCCGCGTGACTCCGATCTGCTTGAGCGCGTAGATGTTGGCGCGATAGGGGATCTCGCTCGGGAGCAGGCGATGGCCCGCTCCGTGCCGCGCGAGGAACGCGACCTCCTCGTCGCCCAGCCGCCCGGTCACGATGGCGTCGCTCGGAGCGCCAAAGGGCGTGTCGACCTCCTCCCGGCTCAGGGCGCTCAGGCCGGGCAAGTCATAGAGTCCCGATCCGCCGATGATTCCCAGCACGGCGCGCGGTTTCGCACGCCCCGGGCCCGAGGTCAATTCCGCGCGCTCCGGACCTCGCGCTGCCCCTGCACCGCCAGCTGCCCGCAGGCGGCGGCGATGTCCCGACCCCGGTTCTTGCGCACCATCGAGGTGATTCCGCGCGCCCCGAGCGCCTGCCGGAAGGCGGCCACGCGCTCGGCGCCGGGGTCGCCGAATCCAAGGCCTGGATTCTCGTTGTACGGGATCAGGTTCACCTTCACCGGCAGGCCCTTGAGCAGCGCCGCCAGCCGGGCAGCATCCAGGTCGGAGTCGTTCACGCCCCGGAGCAGCACGTACTCGAACGTCACCCGGCGGCCCTGGCGGGAAGGGAACTTCCGCACCGCGTCGATCAAGGCGGCGATGTTCCACTTCTTGTCCACCGGCATCAGCTTCGCGCGCTGCTCGTCGGTGGTCGCGTTGAGCGAGACGGCGAGCTTGACCTGCGTATCCTCGCCGAAGCGGACGATGGCCGGCACCAGTCCGCTGGTGGACACGGTGACGTGGCGGTGGCTGAAGTTTGGCCCTGCTTCGCTGAGGAGCAGCTCCAGCGAGCGCATCAGGTTGTCGTAGTTGTGCAGCGGCTCGCCCATCCCCATGAACACGAGGTTGGTGAGGGGTCGCTCGCCCGGGACCCCGAGAGCGCGCAGGTCGGCGTTGACGCGATAGACCTGGTCGCAGATCTCGCCCGCGCTCAAGTTGCGCACCAGGCCCATGGTGGCCGTCATGCAGAAGCCGCAGCCCATGGCGCAGCCGACCTGGGTGGAAAGGCAGAGCGTCCGCCGCATCCGCGTCTGGGGCTCCTCCTCGTCGGACTCGGGATCGAAGCTTTGCGGTCCTGCCTCGTCCGGCATGTACACGCTCTCGATGAACTTTCCGTCGGGCGTGCGCAAGCGGTACTTGCGGGTGCCGTCGGCCGATTCCTGCACCGCGTCGATCGCGAGCGTACCGAGCCGGGCTTCCTTGCCGAGACGCTCCCGGAAGGCGCGCGGAAGGTCGGTCATCTCCTCCAGCGACGCGGCCCCCTTTGCATGGAGCCAGGCGTAGAGCTGCCGCGCCCGGTACGGCTGCTCACCCAGCCGCGACACCAGGGCGGACAGCTCCGCCGCGCTCAGCGACCGGAGGTCCGGACGCGCCACATCGTCCTTCACCACGGGCAACATGCTCAGTGGACTTTGTCCGGCGGAACCACGCCCTGCAAGGCCGCGGGCCCCTTTTCGGGCGGAGAGTGCTGCGGGCCCGTCACCGCGGCGCCGGGGATGGGCTTGCGGGCGATCTCCACCTTGTGCACCCGCCGGTCGTCCGCCGCCTTGACGGTGAAGGTCATCCCGCCCCAGACCACCAGCGAGCCGGCAGGAGGCACCCGCCCGGCGGTGGCGGTGAGGAAGCCACCCAGGCTCTCGTAGTCGCCTTCCTCGGGGAAGTCGATCCCGAGGTGCTGCTCGAGCTCGCGGATGGAGACCTGCGCATCGGCGAGGATCAGGCCATCCGAGAGGATCTTGATCCGCTTCTCCTCCACGTCGCTCTCGTCGTGGATCTCGCCGACGATCTCCTCGACCACGTCCTCGAGCGTCACCATGCCGCTGGTGCCGCCGAACTCGTCCACCACGATGGCCAGGTGGGTCTTGCGCCTCTGCATCTCCGTCAACAGGCGCGAGACCTTCATCACCTCGGGGACGAAGAACGGCTTGCGCAGGTAGTTCACCAGCTGGAACTCGGACGGCTGGATGCCCTTCTTCACGTCCGCAAGCAGGGTCTTCGCGTGCAGCACGCCGACCACCTCGTCCAGGCTGCCGCGGTACACCGGGATGCGCGACAGCTCCGTCTCGGTGACCAGCTTGAGCGCCTCGTCGTACGTGGCCGTCTCTTCGAGGGCGATCACCTGCGTGCGCGGGATCATGATCTCCTTCACCAGCACCTCGGTGAAGGCGAGCACGCTGGAGAGCAGCTGCTCGCGGACCTTGTCGATGGACCCCTGCCTCGCGCCCAGCGCGATCAGGTACTCCAGCTCCCGGGAGGTCACCGACTCGGACTTGGCGCCGTCGCTGCCCACCGCGCGGCTGACGGCGCGCGGGATCTGCACGAAGAGCCAGGCCAGGGGAAAGAGGACCCAGTAGAGCAGCGCCACCAGCGGCATGATCAAGACGGCGTAGCCGGAGGCATGACGCTTGGCGAAGGTCTTCGGCGTGATCTCCCCGAACAACAACAGGATCACCGTGGTCACGCCGGTGAGGACGGCGAGCCCGTGGCCGTAGCCTGCTTCTTCGGCCATCAGCGCAGTCAAGGAACCGAGACCGACGTTGACCAGGGTGTTGCCGAGGAGGAGCGCGGCCAGGATCCGGTCGGGATGGTTCAGCCACAGGCGAAGCAGGGGCGCCCGGCGTCCGCGCGTCTCCACCAGCGATCGGACCCGGGCCTCGCCAAGGGCAGTGAGGGCGGTTTCCGCGCTGGAGAAGAAGGCCGAGGCCAGGATTCCGGCGACGAACGCTATCCACTGCCAGGATGGAACCAAGCAGGCCAATTCTATCCGGCGGCCTGGAGCCTGGCGAATTCCTTGTCCGACCGGGTACTTGCGGCCTCGTGGTGCTTAATTACACTGCCCGGAAGTTGCTGCCGGGCCTGCCGGTAGGGCTCAGAGCCGGAAGCCAGCCCCGATCGCGACTTGCACCGCGAAGGAGGGTCCGAAGGACGCTCTCGACGTAATGGAGTCCTCGCGGCGGAGCAGGTAAGTCGAGGCCGAGCCGAGAAGAAACAGGTAGCCGCGCTCGGCGATGTCGCGGCTGATCCCCAGCGACGGGGAAAGCTGCAGCGCCGCAGTCGTGCGCGACGGGGCGACGCCCTGGGTCCGGAAGCGCTGCACGAGCAACGCGCCGCCGACCGTGACCCCCAGCTCGACCGATACGACGTTCAGATCCCGGACGTGCGCGGCGAACAGCTCCAGGTCGTACTGATCCACCGTCGCATGGATCCCCGGGTTTTCGAAGCTGCTGCGGCACCAGCCGAGACGGGGCGTCAGCGTCACGGAGCGCAGCGCGAACGCCACGCCGACGGCGGCGCCGGGGCAGGGGCCGGCCGCGTCCACCAGCGAGCTGCGCACGCGCCCCAGCGCTTCTACCGACGCGACGGTGCTGGCCGCTCCGCCTCCTTTTCGCACCAGCCGCGCGTACGCGGTGCGATCGAGACCGGCCTCGTCCACGCCCAAGGTCCCGCCCGCGGGCGCCTCGAACGTTCCTTCCAGCAGCACGTCCGGCCCGCGGCCCCGGACGAAGTAGCGCCCGGCGCGCACGTTGAGCCGGCGCGCTCGATCCCAGGCCGCGACCTCCCCCACGACCGGCCCTTCCTGGGTGCCCTGGAAGAGCAGCCACGTCCGCCCCTCCGGAAATTCGACCCAAGCGCGGTTCGGCGCATTCGCTTCCAGGGTGGTCAGCACCACGTCGCCCATCCCCCGCAGCTCGTAATCGAAGGTCGGGTGCTGGATGCCTGCAACCGTGCGGCTGGAAGCGCGCAGGGTGGCCTCGTAGGCATAGCGATACGCCTCGTCCAGCGTGACGCGTCCATCGCCATTCGCGTCGGCGGCGCCGAGGAGGCCCGAGACCAGCGCGTGGGTAAAGAAGCTGCCCTTGATCTCGTCCGACTCCTGGCTGTCCTCGGATGCGGCGCTGGAAGTGAGAAACACCGCGCCCTCGCCCGCCGCGCGCTCGCCGAGCCTGAGGTCGAAGGGTGGAATCGGCGCTCCCCCTTTGACGCGGGTGAGCGCGCCCGACCGGCAGGCATCGAGGATGAGCATCCGGAAGCCCGCTGCCGAGCCGCGCACCAGTTGCTCCAGCTCGCCCAGCTCCAGCGGCATACTACCCAGGTGCAGGGCGCCTGCGTCGGCATGGCCGGAGTAGTAGACGATCAGCATGGTCGCGCGCCCCGCCGAGCGAACGCGGTCGTTGACGGCGATCAGGGTGCGGCGGACCGTGCCCGCGTCTTGCCCGCGGAGAAGGACGAGGTTCTCGGGCCGCACCCCGCCGACCTCCTGGAGCATCGCCGCCATGCGCGCAGCGTCCGCCTCCGCGTAGGCCAGCGCGGCGTCGGGCGGCTGGCCCTGGTCGTTGCCCACCACCACGGCGAAGCGATCCACCTGCGCCGCGGCGGCGACAGGCACCAGCGCCATCGCGAGCGTGGTCAGCGCTTGACGAAGCTCCACCGGGTCACCTGGCAGCCTTCGGGAATGGAATCGCTGCCTCGCTCCAGCTGGATGCGCAGCGGCTCCAGCTCGATGGGGGAAGAGCAGAACACTCCCAGGATGCGTTCTTTGCCCAGGGTGTGGTCCAGCCGCGTTCCGAGCGGCAGCGGCATCTCGGTGCCCGCCTGGACGGGCGCGGCCCGCGCGCCCACCGGGTAGTAGACGAAGCCATGCCCTTCGGGGTCGAGGCTGAGCACGGCGACGTACCCGTTCACCGGCGCGGTCACCACGAACCGCACCGCGTCTCCAGCGGAGACCGCCTCGGTCGGACCGGCCCGACGCACCTCCCCTGCGTGCTCGACGTACATGCTGAGCGCGAAACCCGGCCCCTTGACGCGTTCCGTAGCGGGCCGGAGCAGCAGGACCGCCGACGCGGCCGCCGCGATGCCGAGACCTGCCGCGGCGGCGCGCTGCCAGCGGCGACCTCGCGGATCGCGCTTCACCACGCGCAGCGGCGGAAGATGCTCGGCGCGCGGCATCCGCATCCCGTCCACGGCTTCGGAACAGCGGGCGCATTCCGCAAGGTGCGCTCGGACCTGCTCTGCGGCGGCGCCGGTCAGCTCGCCCATCAGGAAGCGATCGAGGTGCAGGGCCGAGAGGCAAGCCGGCCAGATGAGTCTCGCGGGTCGAGTGGTCATGCGCTCTGCTCCATCTGTTCCAGCGACTGCTGGACGCGCTCCAGGAGGTAGCCGACTTGCCGGCGCGAACAGCCGAGCAGCTCGGCAACTTCGGCGTGGGTCATCCCGTCCAGGTAGTGGTAGACGGCGGCCGCCGCGACGTCCGCGGGCATTCGCGAGAGAAGGCTGCGCAGCTCGGCGAGCGCCTCCGCGCTGGATCGCGCGGCGGCCGCCAGCGCGGGAGCCACGTAGTCCCCGAGCAGCCGCGATCCGGTGCGACGGTTGCGCAGCTGGTTGAGGCAGAAATGGGTAGTTGCCCGGTAGAGCCACCCGACCACCGAGTCCGCGCTGCGGAGGACTTGCGGCGCCCGGAGGAGCGAGGCGAAGACTTCCTGCAACGCTTCCTGCGCATCTGGTTCGCTGCCCAGAAGCGCTCGCGCCCGCCGGAGCACGATGTAGCCGTGCGAGCGGTACAAGCGCTCGATGGCGGCGGCATCCAGGGTCACGGGCAGCTTCCGCCCGCGGGCCCGAGGCCGACAGTGCCGAGATCGAGCACCAGCTGCTCGCCCGGCAGCGCGGGCGATAGCCGATACGTGGCGCGGCAGAAGAAGCGCGCCGTGCCGGGACGGTCGGTTCCGTCATCCGGGACCCCGCGCTGCGTCAGGTCTACGACGCAGGCATCCAGCTGCGCGGGGGTGATGCATTGCGGGTTCACCGCGGCGACGCGCAGGAGATGGAATCCCGCCGGCAGCGGCGCGCCCAGCCACCACGCTGTGAGCGAGCGCGCAGGCACGTCGGAAGCGACGTACACGACCCAATGGTTCGCATCGATACCGTACGCGCCGTTCGCCGAAGCGGGCAGCGCCCCGACTGCTCCGGCGGCGATCCCGTAGGGCACGGCGCCCGCATTGGCGCGCGCGTAGGTCACTTCGCCCGGAAGCAGGGAGCGCCGGGCGGCGCCGGGCGGCGGCTGGTACAGATGCAAGGTGAAGCGCGCGGGAAAGCCGGCTTCCACGGGCGCGCGCGTAGCGAGCTCCTGATCGCCGGTCGACGGAGGCTCGCCCCGTTGCCAGAGCATCGCCGCCTCCAGGGCCGGCATCGGGCCCGAGCTCGTCACATGGCCCTGCAGCGTCATCAATGGCTCGCCCAGGTAGCCCGCTTCGGCCTGCGGATCGCAGGCGCAGAACAGCGTCGCCAGGGCAAGCAGCGAAAATCGAGTTGACCGCATCGGAAGCTCCCAAACGAGGCTCGCCTGCGGTTCCTAGGACCGCGAGCCCCCTGTTTGTGGCAAATGCCACGATTTTGCCCGAATCGGGTGGCTGGCGTTCCCTGGTGATGGTCATTCGTCAGGAGCCAATCCATGCGACTTCAGAGCCTCGCCCTCGTGCTCATGCTGCTTGCCGCTTGCGGGAAGCGGCAGCCGGCCCCCCCCGCCACCATCCAGAGCCGTGTCGCCCTGGCCCGGGCGGCAAATTGCGATTCCCTGCAACAGCAGGTGCAGGAAACGGCGGTGCGGCAGATGCGTTCGGCACTGGACGGGGCGAAGAGGGGTACGGGCTGGTACGGGATAGCAACTGGCGGCGCCGGCAACGCAACGCCGCAACCCGCAGCCGGGCCCGCAAGCTACAGCACCACCAACACGCAGGTGGCCGGCGTCGACGAATCGGACTTCGTCAAGAACGACGGCACCGAGCCTCTCCATCGCGGGCCAGCTGGAGATCGAAGGCTGGCCGACCACGATGTTCCTGGAAGGCAACCAGGCGGTGGTGTTCTCGAGCATCTGGACGGTGCCGGCGGGAGGCGGCATGGGCCCCGGCGGTGCGACCATGGTGGCCCCCTGCCCCAGCGGCGGGTGTTACTGGGGCTGGGCGACGACGAAGATCAGCATCGTCGATGTGAGCGATCTCTCCGCCCCGGCCGTCGTCGCCCAGCTCTATCTGCCCGGGTACTCGGCGGGAGCGCGGCGGGTCGGCAGCTCGATGCGGCTGGCGCTCACGGACGTGGTCCGTTGGCCCGAGGCGATCCGCTGGTTTCCCGACTATGACCCCGCGCTGTACCAGGATCACGAGAAGCTGGTGGCGGCGATCGACGCGCTGGAGGGCAGGAACGAGGCGGTCATCCGCGCCACGACGCTCGAGAGCTGGTTCCCGCAGGGAGAGCGCAAGCTCCTCGACGGCACCCGGATCGACGTCGGTTACAGCTGCACCGACTTCTACGTCTCCAACGCGCCCGAGCGCCTCGGCCTGGTCACCATCGCCACGCTGGATCTGGCCCACCTCGACGCCGGCGTCTCGCGCGCCAGCATCCTCGGCGACGCCGGCGTGCTCTATGCAACGCCGAGCCGCCTGTACCTGGCAAGTCCACACTGGTGGTGGTGGCCGATGACCGGCCAGCGCGACTGGACCTACGTGCATGCGTTCGACATCAGCGATCCGGTCACGGCGGCCTATCTCGGATCCGGCGGCGTGGAGGGCCACGTTGGAGACCAGTTTGCGATGGACGAGAAGGACGGCTACCTCCGCGTCGCCACCAGCACCATCGGGTACTCGGAGGACCTCAACGCGCCGGGGTCGTTCCACCTCGAGGTCAGCAGCCGGCTCAGCGTTCTGGCGCTGCAGCCGGCCGACGGCGGAGGCAACACCCTGGCGCTGATCGGCGAGATTCCCCAGCTGATGGCCGGCGAGCGGCTGATGGCGACGCGGTTCACCGGCGACACCGGGTACGCCGTCACCTTCCGCTACGTCGATCCCCTGGTGACGTTGGACCTGAGGGACCCGGCGCACCCGAAGAAGGTCGCCGAGCTGACCTTGCCCGGCTTTTCGACCTACCTGCAGCCCATCGACGCGAACCACCTGCTCGCGATCGGCCAGGATCTCCCGCTCGACCCGGGCGGCCGCCCCGACTGGAGCCGGCGCTCCGTCCAGCTCTCTCTCTTCGACGTGGGCGACCTCGCCCACCCGACCCGAACGGCGCAAGCCCTGGTGGGCACTCATTCGGCCTACAGCGAAGCGCTCTGGGACCACCACGCCTTCAACTGGTACCGCCCGGACGCGTCAAAGCCCGGCCTCCTGGCCATCCCCTTCGGCGACTGGGTGCAGCCCGACCCCGGCAGTCCCTGGTGGAGCGGATTCGTCAGCGACGTGCGCGTGTTCTCCGTGGACCTGGCCACCGGCATCACGCCCATCGGCGCGCTGGGCATGGGCGACGTCTACATGCAGCAGGGCAGCGGCGACTGGGCCTTTTGGTACCGACCCTGGGTGCGGCGCAGCGTGATGGCCACCGATCAGGCCGGACAGACGTTCGTGTATGCGGTTTCGGACGCGGGCATCCGCGCCGCGGAGCTGACGCACCTCGGGACCCCGCTGGCGACGGCGCTGTTCCCCAAGGCGGCCTCGCGATAGCGCGGCGCGTACTGCATCTAGTTGCACTGCACCAGGAAGCGGGCCGCCGGGGACCCGTGCCGTTCGGAAGCGATCCAGAGCTGCGCCCAGCCCTGCGCGCTGTCGGAGATCTTCCATGCCTCGCGCACGCGCCAGGTCTCCCCGCGCCGCGAGGCGAACACGGTCCGCACCGGCCCCATCGCGCCGTCGCTCCGCTTCCAGGCATAGGTGAACGCGCCGGGCCGGGCGGCCGTCATCGTTCCGGTGAAGATCAGCCTGACCGGACAGCGGCCCCGGTAGATCCTCTTGCTCGCCTCGGCGGTGGTCCAGCGGACCACCCGTTCGGTCGCGGGCGCTCCGAAGGCAGTGGTGCAGAGCAGCGCCGCCATTGCGATGCGCATGGAATATGACTGTAGCGGCAGACGGCCGGCGGGCGTAGGGCGCTACCGGCGCCACTCGTACTTCACCAACTCCGTCTGTGCGAAGAAGTAGGCGATTTCGGTCCTTGCGTTCTCGGGCGAATCGGACCCGTGGACGCTGTTCGCCTCGATGCTCTTGGCGAAGAGCTTCCGGATGGTGCCTTCGGCCGCGTTGGCCGGATTGGTGGCTCCCATCACTTCGCGGTTCCGCGCCACCGCATTCTCGCCTTCGAGCACCTGGACGATCACCGGCCCCGAGGTCATGTACTGCACGAGGCTGCGGAAGAACGGCCGCTCGCGGTGCACCGCGTAGAAGCCCTCCGCCTGCTGCTGCGTCAGGTGCAGCATCTTCATCGCCACGGGCTTGAGGCCCGCCTCTTCCAACTTCGCCAGGATCTTGCCCACCACGCCGCTCTGCAGCGCGTCGGGCTTGAGAATCGAAAGGGTCCGCTCGGTCGCCATGGTGGCCGGCGCTGCTACCACACTCAAAAGCGGATCGGAAGGGCCGCGATCAAGAGCTTGATGTCGTCGTCGGTGAAGAACACGCCGGCGCCGATGAAGAAGTCGCGGCCGCTGACGATGCGGGTCTGGTGCTCCGGGTCGACTTTCGGCGGGTTGAGCAGGTCGTCGGCGCCGGCGGTGATTAATAGATGGTCGAGGAACCGGTAGTCGGCGTAGAGCTTGAACCGGGGGCGGTTCTTGAGGGGGTTGGCGAATTCCCAGGCGTCGGCGGAGATGGTCAGCGCATCGTTGGCGAGATAGAGCTTCATCCCCACCCCGCCGGTGTTCTCCAGGATGCCGAAGCGGCCCGAGATGGGCCCGTAGCGTTTGGCCAGGTATGCGCTGAACTTGAGCACCCGCTCGGTGGTGATGGTGTTCACCGCGGTGGGGAAATTCGGGAAGCAGGTCGCCGTGCCGCAGGAGGCGCTGTTCACGGTGCGGACCTGGCGCGTGTACCCGCGCGGGTCGTCGACGATCTCGATCCCGTACCACTTGTCCGGGCGAGGGATGATGCGGAGACCGAAGTAGTTCTTGGTCCAGGGGTTGTAGGCGGTCTCGCGCGCCAGGCCGAGCACGTTGGGGATGTTGGGATCGATCCTCCCGCCGCCCGGAGCGCCCACCATCAGCTCGCTGCGCCAGTTCACCTCGACGCGGAGCTGGTCCGGAGTGCCGAGGAGGTTGGTGAGCTGGGTGGAGGCCTTGTCCAGGTTCTTGGCGAGCTTGTCGTCGTTGACCAGGTGCCCGATGGTGCCCTGCCCGGTATTGATCTTCTCGGTGATCTCCTGGACGTTGGTGAGCGAGGCGTCCAGCTTGGCCAGGTTGGTCTTGAGGCTCTTCACGCTGTCCTTGAAGTCGCCCTGCTGCTGGGATCCCACCACCTGGCCGATGGTCTTGAGGACATCGCGCGCCTCCCGGGTCGCGTCGCGCGTATTTTGCAGGATGGCGACGATGTCGCCGCTCTCCGCCGAGGAGAGCGAGGCCAGGTCGCCGGAGAACTGCTGGAAGTTCTCCAGCGTGGCGTCGAGCTTCGCCCCGCTCTGGTTCACGATGCGCTCGATCCCTTCGCTGATGCGCATGAGGCGCCCGATCAGCGTGCGTATGTTGTCCTCGCCCTCCGCGCCGCCCAGCACCTTGCGCAGGTTCCCGGTGATGTCCGAGATGTCGCCGGCGATCTTGTTGAGGGACTGGAAGACGTCGTTCATCGACGGCTGGCGGATCACGAAGCGGATCTCGTCGCCGTCCTGGAGCACGGGCTGGTTCGGCGAGCCGGGCGTCACGTCCAGGAGGAAGTCGCCCAGGATCGACTCGCTCCGCTTGGTGATGGTCGCGTCGCGGTGCAGGACGAACTGCCTGCGCACCCGGAGCCACACCTTGGCCTTGGAGAGCTGCTGATCCAGCTCGACGCGCTCGACCTGCCCGATGGGGATGCCGGCGATCTGCACGCGCGAGCGGACCCCCAGGCCGGTCGCGTCGTCGAAGATGGCATAGACCAGGTAGGTGCGGTCGGTCCCGAACTTCTCCGCGCCGATCAGGTAGAGCCCGAACCCGAACGCGGCCACCCCAAGGGCGACCACGAGTCCGACGCGCAAGGGGGTCCAGAAAGATTGCACGGTGTCTCGATCCTAAGTCCTTCCGAACCATGTCGCGAGAAATTGCCGCGTAAACGGCTCCTTAGTGTTGCGTACTTCCACCGGCGTCCCCTCTTCCACGACCCGTCCTTCGTTGAGCATGGCGATGCGGTCGGCGATGTGAAAGGCAGACCCGACGTCGTGGGAAATGACCACGCTGGTCACCGTG
>WNFS01008688.1_pt1 | contig 12101 bp, 7 predicted proteins | sample 5400141 | NCBI WGS metagenome assembly WNFS01 (sample SAMN13153358, study PRJNA577476) | soil metagenome | isolation source: 60 cm saprolite under Madrone tree | place: USA:California | collected 2016-06-14 | reverse complement strand
AAGCCGGGCGGCGAACCGTTCGCCAAAGCCGGGCGGCGCGTTGAGGCCGGTGCCGACCGCGGTGCCGCCCTGGGCGACGGCGAACAGATGCGCGGACGCCTGCCGGATGCGGCCGATGCCCGATTAGAGCTGCGCCGCATAGCCGCAAAATTCCTGTCCGAGGGTGAGCGGCACCGCATCCTGCAAATGGGTACGGCCGATCTTGACGATAGACGCGAAGGCTTCGGCTTTCTCGGCGAGCGCGCGGTGAAGGCGCTCGAGGGCCGGTATCAACCGCGCCGTGATCTCGCGCACCGCGGCGATGCGGATTGCGGTCGGGAAGCTGTCGTTGGAAGACTGGCTCTTGTTGACGTGGTCGTTGGGATGAAGAGGTTCGCGCGCACCACGCACACCGCCTAAGAGTTCATTGCCGCGATTGGCGATGACCTCGTTGACATTCATGTTGGACTGGGTGCCGGAGCCGGTCTGCCAAACGGCGAGCGGGAAATGACCGTCGAGCTTGCCGGCAATGATTTCCTCGCCAGCCGCCACAATCGCATTGGCGCGGCGCTCGTCAAGGAGCCCGAGTTCGCAATTCACCTCGGCGGCGACGCGCTTGATGAGCGCAAGGGCTCGGATCACCGCGAGCGGCATGGTCTCGGTGCCGATGCGGAAATTCCGCCGCGAGCGCTCGGTCTGCGCGCCCCAATAGCGATCCGCCTCAACCTCGATGGGGCCGAATGTATCGGTCTCGATTCGCGTATTCGCCACGATCGACTCCGTCTGCCCCCTCCCTAACCTCCGCAAGCAGGGGGACGCTAGGGAGGGGATTAGCGTCTCTTGCGATCGGCCGGCGCCGGAGTGCGCCCCCTCCCTTCCTTCCCGCGCGAGCGGGGGAGGAAAGGGAGCGGGTGGGGATCATGCGGATGTGCCCCGGCGTCCGCCGGCATATAGGCGATGTGGCCGTGGCGCACGCCGCGCTCCGCGATGACGTGATCCGCGAATGCCTTCACGTCGGCGCTCCTGCCTCTGAGCACAGTCACCTCAAGGCAACTGTCATGGTCGAGATGGACATGGAGGGTTGCCTGCGCAAGGCCGTGATGGGCGTGGAAATCCTGGGTCAGGCGCTTGGGGAGCTCGCGCGCGGCGTGGTCGTAGACATAGCTCAGGGTGGCGACGCAATTGCGGTCATGCGCCACTTCGAGGTTTGATTGCGACAGGCCCGAACGGGCCAGATCGCGAATAGCTTCCGAGCGATTGGCGTAACCGCGCCCCGCCATAAACGCATCGATCTCGGCCACGAGATCGTCGTCGATCGTGATTGTCACGCGCTGCATATGCCACCAGCTGCTTTGTATGATGATTTAATATTGACGTCATACTCGTGTGTCACTACGTTGCTGATGTTGATAAAGCACACGACTCACGCGGTGCCAACAATGGGCTGAAGCGAAGCATGTCGGTCTGATTGCGCAGTTGTGTCTGCACGAACGTCGGGGGGCGGAAGTGTCGCGGGGGTGGCGTCGAGTAGCGTTTGCGTGGGCAGTGATAACGATATTGCCGCACAAGGCACCGGCTCAGTCGCCGGCGCCTCCTGAGATTCCCGGTGGCGCAATGGTCCCGCCTGTTTCAGATCAGCCGGCAATTGTCGTTACACCGCGAAATGCCCAGAGCCTGCCGACCATAAGCGTATCAACGAAACGCACCAAGCCGCGGGCGAAGCCGATCGCCACCGCGCTGACGCCGAACACATCGCCTGCGCCTTCGGTACCGCCCACCGGCACGCCCAATGTGGGATCGGGACCAAGACCGGCGCCGAGCATGGCGAGCCAGATGACCGTGACCGGCGCCGATCTCAACGCCCGTCCGGTGACGCGGCCGGGCGAAATCGTCGAAGCAGCGCCTGGGCTTATCGTGACGCAGCACAGCGGCGAAGGTAAGGCCAATCAGTACTTCTTGCGCGGCTACAATCTCGATCACGGCACCGACCTCGCGGTCACGGTCGATGACATGCCGGTCAACATGCGCACTCATGGGCATGGCCAGGGCTATTCCGACCTCAATTTCCTGATGCCCGAGATCGTCAACTCTCTGGACATCCGCAAAGGTCCGTATTTCGCTGATGTTGGGGATTTCGGCTCGGTCGGTGCGCTCAGCATCGGGCTTCTGGACACCACGCCGAAGAAGACCGCGACACTGACGGTCGGCAGCTTCGGCTATCAGCGTCTGTTCGGCATGGGCGCCACCCGGGCCGGCGACGGCAATCTCTTCTTCGCCGGCGAACTCGCTCACTACGACGGACCGTGGCAGAACCCCGACGACGCCCGCAAGGTCAACGGCGTCGCGCGCTACAGCCAGGGCACCGCCGATGATGGCTTTACAATCACCGGCATGGCTTACAGCAATAAATGGAACTCCACAGACCAGGTGCCATTGCGCGCCATCACGTCCGGCGTGATCGACCGCTTCGGCGCGATCGATCCGACCGACGGCGGCAATGCCGAACGCTTCTCCCTGTCGGGCCGCATGGTGAAATCCGATGACGCCGGATACTGGAAAGCCAATTTCTACGCGGTCAGGAGCACGCTTGATCTCTACAACAACTTCACCTGGTTCTTGAACGATCCCATCAACGGTGACCAGTTCCACCAGCATGATGGACGCACCCTGCTGGGCGGCAATGCCTCGCGCACCTTTCTGGGCACGATCGGCGGGGTGCGATCGGAAACGACGCTGGGCATCCAAACCCGTTTTGATGATATCGACGTCGCCCTCACCGACACCTTCCAGCGTTCGTTCCTGTCGAACACCCGCACCGACCACGTCAAGGAGGCGAGCGCCGGCATCTATGCTGAAAACACGGTCTACTGGACCGACTGGTTCCGGACCACGCTGGGATGGCGCGGCGACTATTACGACGCTAAGGTCGATTCGATTTTCGACGCCAACAATTCCGGACACACCAACGCGGCGATCGGCAGCCCCAAGTTCCGCATGGTGCTGGGGCCGTTCTACAAGACGGAGCTGTTCTTCGGGGCCGGCATGGGCTTCCACAGCAACGACGCGCGCGGCGCCACGATTACTGAAAGCCCGGTCGACCGGATCGCAAATCCCGGCATCACATCGTCGCCGCTCAACGCCTCGCCGCTGCTGGTGCGCACCCGTGGCTTCGAGGCGGGCGTTCGCTCCAAGATCATCCCGGGTCTCGATTCCTCGGTAAGCCTTTTCATCCTCGACCAGGCCTCAGAGATTCTGTTCGCCGGCGACGCCGGCGACACCGAGGCGAGCCGCCCGAGTGAGCGGTACGGCGTTGAGTGGACCAACCACTATCGGCCGCGCTCATGGATCGATATCGACGCCGACCTCGCCTGGACCCACGCCCGGTTCCTCGGCTTCAACCATGACCAGGCAGACGCCTACGCGGAGCTTATCGCAGATAAGGCGCCGGCGGAGGTGCTGATCGGCAACGCGCCGGGCAACTTCATCCCCAGTGCGCCGGCGGTAGTGGCCTCAGCGGGCATTACGTTGGGTGAGCCGACCGGCTGGTTCGGCACGCTGCGCTGGCGCTATCTCGGCCCGAGCCCGCTCACCGAGGACGGCGCATTCCGTTCGCCGCCGACCAGCATCTTCAATGCCCGGCTTGGCTACCGGTTCGAAAACGGCTGGCGCATTCAGCTCGACGCGCTGAACCTGTTCAACACCAAGACCAACCAGATCAATTATGCGTATGGGTCACTGCTTAAGACCGAGGCCTTGTCCAATCACTGCCCGGCGCCCACCGCGGTGTGCCAGAATGGTGTCATGGACTACATCCTGCACCCGGCTGAGCCGCTGGCGATCCGGGTTTCGCTCATCGGGGTATTCTGAGCGCAAAAGATATCGGCATATGTTCGCGGGCCTCGCCTTCAGAATTTAAAAGCAAGCGACACCTCATAGGTGCGTGGCGCGCCGAGGTAGACCTGGTCGGGGTAGCCCGGGTCGGAGAAAGCGCCGTAGGCCTTGTTCGTGAGATTTCGCACCCGGAATGCGAGCCGCGTCTTGTCGACCGTCGGCAGCAGGAGGGGCTTTTCGATGTCCACGAACAGAAAGGCGTCGGCAACCGTGTAGGCGTTCATCGTGATCTCGTTGTCCTCGCGAAGGAAGCGCGCGCCGACGTGACGCACCGAGCCGCCGATCTCGACCGGCCACCGCCAGCCTTCGTAACGGTACGAAGCGCCGGCATTGGCGACGATCGGCGCCACGTTCGGCGGCGTGTCTTGAATGTCCGGTTGGGCCCAGGCTGGAGGACATTCCGGCGCGCGATATCGAAGGCCGAGAACGTCCATTCCGCCTTGTTGTCCCAGAACAGCTGCTTCACTCCGGTCTCGTAGATGCGCGAACTCGTCAGAAGGAGAGGCGACGTCGGCGAGATGGAGAAAACGCTGCCGATTGCCGGGTCGAACGCGGTGGCGTACTGGCTGTAGAAGACGAGATTACGGATCGGCTCCCAGGTGTAGGCCGCGCGGTAGGACACCGGCGTCCATGTCTTGGTGAACGGGAAGTTGGACTCCACCGCGCCGTCTGCGTCCAGCGCGTTCCGGGTCAACTGCAGGTCTTCCACACGCACGCCGCCGATCAGAGCGAATGTGGGCGTGAGCTTGAGGCGGTCTTCGAGCGCTCCGGCGACGGTGTTGAGATGGCTTGACCTCGTTTCCAGGTCCGTGAAAGCCCCGTAAAATCCGCGGTCCGGCCCCACGACCGAAACCGTGTCCGCTGGAAAGCCGCCGAAGTCCTCCTTGAACAGGATGTCATTGCTGCTGGCGGCAAGCTGGGCCGCGACGCGGTTTTCCATGCCGAATATCTGAGAATTCCAGACCAGATCGGTGACGTTGCCGTACACCTTCTGGTCATGGGAAACGAAGAAGCGGTCGCGATCGATCGTGCTGATGACGTCGTTGAACGCATAGGTTTCGCTGTCGAGCCACTCCCGCTTGGTCTGATACGAATAGACCTGACTTTTCAGCGTCACATTATCGGTCACAGCCCACTCGAAGCCGGTCCGAAGCCAAAGCTCCCGGGCGCCGGTGAAGTTGTCGAGCACATTGTAGTTGGTTTTGAGGGTGCGGGAGTCGATGGTCACCGGCCCAAGTTGATCGCCGGTGAACGAGAGGGACGTTGGGTTGGTGCCCGAGACGACGCCGCTGGTCGAATGCGAGCCGGCGAACTTGGTGGTGACCAGCGGCGTGCCCCAGTACGAGTTGCCTGCGTCTCTCCTGTATTCGACCGCAACGAAGGTCTTGAAAACATCGGACATGCGATAGTTGAATCGTGCCGAGATGTTCGTGAGGTCCTTGTGGACGTCGTCGATGAAGCTGTTGACCCGGGCCTCGCCGACGCCGACGTAATAGTCGAGGCCTTGCAGCGACGTGCTGCCGCTCGACGTGAACCCGGAGCGGATCGAACCGAGCGAATCGGCCGAAATGAAAGCCTCGTTCCGGATGGGGCCGGTCGTCGGCTCGCGGGACACGTAGTTGACCGCGCCGCCGATCGCGCCGTCCCCCGACATCAGCGAGGACGGGCCTTTCAGGAATTCGACATGGTCCAGGTTGACGGTGTCCATGACCCGCGAGACGAAACTCTGCGGCCCGATCTTGATCCCGTCATAAAGAACGTTGACCTGGCCGAATTCGAAACCGCGCATCGAAAAGCCGCCCGGCGCGCCGGCGGCATCGAGCGACAGCACGCCAACCGCGCCCTGCACGACTTCCGGCGTGGTGCGATAGCCCTGGTCCCGCATTGTCTGTTGGTCGATGACCTCGACCGTTGCCGGAATTTGGCGGACCGGCAGGCCAAGCCGGCTGGCGCTGTCCGCGACCGCTCCGGTGTTGAGAGGGCTTGGCGGAGCTGTGCCGCCCGCCGGTCCGGCAGCCGTTCCGGCCGGGGTCGATGCTCCCGGCGCAGCAGGCGCTCCAACCGGCGGCCTCGAGGGCCGTGCCGGCGGCCGTTTGCGCGGCGCCGCAACGTTGATCTGTGGCAGGTTCTTTTGCCCGTCGTCTGGTGTGGTCTGAGCGGCGGAAGAATCCGGCACCAACAGCGAATAGAGCGCCAGCAGGCTCAAGCTGGAAACGGAACACCTCAATGCGCGACGCCGAACGCCGCAACGACAGCGGCCCGCAGATACGAGACGAAACATTATCCCCCCCGACATCCCGCTCGGTCAAACGCCGAAGCGGATTCCGTCAAAACAATAAGCGACGGTCAGACGATGCCGGTAGAGAAATGCAACAATCGTAACGCACCATATCTTTAGTTTATATCTGATGATTCAACTTTTGATGATAGCATACCCCTTCATATTATGCCGAGACTGAGGTCTCAATGAATCGATCCGAAGGTCCGTCAAAACACCAAAATATTTTTATGGCCAGAGTTTTACATTATAGGCTAGCCCCCTAGGCTAATTTTAAATCACGCATATGACCTGCGCTCAAATGTCTCATCCTATCCATGCTGCGCACACTGACCTCGCCTTGGCGCAGCTATTCAGGGACGAATGACTGTGCCAGCGGCACAGCGAGAGCGATGCTGATCCGCACCAATCGATTGCTGCGATCTGGCCGCTGGTTGGCGCTTAGCCAAACAGTGGGCTCGATATAATCTGTCGTAACAGCTCAATCGACCCGATACTGATGATTTATAAAGCGGGGCGTGGCCGTGAAGTCCATCTCTCTGGTCGGCAAAGTCGACAGCGAGCCACACCACGACACTTCCATATTCGCGGAAAAGCGCATCTGCGGACGCACCGACTCAGGGTCATCCAGACTGTTGATGGTGAGGCTGATATTAGGGCCGCCGATCTGACGATAGGACAGAGGCGTCCCGCAATTTCGGCAGAATCCCCTCTCAACAAGGTTCGAACTTGCAAAAACGTCGGGTGATGTGGACCACTCGACCTGATTGGCAGGAAATCGAACGAATGCCATGAAGGGGCCGCCGGACGCTCTCTGGCACATGCGACAATAGCAGACACTCGAACGGTCCCTCGGCTCAGCCGCCCGGTATCTTATTCGCCCGCACTGACAGCCGCCGACATACGCCATTGCGTTGTGACCCGGTTTCAATATTTGCGCCGCAGAGAGAGGGCATTTTAACTTATTTGAGCCGCGCTTTCACTTGATCGCGCTTTCACTTGATATTGAATCTTATCGGCACCACGAAGGACAGCTCGCTCGTTTGCGCCTGGCGCGGAGGTTTCGGCATCGGTTGAGCGCGGGCCAGCATTGCAAGGCATTCGCGGTCGAGTTCGGGCGAGCCCGACGTCTCAAGAATGCGGCTTTCGCGCACCCATCCGTCACGGTCGATCGTGAAGGCGAGCCGGACCGAGCCATGTTCGCCGCGGGCGCGCGCCTCGGGGGGATAGCGCTTGAATCGCTCGATGTGGCCGACGAGCGCGCTTTCCCAACGGCGGATGGCGGCGGAAGGCTCTACCGCAGCTCCGGCCACGGGCGGCGCCGGGATTGTGGGTACCATGGCGACAGCGGGCAAGGCCGTCGGCGGTGTCTCTTCTGCCGGAGGCTCAGGTTTCGGAGGTTCGGGCTCCGGCAAGGCGACCTCGGCGACTTCCTCGGGCGGCTTCGCTTCCTCCTTGGGAGGCGGAGTCGGCCGCGTCTCCGGTTCGGTCAGGCCCGGCGCAAGCTCGGTCGGCGGGGTGGTGAATGCGGCTGGCGCCTCGGGAAGCTCGACCATTACAACCGGGGCGCCGGCGTCGAAACCGGAATCGGAAAGTGCGTGACGCAGCAACGCCACTGCGGCTGCGCCGTGCAGGGCAACGGCCACCGCAAAGCAGATTCCCCAATGCAGGGCGTCTCGGCGCGAGCTTTCGAAGGGTAAGGCGAGCGCTGTCATCGCAAACCTGCCACCAGGGCGACGAAGGCGACCTTGAGATATTCTCCGGCGCACAGCACGTTCACGATATCCATCAGGCGGCCGTAGGTCTTGCCGGGATGTACAAAGACGTGTTGGCGGAAGCGGGGAACTGTTTCCAGCGTGGTCCGCCCGCATACACTTAGCAAGAAATGACGGGCATCTGTCCCGGGACATGTTCCAAATCTGGCCGGGAACTTTTGGCAACCGGATCGGTGCGGGAAGTCGCTTCTCAACTATCCCGATGCCCCGGGCACACGACCGGAATCCGTGCGCAGGGAAATTACGACTAGATCGGATTCGATCATCTTAAATTACACGTCGGCGTCGTCGCCGGGGACAAGCCGGGCCACGACGCGCGGGAGAGATCAAGTGCTTCGGCGCGATCAGAATTCGCTCTGGCGCACGCGACTCATAGGAGTCGCAGGATTTCATCTTCTGGCGTGAGAGAACACGAAGATCGACACGGCCTTGATCTCCTCGGCCTTCAGTGTGCCGTCGAACGCCGGCATGACGCCACGGCGCCCTTTGACAATCGACTCAAGTATCGCGGCGCGGTCCGAGCCCCACAGATATAAATCCGGGCGTGTCAGGTTTGTCGACCCGATCGGGTCGTATCCGGTACCGTCGACGCCATGGCAGTCAAAGCAATTGCCCTTGGCGCCGTCATGAAACAGGACATCGCCGCGCGCGGCGCGGGCCGCGTCCGCGGTTTGACCGCTGATCTGGAGCACATATTCGACCACATCCTCGATTTCTTGCGGCGTCAGAAATTCCGTGCTTCCGAATTCCTTGGTATCCTCTTCACTGCGATATTTTGGATCGTAAGCGAGCATGTCGGCTTCGAGCCCACGCGCATTCGGATGGTCTGAGCGGATACCATACCGCACCGTCCATTCGACATCGGAGGGGAATTTGACGTTTCCGCCCGACGCTAGGTCGTCGCCGGAAAAACGCCACTCGGCGTCGGTCAAATCGGGGGTGTGTTGATCAGGAAGCCCTTTCAGGTCAGCGCCGTGACACATCGCGCAATTTTTCTCGTACACCTTCTTGCCGAGCGACATCGCCCCTGCGGTCAGACGGAGGGATTTGAAAATGTCGTTGACCGCAAAGGATCCCAATTCCCCCGGCCTGGCGAGGAACTCGCCATATTCTTCCTCCGGCTCCGTCGCAGGCGGTTGCTGCGCGGCGGTGCCAGCCGCGGCGCAGATCCCCAACACGACGAAGGTCGCCCGGATCAGACGGCGGGTTCGTTTGGTCGATCGCGACAAGGCAGAGCGGCACGCCGCAACTTGTTTGCTGCCAACCATCTGCTCCCTCCGTCACGCTTTGTGCGATCAACGCACCCCCTCCCTACTCTCCCGGCATGCGGGGGAGGGTAGGGAGGGGGCTCGCCCATTGTTAATGGGACCGCTGGATTTCGGCAAGACGGCCGCCTAAGCAGCTAGCAGCGCGACCTCCCTCAATCCGTCAAGTTAAAAAACGGATATTGCTTTGGCGGATCGCGGTCCTCGCGGTTCCACCAGCCGCCGCCCAGGGCCTGAAATAGTGCCGCGGTGTCGGCAAAGCGATTGGCCTGCGCCTGGACGCGCGTGAGCAGCGCCTGGAAGTAGGTCTGCTGCGCATTAAGGACCAGAATGTAGTTGATGTCGCCGAGTTCCAGTCGCCGGCGCGCGATCGTGAGGCTCCGATTGGCGGCATTTTCGGCCGCAACGGCCTTTTGCAGCGCCGCCGCGTCGTTCCGCAGAGCGCTCAAGCTGTCGGCAACGTTTTGGAACGCGGTCACGACCGTGCTGCGATACTGCGAGGATGCCTGTTCGAAAGTAGCGCGCGCCGCGACCTCCTGTTGGTACAGGGTGCCGCCGTGGAAGATCGGCTGGAGCACCGAGCCAGCTATCGCCCAGCTCCCGGTGCCGGGCGAGAACAGTTGCCCGATCATTGGCGCCGTGCTGCCGACATTGCCGGTGAGCGTCACGTTCGGGAGGCGGTTGGCCACCGCGACGCCGATCAGGGCGCTCGCCGAATGCAGGCTCTCCTCCGCAGCACGAAGGTCGGGGCGTTGTTGAACGAGTTGCGACGGCACGCTCACGGGGAGATCACGGGGCAGCTTCAGCCCCGCAAGGGTGAACCTCTCCGGCGGCTCCTGGTTCGGAAAACCGCCGGTGAGCGCCGAAAGCAAATGGCGCTGTTGCTCCAATTGTCGCTGCAGCGGCGGGAGCGTTTGCTCGATCTGCGCCAGCGCAGCCTCCTGCGTCACCACGTCTGCCTCCGAGATCTGGCCGGCGTTGAATTGCGTGCGCAGCAACTGGAGCACATCGGTGCCGATCTTGATGAGCGACCGCGTGGCGTCGATCTGTCCGCGCAGGGACGCCTCTTGGACGGCGGCAACCACAATATTCGACGTCAGGGTCAGGTAGGTCGCTTCGAGCTGGAATCGCTGGTTGTCCGACAGAGCGTGCAGCGATTCGACATTGCGCCGAACGCCGCCGAACACGTCGGGCGTATAGGAGACCAGCACTTGACCGGTAAACAGGTTGAAAGTCGGCGATTCCGGCAGGACCAGATTGCCGTTGTCATCCGGAGTAGCAGGCCCCGAAATCGCCGACTTCTGCCGCGACGCCGAGAAATTTGCGTCGATGGCCGGAAAGAAGGCGCCCTTGCCGGCGGCCAGATTGGCCTGCGTGACACGCAATGCCGCCTGGGCGGCGGCGAGGTCCGGATTGTTTTTCAGGGCCCGCTCAGTCAACGTTCTGAGTGCCCGCGAACCGAAAAGACGCCACCAGTCTCCCGGAATGTCGCGGCCCTTCAGGAAGCGCTGCGCCTCTCCGCCGGGGACATCCGCCGCCACAGTGCGCGCCGGCTCGGGCCGGGCACTGTAACCCGCACCGTCAGGAGGCCCCGGCAGCACGAAATTGGGCCCCACGGCACATCCGCACAACGTTGCTGCCATCATTCCGGCAGCCGCATAGCGAGAGAATGGGCGCGTCGCATGGGCCGACCGGCAACCCCGTCGATCGACCTCACGCCGCAGTTCAAACGCATTATCGAAAGCGATGTCACGCCGCGCCGAGTTCATCCCCATTTTCTCGCACCCCGCCGGCAGCGCTCCGCAAATACGAGCGCCGACTCCCACGAATCGCCCATAGTAATGGTTAGCCGTTGTGCGTAAGGATGCAATAGAAATTGTATCGCATGCCTAGTATTGGCAACGATTTACTGAGTCCAATTGGGCGACATTTTGAAAAGTACGTACCTGCACTATCCTATGTCGTGCTCATCATGCACCGCGGCTTGCAAGACTTGGCGCCGTCGGCCGCCGTCGCCGCGTCCGCCTCAGCCGATCACGTCACATCGTCACGCGGCGATTGAAAACGCCTCGCCGGTGTCGCGCCGCGCCCAGTCTAGCCGCATTTTTGCGCCCACCTCAGCAGCACTCGGCTAATGCCAGCACTGATTCGCGAATCACGCACGAGAATGCATGATCCGTCGTGTGTGAGAACGCAACAGGAATTGAGTGTGATTTGTTACATGCCCGCAACGATCGCGGGGAAATACGCGGCAGAACATTATCGTGTAGTTAACGCCGTTGGGACGCAGGCACCTCGCTCTCCTTTCCCAACCGGGCGTGTTTAGGGGGGCGAGAAAAGAGCAGCGGGAACGCCCGCCCTCCGAGGGTGCGCGGGCGTTACCCCGTTCCAACCTTAATTCCCGTCAGGTGGTCCGGCTTGCTAAGTTCTGCGGTGCCCCTCGCCGCGCGGACCAGCGTTCTGCCACCCGCTCTAGCGAGAAATAGAAGGTCGGGACCACGAACAGCGTCAGCAGCGTCGCGAGAATGAGGCCGCCGATGACTACGGTTGCGACGCCGCGTTGAACATCGCTGCCGACGCCTGTCGCCAGTGCGGCCGGCAGCATTCCGATGGTTGCGACCGTAGCGGTCATCAGCACCGGCCGGAAACGCTCCGACGCGCCGATCAAAATCGCATCGCGGAGCGAAGCGCCGGTCTCGCGCACCCGATTGAGGTTTGCCACCATGATGATGCCGTTCTGCACGGCGACGCCGAACAACCCGATGAACCCGACGGCTGACGCAATGTTGAGGGTCTCACCAGTGACGAAGAGCGCAGTCAAACCACCCAAAGTGGCGAGCGGGACGATCCCCAGGATCAGCAGGGCTTGACGCAGCTTCCCGAACTCGGTGTAGAGCAAGAGCGTCATGAGGC
>WNFS01008383.1_pt1 | contig 12102 bp, 11 predicted proteins | sample 5400141 | NCBI WGS metagenome assembly WNFS01 (sample SAMN13153358, study PRJNA577476) | soil metagenome | isolation source: 60 cm saprolite under Madrone tree | place: USA:California | collected 2016-06-14 | reverse complement strand
GAGGGTGCCACAATATCCGCACCCGCGCGAGCGTGCGACAGCGCCTGCTCCGCGAGGATGGGGAGAGTAGGGTCGTTCGCCACTTCCCCATTTTCAATGACCCCGCAGTGGCCGTGGTCTGTGTACTCGCAAAGGCAAACGTCGCTGAGGACGAGCAACTTGAGATCGGCTTTTCGAATCGCTTCGACGGCGCGCTGAACTACGCCGGTTGCCGAAGTGGAGCTGGTTCCGCGGGGGTCCTTGGCTTCGGGTAATCCGAAAAGCATCACGCCGGGAATTCCAAGGCCTTCGATTTCGCGCGATTCTTCGACGATTTTATCCGCGGATTGCTGGAAAACTCCCGGCATGGACGTGATTTCGTGACGAACTTGGTTTCCTGGGCAAACGAATAGCGGATAGATCAAGCCAGCCGTCGTGAGGCGCGTTTCGCGCACAAGTCCACGAAGCGCTTCGCTGCGCCGCAAACGCCGCGGGCGGTGTGCGGGATAACTCATCGACGCTTCACACCTGCAAGAACCTGCTTTGCACCTGTGAAAAATTGTTCCAACGCCCAGACGACTGCCGACGCCGTGGTGTCGGCAGCCGAAACGATCCGTTCGACGCCGGCATCTCGCAAACTTCTGGCTGTTACTGGGCCGATGGCGGCAAAAATTGCTTTCTCCTGCAAGGCGCGGAATCGCGGCTCTCCGAGCAGCTCCTTGAGATGCTGAACAGCCGAGGGGCTGAAGAATAAGACAGCGTCGGCTTCGCCATTCGAAAGTTGGGCCAGGGCGCCTGGATCCGGGTCGCCCGGCCGCACTGTGCGGTAGACTACAGCCTCCGTAACCTCGACACCCAGACGGCGAAGAGCTTGGGGGAGATCGGGATTGGCCCGATCGCTCCGCGGGAGAAAGACATGGCAACCCAACAATTCAGCCTCGAGCTCTTCGGCGAGCGCCAAACCGTGATGATTCGAAGTGACGTGGGAAACGGCAAGACCGGCATCTTTGGCAGCACCCGCCGTGGAGGGTCCGACGGCGGCAACCCGAAGCCCTTTGGCTACTTCAACCAGCGAGAGCGCGAGTGATGCGCTGCGCTCGAGCAGGGCGCGCAAAACGTTCTGGCTCGTGAGAAATAACCAGTCAAACTGCGAGAGATCACGAAGCGCGCTATCCAATGGGGTGAAATCATCGGGCGGAGCGAAGCTGATCAGGGGGAAGAGGATGGGTGTTGCGCGGCGCGCTTCCAGTTCCCGGCAAAGCGATTCGCCCCGCTCCGCGTCTCGAGTAACCACGATCCGTTTACCTGCAAGCGGCGATGCAACAGTCTTAGCCACGCTGGCGCCCCACTTCTTCAAGGATGTTTTGCGCTCCGGCCTCCATCAAAAGACGAGCCATATGCTCACCTAGTTGCGCAGCGTGTTCCGGCGGCGCCGTGGCACGCTGCTTCACATACTGCAGGCCGTCGACAGAACAGACGCACGCCTCCAAGACTAACTCGCCTCGTTCGATCCGAGCCCAGCCGCCGATTGGCACCTGACAACCTCCGTGAAGAGCGCCCAGCAAGGCACGCTCGGCGATAATCGCCGTCCGCGTTTCGGCATGGTCCAGCTTGGCGAGAACATCCGCCGCCTCGGTGTCTTTCAGCCGGGCCTCCACGGCAATGGCTCCCTGCCCCACCGCGGGCATGCAAAGATCAGGGGAGAGAATTTCCGCAATTCGCTGGCTCCAGCCGAGCCGGTCGAGGCCAGCTTTCGCGAGCAAGATCGCATCATACTCGCCACTCTCGACCTTGCGGAGACGCGTATCAATATTTCCACGCAGATCACGAGTATCGAGGTCGGGACGTATATGGCGGAGCTGAGCCTGACGGCGGAGGCTACTCGTGCCCACACGCGCGCCCCGGCGGAGATTAGCGAGCGTTGCGCCGTTGGCCGAAACAAGACAATCGCGCACATCATCGCGGCGGCAAACCGCCGGAAAGCACAGCCGCGACGGCGTGTCCGTCGGGATATCTTTCACGCTGTGTACCGCGAGGTCGATCGATTCGTCCAGCAGCGCTTCTTCCAACTCCTTGATGAAAATTCCCTTTCCGCCGATCTGCGTCAGGGGCGCCTGTTGCATTTTGTCGCCGGCCGTTTTGATAATTACGATTTCCGCTTCGACGCCGGTGGCCTGAAAGAGCTGCTTGCGCACGGACTCTGCCTGCCATTTGGCGAGCAAACTGCCGCGCGTGCCGATGCGCAGATGTCTCACAGCTTTTCCCTATCGCGAAGAAACAGATCGCGCAGCGCCTCGACATTTTGAATCTTGCGCCGGAGCTCACGCTCACCACGCAGGCGTTCCGCGGGCTCAAGGAGCAGTTTCTTGAGGAGATCGTCCATGAGCGTTTCGATACGCCGAATGTCCGCCGCACTAAGATGGTTCATCGTTTCGAGACGACTGCTGAGGAAAGCGCCGCGCTCCGATCGCAGCCTCGAGCGCAGCTCTTCCACGAGGCCCACCAACTCGACACTAGCCTGCCAGGAAAGAAACTTTGCCAAGTGCTCTTCGACGATCGCTTCGGCGCGGGGAATTTCACTCTCGCGCGCCTGGCGGTTCTGTTGAACGATATCGGTAAGATCATCCACGTTGTAAACGTACACGTTATACAATTCCGCTGCAGCCGCTTCGATATTGCGTGGCAAGCCCAAATCCATCAGCAGTAACGCGCGATTGCCTCGCGCCGCCATCGCGCGCGCCAGCATTTCGCGACGCAACACGGGTTCTTCCGCGGATAGGGAAGCCACAACCACGTCCGGCCCCTGCAACGCGGTTTCCCACTCGCCCCAGCCAACGATCTTGCCGCCGAACTGTTGCGCCAACTTTTCAGCGCGTTCCCGCGACCGATTCATCACAAAAAGGCGAGCAATCCCACGGCTCCGCAACTGTTCGACGACTTGCTCGCTGATGGTACCCGCCCCGAGAACAAGTGCGCTGCGCTCGTTCAATTTTCCGAAGATTCGCTCAGCTAACTTGACGCCTGCGGATGCGACCGACATAGGGCGCGTCCCCAGCTCGGTTTCCGTGCGGACGCGTTTTCCTACCTCGAGCGCACCCTGGAACAGGCGGTTGAGCACGGGGCCGGTCGCGCCGTGCTCATGCGCGAAGCGATAGGCCTCTCGGACCTGGCCAAGGATTTCCGCTTCGCCCAAAAGCATGGAGTCGAGTCCAGCGGAAACGCGGAAGAGATGCCGCACGGCTTCGCGGTCGTAATGGTGATATAGAGACCCGCTGAGAAGATCCGGCCGCACGGAGTGAAATTCGCTGAGGAAAGAAGAGAGGCCCACGGCACTTTCGTGCGACGCTTCCGGCGGCACGCCGTAAACTTCGCTGCGGTTGCAGGTCGAGAGCACCAGCGTCTCTTCGAGGATGCCGCGCGCACGAAGCTCTTCGGCCGCGCGGCGCGCCTGCTCCGTCGTGAAAGACACCCTCTCGCGGACCTCCACGGGCGCTGTGCGGTGATTCAATCCGACGAGCACGATTTCCATGCCGCTCGCTATGCGCTCCTAAAAATACCGGTGACTGTGCGAAAGATAGAGGTTGACGACGGTAAAGCTAAGCACCACGATGACAAAATTAAAAATGCAAAGCTTCGAAGCGCGTGCGCCGCGCCAAGCTGCGGACCTCGCCAGCCAAGAGTAAACGGCATACAGCAAAAGGACGAACAGCGTGATCACATACTTTGGATCGTAGAACGAGTATTGCCCGGTCAAGCGGTCGACCCAAACAAAGCCAAGGATAGTGCCAATGGTGATGGATATGAGGCCGATGAGAACGCTGCTCCGGCTCATGCGATCGAGAAGTTCAAGCGAAGGCAAGCGCCACACGACCGTGCCGAGCTTTCGATTGCGCAAATGCCGGGCTTCCGCGAGAAAAATCATACTGACGACGAACGAGAGTGCGAATGCGGCGTACGCCAGGATGCTCAGCGTCACGTGAAACGCGAAGGCCGGGCCGCGAGCAGGGGGTGGAGCCAGGCGATCCGCAGGAGCCAAGTGCGCAGCGAGGAAAAAAACCAGGATGAAAGGCAGCACAAACGCGCCGACCGAACGCTGACGGTGATAAAGCTCCAAGCCAAGGTAGGTGAGGGCCAGAAGCCAACCGAAGAGGGACATGGACCCATAGAGATCGTGATACGGAACAGTATGCGACCCGCGGGAGCGTTCCAGCAGCGCGAAATAATGCGCCACTACACCAAGCGCCAGAAGCAATGTCCCGAAGCGGCCCGCGAATTCTCTCCCCGAGTATAAGTAATGGACGTAGAAACCCAGACTCAAGAGATAGGCCAGCGTTGTCAAGATTAGGAATACGTTTGTCATTTCATTTGAAAGGACGGCAGCAGGGGTCTGGGCCAAGCCCGTCCATACATAACACTACGCCTCGAATTCCCCAGAAAGAGTCGAAACTTTCTACACTTAGAGTATAGCCCACAGAAAACCTAGGCGTATCTCCGAGCCGCACATTGAGCAAGAGAGCGCGGTATTTGCTATCCTTCGGAGAGGCGGATCATGGCGACTCAGGCTGCTCAACTTACGCGAAAGGAGTTATTTCTGAGGGCATGCCGTGGTGAAAGTGTGCCGCGAGTTCCGGTGTGGATGATGCGGCAGGCGGGCCGATATTTGCCCGAGTATCGCGAAATTCGCGCGAAGCACACCTTTCTGGAAGTTTGCAAGACACCGGAGTTGGCCGTGGAGGTCTCGCTGCAGCCGTTTCGACGCCTGGGCGTGGATGCTGTCATCGTTTTCTCGGATATTTTGATTCCTGCGGAAGCCATGGGTTTAAAGCTGGAGCTCGGCGACGCCGGCCCGAACTTGCCGGAACCTGTTCGAACTAAGGCCGATGTCGAGAGACTGAGGTTATTCGATCCCGAGATGGAAACAGGATTTCTGGCGGAAGCGATCCGCCGGATCGTGCGGGAGGTGGGTGGCGATGTGCCAGTTTTGGGCTTCGCCGCCGCGCCGTGGACGCTGGCATGTTATATGGTTGAAGGCCGCGCGAGCGAAGGCTTTGCGAGCGTAAAAAGCTTGTTGTATCACGAACCGCGAACCTTGCATGAGCTTTTGCATCGCATTGCCGAGGCTACCATTCCGTATCTGAAAGCGCAGATTGCCGCGGGGGCCGCCGCCGTGCAACTGTTTGACACCTGGTGCGGCGAGCTCCCTCTCCGCGACTACGAAGACTTCGCCTTGCCCGCCACGCAGGAAATTGTCTCCGGACTCGGCGGGAAAGTGCCGATCATCTATTACACGAAAGCGTCAAACCATCTGCTCCCTGCCGTGGCGCTATCGGGGGCCAATGTACTCAGCGTGGATTGGCGCGTGAATCTGCGGGAATTGCGGGATGCGCGGGGCCCGCGCGTCGCATTGCAGGGGAATGTCGACCCGGCGGTGTTGTTTGGGCCCCAGGAAAAAATCCGCCGAGTGACCCTGGAGACAATTTCTGCGCTTCGCGGGGAGGGCCACATTTTGAACCTTGGACATGGCATTCTCCCGAATACGCCGGTCGAGAATGCCAGACTTTTTATTGAGACCGGGCAGCAAGCTGTTCTGCAGGAACCAAACCGCGCGGTGCAATCGCTCTGAAGGAGTTCGGCAAGAGGCCACTGAAGTGACACTAGTTAATCCAAGCTTGCAACAGATGCGCGACGAACTGCGCGTGGCCGAAGAGTTTCTTGCGCGGTACAACCGTCCTGGCCCGCGCTACACGAGCTATCCGACCGCGCCGGTGTGGAACGATGCCTTTGGACCGAGCGATCTAGAGAAAGTGCATGCGGAGGCCGAAAGGGCGCGCACGCCGGTTTCCCTTTACATGCACATTCCGTTCTGCGAGAGCCTCTGCCTGTTCTGCGCGTGCAACGTTGTCATCCAGAAGGATAAGGGCGTTGCTCCTCCGTATCTCAGCGTGCTCAAGAAGGAAATGGAGCGCGTGAGCCGAAGCGTGTCGCGCGAACGGCCCGTGGTTCAATTTCACTGGGGCGGAGGAACTCCAACCTATTTGACGCCCGAACAGATTGAGAACCTCTTCGGCTCTACTCGCGAGCGCTTCCATTTTGCGAAAGACGCCGAAATCGGCATCGAGGTCGACCCGCGCGTGACTTCCCGGGCGCACCTCGAAACACTCCGCCGGCTCGGCTTCAACCGGCTCAGCATGGGCATCCAGGATTTTCATCCCGAGGTACAGCAGGCTATTCATCGCAACCAGCCTTTCGAATTGACGCGCGATCTCATTCAGGCCGCCCGCGAGCTTGGCTTCGACAGTATTAATGTGGATCTGATTTTTGGCTTGCCATACCAGACGCCGGAACGCTTCGCGCATACCGTCGACCAAATTCTGCAGCTCGCGCCGGATCGCATCGCTCTGTTTAGCTACGCCCACGTGCCCTGGCTGAAGAAGCAGCAGGGCTCCTTCGCGGCACATCTGCCCGAAGGCATGCAAAAATTTGAGATTTTTCGAACGGGGATGCTGAAATTTCTCGAAGCCGGCTATCTCTATATTGGCATGGACCACTTCGCGAAGCCCGGCGATGAACTTGCCATCGCGCAGCAGAATCGCACGTTGCACAGGAATTTTCAGGGCTATACGACAAAAGCCGGCGCGGACCTCTACGGCATGGGAATCACAGCGATCAGCGGATTCCGGAATGCCTACGCGCAAAATTACCGGGACATTCCGAGCTGGGAGAAGGCGGTTGCGGAACGCGGCGTGGCCACCATGCGGGGTTATCACCTTTCCGACGACGACAGGTTGCGCCGCGCAGTCATCAGCCGGCTGCTTTGCCATACGGTTGTGCCGAAACAAGAGATTAATAGCGAATTCGGCGTCGATTTCGATGAATATTTCGCGGAAGAGCTGCGGCGCCTTGAAACGCCGTGCGACGATGGCCTTGTCCTGCTGGATGCAAACGAAATTCGCACCACGTGGCTAGGGCGCATCTTTATCCGCAACCTGGCGATGGTTTTTGATCCCTATCTGGAAAAACAACATCTCGACGCCAAACCGCTGTTTTCGAAAACACTCTGACGCGCTGAGGAATTGCCAGATCCCGTGACGGCTCACTCTCCAGCTTTGGTTGTGGGCGGCGGAATATCGGGCTTGGTATGCGCTTACGCCCTGCGCAAAGCCGGCATAGATGCCCAACTCGTGGAAGCCTCTCCCCGCCCTGGCGGCGTTATTCGGTCCGAGAGGCGCGATGGTTTTCTCCTCGAACTGGGCCCACAGAGTTTCAACGGAACAGCGCCGCTGATCGAACTGTGCCGCGACCTGGGCATTGAGGGCCAATTGGTCCAGGCACCAAGGCATGCGGCGCGCTACGTGCTCGTTGACGGAGCGCTGCGTCAAGTACCTCTCTCGCCTCCGGCTTTCTTCGCTTCTTCCCTCTTCAGCGCGGGTACGAAATGGAGCATCCTGCGCGACCTGTTTGGCAGGAGTCGGCCGCCGGAGGAGGATGAATCGGTCGCCGCGTTCGTGCGCCGAAAATTCTCCGCTGAACTTCTCGAAAAACTTGTGGGCCCCTTCGTGTCCGGCATTTATGCGGGCGATCCGGAGCGGTTGAGTTTGCGCGGCGCGTTCGCACAACTCCACGCAGCGGAGAAATCCGCTGGGAGCATCGTTCGCGGCATGATGCGAGCGGCGAGGGCCAAGAAAGGTCCGCGTGAACGGCCGACTTTGTTAAGTTTTCGTGATGGCAATGAAACATTGGGCAACTGATTCTGGCCACGCCCACGAATGTATCGGCGAAGCTATTAAACAATGTCGACGTTTCATTCGAGAGAGCTCTCGGAGGGGTCGTCTACGCGCCAGTGGCGATCGTTTCTTTGGGATACCGAAAATCCGACGTTGGATACACGCTGGAGGGGTTCGGATTCCTGGTGCCGCGTTCCGCAGGCCTCAGCATTCTTGGATCCGTCTGGAATTCGTCGCTGTTCCAAGGCCGTGCTCCCGATGGCCATGTGCTTTTGACAAGCTTTGTAGGAGGAGCAACAGATCCGCAAGCCGTCACACGCAGTTCTCCTGATCTCATTTCGCTTGTCCACAAGGAAATTACGCCGGTGCTGCATCTGCGGAAAGCACCGATATTTTCAAACGTTGAAATCTATGAGCGCGCCATCCCGCAGTACAATCTGGGGTACACGCACCGCCTGGAAGCTCTTGAAGCGCTTCGGCCCAAATATCCGGACCTGTGGCTCACGTGGAAATTTGCCGTATAGTCTCACAGGAGACGAAGAAGCCTGACACGTGTTCCTGGCAGTCCTGACACCCAAGGATTCCAGCGAAGTGTCGCCCGATGCGATGCTTGTGCAGCAGCTCCTTCAACGGGACGTGGACGCTTTCGAACAACTCTACGACCGGCACTCCCGGATCGTATACACCCTGGTTCTACGCATCGTGCAGCAGGGTTCCATCGCAGAAGAGGTTGTCCAGGACGTTTTTCTCCAGTTGTGGCGCAATGCCGCGCGATATGACACCCGGCGAGGGCACTTTGTGCCCTGGCTGATGACCCTGGCTCGCAATCGCGCGCTCGATCACCTACGGCTAAAGAGCGAGCGGCAGCGGCGGCGGGAAGACCAGACAGAGAAGTTGCCAGCAGTCATCGACGCCCCGCAATTCGAACAAGCGCTCGATGAGAAGCGCTGCGCGGAGCGCGTGCGGGCGCTGATGGGCTCGCTAAACCCACAGCAGAAAAAGGCCATCGAGTTGGCTTATTTCGAAGGTTTGAGTCACACCGAAATTGCCGAGACTCTGAAAGAACCTCTCGGCACCGTGAAGAGTTGGATCCGAAATGGATTGCTGCGCTTGAAGGAAGGCTTGCGGGCTGCGACTTGAACAAGTGCGACCAATTCCGGGAGCTGATCGAAGCCTACGCGCTGGGGGCGCTGGACGCCGAAGAACGCGTTGCGTTCGACGTACACCTGGCGACTGGTTGCCAAGACTGCCTAAAGGCAGTCGGGGAAGCCCGTTGGCTGGTCAGCCAGCTTGGCTATCTCGCTCCGGACGCTGGGCCATCGGAAACGGTGAAGAGCCGCCTGATGCAAACTGTCCGAAGCGAAGCACGCATGGCGAAGAGCTCTTTGAAACCCAAGACCAGTATCCCCTTCTGGATGTGGGCGGGCGTTGCAGCGTTGCTCGTCCTGTCCTTGTACTCCAGGTGGGATGCACGTCGGCTCCAGAGGGACATGGAAGCCGCAAATCAGCGCGCAACTGCGATCCTGCAGCAGCGCCATGAGCTCGAAGCGCAATTGCAACTTGCCAAGCGCGAAGCGCGGATTCTCACAGATCCCAATTCGAAAAAGATCATGCTGCCGCCAAAAGATGCACAGATGCCCCACCTCGAAGCGATGTGGCATCCTGAGCTGGGGCTTTGCTTGATGGGGCAGAAAGTGCCCATGCCCGCCAATAAGCGCGTTTTTCAGCTGTGGCTAATTCCCAAGACGCCGGGTAGTAAACCGATGCCGATGCAGACGCTCTGGCCTGATGCGGACGGCAACATGGTTCGCGTGGTAGAGAATACGCCAGAGCCTATGTCGAACACCAAGGCGATAGCCATTACCGAGGAGCCCGAGGGTGGAAGTCCGCAACCCACCAGCGAGCCGATGTGGGTTGGCGGAGTCAGCTAGGCACGAACGACGAATTGGTACGCTGGAACGCCAAGCCGTATAATACGAAAGCCTGGATGAACGTACAAAAGAAAACCCGCCGCGAAATACTCGAAGAGTTTCTGGGCAAAAAGCCCGACGATGCTTTCTCACGCTACGGCCTGGCCATGGAATATGTGAACAACGGCGATACGGCTGCTGCGGACAAACAGTTCCGCGCTCTGCTCGAACACAATCCGGATTACGTGCCTGCGTATTTGATGTACGCGCAAATGCTGGCTCGTGAAGCGCGCATCGGGGAAGCGAAACAGGTCCTATCGAGCGGCATCGCGGCAGCCGCGAAAACAGGCAATCAACATGCCCGCTCGGAGATGGAAGCTTTGCTCGGCGATCTAGGTTGAGATTTCCACACTGGCTGTTTCTGCCCTCCCCGCAATGCAGCGCATCCTCTGGTATGATTTGGTCTGGGACCTATGCGGCCTGAACGGATTCCGCTCTTTCCCCTCGACGTCGTTCTGCTCCCCGGCGCTGACCTTCCTTTGCACATTTTCGAACCACGCTACCGTCAAATGGTGCGGCGATGTCTCGATGATAAGTCGGAGTTCGGCATGCTGCTCGCGCTGCCGAAGGGCGTAGTGCACGTGGGATGCACAGCGGAAATTATCGAGGTGGTGAAACGGTATTCCGATGGAAGAATGGATATTCTGACGGTGGGCCGCGCGCCCTTTCGCGTGGTCAAGCTGTTCAACGAGAACCCGCTCCTGGAAGGCGAAGTGGATTATCTCGAAGACTCGGAGATGCCGTCGAATGCGCTTGTGCGACGCGAACTCATTGAGCTCTACGAAACCTGCCATACGTTGATCTTCGGCGACTATCCAAAAAATGTAGAAGACGGCACCCCAGAGAATCTGTCTTACCTCGTGGCTGGTGCGCTTCCGGTGGATCTGCTCTGGAAACAGCAAATCCTGGAGCTGCGCTCCGAAGCAGACCGCCAAGAGCGCCTTGTGACGTACCTCCGGGAGTGGGCGCCGCATCTACAGAAGACAGCAGTAATGCGCCAGCGCGCCGGCGGCAATGGACACGGATTGAATTAGTGTGGTGCGGGCCGACGCGATCGGCTCGCGGAACGGGGCCTTAATGACAGCAAGCTCTTCGATGCATTCTTCGGCAAGCCATTCGAAACCTCGCACGCTCGGCGAGCTCCGGCGCATACCGGATTTCGATGCCCGCAGCGCCTCTTTTTCGGTTAAGGACGAGATGCGCCGGAATCTGCAGCGAGCCATCGAAAAGAATGAAACGCTCTTCCCCGGCGTGCATGGTTACGAAGACACCGTCGTCCCGCAAATCGTCAATGCGCTGCTTTCGCGCCACAATTTCATCTTGCTAGGCTTGCGCGGGCAAGCGAAAAGCCGCATTCTGCGCGGATTGGTGCAATTTCTGGATGCGGAGATTCCCGTCGTGGCGGGCTGCGAGATCAATGACGACCCGCTGCGGCCGATTTGCCGCTCCTGCCGCGAGAAAATTGCCGCCGAAGGTGAAAACACTCCGATCGCATGGCTGCCGAGCGATCTGCGCTATGTGGAAAAACTGGCGACGCCAGACGTGACCATCGCCGACCTCATCGGCGACGTAGACCCCATTCGCGCCGCGCGCGGCGGGCGCGATCTTTCCGACGAACTAACGATTCACTATGGTCTGCTGCCTAGGGCAAATCGCGGGATCTTTGCGATCAATGAGCTGCCAGATTTGGCGGGGAAAATTCAGGTGGGTCTCTTTAACATCATGCAGGAAGGCGACATCCAGATTAAGGGCTACCCGCTGCGGCTGCCGCTTGATGTGCTGCTCGTTTTCACAGCTAACCCTGAAGATTACACGGCTCGCGGGAAGATTATCACGCCGCTGAAAGATCGCATCGGCGCCGAGATTCGAACGCATTATCCTTCGAGCACGGAAGAGGGCATGACCATCACTGCGCAAGAGGCATGGACCGGCCGCGAAGCCGGACGCAAGATCGACGTCCCGAGATACCTGCGCGAAGTGATTGAAGAAATTGCGTTTCAGGCGCGCGAAGACAAACGCGTGGACCGGCGTTCTGGGGTGAGCCAGCGCCTGCCGATCACGGCGCTCGAGAGCGCGGTCAGCAGCGCGGAGCAGCGGGCGGCGCGAACGGGCGAAAAGACGGGCGTTGCTCGTGTCGCCGATGTCTATGCGGCGCTTCCTGCGATTACCGGCAAGCTCGAGCTCGAATATGAAGGCGAATTGAAAGGCGCGGACACAGTTGCGCGCGAGTTAATTCGAACGGCGGTCGGGCGCGTGTTTAGCAAACATTTTGCTGAAGTCAGTTTCCAAACGGTCATTCAGTGGTTCGAGATGGGCGGAGAGCTGAAATTGCCGGAGTTGCTCACGACAGCCGAGCGCTACCAACAGCTTGCCAAAATCCAGGGGTTGATGGAAAACATCAAGAGACTCGGCGTGGAGGATCGCAAGGA
>WNFS01003384.1_pt1 | contig 12102 bp, 10 predicted proteins | sample 5400141 | NCBI WGS metagenome assembly WNFS01 (sample SAMN13153358, study PRJNA577476) | soil metagenome | isolation source: 60 cm saprolite under Madrone tree | place: USA:California | collected 2016-06-14 | reverse complement strand
CTAAATTTTGCGCAGCGCGAATCGGAATTGATTGGCAGCAATCGCGAGTTGAGCTTTCTCGCCGACCTGGGCCGCGGCCTCTTGCGAACGATCGTTCCGGAGCAGGTGGCCCGTCGGGTCGCAGGAGCCATCTACGAAGGAACGAACGCGGCGCAGAGTGCCTGTGCGATAAAAAGCAACGGCCAGGGACTCGCGGTGTGTGTCTTTGATCGAGAAGGCAGCGCCGGCGGTTCTGCTCTGATTAAAATGGATCGGCTGGAACACTGGCTGGCCTCTTCGCGCGCAAACACTCCGGCCTGGCTCACCAATAACCGGGAGTTCTTGTTTCGCGACGCACAACACGAGACGGAATACCTGGTCCCAATTCGTTTCGGCGAGACGATTTTTGGCGCGATGGCTGTGGCTTTCGCGGTCGCGAAAGATTGCACTGAGGATGAACGCCGCCTGATAAATGCCGCCGCCCAACAGGCGGCCCTGGCAGCGCACATCTCGACGCTGTACCTTGGCGCGCGTGAATCGGCGGCCACTCTGGCGCGCGAAGTAGACCGCCGTACGGCCGAATCCGAAATGCAGCAACGCTTCACCGAAGCGATTATCGACACGCTGCCATTGTCTCTCTACGCAATCGACCGCGATTATAATATTGTCGCCTGGAACCGAAATCGCGAATTGGGCGAACTCGGACTGCCGCGCGGAGAAGTCCTGGGACGAAATATTTTTGAGGTCTTAACCAAGCAGAATCGCGAACTGCTGGAACGGGAATTCGGCAGAGTGTTTGCCACCGGCGAGATTCATCGCGTCGAACAGGAAAGCATTACTGAGTCAGGAGAGACCAACCACTGGCTGATTAGCAAGATTCCCATGCGCGCCGATGAAGAAGACCAGGTCTCGCACGTGATCACGGTAGGCGAAAACATCACCGCCCGCGTTAAGGCTCACCGGGCCGTGGCGCGTGCTGAAAAGCTGGCCGCAGTCGGCCGCTTGGCTGCCGGCGTGGTACATGAAATCAATAATCCCCTGGCAACTATCGCCGCTTGTGCAGAGTCGCTCGAGAAGCGAATTCAGGAGGGCGCTTTTAGCGACTCGCCTGATGCCGAAGACTTGCGCGAATATCTCGGATTGATTCGCGACGAAGCATTTCGCTGCAAGACGATTACCAATGGGCTGCTTAATTTCAGCCGCCTGCGCGCCGGCCAACGCGAGCCGGTTGATATGAGGGAAGTACTTAAAGCCACCGCGCGATTGGTGACCCACCAGCAGCGCGGCGATAACATTCAGATTGTGATCGAGGCCGCCGCCGGCCTGCCGAATGTTTCCGGTGATATTGGCCAATTGCAGCAGGCGGTGATCGCTTTGGCCACCAACGCGATAGACGCGATGCCCGAGGGCGGAACCCTGACGTTGCGAGCGATTCATTCCAATTCTCGCGTGCTCGTCCAGGTCATAGACGTCGGCATCGGAATCGAGCCTGAAAACATGACTAAAATTTTCGACCCGTTCTTTACCACCAAAGACGTGGGCCGCGGCACGGGTCTGGGGCTGGCCGTCTGTTATGGTATTTTATCTGATCATGGTGGCCGTCTGGATGTGCGGTCTACTGTCGGAGTCGGCACAACGTTTACTATTACCTTGCCGATTGCGGATGAATAAACCTATCTTCCTGAGTGCGGAGCTTAAGCAGTGAACGAACAGCGTGACGCAAGGTTGTTGATCGCGGAAGACGAAGCGAATCTGCGCCTCGTGTTGCAGAAGGAACTGCAACGCCTGGGTTATCGCGTGCAGGCTGCGGCTGACGGCGAGGCAGCACTGCGCAAGCTCGAAGAAAGCAACGTTGACGTGCTGCTGTGCGATATCAATATGCCGCGCATGGACGGCATGGAACTCTTGCGCCGCGTTCACGAACGGCCTAATCCACCTGAAGTAATAATGCTCACGGGTCAGGGCACGATCGAAACCGCCGTCGAGGCGATGAAGAACGGGGCCTACGACTATCTGACAAAGCCATATAGCATCAACGAACTCGATGTGCGCGTGCGGCAAGCGGCCGAAAAACGAAACTTGCGGGTAGACAATGTAAGATTGCGCGCGCAACTCGACCGGCAATCCGCCATGCCCGAAATAGTAAGCCAGTCACAGGCAATGAATGAAGCAATTCGTCTGGTAGAGCGCGTAGCGCCGTCAGAAGCATCGGTCTTAATCACCGGCGAATCGGGCACGGGCAAGGAATTGATCGCGCATGCCGTCCATCGTCTCTCGAATCGCGCCAATGGGTCATTCATTGATTTGAACTGCGCGGCCTTTCAGGAAACGCTGCTCTAGTCGGAGTTGTTCGGTTACGAAGCCGGCGCCTTCTCCGGCGCCAAGGCGCGCAAACTGGGACTGATTGAGTTGGCGGACGGCGGTACGCTCTTCCTGGATGAGGTAACCGAATTGCCCGCCAGCCTGCAGGCGAAACTGCTGCGAGCGATCGAGACCCGCACCTTTTTCCGCGTGGGCGGCGTGCGCAAAGTTGAGGTGAACGTGCGCATCGTGGCCGCGACCAACCGCAACCTGGATTCGGTCGTGGGAGACGGAACGTTTCGCGCGGATCTACTTTATCGCATCAACAGTTTTCAGATTCACCTGGCGCCATTGCGCGAGCGACCCGAAGATGTCGAGCCGCTGATGCATTACATTCTGAAACAACTGGGAGGCGCGAATCCTCCCGAGGTCACGTCAGACGCAGTGGCAAGAATGCGATCGTACGCGTGGCCGGGGAATGTGAGACAACTGCGCAACTGTCTGGAGCGCGCCGTCCTCCTGTCCAATGAAGGGCGTATCACCGCGAACGAGTTACCGCCGGAAGTCGCGCGCACCAATGGAGCCGTGCCCTTCGCTCCCGGTCTGTCTGCTGCATCGCCTGGCGAGGCCATTCCCATGAACGCAGGCGACGCGAGTGCTCAGTCGGGCACGGGCTCGCTCCGCGACGCCGAAAAACAACAAATCATCTCGGCGCTGGAACAGACCGGCTGGCATCGAGGGAAAGCTGCTGAGATGCTCGGCATCTCGCCCTCTACACTTTATCGCCGGCTGCGCGATTACAACCTCGAAAGCCGATTACGCTAGTGGCACTCTTCGGGAATACTTCTTCCGCCTCGTTTGTCTCAAAATAAGAAATGTCTGTTCCATACTTCAAATCGAGGATTATGATGAACTGTACTCTTCTGAGCTTGGGCTCGGCGTTGCTAGCATTGGGAATCGGTGTGAGCGGTACGAGGTCGGAGCGCGGTTTTCTAAGTCGGCCCAGCCGTCTTCAGACGGCTTTCCCGAAGAGTTAATAGACCAGCGCTTCTAGCGCTGGATCCAGCAGGGCAGGTTTATCGTTTAGCACGCTTCAGCGTGCTTATCCCAAACTACCCGGGCTAAAGCCTAAAAGCCTCGAGGCAAGCCCGTTGAAACAGGCTAAAGAAATCCATTTGTTTTACCCGGGCTTCAAACGCCCGGTCTAGTAACCCTCGCCGGGCAAGCCGCGTGAACGCGGCTCAAGAGACAGGATTGCCTCAAACGCAAACCGCGTTCGCGCACGCGTTCCGAAGGGGGATCATATTTAAGAAACTGATTTCCAAAAGCTGAGCGGCAGGGATTACAACTAGCTCTTGAGAAGCTTCCGATCGATTTTTCCGCGATCGTTCTTAGGCAAGGATTCAGAAAACTGTATCCACCGAGGATATTTGTAAACCGCAATTCTTGACTTCACGAACTGCTTGATCCGCTCCGCCAGGGCGTCATTTGGTTCGTAGCCCTCGCGGAGCACCACAAAGGCTTTTGGTTTTACCAACCCATCGCCGTCATCGTGGCCGACGACTGCGCATTCCATTATCGCTTCATGTTGCAGCAGACAGTTTTCGATCTCGGCAGGCGCTACAAAAACACCGCTGACTTTCAACATGTCATCGGTGCGCCCGTGATACCAGTAGCACCCGTCCTCGTCGACGTGAAATTGATCGCCTGAAGTGCACCAATCACCGGCAAATGTCTCTTTCGATTTTTCATGCGCATTCCAATAGCAGAGCGCAGCCGAATCGCCCTTGATCTTCAATGTCCCCATCTCGCCCGTCGGTACTTGCTTTCCTTCCGCATCGACGATCCTGGCTTCGTAACCTTCGACAATGCGGCCCAGCGTTCCGGGCTTTACATCACCAGGCCGATTCGTGATGTAGATGTGGAACATCTCAGCCGAACCAATGCCATCGCAGATTTCCACGCCGAATACTTCTTGCCAACGATGATAAAGCTCGATTGGCAGAGCCTCGCCTGCGGAGTAACAAAAGCGAATGCTTGAAATATCGCGCGCGCCTGCGTCTTCGGCGTTGAGCATTGCATTAATCATCGTCGGCACGGTCGTCAGGACGGTTGGGCGATAACGTTCGATCACTTCAAACATCTTCTCCGCCGTCGAGCGCTCGGCGAAGAGCGCTGTGGCGCCGCCCACTGAAAAAGGAAACAAAAGATTAGTGCCGGTGGCGTAGCCAAAGAAGAGTTTGGGGACCGAAACAGTCAAATCGTTTTCGTTGACGCCCATCGTGCGCTTGGCAAAGACTTCGGTGTTGTAAGGCAAGTCATGTTGCAGGTGCACGGCGCCTTTGGGATGTCCGGTTGAGCCAGAAGTGAACAACCAAATGGCGATGTCGTCTCGATGCGTGTTTGCCGGCGCGCAAACCTCTGGCTGCGCCATGACACTCTCGCTAAAAGAGAAAAACCTGGTGCGACTGTGTTTTGGATCGATCAGTTCTTCATCAACTGCGTTCTCATTTTGTACCACCAGAGTGGCGCGCAGATAAGTCGCGTCCTGAGCAGCCCCAACAAATTGCTTAATGAACGACTCGTGGATAATTGCCGCGCGAGCCCGCGTGTATTCGAGGTAATAACGGTAATCGTCGGCGGGCAGCAGCGGATTTACCATTGTGATCACCGCGCCAATACGCGCCGCGCCAAACCATGACCAGACAAACTCCGGACAGTCAGGCAGAACGATAAGTACCCGATCCTCCATCGCGACGCCGGCCGCGCGGAGGGCATTGCCGACGCGACTGGACATCCGCGCCGCATCGCCGTAGGTGTAGGTTTGATCTTTGAAGTAGAGACAGACCTTGCTTTCCCGGCCTTCCTCCAGATTGTGATAGAGGAAGTAGTCGGCCATGTTGAATTGCGTGGGGAATTCGAGGCTCATTGAGTCAGATCGATTAGTTGTAGAACTGGCTTCGGTGATTAACCCTGAGCACATCGACAACCCTGGCTTGATCAATTTCGTAACCAACGCGCCAGTCTCCAATACGAATCCGCCAAAGGTCTTCGCCTTTCACATTCAGGCAGCCGTGAGGACGCGGGTTTTCGGCTAGAGCATAAATGGCTGAAACAGCTCGATTCTTAACTGCTTTGTCTAGATGTCTAAGTTCTCGTTCCGCACGTGAGGTAATAATCACCTTATACATCGATCTCCCCGGCAACTCGCATCTCTTCTACAACTTCGTCGAAAGGACGGCGCGGCTCGTCCTTACTTTCGTAGGCGACGCGAATCAAGTGTAGATCTTCGAGCAATTCCTCGTATTCATCAATCGGGAGGATTACTGCGGTTCTCTCACCGGTTTGGTTTGTGACATATTGGACGTTTGATGACATTGGATTACTCCCTGCGGACGTTTGTTGGTATTCTACCATTTTGGCAAACCAATTTCTCTAGGCTAATAAAAGCGGCATTCTACCAATTCCGGATCAAGCTTGTGGGCCGTCAAAAGGTATTGGTTGATCTCATTGACGCCTTGAACTATGTACGCCTTCTCTTCGGAAGTGAAAGGTATATTCGACGTATCGTCCGATGCCGCAGATTCGAGAAGTTGGGCTTCTTTGGAGATCGCCCCCCCAATGGTCTGGCGATTCGGTTTCTCGTCTCAAATAGCCGAGCCAACGATTCAATAACTTCAATTGCATTTGCCAACTGGAAGCATTCTGCATCTGTTCGAGAGGTCTGTTCGCCAGGAGACCATCGGGAGAAAAACGCGCCGTTATCGTTATCGAAGGTGAAGAAATAGTTAGAGACCATATGCACCAGCGAAGACACGGCTATTCGTGATGATGGTCCGGGAACATCTCGCCCTTCAAAGTCGAGCGTCGTCCAATGCGCAGCCGCTATTGCTTCAAAGACTTGGTTAGTCTGTGACCTTAGAAGGTGTCTTATCTCCATTCCAGTCTTTTACGTCTTCGCAAATGGACATCCCTCGGCTTCGTGTTTGCTGCTGAGGTAGGTACGCGCGCCCCACAGCTCGGGAAAGAATTTCTTGTCCAGCGTCTTCTGCAAATATCCGACGCCCTCCGAACCCCCGGTTCCGGGTTTGGCGCCCACCATGCGCTCGACCATTTTGATATGGTGCGATCGCCAGAGAGAGAAGTATTCGTCGTGCTCGATCAATCCTTCGGCAAGTTGTGACTCTTTGAAGAACTGCTCTTCGTGCGTGAGCAACTCGACCAAAGCGCGTTGCCGCTTACTATAATTGCTGCGCCGCTCCTCGGCGTCACGCGGCGATTCACTCGAGGGACTGTCGAAGCCGTGGCGGCGCAGCAACGCAAAGAACGCGTCGGACAGCGAAGGCGAATTCATACGCGCCTGCAGTCGCTGGAAGGCGAAGTCGTCGCCGGCGAACGCCTGCAAAATCGTTTTGTCTTTCAGACCGGAAGAAAATTCAATTTCGCGAAATTGCATCGACTGAAAACCACTGGCGGGATTCAGCTCGTCTCGAAATCCAAGAAAGCGGACCGGCTTCATGGTTTCGAGAATGTGAATCTGAGCGATGAGCAGTTTTTCAATTTCCACAATGCGTCTGAGCGCGTGTGCGGCTTCGACGGCCCGGTCTTCCTTCATCAGCGCTATCGCGGCGTCAATCTCGTGCAGGATTTGCTTGAACCAGAGTTCATAAGCCTGATGCACCGTGATAAAAAGCAATTCATCGTGGTGCGCCGGAGTCGACAGGCATGACTGCAAGTCGATGAGTTCGGGCACGCGCAGATATTTGTTGTAAGAAAGGGGCGCCTCTTTATCTTGGTTGTTTGGCATGTGTATGGAGCGCGGGCATCCTGCCCGCACAGCGTGCGCAGCACGCTTAGTTTTCAAATTAATCTTGAACGAGTTATGGTTCGCGCTTCGCGCTTACGGCGGGCAAGATGTCCGCGCTCCATAAAGTTATCAAAATGCCGCCCCGACCTTTTCGCTTCCCGCAAAAGACTTCGCGTCCCGAATCGCTTTCATCTCGGCGATGACCAATTCCAGTTCTTCGTCTTTCGTGTAAAAGTGCGGCGAGATGCGCACGCCCGCGCCGGGACGATAATCAACAATGAATTCGCGGCGGATCAACTCTTTCGTGATCGCGGCCGCGTTGTCGTCCCAAACCGTTATCGTGCCGCCGCGCTGCGCCGGATTCTTTGGGCTGGTTACCCGAAAACCTGCTTCCTGGGCCAGCTCGATTAGACGCTGAGTCTGCCGCATGTTTTTTTCACGAATCTTGTCTACGCCGATCTCATTTATGATTTCAAAGCCGGACTGCGCCGCATAGAGAGCCGGGATGGCCGGCGATCCGTGCAGAAACCGTGTGATATTCGGAGCGTAACGCAGCTCACTCTCAAACGCGAACGGTTGTTCGTGCGCCATCCATCCAGTAGTCTTTGGCTCCAATTGCTCAATCAAATCCGGTCGCACGTAAAGATATCCCGCGCCCGGCCCGCCGCACAGCCACTTCACCGAACCACCCGTAGCGAAATCAACCTGCAGGTCTTTCACGCTGAACGGCACGGTGCCCGCGGATTGATAAGTGTCCAGCACTACCATCGCCCCAACTTCGTGCGCGCGCCGAGTAATCGCCTCCGCGTCTTGCAGGAACGCGCTCTTGAACAGCACGTGCGAGATTGGCGCCAGCAGCGTTTCTTCATCAATCGCAGAGAGCATTCTCTCCAGCGGCACAGTGATGCCGTCGTCGGATTTTACGGTTTCGATGTGCAGGCCGTGTGCGCGCGCGTGCGCCTCGTACACGTACATTACGGAAGGAAAATTGAGTTCGGAATAAACAATCTTGCGGCGTTTCGAATTCTCCGGCAGCGGCAGCACACAGGACAGAATCAGCGACTGACAAATCGAAACGTTCTGATGCATCACGACCGTTTCAGGATCGGCGCCGATGATGCGCCCGACTTCGTTGCCGACAGTCACGGGCATGCTCCACCAGCCCTCGGCCCAGGCGCGCACTCCGCGCGTGGCCCAAATGTCGGCATACTCATGCAGCCGTTCGTAAGTGGCGCGCGGCATCGCGCCCAGACTGTGCGAGATCAAATAGACCGCTCTTTCCAGGATCGGAAACTCAGGACGCCATTTGAGAAGTTCGTCAGTCAAGGAATGCTCCGTTTGATTCCCATTAATTTACCACAGACAAACGACGCCGTCTTAACTAGTTGTATTGCGGCTTTGCCGCTTGATGTGCGGAAGGGCTTAGCCCTTCCGGCGATGGCCCGCTCTCTTGTTTGGGCTACGCCCCTCGATCAGATTCGAGGCAGAGCCTCTCACCCTTCTAAGATGATTCAACGGAAAGGCCAAGCCTTTCCGCACATCAGGCGGCAAAGCCGCTGCGCCTTAGATCGAACTTACATGTTAAAGTGATCTCAATGTGGAAGTTCGCAAATCCCATCAAGCATCGGATTCCTGACACTCGTTGGCCCTCAGCGGCAGAGGCCGCAAACTCTCTGCTATTTCAACCAATCAAAATCGGCTCGCTCGAGTTGACTGCTCGCACATGGGTGCCCGCAATGGTCCCGTGGCGAGCCACTGAAGATGGTTTCGTCACCCAGGCCAACCTGGATTGGTACCGGCGGTTCGCCGAAGGCCAACCTGCGGCGCTGGTCGTCGAAGCCACCGGCATTCGCGATATTCCCAGCGGTCCCCTCTTGCGAATCAGTCACGATCGGTTCCTGCCCGGACTGCGTCAACTCGTCGACACGGTGCGCGACGCGAGCCAGGGTCACACCAGACTCTTCATTCAGATCATCGACTTCCTGGCGGTCAAGCGCCGGCCCGATCCAGCAAAATATTTCCAACGCTTTCTTGAGATCACTGAAGATCATCGCCGGATGATTGCCGAGATCACCGAAGATTCGAATTGGATCAGCGAAAGCGATGCAGAGGTCCGCGCATTTCTCGCAGACGCGCCCGACGCGGTCATCGATCGCGTGCTCAGCGAACGCGAACTCGAATCGCTGCGCTTCGGCTATCGCGAACGCGTTACCGATACGCACCTGCCGCACGTTCGCGAACTGCCAGAGGCCCTGCCGGGAATCTTTGCCGAGGCCGCGCGACGCGCGCGGATGGCCGGATTCGATGGTGTCGAGCTGCATTACGCGCATGCGTACACCATGGCCGGCTTTCTCAGCGCGCTCAACAATCGTGAAGATGGGTATGGCGGGCCACCTGAAAATCGCGTGCGCCTGCCGCTCGAAGTTTACCGCTCCGTGCGCGCGGCAGTGGGCAACGACTACGTAGTTGGGACGCGTTTTCTCGCCGACGAAGTGATCGCCGGCGGCAATCGGATCGAAGACGCTGTTTATTTCGGCGTCGAATTCGCGAGAGCTGGTATGGATTATCTTTCGATTTCGAAAGGCGGAAAATTCGAAGATGCAGAGCAACCAAAGATCGGCCAGGCCGTCTATCCATACACCGGCCAGAGCGGTTATGAATGCATGCCCACAACTCTATCTGATGAGAGAGGACCTTTCGGACGCACAGTGCCGCTGGTCGCAAGGGTCAAACACGCCGTCAACGCCGCCGGTTTCACCACGCCAATTGTCGCGACCGGCGGCATAACAACATTCGAACAAGCCGAGGCGATTCTGCAAAACGGCGAGGCTGACATTGCCGGACTCGCGCGCCAGGCTCTGGCCGATCCTGATTGGTTCATAAAAGTGAAGCTCGGTCGCGGTGATGAAATTCGCCGCTGCACCTACACGAATTACTGCGAAGCTCTGGATCAGACGCATAAGCAGGTGACCTGTAAGCTTTGGGATCGGAAAAAATTGGATGAAGTGGGAATCGCGATCGCCAGTGATGGGCGGCGGCGCCTCTTGCCGCCAAAGTGGAAACGATGATCCGCAGATTACACAGATTACGCGGAAGAGACTCGACAAGAAGTCAGCAACTACGAGTCAGCCGGCAGTCGATGGTTGGCGTCTTAGCCGTCTAGCTTATTATCTGTGAAATCTGCGTAATCTGCGGATCGACTTTCGTACGCTGCCACAAATTCAGGATCGCGCCTCCGCAAACTCTCGCGATCGACTTTCCCACTCCGCGTCATCAACACATAAGCAAGTTCAAGGGGCGTCAGGTGCACGTAATCTCTCGCGTTCTCAAACCAGATCATGCTTTCGTAGGCTGCGGCCTGATATTCCTCGATCACAGGCTTGCGCGTAGTCTCAAATCGCCGCAAAGCTTCACCCACCTCAGACGTTTGATCGAAAGATTCCTTTAACGCAATTGCGTCTTCCATCGCCAGCTTGGTGCCTGACCCGATGGAGAAATGCGCCGTGTGCAGCGCGTCACCCAGCAACACGGCCTTCTCAAAACTCCAGCGCCCATTCTTCACCAGCAGAAAATTGATCCATTTTGAGTTGTTTGACAGCAGTGGCCGGCCATTCAGGTCCGGCCCGAATACTTCCGCGAGATAGGCCCGAGTTTGTTCGTCGGACATTTCGGCACAGCCAGCCTTGCTCCAGGTCTGCGGATCGCATTCGACGATGAAGGTGCTGGTTGTCTGATCGAACTTGTACGAATGCGCCGCGAAGACACCCGCCGCGGATTCGCGAAATGTCAGCGTCAGGCCATGAAACAATTGCTTCGTGCCGTACCAGATATATTTGTTCGGGCGCATGCTGAGATCGGGCCGGAACTGATCTTTAAAAGCTTGTCTGACGAGGCTGTTGACACCGTCCGCGGCCACCAGCAAATCGCAATCTGCTTTGAGCGAATTGATATCTGCAACTTCGTGCCGGAATTTAATAACCACGCCGAGTTCTTGACAGCGGCGCTGCAGGATCTTGAGCAGGCGCAGACGGGCGATCCCGGTAAAGCTGTTGCCGTGTATCGAGATTTTCTGATCGCGATGAACTACGTCGACATTGTCCCAGGCTGCAAAGTTCCTCGTAATTTCACCGTGCGAGGTCTCATCAGCGGCGCGTAAATTCGCCAGAGTCTTTCCGGAAAACACGACTCCCCACCCAAACGTATCGTCGGAACCATTGCGTTCATAGATGGTGATGTCGTGCGTAGCACCGGCGTTCTTCATGAGGATGGCGAAGTACATTCCGGCGGGGCCGCCACCAATAATGTTGATTTTCATTCTTGGCTAGCGCTCGTTGTATAAGCAAAGAACAGCTGCCCATCCCGTCGGCAGAACTGTCGGAACCGCATCCATTTCGCTGCCGTACTTAACCATCATTTCCAGAAAGTACTTCGCATGAAGAAACGCTTCGACTATTGGTCTTGTATGAAGCTTCCAGTTCTGATTGTGATCTATTTTAAAGTCCGCTCCAGTTCCTTCAGCGACAATATCTTCAAACCAATTACAGAGCTTACTTTCATTAACAGCCCCAATTCGCTTGAATAGATCTACGGCTTCCATTGTGGATTCTTGTAAACCATAGACCTTGAATGATTGGTAATAGAACCGATACATCCGATCTTCATAATCGGAGCGAAATTGCAAAAGCAACGACTCGAGTTCCGGCAGGTGCGCCTTAATCGCTTCAAGGAGGATCTGATCCTTTTGAAGCTTTTTCGCCAAATGATCTGAGAGCTGCTTTGCCACGTTGCTATCAAAAAGGCGCAAGATCTCGCAACTCATCCAAAGCCGCGCCCAGTCTTTCGACTCCGATCTTGAACAAGTTCGGCTCAGCACACATGCCTATCCGAAAGTGCTGTGGCGATTCAAAGAAGCGGCCCGGCACGATCGCTGTATCGTATTTCTGTTGCAGCGAGTTAGAGAGATCGTCGACGCGTCCCTTTAACAGACGCGGAAACGAGGTGGTGCCCGTCTCAGT
>WNFS01003381.1_pt1 | contig 12105 bp, 10 predicted proteins | sample 5400141 | NCBI WGS metagenome assembly WNFS01 (sample SAMN13153358, study PRJNA577476) | soil metagenome | isolation source: 60 cm saprolite under Madrone tree | place: USA:California | collected 2016-06-14 | reverse complement strand
ATGAAATCCAAGTCGCCGTTGTTTTCCTGCGGGCGCGCAAATGCCCGGAAGGCCGCGGAGCCGTTGCGCAACATGGACATCAGCTCGCGCTTGGCGCCGTCCCCGACATTCTGCTGAGCGGCCCAAGGGCCAAACACCATGGGCTTGTCGAGGAGTTCCACGTGACGTTCCTTAAGCCCCGCCCGCGCCACAAGGTCGCGCCATTCGGTCAGGGTCAGGCAGCGCACATGGCTCGGGTCGCGGAGCTTTTCGAAAGCGTTGTACTCGTTGGCGGCGACAGCAAGCGCGCCGGCGTCCCCTTCCATGATGCGCGCGTCCGGCGAGACATTCTCGACCAGGCCGAACACGCCGCCGGGTCGCAGCACACGGGCGGATTCGGCCACGAACTTGCTCACGTCGTCGAAATGGTGAGGCGCGATCCGGCAGGTCACGAGATCGAAGGTGGAGGCCGCAAAGGGCAGCGCCTCGGCGCGCATGTCGGCGAACGACATGTTGAGGATCCCGCGTTCGCGGGCGAGCCCTCGCGCCACGCCGAGCATTTGCGGCGTCAGGTCGGAGGCCACCACGTGGGCGAGGCGCGGCGCGAGCGCCAGCGCCATATGGCCGGCGCCGGTGGCGATGTCGAGCGCAATCCAGGTCTCTCGTGGCGCCACGAGTTCGACCAGCCGGAGCAGGCTGTTCCCCTTCGCATGGGGGCGGCTCGTCGCATATGTCGCCGCAAAGGCGCCAAATCGTTCCTGGACGAGCGATTTTGATTTCAGTTCCATCACAACGCCTCTCGCCCCCACACCCAGCCCTTCCCGGCAAGCGGGGGAACGTCAATGTAAACCCTCCCCTCGCAAGGGGCGGAGCGTAAAAATGTAAACCCTCCCCCGCTTGCCAGGAGGGCGGGGGTGCCCGATGGCCGAAATTAGCCAAACTCCGGCCCGGCGGATATGGGCGGCATTCATCGGCTGTTCATTCGCCCCGATGGCATGCTTAAATGGCAGGGGCTAAGGTGGTGGGCTTAAGAAATTGGACGGACTTTCTCGCGAATCGAATGACGGCGACCAGATCGTCCTGGTCGATGCCGACGACGTCCCGCAGGGCGTCGCCCCGAAGATCGAGGTGCATCGGCGTGGCCTGAAACATCGGGCACTCTCCGTGTTGGTGCGTGACTCGAGCCGCAATATGCTGGTGCATCGCCGCAATGCGGCGAAATATCATTCCGGCGGGTTGTGGACCAACGCGTGCTGCAGTCACCCGCGGCCGGACGAACCGCCGGCCGTGGCGGCGCATCGGCGGCTCGCTGAAGAAATGGGCGTGCGCTGCAAGGTCAAGCCGCTGTTCACGGCCCACTATCGGGCCGCCGTTTCGAACGGTTACATCGAGGACGAGATCGTCCATGCGTTCGGCGGCACTTATGAGGGTCCGGTTGCACCGGACCCGGCCGAAGTGTCGGAATGGAGATGGATGCCGTTCACGGCGCTCGCCGAAGATTTGACGCGCCGGCCGCAACTCTACACGATCTGGCTTCGCCACTATTTCCGCGAGCACTACGGCGCCATCGCGGCATGGATGGAGACCGGGTGATTGGGACACCCGCTTTTTCTAAGATAGATAAAGAGGCCCGCAACAAATGCATTCGCCTCGTTTGCAGCAAACAGAGCGATCGATCCCGCCTCTGAAAATTGCAACGCAGACGCTTTTGCAGGATCAAGGAAAAGGTTTCGTCGGCACCCTCTGTGACCCGATCGTTTGAATTCCTCTCCTGACCTCGTCAAATGCGATTGTTTGACTTTGTTCATGATTTATTCTCAAATCGGAATTTCCTGCAGAAGGCCTGAACCGGAGCACTCTGATACTTGCTATAAGTTCGGGAGGTCAGCAATCTGCTCGCCCAAGTTGCTTGGGGTCTGGGCATGGCGGCGGGAGTGCGCAAGAATCGGGTTGGCACTAATCTGGTTCCAGTCAAATGGGGACAGATCGCCGCCGCAACAAAAACTGTCATGGGCTGGCCAGTGTGGCCGGACCCGCCGCCATCTTTACGGACCAAAAAAGCCGCCTCGGTTCGGGGCGAATTGAACACGAATGCCGCAGAACTTCTTCAAGTTGTTGTGCTGTTAGGGGACGAACACGGTATCGGGTTGGAAGGGGTTAGACTTCGAATGACCGCCTGGGCGTTCCGTCAGTTGAATGAGGTAACCGCCACACTCGAAGTTGAAGGAGGGCGATCCTTAGTTGCCATCGCAAGAGTAGATTGCTGGCCTGCGGATCCGCATTTGAATCTTCGGGCCAGGAAGGTGGCGGCGTTGAGGCTACCAAGAGAAATCAACGGCCATCATGTGCACCGTTATGAGGACAACGCCCGGATTGGACTTTCTGCATTCGGGCCAGGTCCCGATGGCAATTTGCCAGCGGCTGCGCCCCTTCTGGAAAGGTTAACGAGTTTCAGAGATTTCCTGCGTACCGTAGCAAGCGAGTTTCGCATTGAAGGTTTAGACAAGATCGACCCTCCAAATTGGCAGGTGATGGTGTAATGGCGTTGATATCGACTAGCTCGATAACAGAGATTGCTTGGGAGGTCGCACAGGCTCTTGTGAAAGTTTCCACAAGGGATCAAGTTGCGCGGCTTTCGATGCCCTTGCTCTACCCTGGTGGCGCGATGGTCGGGGTTGAAATTTCTCGACTGCGCGACGGATTTTTGGTGTCTGACGCTGGAGGTGCCAGAAGGGAAGCGGGTCTGCTTGGTGGAGAGCGCTCGTTTAGTCGAATAGCTCACGAGGCTGTAGACCGCTTCGGAGTCCAATTTGATCATAACATGATATTCGATGTGGACGTGTCGGAGGACGAGCTTGTGTTGGCGGTCATAGCCGTCGCCAATGCAGCAAAGACGTCCGTTGAAAACACGGCAATCCATCTCGCTTCTGTACAACACGCGGATGCTCGGGTGTATTTATGGGAGCGCCTTGAGAGACTGTACGGGCCGAAGCTGGTGGGGCGCAAACTCAAAATCAAAGGTTCTTCCGAACAATGGGAGTTCGATGCGGCAATCCGACTTCAAGACCACTTATCATTGTTCGAGATAGTGGCCCCGAACGCCAACGCGGTGAATAGCGCCGTGACCAAATTTCTGGACGTCAAAGACATTGGAATCGCAGCCCCGCACCGAGTCGCAGTTCTCACGAATTTGAAGACCACGCCACATCTTGCCGTGCTTGCACGAACGGCACGATACATTTCTGCTGACGCTTCAGACGAAGATTATCGGCGGGCCGCGTAAACCATTGCGTTCCGGGTGCCGCTCCCACTGCAGACGAAGTTGAAAGGTCCCGAGATGGGAGCCCGGCGCTACGCTCGTAGTGGAATTCCGGAAACGCAAACACGTTTGACGGCGTCGGGAACGCCCTCCTTCGCGAGTGCATCCACAAAAGCGTCGTACATAGCCCAAGGGTACGGCGAAGGGCCAATAATGAGTCGATCGAACATGCTGACTAAATCAAGCTCAGCGAGAGTAGGAGAGGTCGATCTATCGAGAGGAATCTGATAAATGATCTGCGGGACGCCCCCAACGACCTCGGTGGAAGAAATCATTAGGGGCGAGGACGCGCGCTTTGGTACATAGATTGCTCGCCATTCACGTTCTTCCTTGAAACCTTCGTGCTTTAGGCAAGTGACGCCAGTCAAGAGCATGTGGAAAACGTTTGCGACAACAATTTGTCTGTCCAGCGTCCGCAAGAAATCCACGTCGGCGTTGATATTTTTGATAACGGTGCTGAACGTTTCGTGGACCTCATTCTCATTCATGTAAGCAACGGGGCTAAACACGATGTTCAGTTGTTCCGCGCCACCAGAGTATGCGGGGACGCGGAACACAAGCGCCACCTTGGCAAGGGTTCCACCAAAGGCTCGCCACATGGACAAGCGCCCGTGCCAGTCTTCGCCATCCTCATGCTCGGATATAGATGCCACGTAGCTATTGGTTCGAATGTGGGCCCACCATTGCTCGAAGAGTGTTAGAGCCTCCAGCGCCGCACCCGGCGCACAGATGTCGAGCGCATCCGTGAATGATTTGCGCCTCTTCTCATCGGAAAAGAAGCTCACGAGCATTTGGTATCCGTGCTCAACCTCAGAATAGTCAGCCATGCAAGTTGTGCTTCGCATCCAAAGTCTTTTGGTCTTGATGATCTTCAATGCGTTGTCCGCCGACGTATAGTGGACGAACCTTTTAGATTTGCTGTAAACGTCGGCGCGCTGCTTTCGTGAGTGAGGCATGAAAATGCCCTCAAGCCTCATGCCAAGGATTACGTGGGGTGGCAGTTCCTCGGGACTCGAAGTGCCTTCGGCCATGGAGAAAGTCCTTTCTCGTCAACGGCTACACGATGGCCAACTGGTTACCAGAAAATTACTTGTCGTCAGCAAGTGGCGGGATTAATTCACCGGCCGCGCAGGACGCCCACGGTCCCAGGCCCGCTCAATCAACTCCCGCAGCAGGGCCGGCGTCACCGGATATCGGGTGATCCGCACGCCGTAAGGCCGCAATGCGTCGTCGATGGCGGAAATCACGGCCGCGGCTGCCGGGATGGTGCCGACCTCGCCCGCACCCTTGGCGCCGAGCGGATTTAGCGGGGATGGCGTTTGCTGGTATTGCGTTTCGAACATCGGAAAAGTCGGCGCCGTGGGCAACAGGTAGTCGGCGAAACTGGTGGTCAGCGGCTGGCTGTCGTCGTCGTATCCCATCCACTCCAGAAGCGCATTGCCGACCCCGTGCGCGATGCCGCCATGGACCTGGCCGTCGACGATCAGCGGATTGACCAGGGTTCCGGAGTCCTGCAGCGCCACGTAACGCAGGAGGCGGACCTCGCCAGTCTCTGCGTCCACCTCGACCTCAGCCGCATGACACGCGTTCGCATAGGCGAGCGCATCGGTGCGGAAATAACTGGAGTCCTGCAGCCCCGGCTCCATGCCGGGCGGAAACCCGTAGCCCGGCGCGCCTTGCAGGATGCGGGCGAGCTCGCCCAGCGGCACGCTGAGCTGGTGGGCGCCGGCGACGCGCAGCCGGCCGTCCACAAGCTCAAGATCGTCTTCGGCGACCTCCAGCACGTGGCTGGCAAGCTTTCTGGCCTTGCGGGCGACGGCGCGGGCGGCAAGCAGCACGGAGGAGCCGGCTGTCACGGTCTGGCGGCTGGCGAAGCCGCCGAGTCCGACCGGCACCGTCGCGGTGTCGCCGGAGATCACCTGCACGGCATCGGGCGCTACGCCGAGTTCGCTCGCGCAGATCTGGGCGAGCGCGGTCTTGAGTCCCTGCCCCATGGCGGCAGCGCCCGTATAGACGGAAATGCGCCCCGACGGCGCAATACGCACGACGGCGGATTCAAACGGGCCGCGCCCGGTGCCTTTCATGGCGTGGGCTAGGCCGAGCCCGATCAGCCGGCCCTGCGCCCGGGCGGCTGCCTGCCGGGCCGGAAATGCATCCCAATCCACGGCGGCCACGACCGCCGCCTGGCAGGCCGGATAGTCGCCGCTGTCATACACGACGGTGGCGCCCGCTCGCGTCTTGAGCGGCTTTGTATAGGGCATCTTGGCGGCCGGAATGAGATTGCGGCGCCGCAGCTCGGCGCGATCGAGGCCGAGCTCGTGCGCCGCGATATCCATCAGCCGCTCCATCACGAAGGACGCCTGCGGATAGCCGGCGCCGCGCACCGAGGACACCGGCACCTTGTTGGTCAGCGTGACGGCGACCTCCATGGCGAATGCCGGGATCGCGTAAGGCCCGGTCACGGTGGATGCCGAGTTGTAGGGCAGATTAACGTCCTGGAGCGCATAAGCGCCGAGATCATGCAGCAGACGGCCGCGCAGACCAACAATGCGGCCGGCCCCGTCGAGCGCTATCTCCATGGACCAATGCTGGTCTCTTTCCTGCACTGCGCCAAGGAAGTGCTCGCGCCGATCCTCGATCCACTTCACCGAGCGGCCGACGAGCATTGCGGACGCCGTCACGGCGACATCTTCGGCGTAGACGCAAAGCTTCGGACCGAAGCCGCCGCCGATATCGGGGGTCGCAACCCGCAGGCGGTTCTCATCGACGCCGAGCGACGACGCAAGCGTATTGAGAAGATCATGCGCCTTCTGGGTCGAGGCATACACGGTCAACGAGCCGTCCGACGCCCGGTATTCCACCGCGATACCGCGGCCTTCGATCGAGTGCGCCCCGCCGCGATGGGGCCAAAAGCTTTCGCGGAAAACATGCGCGGCATTTCGGAAGGCGGCATCGATGTCGCCGTAGCCGAGCCGGTACGACGAAATGACATTGGACGAGACCTCGCGCCGCACCGCCGGGGCGCCTGCGAGCGCGGCCTTGCGGCAATCGGCGGCGCACGGGCGCACCTCGTAGTCGACGTCGACCAGCGCGACGGCGTCCTCCGCCAGATATCGGTTGGCCGCGAGCACGATCGCCACCGGCTCTCCCACATAGGACACTTCGCCATCGGCGAGCGCGAAGGCCCAGCAGCGGTCGAGCGGCGTGCCGGAATTCGATGTCCGCACCATGCGGCGCCTCGCCATGGCGGGCGCGATATCGTCGAGCGTGAGTACGGCAAAGACGCCCGGCAGCGCCCGCGCCGCAGCGGTGCGGACGGCGAGGATGAGGGCATGCGGATGCGGGCTGCGAACGAACGCGGCGTGAAGCGGGTCCGCAATCGCGACATCGTCCACGAAGCGGCCGCGTCCGGTGAGCAACGCGTGGTCTTCCAGCCGCGGCAAACGTGAACCGATCATTTCAATTCACGATCGCCTTGGCGGCCTTGGTAACGATGTCCTTCGGGGTGGCGTAGACATCGGCAAGCAGCCTTTCGATTTCGCCCGCCGATACCGGGCTTACGTCTGCCTGCAACTTCTCGGCGTCGGAGAGGAACTCCGAGTCCTTCATGGTGGCATTGAAGGCGGCGATCAGGGCCTGACGGCGATCGTCTGGAATGCCGGGCGGAGCCGCATAGGGGCGCGCCATGGCTTGCCCGGCCAGGATGAGGCGGAGCATCCGGGCTTGCTCCTCGCCCTTGGCGAGGTCGGTCACGGCAGGAACGCCCGCAATGTCGGCCTCCTTGCGCAGCCCGAACTGCACAGGCAAATTCACTTTGCCGCCTTTCATCCAATCGGCGTGCCGGGCCTTCGCGGTGCTCCAGGAGATCCCGCACATGCCGTTCACTTCGCCGCGCTCCATGGCGAGAGTGCCGTCGCTGGTGCCCGGATAGCCGCTGACCAGCTTGAGCTTCGCCCCGAACATATTGCGCAACACCATCGCGAAGATATCGGGATCGGCGTCCTTGCCGAGGCCGCCCACCGTGAACGGCTGCACCAGCATGTCGTCGAATGTCTTGATCGGCGATGTATGCCACATCATGCAGACGCTCACATCCGAGGAAATGCTGCCGAGCCAAGACAGTTTGGTGGCATCGAACGGAGCGCCGGCAAGCAGCGGCGCTACCGCCATGCTGCGCGAGAAGGTGCCGATGACCGAGCCGTCTTTCGGGGCTGCATTGTAGAGATAGAGCGTGGCGCGCTCGCTGCCCGCCCCTTCGCGGTTCTGCGGAACAATACTGGGCTGCCCCGGAATGTGCTTGCCCAGATGCCGCGCGAGCAGCCGGGCATAGAGATCGTAGCCGCCGCCGGCGGAGAAGCCGATGACGAGGATCACGTTGCGGCCGCGATAGAAATCCGCGACGCCTTGGGCGCCGGCGGGACGCATCAACGAACCGAGCGCCATGGTGCCAAACGCGAGCGTCAAAAGAGCCGTCCGTCGTCGCCTCATGGTGATCCTATGGTGCGCTTAGGCCTTGATGTCATCCATCAACCTCGTTCTGAGGAGCCGACCGAAGGTCGGCGTCTCGAAGGACGGCCACGGGCGAGGCCGCGCCAGTGGCCATCCTTCGAGACGGCCGAGCGAGGAGCGCGGCCTCCTCAGGATGAGGTCCGTGGGAGCAGGCTCGTCCACGCGGAGCGCCCGATTGTCATTTCAGCCGCTTGGCGGCGTCCTGGACGATGCTGAGGTCGGCAAACTTGCTGACGTCGAAGCTCGCCTTGATGAAACCGAGATCGCGGGTGAGATCGACATTGCGCTGCAGCGCCGTGAGATCGGGCATCATGTTCGGGTCGCGATAGTTGTCCTTGCTGGTGAAAACCCAGCCGAACCGCTCAGCCGGCTGCCTGGTGATCCGGGCGCAGATTTCCATCGCTTCCTTGTGGTTTGCTGGATCGAGGTACCAGCGCACGATGCGCAGCGAGTCTTCCATCATATCCGTGAGCGCGGCGCGGTTCTTGTCGATGAAGCTCTTGCGGGCGACCCACATGGAAAACTGCGAAACCCCGACCGCGTCCTTGGTGTCGAACAGCGTCCGCCCGACCTTGCGCAACTCCGGATCGAGCGAGAACGGCAGCACCGCCGGGACAAGATCGACCTTCTTCTCGGCCAGCATGGCGCGCATGGTCGGAAACGGCGCCTCGACGATGGTGTAGTCGCGCTTGTCCTCAAGCCCGTGCTTGCGCAGCATCGCGCGCATCGCGATATCGACCGCGCTGCCGGCCGCGTTGGTGGCGACGGGCCTGCCCTTGAGGTCTTCGATCTTCTTGATCGGGCCGTCCGCCAGCACCATGAACTCGTTGCTGTAGAAGCCCGCATTGCCGTCCTGGAACTCGTCGGCGATCACCCGCAGGTCATCCATGCCGGCGTTCTGGATGGCGATCGGCAGGGTCGGGTAGGTGAGATCGGCGATCTCAAGCTCGCCCGCCGCGAGTGCCGTGATCATCGGCGGAGTGCCGGCGAAACGCGTGATCTCGAGCTGATAGGATTTGCCGAGGTTCCTGGCGAGATCCTTCTTCTCCACCAGCATGGAGGCCCAGTTGGCGATCGGAACCACGTAGGACAGGCGGATTTTCACCGCCTCGGCGGCTTGGGCGACACCGTGCGAGGCTCCGCACAAAAGGCCCAAGGCGAATGCGGCGGCCAGTCCGGTCTTTGCGAGACGCATGATCCCCTCCCGAATGCGAATTATGGTTGCGAAACGGCGCTTGGTCCACATTTGTCCCGCGAAAGCGGGTTGTTGGCAAGACGGCGCCGGATGCGGGAAAACGTCGCCTAGGGCTCTTTCTTAAAGACCGCGCTAGAATTTCGACGCCCGTGCAAGACGCGCGCGATTTCAACGCTACCATTGTTCACGCGATAAAAATCAAATACCCGCCTACGCTTTTCGGGCATGTTCGTCGCGGGCTTCCCGGATCAAGGCTTCGATATCCAGTTCCTCTCCGAGTCCCGCATCTAACTCTCTAAGACCAATTTCGATTTCAGCGCGCAGTTCGGCAAGCGCATCAATTCGGTCAAGTAGTTCACGCCCGAGTTGCTCCTGCGCCGCCTCCGAAAGGTTCGCGCCTTTGATATTGCCAATTCGAGTGTCTTTACCATGGTATCAATATATCACCTCGCGTTCAGATTTACACACCCGTCGCCCCCTGCGCCTCCTGATGCCACGCCAGCAATCGCCGCCGCAGCCAGGCCATGGCGGCCACCAGTGCGTATCCGATTACGGCGATCTCGACGATGCCGGCGAACACGCCCGGCGAGTTCGCGAAGCGGGAGGCCTGCATCATGGCGCCGCCGAGGCCGTAGCCGCCCATTTGCATCTCGGTCACGACCACCACGATGAGGGCGATCGGCAGGGCGACCTGCAGGCCGGTGAGAATTTGCGGCAAGGCGGCCGGCAGCAGGATTTGCCACAACAGCTCGCGATTCTTTGCGCCCATGTTGCGGGCGGTCCAAACAAGTTCCTTCTCGACGCTGGCGATGCCCGCGACGGTGGCGGTCACCACCGGGAAGATGGCGTCAAGCACCACCATGGTGATCTTCGAGACATCGTAGAGCCCGAGCCACAGAATGATCACTGGCAGAAACGCGATCTTCGGCATCGGGAAGCCGACCGAAATCATGGGATCGAAGAACCAGCGCGCCGCCCGGTTACGCGCCATGGCCGCGCCGAGCACAACGCCGCCGCCGGCCGCGATGGCAAACCCCGCGAGCGCGCGGTAGAGCGTCACGCTGATATTGAGGAACAGGTCGCCGCCGGTCGCGTCCTCGTAGATGCGCTCTACCACGGCACTCAGGGCCGGCAGCATGAACGGCGTGACAGCGCCGCTGCGGGCAAATATCTCCCACGCCGCAAGCAGCACGACAATCGGCGCGAGGCGCGCCGCACCCCAGGCAAGACGGCGCCCGGCGTCTGTCATTCGCGCCATCGCAGCACGCGCTCGACGACGGCCTGGTAAACCCGGTCCGCCAAAAAGCCGATGAACGCCACCGTCAGCACCACCGCGAACATCGCCTCGTAGGAGCCATTGGCGCCGAGGTAGCCGATCAGATTGCCGAGCCCCTGCCGTGCCACGATCAACTCGGAACTCACCAGCAGAATGAACGAGAGCGCCAGTGCGGTGCGAACGCCGTTTAGCAGTTCCGGCAGCGCGCTCGGCACCACCACGTCCCACATCATGCGCAGCCCGCGGGCGCCCATGCTGCGCGCCGACCATATGAGATGCTGGTCGCTGCCGCGCGCGCCGTTGTAGGCGCCGATCGTGACCGGCAGCATGCAGCCGAGAAAGATCAGCAGGATTTTCGAACCGTCGCCGAAGCCGAGCCACAGCGCCGTGACCGGGATCAGGGCCGATTTCGGCATCGGATAGAACAGCTCGACCAATGGTCCGAGCATTGCGTTCACCGGCCGCGAGATCGCCATGAAGATGCCCAGCGCGCCGCCCACGGCGATCGCCAGCGCGAGGCCGGCGCCGGCGCGATAGAGCGAGGACAGCCCGTTGCTGACAAGCTCGCCCGACCAGAGGAGTTCAACCCAGGCCTGCACCACATCGGTGAGCGGCGGCAGCGCCAGCGACGACACCAGATGCAGGCGCGACGCCGCCTCCCAGGCCAGCGCCAGGATCAACAGCGGCGCGTACCGCACGAGAACATTCGGCGCAGCAGCCTTGGGAGCCGGGACGACGGTCATGGCGGCCGTCTCTCCAGCGCTTTTACGGCTTCATCCCGAACCAGGCTCCAGACCTCGTCAACCTTGTCGACGAACGCCTTGGTGCGGTGGACCTCCGGATCGGCCTTGTCGAAGGCGGTGTCGACGATGGTCTTGATGCGCCCGGGCCTTGCGGTCATCACCGCGACCCGTTCCGCGAGATAGACGGCTTCATGCACGTCGTGGGTGACGAAGATCACGGTTTTGCGCGTCTTCTCCCAGATGGCGAGCAACTCGCTCTGCATCAGGCTGCGGGTCTGTGCGTCGAGGGCGCCGAACGGCTCATCCATCAGCAGCATGCGCGGGTCGAAAGCGAGCGTTCGGGCGATGGCGACGCGCTGTTTCATGCCGCCCGAAAGCTGCGACGGATAGCTCTCCTCAAACCCGGTCAGGCCGACGAGATCGATAAAAGCCTGCGCCCGCGTCTCACGCTCCGAGCGGGGTAATGCCTGGCGCTCAAGTCCGTAGAGCACGTTCTTGCGCACCGTCTTCCATGGGAACAGCGCAAAGTTCTGGAACACGATGCCGCGGTCCGGCCCGGGCCCGGCGACCGCTTTGCCGTCGATCAGGATCTTTCCGGTCCCGATCGGCAGAAATCCGCCGATCAGATAAAGCAGAGTCGATTTGCCGCAACCGGATGGTCCCAGCAAGGCCAGGAATTCGCGTTCCCGCACCCGCAGCGATACGTTCTCTAGCGCCAGTACCTCCCGGCCGACCGCCGGACGGTAGTGGTGAGACACGTCCTCGACAATGATCTGGGCGGGATCGCTCATGGCTCTCTTTCGCCGGCGCCTGCGAACTTATCTCAAATCACCGGCGTCGGCAGCTTCCGGCCGGCGAAATAGGCCGTCAGATTGTCGATCATCAACTGGCCGATGGCGGTGCGGGTCTCAACCGTTGCGCTGCCGTGGTGCGGCTGCAACAGCACATTGGGCAACGCGAGGAGATCAGGCGCAATCCGCGGCGCGTTCTGGAACACATCGAGCGCCGCAAAGCCGAGCCGGCCGTCGCGCAGGCGTTCGATCATGGCTCCCTCGTCCACCACGGTGCCGCGTGCGATATTGAT
>WNFS01008394.1_pt1 | contig 12106 bp, 13 predicted proteins | sample 5400141 | NCBI WGS metagenome assembly WNFS01 (sample SAMN13153358, study PRJNA577476) | soil metagenome | isolation source: 60 cm saprolite under Madrone tree | place: USA:California | collected 2016-06-14 | reverse complement strand
CGCCACCGAGCACTGGAGATGGTACCACTGGGATTTTGACGATAGCCGGCCGATCCGTGAGTTTGGTTGGAACAAGCTGATCAAAGAGGGCGCGACCAAGAAACTGTCGTGGGACCGGGCGGACATCAATTTTGAACACGGAGGCGGAGGGGCCTTCGTATTGGCAAGCGTGTTATTTGAGGATGGCTCGCTTTGGGAAGAGCAGAGGGACCAAGCTTGTTGCAAATATGTTTGGTACAACAGCCACAAGAAGTCTTTTGCCCGAGCGGTTCAATTACCTTTCCGCGAGTAGGCCCCACGATGGGCATAAAAAAAGCGGGCAGCTTGGAACAAGCTGCCCGCAGGGGACGAAGTGCCGCGGAGGCGGCAAGGGCTATTCAAATTTTTCGGTCATCACCGGGAACGTGAGCTTGGCCTTGGCGAGCGACTTGACGACAGTAGCTTCGGCGTTTTCGGCACTGGTGTTGCGAGAAGTGGCCATCTCGCTAACGAGGAGGTACTTGGCGCGTTCGAGCATTTTCTTTTCGCGGAAGGAAAGGGGCTTGCTTCGGCTGAGGGAAACGAGACTCTTGAGGACGACGGCGACTTCGAGGAGGGACCCGGTGCGCATACGCTCCGAGTTTTCCTTGAAGCGGTGCTTCCAGTCGTGATGAGAGTTGAGTTTGCCGGTTTCGAGAAAGCCCAGGACTTTGCTGGATTCCGCCGAACGAATTACGGAACGAAGGCCTACGGCCGTGGCGTTCGACTGCGGAACCATGACACGCAAGCCGCTTGAAACAATGCGGATCATGAAGTAACGTTCGGTTCTGCCATTCAAAACTCCATAACTAATCTGCTCAACAACACCCACACCATGATTCGGGTAGACGACCTTGTCGCCGATCTTATAGTCCATAATGTTTGGATGCCCCCTCGGAGATGCATAAGGAGTGTATAGGGTTGTGCTGCAAGAGTCAAGATATATCCCGTGGAATCAGGAGGTTAGGGAAAATGAATTGCAGTCTGGCAGCAGAATTGCTCGGGGTGGCGATTTTTTATGCAGTGCCAAATCGGGAAGAGTTGCGGCTGCTCATACCCCGGACGAGAGGACGGCTGTCCTCACGGGTGCTTCCCTGCGGAATGGGGGAGTGCTGTAGAATGCGGATGTGATTGCATTGGCGATAGATACGTGCGATGCGAGGGGCAGCGTAGCGGTGCTCCGGGACGAGGCTGTCTTGAAAGTCCTGACCCATGAGTCAGCGGAGGATTATTCGTCGTGGCTGCTCCCGGCGGTGGAGGGATGCCTGGGGAGTGGCGGGCTTCAAATGGAAGAGGTGGATGCGTACGCGGCAGCGGCTGGGCCGGGATCATTTACGGGCGTCCGAGTGGGACTGACAAGCGTAAAGGCTTGGGCGGAGGTCTACGGGAAAAAGATTGTGGCGGTCTCGCGGCTGGAAGCATTGGCGGCTGAAGCTTCGGGCGAAGCGCCATGGGTGGCGGCATTTTTCAATGCGCAACGCGGTCAAGTGTTTGGAGCCATTTACAGACGGAACGGGACATGCTTGGAGCGGTCCGGTGACGAAATGGTGATTGCGCCGGGGAAATTTGTGGAAACCGCCGCGCAAGTTGCTAAGAGTGAAAAGATTGCGTGGGTGTCGATGGACGCGGAGTGCATTGTTGCTGAAGAAGCGTGGAAAGCGCGAGAGAGGCGCGGCGAACGAGTGGAGAGCGTTTCGAGCGTGCGCGCGCCGATGATCGGGCGGCTGGGACTGGCGGCGCTGGCGGAGGGGCTGTTTACAGACGCGCTGGCGCTGGATGCGAATTATGTGAGGCGTTCGGACGCGGAGATCTTCTGGAAGGGGAACGCTGCGCATGACCGCTAAAGCAAGACGCGATTCGATTGCCGCGGCGGTTCGGGCGTTTGGGGAAGCGCACGCGGCGACGGCTGCGGAGATTCTGCGAGGATCTCCTAAAGCGGCGCAATGGACGGAGTGGGGTTTCCGGGAGTTGCTCGGCTGGCCCGGCATGCTGGCGCTGGTGAGCGAGGAAGACGGTAAAGTCAACGGTTTCATTATCGGGCGGCAAGTGGCAGAAGAGGCGGAGATTCTGAATCTCGCCGTCATCCCGGCGAAGCGACGACGAGGAGAGGGTGGGGCATTGCTCAAGGCGGCCCTGGACGAATTTCGAGCGCGGCACGTAAGTCGCGTGTTTTTAGAGGTTCGCGAGTCCAATGAGAGCGCAATGGCGTTTTATGCCAGGCACGGGTTTTCCAAGACTGGACGGCGAGTGGGCTATTACCATGATCCGGAGGAGGCTGCGATGGTGATGGGGTTGAAACTCGGGGGCTAGGACGGAAATACTAGAAATACCCTCTTGACGGGGCGAGCCAGAGTGCTATCGTGCGTTCATGTAGCGCTCACATCCCATTCACGGAAACGTCAGGAGGAACGCATGGCAAGTGCGCAGCGGTTACCTCGGGACATACCCTTCGAAGCAGACGCCGAGTATCAGCGTCTGGCAGAGCAGCACCGGCAATACGAAGCAGAACTCCAGAAAATCTCCAGATCGCCCTACCTGAATTCGGAAGACCTCCTGGAAGAAATCAAGCTAAAAAAGTTAAAGCTCCACTGTAAAGATGAGATGGAGCGGATTGTCGCGCGTATCGTACGCGCGCGAGCCAATTCCAGCCAATAACGACTTTATCGCGCGCGATTCTGTCGTAGAATGACCATGCGTGCTCGCGGAACGAATGCCGCGTGCAAGAATGCAGGAGTGTACTCCGGGAAGCATGGTCAAAGAAGGTTACTACTTTGGACTGCCGCCGCTGGCGCTGGGCGGCGTTAGCTACCTTCTACATGGGTATGCGGCAGCCGCTGTGCTGGTGTTCCTCGCCCTGTTTATTTTTTCTTTCTTTCGCGATCCGGAGCGCCTAATTCCTTCGGATCCTGGGGCGGTAGTGTCTCCTGGCGACGGCCGAGTAGTGGTTGTAACGGAGGAAGTGAACGCGGGAAGGCCGGGAAAGCGAGTGAGCATTTTCCTGGCGGTATGGAACGTACATGTGAACCGGGCGCCAGCTACTGGGACGATTACGAAGCTGGAGTACCGGCCAGGAAAATTTTTGGCGGCGATGCGGGAACGGGCTTCGGTGGAAAACGAGCAAAATATTTTCACCCTTTCGACAGACGCCGGAGAAATGGTGTTCAAGCAGATTGCCGGGCTGATCGCGCGGAGGGTTGTCTCTTGGAAGAAGGAAAGAGAAAAGGTAGCTCGCGGAGAGCGCATTGGGCTGGTACGATTCGGGTCGCGCGTGGACGTGTGGGTACCGAAAGAGGCAGAGATTTTGGTGAAGGTGGGAGATAACGTGAAAGGCGGATCAAGCGTGCTCGCGCGGTGGCCCGGGAAACGCTCGGCAGGCAAATTGGATGCGGTGAGTGCGACAGAGACGGACGCGAATCTGACAGCGGCAGGGAAGCGATCTTAACCATGCCCGATCCCGAACAGCACGAAATACCGTTCAAAGAGCGGCGATTCAAAAACCACCGGCTACGCCGCGGAATCTTTCTAATCCCTTCCGTGTTTACGTCGGCGAATCTCTTGTGCGGCTATTTTGCCGTGGTAGCGGCGCTGATGGGGACGACGGCGGATTTTGACCGGGCGGCGAAAGCGATCGGTTTCGCGATTTTGTTTGATTCGCTGGACGGGCGGCTGGCGCGGCTGCTGGGAGCGAACACGGATTTCGGAGTGCAGTTCGACTCGCTCGCGGATGTGGTGAGTTTTGGGATTGCTCCGGCGGTGGTGGCTTTCGCGTGGGGAGTGCGCAGCCTGACGATCGCAGGAACACAGCAAGGCCAACTTCTCTCGGACATGGGCTGGGTTTGCTGCCTGGGATTTTTGGTTTGCTGTGCGTGGCGGCTGGCGCGATTTAATGTACAGGGAATGGCGCCCGGCAGTTCGAAGTTTTTTGTGGGAATGCCGACGCCTGCCGCGGCAGGAGTTATCGCGGCGCTGGTCCATGGCTTCAAGGAGCCGCTGCACGACTGGCGATGGTCGGTGGCTTGGTTCTTGCTTGCGGCTGGATTAGGTGCCTTGATGACGAGCACGATTCGGTATTACAGCTTCAAGGATATTCCTTGGACGCGGAAGCAGCCGTCGCTGTCGATCGTGTTGCTCTGCTTAATTGTGGGAGTTATTTGGCGTTATTCGGAATTCGCGCTGGTGATCCTAGCGGGTGCATACGCGTCGGTGGGAGTGATACTACACTTGACCCGATTCATCCGGCACCGGCTGGTTTCGCGGACCGCGTGATTCATGCCTTCGTTTGAACGGGCATCCAACCGGATTGTGATTGCGGGCGCGTCTTCGCTACTGGGAGCGGAGCTGAAGTCATTGCTCGAAGAGAGCCGGTTCGCGGGATGGGATTTGCGGCTGGTGGATGAGGAATTGGCCGCAGGCACGTTGACCGAGGCCGGTGGCGAACCGGCCGTAATTCAGCCGGTGGAAGAAGGGAGCTTCGAGCACGCGCGATTGGTTTTCTTCACAGGATCGCCTGCGTTTACGAAGGTCAATCTCGGGGCTGCTCGGGCCGGTGGAGCGACGGTGATCGATCTCTCTGGTGGGTCGCTCGGTGAGAAGGAAACGAGAATCTGGTATCCGCGAGCGGAAGTGAAGCTGGAGAAGGATTTGAACTACGCGGTACTCTCGGCGCCTGCGACCGTTGCCGTTGCGCTTCTGGATTCGCTGAGCGCTGTCGGCTTGTCTCGTTTGGGGGTGATCTTTTTCCGTCCTGTTTCGGAAGCGGGCCGCCGCGGCATCGAGGAACTGGAAAGCCAGACGTCGCAACTCTTGTCGATGCAAAGTATGGGTCAAGCCGTATTTGACACTCAAGTTGCGTTCGGGATGCTGAATCGCTACGGAGCTGCGAGCCGCGAAAATCTCTGGGCAATCCGGGAGAGAATTTGCGCGGAAGTCAGTCCGCTGGTGGGCCAGCGGGGAGTTCTTCCATCCATTCAAGTTGTGCATGCCCCCGTTTTCTATGGATACACTTTCGCGGCGCTAGCGGAAACAACGTCGGTAACAACGCGGGAAAAGCTCGTGGAGGCTTGCCAAAAGGCTGGATTCCACGTTTGGGAAAACGCGGATGGTCCATTGGGAAATCTGTCCACGGGGGATTCCACGATGCACTTGGCATTGCCAGAGGGGAGTCCGCTGCAAGCATGGTGGAGTTGGGGCGCGGTGGATAACTTCAAGCTTCCCGCGGCAAATGCGGTGAAGCTGGGGGAGAAACTGGTGGCATGAGGCGGCGGATCGCGATTGCGCTGATGGGTGGTGCACTATGGAGCGTGGCGTGCGGGTATCACGTGGCGGGGCCGAGCGACTCGCTGCCGAAGAGCATCCACGTGATTGCCGTGCCGGCACTGGAAAACAAGACGGCCAGCTACCGCATCGAACAGAGGCTGACCACCGCTACGGTGCATGAATTTTTGGCGAAGACTTCGTATCGAGTGGTGCCCGACCCGGCGAACGGAGACGCGGTGCTTCGTGGCAAGGTATTGAGCTTGGAAGCGGTGCCGCTGCTGTTTGATACCGCGACGGGACGCGCGACGACCATGCTGGTGACGCTCAAGTGCGAGATCACGTTCGAAGAGCGCGAGACGGGGAAGATGCTCTACCACACGGACAATTTTATCTTCCGCAACCAGTATGAGATTTCGACCGACGCGAAGAATCCGAACAGCATTAAGAACTTCTTTGAAGAGCAGGACCCCGCGCTGGACCGCCTGGCGCAGGACTTTGCCGCGCGGCTGGTGGCGGCGGTCGTGGAGAGTTATTGATGGCGCGGATTTCGCCAGAGGAATTACTGAGACGGCTGGAGAAGGGGAAGCCCGTTGCTGCAATACTTCTATTGGGCGAAGAAGTTTATCTGCGCGATGCCTGCCGCGAACAATTGATTGAAAGGTTCGTGCCGGAGGCGGCGCGGACCTGGGCGGTAGCGCGATATTCGGCGGATCGCGGCGAGACGCAAGCGGCGCTGGATCAGGCGCAAACGATGGCGATGCTTTCGCCGCTGCAAGTGGTTTTTCTCGAGGACGCTGATGCAATCGAGAAGCTTGGGGAGAAAAAACGGGATGAAGCTGTGGAACAGCTCGGTGCGTACCTGGAAGACCCAGCGCCGTTCACAGTGCTGGTGGTGGAAGCAACGGCGCTAGATCAACGGATGAAATTGGGCAAGATGCTGGCGGAGAAGGCGCTCGTGGTGGAATGCCGGCTTGGCGATAATGCTGGGGAACGGCAAGCCGCGGCAGTGGCGTTGGCACGCGCGATCGGGAAAGAGCAAGGAGTCGGGTTTGAAAAGGGCGCGGCGGAAGACTTGGCAGAATTCGTTGCGGCGGATTTGATGCGCTTGAAAACGGAGATCGACAAACTGGCGACGTACGCGGCGCAGAAAAGAATTATTGCGCGAGCGGACGTGAGTGCGTTGGTTATTTCCGAGAAGACGACGACGGTTTGGGAACTGGCGGATCTGCTGGCGTCGCGGCAGCCGAAGAAGGCGCTCGAATTCCTGGACCGCTTGCTTCGGGATGGGGAAGAGCCCTTGCAGATGCTTGGCGCAATGGCCTGGATGTACCGTAAGCTGATCGAAGCAAGCGAAGTGAAGGGCGTCACGAATGGATGGCAAGCGGCGCGGGCGCTTGGGATGCGTCCGGAGCAGGCGGAATTTGCACTGCAGAGTGCGCGCAAGATTTCCAAACCACGGTTACTGGCGGGTTTGCACGCACTCAGGAACGCGGATGACCGGCTCAAGGGCGGGGGAGCCGAGTCGCGGACGGTGATGGAATTTTTGGTGACTGAGCTAACTTGCCAGCCGCACCTCGTGAAGTCAGCTAGCGGGTAGGGAATTGGAGTCAGAGCGAGGTATTTTTTGGATTGTGTTGGTCCGCGACCGTTATCTGTTCCTGGGACTCGTAACTGTAGGTGTGTCGAGCGGGGCTTGGTGGTTCATCTATAGGACGCTTGAGGGAGTTGGTTTCAAACCATCCGTCCGGAATATTTTTCTCTATGGGAGCGTGGGCTTATGTGCCGGAGTATGCTCGAAGGCGGGGTAAAGAGGGCTGGCCGACATGGCCGCTGCACCTGATGTGGCTGAGTTTTGTTGTCGGGGTCTCTCTGCCCATTATCGGAGTTTCTAAGCTTTAGCGCATCGTTCAAATTGAGAAAGGAAGGCCGGGCTTTGGCCCGACCCGCAGAAAAATCGCAGCATACACACCACATTAAAAAAGATTTGCGGATTATTCATTTTCGGAAGAAGCTGCTGAAACAAAGCCCGCCTAACTTCGCTCACCTCAGCCAAACGCTCTGAAATGGGCTTGTGCCGAGGGTTCTTTCGACCGAGACCCTGAGAACAGCAAGACAAAACAGGAGGTAACACATGTTGCGGAATGGCCGAACTCGCCGGCCGTGGGTGGTTGTGTCTACACTCGCGCTGGCAATCTCAAGCTTCATCATTGTAGGAGCGGTGATGTCCGCCAAGGCGGATGACGACGACCTCAAAAAAGGAGCTTTCATTCCCACCGGCGTGCGCATCACGCCGTCGGCTGCTCCCGGATCATCGTTCCAAGCGTTGAATCCGGGATTGACGTCCAATCCGGGCTTTACCGTTGGGCAGGCAGTGACCACGGCGATCAGTCCCGACGGAAAGACGCTGTTGATTCTTACCAGCGGCTTCAACAGCCAGAATTTCACGTCCGGCCCGAACAAGGGCAACACCAATCCCGATGAGTCCAACGAATACATTTTTGTTTTCGATATTTCCGGCGGAAAGCCACTGCAAACACAAGTTCTCCAAGTGCCTAACGCTTTCGACGGGCTCGCGTTCCACCCAGGCGGAAAAGCAGTGACCGCAGACGGTAAGCGGCTTGTCGTGGCGAATTATGAGAACGACTCCATCAGCCTGGTGGACATCGCCGGGCGCATGGTCTTGGCCGAACTGGACCTGCGTCCGGGCAACGGCGTGCCTGGAGGAGAGTACCCGGTATGGGTGGCAATCCAAGGTAATTCGACTGCATTTGTTTCAAGCGCGCGCGACCGCGAAATCGTGGTTGTAGATGTCTCCACGAACGCCCCGGTTGTGACCGGACGCATTCCGGTCAAAGGTTCGCCCACACGCATCGCGTTAAACGCGGCGCAAACGCGGTTATTCGTTGCTGAATCCAGCAGTGACTCCGTGGCCGTAATCAACACCAAGACACGCCAGATCATTGAAGAGATTGGCACAACCGCGCCTAAATCCGTTTTCGCGAACAACAAAGGCTTTAAGGGTAGCAGCCCGAACAGCGTCGCTGTTTCAGCCGACGGCAAATTCCTTTACCTAACCAATGGTGGCGCCAATTCCGTTGCCGTAATTCAACTTTCTCAAGACGGCGGAAGCGAGTTGAAAGGTCTGATTCCCACCGGCTGGTACCCGAATTCCGTCAGCGTCAGCGCGGACGGCTCGATGCTCTACGTCGTGAATGGCAAGAGCAACACCGGACCCGTGCCACAGAATTGCACGGATGTCGCGGGGGCGACGAAAGGAGATTTTTCTGCCTGCGGTGCGGCAAATCAATACGTGTGGCAGCTCACCAAAGCTGGATTCTTGACTGCGCCTGTGCCACATGGGGAAGACCTGGAAGAGCTGACGGCACAGGTGGCCCAGAACAATCACTACAATGCGAAGCAGGACGCCGCCGATCAGTCAATGATGGGCTTTCTTCACGGCAAAATTCAGCACATCATCTACATCGTAAAAGAGAACCGCACCTACGACCAGATTCTGGGGGACCTCGGCAAAGGAAACGGCGATCCTTCGATCGTTGTGTATCCGCAGCCGCTGACGCCGAACCTTCACGCGCTGGCCAACAACTTCGTCGACTTGGACAGTTTCTACGATAGCGGTGAAGTGAGCGGTGACGGATGGAACTGGTCGACCTCCGCGCGCGCTGCCGACACCATCGAGAAGACCGAGCCCATCAACTACGCGGGCCGCGGCTTGAACTACGACTACGAAGGCACCAACCGCAACGTGAACGTTGGCTTTGCCACGCCGCAGGAACGCGCCGCGGCGTTCGCGGCCTACAACAGCTTGCCGCCGAGCGTGCAAAAAAATCTCTTGCTGGGCACGGCCGACGTTTCCGCTCCGGACAGCGCGGAAGGGGAAGAAGGCGCCGGCTATCTGTGGAATTCCGCGCTGCGCGCAGGCTTGAACGTGCGCAACTACGGCTTCTTCATCGACCTCGGGCCGTACAGCGTTCCGGTTGCGTCGGGCGGGACTCCGCTGATTCGGCATCCTTTCGATAGCAATACTTCCGTGTCTTCCTCTACAAAAGCGGCACTGCAACCAATCACCGATCACTTTTTCCGCGGCTATGACAATCATTTCCCGGACTTCTATCGCGTGGATGAATGGGCGCGGGAATTCGACCAATTCGAGGCGGATGGCAATATGCCGAACCTGGAGTTTGTGCGCGTGATGCATGATCATACCGGGAACTTTGGCACGGCGATCGACGGCGTGAACACGCCTGAGATCCAGACCGCGGACAATGACTATGCCGTTGGGCGAATTGTGGAGAAAGTGGCCAAGAGCAAGCGTTACAGCGGCAACACGCTGGTGTTCGTGGTCGAGGACGACTCCCAAGACGGGCCGGATCACGTGGATGCGCACCGCAGCATCGCGTTCGTGGCCGGGCCGTACGTGAAGAAAGACGCAGTGGTCTCCACGAAATACACGACCGTCAGCATGATCGCCACGATCGTGGACATTCTGGGAATCGAGCACCTCGGTACGTACGACGCGCTGGATCGTCCCATGACGGATGCGTTTTCGAAGCAGGCCAGGAAGTGGGACTTCAATTCCATCGTGCCGGACATCCTGCGCGGCACGCAACTGCCTTTGCCGGTGGCCACGGCAAAAAACACTCTGAAGAAGAATGCGCTCAGCGCGTTCTATGCGAAGCCGAGCCACGACGCGTCCTACTGGGCCGCAAGAACGGAGGGCTTCGACTTCAGCCGTGAAGATCGCGTGGATGCCGCGAAGTACAACCTCATTCAGTGGCAGGGATTGCTGGGCGAAAGCATTCCCTATCCAACTGTGCGTGACGGCCGGGATCTGAGCAAGAACCGCCAAGCGTTGCTCAGGCGGTGGCGCCAATCGCGAATCGTGGCCTTCAAAGAAAGTTCTTCCACTTCTGAAAAAAACGCCCAGTCGGGCGGCGGCAAGTAGGCGTTCACTGCTGTGGTTTGCGCATCGAACGGGGGACCCGTGTGTTCCCCGTTCGATGGTTTTTAAATCGACCGTGTAAGTCATCGCATTCCAAATTAAGCCGTTCAGAATGGGGAAATATGGATCGCAGCGCGTTCTTCGGAAAAACGATTTTCGCCGTTGGCATGTTCGCGATGCTCCCTTTGGCGCTCCGCGCGCAAGAGCCGGCCATTGGAGAAGCAGGACTGGCCCGTCCGGCAGCGAATGTTTCCGCGCTTCGTGTGGACAGCGAATCGTTACTGCGCGTGGAATTCCCTGGCCGTAAGACCTGGGGGCGCGTCGAAAAAGGAGCTGTGCTGGAAGGGCGGCTCTCGCTGCCACTGTACGCAGGCGAGCACGTTGTAGCGCCTGAGGGTAGCACGATTCGCGTCACCGTAGAGTCGACGGAGAAAATCCGCGAGAGTTTAGGATTCTGGCGCAAGACGGGACATGCGCTTGTTCGCGCGTTTAACCCACTAGAGACAAGCCGCCCAGCGGAGTACCGCGTGGAATTGAGCGCCGCGGACTTGCTGCTGTCCACGGGCGAAATGGTGGCATTGGACGCGCGCGTTCTGCGGGCAACTTCTACAGTCATCGTCCAGCCGAAGGCCAAATCATCGCAGGAAACTGGCGCGGCACTAAAGAAAAGCGCGCCCCGCGGGACGCTCCTGCTTGCGCTGCAGCAGCAAGCGGTGCCCCCTGTTCGGACTGATGAATATGCTGCGCCCGTGATTGCCGCGGAAGAGCAACGTATGGCGCGGGCCTACCTGCTTACCGCAATGCGCGCCTCGCTGAATCACAAGGGCGACACGTTTCGGGCTCAGCTGGCGGAGCCTGCACGAGTTGCCGGCAGAATGTTCACGCCTGGCAGCGTAGTGGAGGGCACCGTCGTGCGCAGCGTTGCCCCGCGAATGCAGAGCCGCGCGGGAAAGCTCTATCTTCGAGTGGACCGCATCGTGCCGGTTGAAGGAGAGTCCCTTCGGGTGAGCGGTTCGTTGAGCGCGGCGGAAGCCGATGCGCAAGCCAAGTTTGCTCTGGACGAAGAAGGCACGCTGCACGGCCGCAAGCCGGGCATCAAAAACGGATTGGTCGACTTGGGCTACTCGTACTTTCTTGGAAAGATTTCCGATGATATTTCCGAGACGCCCATTCGCGCGATCGGGGCGTCCATGAGCGACGCCGCAGTGGCAAACGCTGCAAGGTACGTGGGACTTGGGACATCGCTGGCATTCCTTGTTACGCGGCACGGCAGAGACGTGTATCTGCCGAAATACGCTCTGATCGAAATCGAACTTGGCCGCGTAAGCGAAACCGCCTCGAAGGAAAAGCACGATTGATTCAGCGCGCCGGATTTTCGCGGGTAGGCTAGGCGCGGTCGGTTAAGGCGATTTCGGAATGGAGGACTCGCCGGTCAAAGCCCGTAACCAAAGAGGCGGCCTCGGGTGCGACGACGGCGGCCTCGAGGTCGGGGCCCGCGAAGTTGCGGATGGATTCGAGGGAATCCCAATTGGTTTCGACGACGATTTCGATTTCGCGTTCGAGGCGCCGAAGGAAAACAGTGGCACCCAGGTAGCCATGCACGCGGCGAAGCTCTGGCAGCACTTTTTTGGAAAAGTGTTCGAGATATTTGGGCAATTGAGCTTTCGCACTGCGAGCGGTCCAACGGCGCATAACGGTTCCAGGTGCTGGAGCGGAAGATGAGGAGGAAGAGGGAGGCTCGTTACCGACGACGACGTTCCAGGGACGGACTTCCCATTTCTTGACGAGGCCGTTCACTACGTAGGGATCCTGGCGAGCGAAAGTCTCGGCGAGGCTTTTGTCCGCGGCATGAAAAACAATCAAAGCGCGGTC
>WNFS01004294.1_pt1 | contig 12107 bp, 13 predicted proteins | sample 5400141 | NCBI WGS metagenome assembly WNFS01 (sample SAMN13153358, study PRJNA577476) | soil metagenome | isolation source: 60 cm saprolite under Madrone tree | place: USA:California | collected 2016-06-14 | reverse complement strand
CCACCATGACGGTCTCCGTCGGATTTGAAGCGCACCAGGATTTCACATTCTGGACGTTGCGCGCATAGGCGTTCAGGTCGACGAAGACGTAGCCGGTCTTTTGATTGAACCAGCCGCTCATCCACGCAGAGAAATCCGCGGACTCCACTGGAGACATCGCAAGATACTGGGCGCAGGTGATGCGCGACATTTCGATCGCCAGTTGCGCATGAGCGGCGGAGGACAACGCTGCTCCCGCAAGCGCCAGGCAGAATACCAATTTCTTCATAGAAAGGCTCCGTTTCCAGTTGTTCGACAATACAATAGAGTCGCGGAAAATGAGGAGTTCCTTTGAGATAGATCAAGCCAGATAGCCCGATTTAATTGGCAGCAGGAAGGGTCCGAATTGGTCAAAAAGATTCCCAAGGCGACCACCACCGTTCCCATCGTAATAACTGATTTCGGCGATAAACTAGCGGCGGGAGATACCGTACGCGCGATCGAGGTCACTGCGTCAACGGCTTACGTTTCAAGCATTCTCGCAGCAGCCGGTCCATCACTAGTTGGGGCTCGCCCTCGGGCCGAGACGGTGCCGCGACTGCAATCAAGTCGAGCGAGTATCTGGGCTCGTGAACAATTTCGCACAAAACTCTGGTTTCGCTCGATGGCTCGCGCCCGCGGCTATGATTCCAGGTTTCATATGACATGTTTCGCCCCAAGTCGAAGTTATCGCGACCAATGTCCGAGATCACGGAACCGGCAACGCCCGCTTGCTTCCCCAGGGCGCACCAGCCTGAAACAACAGGAATCATCTCCTGGATCGTTTCGCCTGACTTATGCTCCAGGCTGTTCTGCTTCTCAATTGCATCAAAGGACATTGTCCTTAAGAACATTGTCCCAAGGACAGCCCCCGCGTTACGTCCGGGGTGGCAGCAGGTAGAGGGTCATGCCGAAGATGATGTAAACAGTAACGATCAGAGCGCCGAGGAACCAAGCCGAGCGGCCGCCGTTGGTAACGAGGGACGCGGTTATGGCCGCGATCAGCGTCATCGCCACCGCGCCTGGCCAGAACTGCAGGTCCATCGGCGCCGGACCGATCGCGTAACTGAAAAGTACAAGCACGGGTGCAACGAACAGTGCAATCTGAGCCGCGCTTCCAAGCGCGATTCCGACACTCAGGTCCAGCTTGTTTTTGCGTGCGGCGGAAAACGCCGAAACCATCTCTGCGGCGCCCCCGACAAGCGCTACGACAATGACTCCGACAAAGGCGGGCGTGATCCCGAGCGTGACTGCTGCCTGTTGCACTGATTCGACGAAGACTTCGCTCACGAGCGCAACCAGCACAGTAACGGCTGCAAGCGTTACCAGAGCTAAACGGAAAGGCCATTGAGGTTCACCTGCCTCGCCGTGATCCACGCTGGCAAAGAGTTCGCGATGCGTCTTGAGCGAGAACACCAGACCCAGCGCGTAGGTGATTATGAGCAAGATGGAAAGGCCGACACTCAGCGAATGCGTAAATGCCGGGTTGGTAGATGTGGCATCAGATTGCACAAGCATTGAGGGAATCAGGATCGCAATCGTTGCCAAGAAGAGCAGGCCAGCCTGAAGACGTGCAGTGTTGCGGTTATATTCCTGCACATGGTGATGGAAGCCGCCGAGCAGAAATGACGCACCCAGCATGAACAAAGCGTTTGTGACGATCGCTCCGACGATGGAGGCCTTCACGAGAGTATATTGCCCGGCGTGCAACGCGGTCAGTGCGATGAGCAGTTCTGTCAGATTGCCCAACGTGGCATTGAGCAAACCGCCAATCATATCGCCGGCTTTGGCGGCCACCGATTCGGTTGCGCGACTGAGCAGAGCAGCCAGGGGCACAATGGCAGCAACGGAGAGCAGGAACAAAAGCGTATGCGCTTCCGGGTTGAGAGCGTGTATGGAGAGAACGACAGGCACCAGGACCAGCAGCCACAATAAGGGACTGTGTCGGATCTCTTCGAGCAAATATTTCATGTTGCCATCTGGACCCAGCAAGCAAATGCCGTGATCACGTGCCCCGATCATGGCGCGCGCTCCCGTGCACGCCAGTCATTTGTGTTTGCCGCCGACGACGCTTGACCTATGTCAATGGGAACCCGGCGTCATGGCAAAGGGTCCCCGCGACAAAGGCAAGGAGGCGACGATGGCGACTGGCGCGAATTGTTAAAATGCGGCTGTCCCCGCTGCGCGCCATCGGCGTCATCACAGTATTCATCGTCACTTGCAACGTCACCATCGCCGTTGCGATTCCGCTGACTCCTTTTCGCTTTGAGGCTCAAGCGCAGCAGCATTGCCCCTTCGATGCGATCGTCTGGCTCGATTTCCGAAAAGGGATCTACTACTCCAAAGGACAGCGACAGTATGCCCGAGGCTTCAACGGAAGTTTCGTGTGCCGGGACGAAGCTCGCCGGAGCGGCTATCGCCGTTCGCTGCTCGGGCTGCGTTGACTGTACCGCCATTTGAATCATGCAAGGCGGCATATCTGCGCTTCGCGCTAAGTCTATGACCAAGAGGAGCACGCTTCTGGTTAAGCAAGCTGCAGCACCAGATGTACGACTTGAGGGTCCCGTTTCGGGCTGGGGCGAAAGCCGAACTTCCTGAACACTTTCAACATTGCGGTGTTCTCGGGCAACACCTCCGCAATCAGCTCTTTGAGGCCTGCGTCATGCGCCAAAATCGCCAGATGGCGCATGAGAATCGTGCCGATCCCCTGGCCTTGATATGCGTCGACCACGACGAAAGCGATCTCGGCCTGGCCTGGCCGGACAACGATATAGCGTCCGCCGCCGGCGATAGCCGCGCGTCCGTCTTCATCGATTTGCGCGACGAGCGCGACGTGGCTCTCGAAATCGATGTTGAGGAAGAAGGCCATCTCCTGCTCCGAGAAGCCCTTCTTTGGTGCGAAAAAGCGTCGCTGAATCGATTGTGTGCTGGTCCGTCCGATCGCCGCGAGCATCTCGGCCCTGTCATCGGGACGAAGGGCGCGGATGTCGATCGGACGGCCGTCGCGAATGTGTTCGACGACCGAATAATTGGCGGCTCCAGGCATGTAAAATGATTCCCGGTCTATCGAACCAGCAACTGCTCTGCCGGCATGATTCCTTCGCGAGAGAGGATGATCCTTCGGTGTTGATGCTTGATCTGGATCAAGCGCAGCCGCGCGCGGGCGCCGATAGGCTCGGAAGGTAAGGAGAAGTTATGACGTGCGGCACCGGTCCCCGTGCCGGATGCCGCGTGTGCCAATTTGGCGCGCGGGATATAGGAACGATGGCCCTGAGGGTATTTCGGCAGACCAGATCCGGTGACGAGATCATGCAGTTGGCGGTCCGCCTGGGTCTGCTGGCCTTTCTGCTTTATTGGTCGTTCGTCCTTGTTCGTCCATTCATTCCTGTACTGGCCTGGAGCATGGTTCTGACCGTGGCCCTCTACCAGCCGTATGAATGGCTATCCCTACGTCTTGGCGGTCGACCGAAGCTGGCGGCCGTGATCGTCACGGTCACTTGTCTCTTGATCATCATCGGACCCGCGACGTGGCTCGGATTAGGCATGATCGATGGCTTGCAAAATTTTGCGGGCCAGCTCGGTGCGGGCACCCTGACCATTCCGTCTCCGCCGGAAGGCGTCAAGGATTGGCCGCTCCTCGGCGCGCAGATCTACGGCCTCTGGAACCAGGCCTCGACAAATCTCGGGGCTGCGTTGGGCCAGGTAGCGCCGCACCTCAAGCCATTGGCCGGCCCGGTGCTCGCTTTTGCAGGCAGCGCAGGCGTCGGAACACTCCAGTTCATCCTGTCGGTAGCGCTGTCCGGCTTCCTGTTCATCTATGGCCCACGCCTGGTCGAGGCAATAAGACGGATTCAGGCGCGTGTCGTGACGCAGCGAGGCGAGGATTTTGTCGCGCTCGCCGGACTGACGATACGCATGGTGGCGCAAGGCGTAATCGGCGTTGCGGTCCTGCAATCGCTGCTGGCCGGTGTCGGATTGCAACTCGCGGGCGTGCCGCACGCAGGCGTGCTGGCGTTCGCCGTGCTGGTGCTTGCGATCCTGCAGATCGGGTCGGCGATCGTCCTGCTTCCCGTCATCATATGGATTTGGGCGACCAAGGATTTGGCGGTGGCTCTCCCGCTGACAATCTACCTGGTGATCGTGGGGCTCGCCGATAACATCCTGAAGCCAATCCTGATGGGACGCGGGTTGAACACACCTATGCTGGTCATCTTTATCGGTGTTTTAGGCGGGATGATCGCGCATGGCATCGTCGGTCTGTTTGTCGGGCCCATTATCCTCGCGGTGGCCTGGGAATTGATGATGGCGTGGATCCGCGAAGAGCGGGCCGAGGCAGCCCCGGCTGATACAAAGCACGGCGGAGAAAAAGTTCTCGCGGAAGGTTAGCATTAGCGCACGGCGCCGCTGACAGCATCTTGTCCACGCTGTTTGGGAAACTCGAGGCTGGAATGTGACGGCGCACCAAACGGACGTCGAACCCCCCTTGACCTATGTCAAAGGTCCCCTCCGCCGAAGCGCAATTCTGATGCGTGGGCTGCAAAAAGTGAGAGACTAGAAAATGTCGATCGACAAGACAACAATCTCGGGCGACGCGCTGCCCGGACTTTTTGCATCCGCCTTCGAATATCTGGTGGATACGGGGCAACGCAGCGTCCTCTTCCTCGATGTCATGCGTCAGCGCGGACTGCAATACCGCGAACACATCGCCGAAACTGCGCCTCATGTCCTCAACTATGAAGTTGAATTGATCCTCGACGGCAGAACTCTTCAGCGACCAGTCAACTACGCGCTGGTAAGCGTTGCTCCGCCAAGTGGCGTGGAGATTGATAACAAGCGCCGTCCGTTCGTGGTGGTTGATCCTCGTGCGGGTCACGGGCCGGGAATCGGCGGCTTCAAGGCCGACAGCGAGATCGGCGTGGCGATGAAAGCCGGCCATCCCTGCTACTTCATCGGCTTCCTGCCAGAACCGATGCCCGGTCAGACCATCGAGGACATCGCGAGAGCCGAGGCCGTCTTTATCGAGAAGGTTATCGCCCTGCATCCGGAAGCCGACGGCAAGCCGTGCGTGATCGGCAACTGCCAGGCCGGCTGGGCGGTCATGATCCTTGCCTCGCTGCGGCCGGAACTGTTCGGCCCGCTGATTATCGCCGGCGCGCCGTTGTCCTACTGGGCGGGCGTCCGTGGCAAGAACCCGATGCGCTACTCGGGCGGCCTGCTCGGCGGAAGCTGGCTGACCGCGCTCACCAGCGACCTTGGCGGCGGCAAGTTCGACGGGGCGTGGCTTGTCCAGAACTTCGAGAACATGAATCCCTCGAACACGCTCTGGACCAAGCAGTACAACGTCTATTCGAAAGTCGACAGCGAAGCCGATCGCTATCTCGAATTCGAACGCTGGTGGGGCGGGCACGTCAATTTGAATGCCGAGGAGATCCAGTTCATTGTCGACGAGCTGTTCGTCGGCAACAACCTCGCCGCCGGACGCATCAAGACATCGGACGGCCAGGTCGTCGACCTTCGGAAAATATCTTCCCCTATCGTCGTGTTCTGTTCAAAGGGCGACAACATCACGCCGCCGCAGCAGGCGCTCGGCTGGATTCTGGATCTCTACGGCGATGTCGACGAGATCCGGGCGTATGGGCAGACCATCGTCTACACCGTTCACGAGACGGTCGGGCATCTCGGCATCTTTGTTTCCGGTGGCGTCGCCAAGAAGGAGCACAGTGAATTCTCAAGCAACATCGACCTGATCGACGTGCTGCCGCCCGGGCTTTACGAGGCGACCTTCGAAGCCAAATCCGCCGACACGGACCATGCGGAGCTTGTCGTTGGAAAGTGGATCATGCGATGCGAACGGCGCACGCTGGACGATATCAGGGCCATGGGCGGCAATGCGGCCGAAGACGAACGGCGGTTTGCGACAGCTGCGCGTGTATCCGAAATCAATCTCTCGAACTACCGGAATTTCGTGCAGCCGTGGGTCCATGCGGCGGTTACGCCCCAAATGGCGGATTGGATGCGCAAATGGCATCCGCTACGCGTCTCTTACGAGGCCTTTGGAGGCGATACCGTCGCCATGAAGGGCGTCGCGAAAGCTGCTGACAAGATTCGCGAGCAGCGTAAGCCGGCAGCGCAGGACAACCCGTTCCTCACTTTCCAGGAGACCGTCTCGAAGAACATCGTCGACGTTTTCGACAAGTGGCGCGACACCCAGGAAGCGCTGAGTGAAGCGCTCTTTCTCAGCATCTATGGGTCGCCTATGGTTCAGGCTGCGGTCGGCATCACGCCCAATGCGGAAGTTTCGCCAAAACCGCAGATGTCGCCGGAGCACAGCAAGCGTTTGCAGGCACGCATCGCCGAGCTGAAATCGCAGGTCGGCAAGGGTGGTCTCAGGGAATGCGTCATCCGCGGCCTGCTTTATGTCGGGATGTCACGGGGAATGGTTGACGAACGGAGCTTGGAGGCATTGCGGCGGGCCCGTTCGGACGACAAAGGCTCGCGTCTTACGCTCGCGCAGTTCAAGACCATTGTGCGCGAGCAATTCTTCATGCTGTTGCTCGAACCCGAGGCGAGCCTTGCTGCCATCCCCAAGCTGTTGCCGTCGGGCGAAGATGCGCGCCGCGCCGGCTTGGCTTCCATTCGTGACGTGCTTTCGGCCAGCGCGGAGATATCCGGCGAGACCGCAAAACGGCTCGATCGCGTGGCACAATTGTTCGGCCTCGCCAGTGAATCGCGGGCGAAAGCGTCATAGGCCTTGGCGAGTAGATCGGAGAGTGGGATATGGCTATTGCATCCAAGCACGCGGACCAAGCCAAACCAGGCGCCAAATATGATCGTCTGATCGCGGCGGCGAAGGCGATTCCGGCGGCAGCAACCATCGTTGTCCATCCGTGCGACGAAAGCTCGCTGCGCGGCGTTGCCGATGCTGCCGAGGCCGGCATCATCAAGCCGATACTCGTCGGACCGTCCGCGAAGATCAAGGCCATTGCGTCCAAGCACGGTATCGACATCGGCGGATTTGAGCTGATCGATGTCTCGCACAGCGAGGCCGCCGCGGCGAAGGCCGTTGAGCTGATTCACGCGGCCAGGGGCGAGATGCTGATGAAGGGCAGTCTGCACACCGACGAACTGATGCGGAGCGTTACTGCAAAAGCCGGCGGACTGCGTACGGAAAGGCGGATCAGCCACGTCTTCGTGATGGATGTCCCGGCTTACAGCGAAACCATCTTCGTCACTGATGCCGCGATCAACATTTTTCCGGATCTCGATGGCAAACGCGACATCGTGCAAAACGCGATCGATCTCTACACGCAGGCGGGATTTGGCACCTCGCCCCGGGTCGCCATCCTTTCGGCCGTCGAGACCGTGACATCCAAGATCCCCTCGACCATCGAGGCCGCCGCACTTTGCAAGATGGCGGACCGCGGCCAGATCACGGGCGGGTTGCTTGATGGACCGCTCGCATTTGACAACGCGATCGATAAAGAGGCGGCCAGGATCAAGGGTATCAAGTCGGAGGTTGCGGGACGGGCGCAAATCCTCGTGGTGCCGGACCTTGAGTCCGGCAACATGCTGGCCAAAAACCTCGCATACTTCGCCAAGGCCGATGGAGCTGGAATCGTGCTCGGCGCTCGCGTGCCGATCGTGCTGACGTCGCGTGCCGATTCACCGAGAGCGCGCATGGCATCCTGTGCGGTTGCGACGCTCTATGCGGATGCCCGGCGGCGCCGCGCCCAGACAATTGCCGCGTGATGGCTATGGACACAATCCTCGTCGTCAACGGCGGCTCCTCAAGCGTCAAGTTCCAGGTGTTTGCCGTGGATGGCAACGGCAGACTGCGCCGGCAAATCAAGGGGCAGATGGACGGGATCGGCAGCCGTCCACGCCTACGTGCAACCGGCGCAGCGGGCGACGCATTGGCGGATCGATGCTATCCGATCGAGGGTGTGCCAGACGTTCCGGCGGCCCTAATGCTCGCAAGCACCTGGTTACGGGACGAGCATCAATTGAACCCGCTCGCCGTCGGCCATCGGGTCGTTCACGGTGGTCCTGATTATGACCGCCCCGTATTGATCGACCACGGTGTGATCGCGCGTCTCGAGCGGCTGACGGCACTTGCACCGTTGCATCAGCCCCACAATCTGGCGCCGATCCGAACCCTGCTTGCCAATTTTCCTGCTCTGCCCCAGGTCGCCTGCTTCGACACGGCCTTTCACCGTGACCACGACGAGGTCGCGGACCACTACGCCATACCCCGCCGGCTGCACGAGGAGGGCGTCCGTCGTTACGGATTTCATGGTCTTTCCTATGAGTACATCGCAAAGACCCTGCCGGACTTTGCACCCGAAATCGCCAGGGCCCGGGTGATCGTGGCGCATCTCGGGAGCGGCGCCTCCATGTGCGCCATACACGGCGGACGCAGCGTGGAGAGCACGATGGGCTTTACTGCGCTCGATGGACTCCCGATGGGAACGCGCACCGGCCAGATCGATCCCGGCGTCCTTCTGTACCTGATGATCGCAAAGGGCATGTCGCCTGCCGAGGTGCAGGATTTTCTCTACCGCGATTGCGGGCTGAAGGGGCTTTCCGGCGTCAGCAACGACATGCGGGAGCTTCAGAACAGCAGCGATCCCCACGCGGTGTTTGCCGTCGACTATTTCGTCTACAGGGTCGCTCTGCAGGCGGGAATGCTGGCAGGGGCCCTGCAAGGTCTCGATGGTTTCGTCTTCACCGCAGGGATCGGTGAAAATTCCGTCGGCATTCGGGCAAGGATTGCGGAGCGGCTCGAATGGCTCGGCGTGTCTCTCGATCCAGTCGAGAACGCTCGTCACGCGCCACGGATCTCGCGCGCGGACAGCCGCATCCCCGTTTACATCGTGCCCACCGATGAAGAGTTGATGATTGCACAGCACACATTATCGCTGCTGTGGAATCGGCACTCTTCCTCCAGACCGAAACGCGAGAGAGCGTCATGACAATTCCCGTATTTCCGGAGACCAAGATTGCGCTGAAGGGACGGAAAGGACTGATCATCGGGATCGCCAACGATCAGTCGATCGCTTGGGGATGCGCCAAGGCGTTTCGAGCATTAGGCGCGGACCTTGCAGTCACCTATCTGAATGAAAGGGCACGAAAGCACGTCGAGCCGCTGGCGAAGGAGCTTGAGGCGCCGATCTTCATGCCGCTCGATGTGAACACCGAAGGCCAAACGGAGCAGGTGTTCGAGCGGATCAAGAAGGAGTGGGGACGGCTCGATTTTCTGCTTCACTCGATCGCCTTTTCCCCGAAGGAAACGTTGCACGGGCGCGTGGTCGATGTCGATCGCGACGGCTTCCTCAAGACGATGGATGTTTCCTGCTGGTCATTCATGCGGATGGCGCATCTGGCGGAGCCGCTGATGAAGGACGGCGGCACACTCTTCACCATGACCTATTACGGCAGCCAGATGGTGGTCAAAAACTACAACGTCATGGGCGTTGCGAAGGCGGGCCTTGAGGCCGCTGTCCGCTATATCGCGGCCGAACTGGGCCCCAAGGGCATCCGTGTGCACGCGATTTCGCCGGGGCCGCTGGCGACGCGCGCGGCGTCTGGGATTCCAGAATTCGACGAATTGATGGACAAGGCGCAGACCACCGCGCCCGCGCGAAGTCTCGTGAGCATCGACGACGTTGGTGCCGCGACGGCGTTCCTGGCGCTCGACGGCGCGAAGCTCATCACCGGCGGCGTCATGTATATTGACGGTGGATATCACATCATCGATTGAGACGTGGTGTTATAGCGCAATCATATCCCGTCGTCGTGATTGCCGGTCCCGGCAGGGCGCTCCATCTCCGGAGGCAAGTTGATGTTGCGTCAGTTTCTCGTGGGCGCCGCCGCCAGCGGATGCAACATTGCGATCCATGCTTTGGTGATGGTGGCCGTTATAAGAGTGACGCGCCGCGCGGATGAGCTGGCAACGGCATATCAAACGTTGCGATTGATTGCGGTGATGATTGCCGCCGTGACGGTCCTGATGATAGCCCACCTTGCCGAGATAATGGTCTGGGCACTGACTTACGCGATACTCGGCGTCACGCCCGAAGGCTCAGACCTCGTTTATTTCGCCTTTGTGAACTACACGACGCTCGGCTATGGCGACGTGACGCCGGTCAAGCGCTGGAATTTGCTTGGGCCGATGACCGCTATGAACGGCGTTCTGTTGTTCGGCTGGTCCACTGCGGTGATTTTTGAGGTGTTGCGCATGACCTTGCTGGCAGGCGATGAGGGAGTTCAACCGAAGCGGGGATGGTCGAAGTAGCCCGACGCACGCCGTGCGCACCCTTGATCTGTATCAATCCAGCAGGAGAGGCCGTTGTCAGCCTCTCCATCGCGCTCGGGATTGGGCCTTGAGAGAGCTGCATCGAAGTGCCGAGCGTTCCGGGGGCATCTGGAGCCTCTGATACAGGGAGAGCAACATGAAACTCTCGATCGCGTTATCGGCATTGCTGATTACTGGATTCATGGCCGCAACGACGGAACCGGCCAGCGCTATCGTATACTGCCAGTATGTCGACTATCCCGTGGGCTGCAGCGTAAGGGCAGGCGTCGTGCTGCGTCCGCGGCCGGTCGCGCGCGCGGTGGCGACCCCGGGCGTCGGCCGGGTAGGCACACCCACGAACCGTGGCGGTCCGGTGGATCGCGTCGGCCGGCGCTGATAGGGCTTGCCGCAATAGCACCTCGTTGATGTCGCGGATTGCTCGACGTCGAGGTAAAGGCGGCTCTTGCCAAGACACGACCGTACCCAAGTTCGACCTCGAAGCGGGCGCGGGGCCGCGGCGGAGTAGCGTATGCCACTGGCGCGATATTTCCTTTATGTCGGCGGAGTATTGCTCACACTGGTGTTCATTCTGGACGCATGCCTAACCAAATTGCCGGTCATGGAGAGCGCGCACGTCAATTCGCCCATTATCCGCATTCGTTCCGACCGGAAATGGCCGGAGCGCATCGTTTTCGATAAGGCATTTGCGTTGATGCAACCATCCAATGCGAAGCGGCTGGAACCATCCGCCCCAGGAAGGCGAGAACTGAAGCCGCAACGGCAACGCAAAATCGTGAAGCGGCACGTGATGCCGCGTTCGCTCCTCGTCGCGAGGCAGCCGCAGTTTGGCTGGTTTGGTAACACCATCTGGTGATGACACCCGCAATCTTGTTGCGGGCGCGTGGCCTATGGCCAAGGTTCACCTGTCTCGCGAAAATCTATGCGCGGAAAAAGCCCCGGCGCGGTGCCGGGGCTCTAGCTCGCCGGAGAGATCAGTAGCGGGCCGCTATTGGTGCCCCGTAACCGCCGAAGCGGTAGTTGACGCGCAAGGTGACCATATCCACGTCCTGGGTGATCCGGCTGTTGAGCACACCGACAACATTCGGATTGACAATCGAGAACGAATTATTGGCATCGCCCAGGAACAGATGGTCGTACTCAACACCGAACGACCAGTTCGGTGCAAAGCCGTATTCAAATCCAACACCCACGGTGCCACCCCAGCGGGTCGAGCTTGCCGCGGCCAGTTCAATGCCGGTAATGTTATTGAAGATGCTAAAGCGGTTGCTTGTCACTGCGGCGCCGCCCTTTACGTACAGCAGCGCTGCATTCCAGGCGTAGCCGATCTGGCCGGTAAAGAGGCCGATGCCATCGGTTTTGGCGCGAGTGGAGAGCGTAGGATCGATCAAGCTGACGCGCGTGTTGTTGAGATCCGCCCAATCGCCCTGGGCTTCCAGGCCAAACACCCATTGATTGGCTTGCCAGCGATAACCGACCTGGCCGCCGAAGAGGCCCCCGGACCGCCCGCGGCAGGCCTCACCGAAGGTTCCCAAATCGTCAGCGAAATTCACGCAGTTGTGGCTCTCGCCCCAGCCGCCGTTGGCGCCGATATAAAAGCCGGTCCAGTCGTAAATCGGAGCCAGCACTGGCGCGGGTGGCCGTGCCTTGACGGCCATATCCGCAGCGGATGCGGGGGCGGCCATGCCGACCAATGCTGCCAGACCAATCGTAGCCAAAAGAAATTTCTTCATTTTTACTCTCCATGCCCGTCGGCTTTAACTCGTCCCCGCCAACA
>WNFS01003380.1_pt1 | contig 12108 bp, 5 predicted proteins | sample 5400141 | NCBI WGS metagenome assembly WNFS01 (sample SAMN13153358, study PRJNA577476) | soil metagenome | isolation source: 60 cm saprolite under Madrone tree | place: USA:California | collected 2016-06-14 | reverse complement strand
GAGACGTACGCTGCACCCACCCAGAGTCGCAGCAAATCCCGGCCGAAGATGAACAGAAAAGTCGCCATCGGCGCGAGTAGAAGAAACGCACCCTGAGCGCTTAATAACAATAATCGACGCAGTTTCTTATAATCCCCGCGCGCCGCTAGGTGGCCCGATGCAGGGTTGACAACCTCTGTCATCGTGCTCACTCCGTCGATAGGAAATCTCAGCAGCCGCGTGGGGAGGGAGAACAACGTCACGGCGATGGGACTTGCTAACACGCCCACAATCACCGGGAAAATGTTAGCCTTCAACTTGTCCCCGACCCCGACTCCGATGGTCACCGAGGCGTATCCAAACATCTCACGGAGCTTTTGCTTGCTGGCCCATCTTGGATTCAGGCTGAGACCCGAAATCTGCCGAAACGCCATCGGGACCTGGAGAACGTAGGAAAGAAAAATAGAGAGCAATACCACAGTGCCGACGCCAAAAAGCTGCCAACCGGCGCGTATCGCGAGGATCACAAATACCACGCGGATCAAGAGCGACAGCGTCTGGATCGCATACACTTGATCAAAACGACCGGAGGCATCCAAAGACCCTGCGAATACGTTCAGCGGAAATGTGAGTCCCTGCACGATCCCCGCCAGGAGGAACAGATGTTCAAAAGCCCTCGCCGTGTGTCCGCTGACGCCGAAAACGTGAGGCATCCACGGCATCGCCAGCGAAGTAGCAAGAATCGCGAGAGTGCAGATCGCCCAATAGAAGTAAAACGCGGTCGCAATCACGCGGTTGACTTCATCGCGATCGTTTAGCGCCAGCGCTCGAGAAACAAACCGGAGCACCGCTGAACGAACTCCCAGATCGAACAGGCCGTAGTATCCGGTGAGGGTGGTGACCAGCGTGTACAATCCAAACTCAACGTCCCCGATGTGATGCAACACGTACGGCGTGAGCAGGAAGCCCACGAGTGCGTTTGCAAGCACTGCGATCCAGCTCGTTGTGACAGCCCTCAAGATATGGGATAACTTCATCCGTCGTTGCTCTGACTCTTGTTGAGCGATTTCGTCGATGCGGCAAGCGTCAGGACGCAACTCGATTGTCGCTTGCTTTCGGACCCCACCTACCCAGAATCTACGGGGTCAGCGCCTAGACGGCAATAATCGAAAACTTCCTTGCGCCGCTGGTGTCTCAGGCGGCGACGCCAACCTTGGCGAGCAAGGGCCTCACCCTCTCCGCGAGCACGTCGAGCACCCCGAGCGAAATCAAGCGATTTCCCGTGTGCGCCCGTCGCCGGAAGGCGGCCCATGAGAGCGTACCCAGGTAAACAATCCCGCTCGCCCCGAGTGCGCCTAATAACCCGATCCACGAGTTGACCTTAAAGCTGCGATGCAAAGCGAAAAGCGCAGCGGTGCACGGGATTGCCAAAATGCAAGGCTTGAGGCATGCGTCCACGAGGTATGTGGTCAGAGGCATCTCCAGAATTTGGCACAGACGCTTGGGTACAAGAATTAGGCTCGTCAAAATCAATGTCGCGGCGATGACAACTGTGAACGCAAGCAGACCGACCAGTTTCAGCGCCAAGCCGCCGAGGACGATGATGGTACCACCCTCAAGAAACCGATAGAAAACGAGCATCCTGTGTTTGCCGATGCCGAAGAGCATGGACTGAATGCACGACTGTGTTGCGTCACACCCCATTCCGAGCGTCAGGAGCACCAGTAAGGGATAAGCAGAAAGATAGGCAGGTCCGACCCACAATCTCAGAAAGTCGCGGCCGTAGATGAAAAGAAATGCAGACATCGGTGCCAAGACAAGGAAGGTGCCCTGAACGCCCGAAATCAGCAACTCGCGAAGCTTGCCATAGTCACCTCGAGCCTCGAGATGGCTTGAAGCGGGGTTGACCACCTCAGACATTGTGCTCACGCCGTCGATGGGGAACCGAAGGAGACGAGTCGGAAGCGCAAATAACGTCACAGCAACAGGATCCATGGTGAGTCCGACCAAGACTGGGAACGCGTTGGCCTTGAGCCTTCCTCCCAAATTGACGCCGATTGTCACGGATGCATAGCGGAACATCTCGCGCAGCGATGTCTTGCTCATCCATTTAGGAGAGAGGGCCGTAGGGTGAATCTGACGGAGCGCAAACGGAATCTGCAAGACATACGCAAGGAAAATGGACAAAAGCACCGCGGCCCCGACGGCAAACAAGTGTCCACCGGCCCGGATCGCCGCGATTACCAGGGCGACGCGGATCAGCAGGCTCAGTGTCTGTAGCATGTAGACTTGATCGAAGCGTCCGGCGGCGTCGAGTGTCGCTGCGAACACGTTGAGCGGAAACGTAAGCCCCTGGACAATACCGGCGAGAAGAAACAATTCCTGGAATGCATGTGCAGTTTCGCCGCTCACCGCAAAAAACCTTGGGAGCCACGGAAGCAGCAGTAGCGTGGCGAAGATCGAGAGGAAACACATTCCCCAATAAAAATAAAACGCGCTCGAAAATACACGGTTCACTTCCTCACGATCATTTAGGGCCATCGCCCGGGAAGCAAAGCGCAAAATGGCGGACCGCACTCCTAAATCGAAGAGTCCGTAGTAGCCGATTAACGTGGTGACGAGGGTATAGAGCCCGAACTCCACGTCTCCTAAATGATGGAGCACATACGGGGTAAGCAGGAACCCGACAGCCGCGTTCACCGCCATGGCAAGCCAACTGCTGGCGACAGCCCTTAGAACATGCGAAAGCTTCATCCGTTATCCTTGGGCAACTTGCGCTACTTCTTGAACATTTCCATGACGGAGGACTTCCACATGTTGCGCATGAAAGCCTGGCGAGACTTCTGGTCTGCAGCCCCCAGCAGTTCCGACAGCAAGCCGGCCGCTCTCAACCGGGACTCGACCTCGCTGGCGCAGACATTGCAATCGGCGCCGGTGGGATGTGCAATCTTTTGAGCAACCTGCAGAAATCCCGCGACCAACGGCTTTTCAGCAATCCAGCAGCCGAGCGCGCGCGCTTCCTGGCGGCAATGGATGTGTCCCGGAGAAAAGGACCGGTGTGCCCGGCGGAACATTGCTAGGTCAGGTTCGGAGTCCCCGATCGCTATTACGTCAGCGCCTGGAAGGCCAACGAAATCGAGCAGCGCCGCCATTCCCGCTCCTTTGTCCGCTTCCTTCGCGACAATGGCGTAGTCCAAACTTGTGCGGACGGCCCGCAGGCGCTGCACTCCGAGTTGCGTGAGCACATCCTGCATCTGCTGCGCCGGCAGGGGCACGGTTTCGTTTCCGACATACATGAACGCGCGTAGGGAATACTTGTAGTCGTCGTTCAAATACACCCCGGGAATCTCTCGCAGAGCTCGCCGAACCTGGCCGAGCTCCTTCATCGATTCTTCGCCCACCAGCACTCGCTGGCGGCCTCTCACGTCATCCCAGAGGACGCTGCCGTATTCCCCCACGCCTCCAGCGAAACCGTACGATCTGCAATATAACTTTACTTCGTCGAGATTCCGCGCTGTATTGACGGCCATCGCATATCCGTGGGCGTGCAGCATCGAGATGGCTCGAATTCCAGCCGCCGTCGTGCCCGCAAATCCGAAGACCAGCTTATCGATCACGCCATCGATGTCGCACACGATAAGCTTCTCGTGCCACCGCGTCTCGCTCGGTTTCCGGCAGAGCTTGCTGCATTCGCGCACTGTTTCAGCAACCAGGAAATTCGACGCATCCAAGAAGAGCCGGTTGAACTCGTCCCGACGGCGAATCAATTCCGGGTGCGTGAGTCCTCGGGAGGCCTCTTCTTTTGCATAGAACCCGACCAGCAACTTGTTGATGAAAAGCCGCCCTTCGATGGCATGGTCGCCCGTCGCCTCCGAATACGCCCGCAGAAGCGCTTCGGTCTCCGCGGCTCCAAACCTAAAGTAAAAAATGGCTCCGGCCAAGTCGAAAGCGGGGTCTGTCATCATCAGCTCGTTCTTGCCTTGAGCGTGCTGTTCAAAGTCCGCTTTCAGGATTTGGGAACCCGCTCGCAACCACTCTTCCGGAGACATCTTGCTGTCGGTTAGGACGGCCGTGGGAGGTGCGAAAGCAGCCAGCCTTTCCGCGATCTTGCGCAGATTTGCGGCCCGCGCGACCGAGGAGGCGTAAGCGCGGCTCAGCCAGTATGACAACAGCTCATAACCGTTGTGACGTCCACCCTTGGCCAGATCCTTCGTGGGATCATCCGGAACAGCGAGCAAGCGGGCGCGGGCGGCGACATACGTCCCGAGGTGCTCAGCGAATGCGGATTGCTCAGACTCAATCGCTGGCTTGACGCCGTCTTGAGGAAACCACTCCGTGTAGAGAATGCCATCGCGTAGGCCAAGCAACGGAGAGACAAAGCCCTTCAAGCGTTCAGCTACGAGAAAAGCATGGTAGGACATCCAAGCCCAACCCACGCCCTTCGCAAGCACATGACGCGTTTCGCGGGAACCGGCAGCATCCTCCAGCTGAACTTGATAGATGCGCTTCAAGCGGGTATCCACCTTCACCGGCGGCCGTGTCCTCCACTCCTGATTCCACTTTTCGGTTACGGGACTTGAGGTCAGGCGCACTCCCACATAGCCAAGTGCTTGGAAATACTCCTGCAATTGTCGGGCAGCTCGATCCGATTCCATCAACTTCTGCTTATGGCGTTCGCATGTCTCAAGGGCGATAAACGACATGCGCGATAATGCCTGAACTCCCCGCGAGGATCGCCAATTCGGGTATGCCGCATCGACGGGATTCAACACAACCACGTCGGAGTCCGAAACTCCCGTTTGCTGAAAGAGCCACGACGTCCGCATCAGAGTGCGTCCTTCTTGCACGGACTCGTCAACGATGAGCAATCGCGCCTTCAGTCCCGAGGCTCGCCGGAGCGCTGCCATTTCTCTCTCGGTGATCGCTTTCTTCGGGCGGATCGTCAACCAATCCAGGACGGAGTAGCCTTTGTTCTTGAGGAAAGCGCAGGTAAGCGGAGCGAGGTAGGATCCAGCGGTGCGGAAACCGACGACGAGGATAGGTCGCGCGCGGTCCGGAAAAGCCTCGACGAATTTCCTACTCAATTCCAGTGAATCGTGCGGCGTGAAGTCCCGCGAGCGGAAGTAAGCTGGTATCTTGGGGCGCTTTCCCGCAAATTCCTTTGGCAACTCCGTCGTGAGCAGGCCGAAGAGGCGATCGCGTTTGTGAGGGAGGGATATAAGATCAATAACATCGGTCGCGAGGGAGCACTGTAGGAACTCCGTGATTGCTCGATTCCACGCGCAATTCCAATCATAGAGCCACTTCAGTCGCATCGACCGCAGCTTGTTTGGGAGGCGAAGAACTTTCTCAGCCATCCGGACGATCGGTTCAGCTGGCGGAACTACCCGAGAGACTTTACTGAAGTCGTAGATCGTCCCCACAAGATAGTCGTCGATTGCGGTGCTGATCGTACAGGCAAGCAAAAAAACGTTGTTGATGACCTCTGTGGATTGCCAACCCGGTGGCACTTGTTCAAGACGGCGGAGCTCTCCGCGAAGGTGCTTCACCACATTCTCGATCGTGGGAAACGCGTTCAGAGCCCATTCGTAGTGACGGTAGAACTCCGCTTCGCCTGTAAGCGGTATTGCCGTTAAACCGCTGGCCGCCTGGGTGTAATCGTCGTTAGCGGAGTCGGCGGGCGATCCTTCGCTATCGAGCCAGCTTTGGTTCCGACCCTCGGAAATCACATGTTCACTTCCCACTCGTCAGCCTCTTATAGACGCTCTCGGCGCTGCACGCGCGCCTCAAATCCAAGCCGCCCTCACTAAGGTTGCAAGTCCCTCTCCACTCACAGAAGGGGGGCAATTCTTAACGTATGTTATTGTCCTGCAGGCACTTACGTCAGCTGGCGCGCGCGGCCTAGTGTCTCAGAACTGAGTGGAATTGTTTTCTTGTTTGAGATACGGATATTCCGCGCAGCGGATGAGAGGAATGGAGAATGTTGCGGCGTGTTCTTGTCATTCTAAAGACCTTTTGCTTCATGGACTTGCGTCCCCTCCTACGGGATGGTTGGTAACCAAATTGCACCGAGCAGATTGGGCTGTATGCGCGCATCAGTGTGCTCTGTCACGCAGGCACGAATTTGATTGAGCACGCGCACTTAGAAAACGCTGCTAGAATCAATCAATTGCCGCGTAAGCGCGCCGTTGCTTCTGAGTGTCTCTCGGCGCTCGATCCATCTCAACGGTCTAGCTAACCGGCAAACAGCAGAGTTGCAGGAGAAAATGTCCGCCACAACAACCCTCTCGGACGCCAAACGTAAGCTTTTGGAGAAGCTTTCGAAAGGAATCGGAAGTCAATCGAGAGTCCAGGCTGAGCAGATAGCAAAGCGTCCGTCCGGTGTCCCCACCTCTCTGGCCTCCTCGCAGGAGCAGGTGCTCAATCGTGAGGACTCCGTCCCACAGATTCCGCCGCTTTACAACGAGTCTGTGACGATCTACCGTTACGGCCCGCTGGACATCGTTGCGCTTGAGAAAAGCTTCACGGAAGTGATCCGGCGCCATGAAATCTGGCGCTCCACGTATGATTTTGTCGACGGCGCACGCGCCCACATCGTACATCCAGCCCCTGAGCGTATCCCATTGCCTCTGGTTGACCTGCGTTCCTTGCCGAAAGCGGAGCGGCTCGCGGAGATGACTCGCCGCGTAACTGAGATGGCGCGTCAGCCGTTCGACATGAAGCAGGGGCCTCTGGTCAGAGCGATCCTGGTTCGGCTCGAAGAGCTAGAGCACCGGCTCTGCCTGATCGTCCACCAGAGCATTCTGGACGGCATCTCGGTATATCACGTGCTTCTATCGGAGCTGGCGTCGCTTTACGAAGCGTTCGCCGCGCAGAAGCCCTCGCCGCTTCCTGAGCTTCCGATACAATTCGGGGACTATGCATACTGGCAGCGCGACTGGCTCGCGACCGGGGTGCTGGAACAACAGGCTGCGTTCTGGAAGAAGGCGCTTCGCGAACAGGTTCCGCCGCTCGCTTGGCCCAATCGCAACCCGCGACCCCCAATGCAGTCCTTTCGTGGAGCGATTGAGCCGTTCAATTGTTCCGAAGAGTTTACGCGTCCCGTCAGATCGCTGAGCCAGCAGATGGGTAGCACGTTATTTGTCACGCTTCTCACAGCGTTCTTAGTTCTACTCCACGGTTACACTAGGCAAACGCATATCACCATTGGGACCGTGTCGCCGGCCGGCCGGAAGCGCTCGGAGACTCAAAAATTGATGGGGTATTTCTTGAATCCCGTACCACTCCGCTTGTACCTGACTGGCGAGGAGACATTCTTCAGCCTCGTTCAGAGAACGCAAGAAGTCATCAGCGCGGCGATCGGTCATGACGATATTCCTTTTGAATTTATCGTTCGGGAATTACAGCCTGAGCCTGATCCAAGCCGCAACCCATTCTTCACGGTTGCCGCATCGCTGGAGCCTCCGCTGGCCGATGTGGGTCCGCAATGGAGCTTGACGCCCATGGACGTCGAGTGCGGCGGGGCGCGTTGGGATGTCTACTTCGTATGGGACGATCGTCCTACTGGCATGATCGGCCGCGTTCAGTACAATCCAGATCTGTTCGAGAGATCGGAAATTGTTTCAATGGTTCGCGATTTTATGGGCCTGCTCGAGCGAATCATCCGGGATACGAATCAAAAGATCTCGGAATACGTTCGCCGGCCGTGAATCGGGCCAAGTGACAAGTTCGGTGCGAGCGACTGAAATGAGGGTTTTCGGACACAGCCAGCGCCTGCAATGGACATAGAAACAACACTTACGTCGGAAAACAAGCGCAAGCTGCTGGAGAAGCTTCGTCGCGGCGAAGTTGCCAGGCCGACTGCCAGCAAAGCCGTCCTTTCACGCCGCCCTTCTGATCGACCCGTGCCGCTTTCCTTTCAGCAGCTGCAGGTGTGGTTGCACTCTCAAAGCGTGCCGGAGATCCCCTATTACAACGAGACGCTGGTCGTCACCCGACACGGTCCTCTCGATGTTCCAATCCTGGAGCGCTCGATCCTTGAGATCGTGCGGCGCCATGAAATTTGGCGCACTCGCTTCGATGCCTTCGGAAACGAGCCAGTTCAGATTGTGGAAGCTCCCCCGACTACTTACACGATGCCCGTGGCGGACTTGAGGGATCTCTCGGAAACAGAAATGAACTCGCAGGCGAGTCAACTCGCCGCCCTCGATGCCGCTTTACCCTTTGACCTGAGCCAAGCGCCGCTCTTTCGCGCTCGACTCGTTCGCTTCCGAGACCACGAATTCCGGTTGTACTTTACGTTTCATCATATTGTCTTCGACGGGGCGACAGCCAACCATGTGCTTCTCCCGGAACTCGTCGCCCTGTATGACGCGTTCACAGCGGGCAAGCCGTCGCCTCTCCCCGAACCACCTTTTCAATACGGCGACTTCGCATATTGGCAGCGCCGCATACACTCACCACAATCCTGGGCCGCCGATGTGGAGTTTTGGCGGAAGCAACTCTCGGGCGACCTTGCTGCGTTGGGCATTGCGACAGACCGGCCGCGTCCGGCTGTGGAAACTCATCGAGGCGAATGCGAACGGATCAACTTTTCCGCCGATTTAGTCCGCCCGCTGCGCGCAATGTGCCTCTCTCAGGGAGCTACGCTCTACACTGCCTTGTTGGCGTCCTTTTGTGCTTTGATTCAGCGCTATACGGGAGCAGAAGAGGTTGTCGTTGGTAGCATGTCCTCCGGCCGCAAGTTGCCGCAACTGGAATTGATTCTTGGCTGCTTTGTGAATCCCATGCCGTTGCGGATCGATCTGTCCGGTAATCCAACTTTCCCGCAATTGGTTTCTCGAGTCACGCGAACCCTTCTGGATGCCTTGGACCACGGCGATGTTCCGTTCTATCAAGTGCAGAGGGAGATCTCCCGGAGCGCCGATTCCAGTAGGCACTCATTCTATCAGATTATCTTCTCTCAACAGCCGCCATTCCTTTGCAATCATCCGGGTTGGGATGCCACTCCCGGTGACATGGCGAACGGCGGGTCGAAACTCGATCTTCATGTCATGCTCGACAATCGCGACGACGAAGTTTTCGGCCCGTTCGTTTACAATCCCGACCTCTACGATCGCAAGTCCATCCAGCGTCTGGTCCATCATTGGAAGGAGCTCTTGCGGAGCATTGCCCACGCACCCGAGGCGCCGATCGGTGAGTTGACAATTCTCTCCGATGAGGACCTTCAGCTAGTCCTGCACCAATCGAACGACACGCGCACCAGCTACCCGAAGGACGCTTGCCTTCACGAATTGATCGAGAAGCAGGCGGAAAGGTCGCCGGAAACTACGGCACTCGTATTCGAGGGTGAGAATCTCAGCTATCGCGAGCTGAATATTCGTGCCAATAAGCTCGCTCACCATTTGCGGGCGCTCGGCGTCGGCGCCGATTCTCTCGTCGGCGTATGCATGGAACGATCGGTCGAGATGGTCGTCGCGTTGTTGGGCGTTCTGAAAGCTGGCGGTGCCTACGTCCCTCTCGATCCGGAGTATCCGACAGATCGCCTCTTCATGATGATTGAAGACAGCCAGCCCACGGTGCTTTTGACGCAACAGCATCTCATCGAGAGATTGCCTGTTAAGCGAGTATGTGTCGTTTCGCTCGATTCAGAATGGCAGCGGATCGCAAGAGGGAATGGTTCAAACCCGGTCCGGACGATCAAACCCGAAAATCTGAGTTATGCGATTTATACGTCAGGTTCCACGGGTCGACCCAAAGGCGTTCTTAACACGCACGCTGGAATTGTGAACCGCCTGCTTTGGATGCAGGATGCGTATCGACTGACGAGTTCAGATCGGGTCGTACAGAAGACCCCCTACAGCTTCGATGTTTCTGTCTGGGAGTTCTTCTGGCCGCTGATGACCGGTGCAGGCCTTGTCGTTGCAAAACCGGGAGGCCACAAGGATCCGGACTATCTCGTTGATTTGATTAGCCGTGAGCAGATCACCACAATACATTTTGTTCCATCCATGCTCCGGGCATTCTTAGAGGTCAAAGGCATCGAAGATTGCGCTAGCCTGAAGCGCGTCTTTTGCAGCGGCGAGGCTTTGCCTTTCGATGTGCAGGAGCGATTTTTCTCCCGTTCGAAGGCGGAGCTGCACAATCTTTACGGTCCAACCGAAGCTGCTGTAGATGTGACGTCCTGGCAATGCCAGCGAAATAGCAAAGATTCTGTTGTTCCCATTGGCCGGCCTATCGCAAACGTTTGCGTCTACCTTCTCGATCGAAACCTGCAGCCGGTCCCAGTCGGTGTACCCGGAGAATTACACATCGGGGGAGTGGCCTTGGCTCGCGGTTATTTGAATCGGCCAGAGCTCACCGCTGCGAAGTTCATCCCTGACCCGATCAGCAAGAAGCCGCTCGCACGTCTGTACAAGACGGGTGACTTAGCGCGCTATCGTGCAGACGGAAGCATTGAATACGTCGGTCGCATCGACGACCAGGTGAAGATTCGGGGTTTCCGAATTGAGTTAGGCGAGATTGAGTTGGTTCTTCGTGACCATCCTGCTGTACGCGATGCTCGGGTCATCGTCCGAGAATATGCCCCGGGCGATCGCCGATTGGTCGCCTACGTTGTGTTCGCAGGTCAAGAAGCTGCCTCATCAGCGGATATTCTCACCTTCGCGAAGCGGAAATTGCCATCTTACATGGTTCCCGATCTGGTTAAGCTCGACCAACTACCGTTGACTTCGAGCGGGAAATTGGATCGCCGTGCACTCCCAGCGCCGGAGAAGGGAAGATCTCTGGACGAAGCACCTTCGCCAGAACCTAAAGATGATATTGAGAAGCTGCTCGCCAAGCTTTGGAGCGACATTCTTAAGGTTGAACATGTAAGTCTCTATGACAACTTTTTTGATCTCGGAGGTCACTCCTTATCGGCAATCCAGGTCGTCGCAAGGCTACAGAGCCAATTGGGTGTACGCATCAAAGTGAACGAGGTCGCCTTCCAAACTTTGGGACAACTCGCAGCCGTGTGCAGAGAGCGACTACAACGAGCCTGATGAGTACGGCCGGCCTTCTCCCTTTGTACTTTGGGAAGTCGGAGCAGCGCCTTTTCGGCTGCTTCCACGAACCCGAACTGACGAGAATTCGGGGCTGCGCCGTCCTCATTTGCCAGCCGATGGGGCACGAATACGTCAATTCCCATCGCGCGCTTCGCCAGTTAGCCGTCCGCCTGGCCGACGCAGGTTTTCCGGTGCTTCGATTCGACTATTTTGGATGCGGCGATTCGTCCGGCGATGCGGAGGAGGGCAGCATCACCCAATGGCTCGATGATGTCTCGCAAGCCATATTGGAAGCGAAACACAGAAGTGCGTCTTCGAGGGTGTGCCTCGTTGGCCTGAGACTCGGTGCGAGTTTATCGACTCTGGCGGCGGCTCTGCGAGACGACGTCGCAAGCCTTGTTCTGTGGGATCCGGTGATTGACGGACGAATGTATCTAGAAGGCTTGGTTTCATTTCAAAAGGAGATGCTCCGGTTCCGTCCGAAGCCTCCGCGACGTAATAGAGCTGAATGGCCGATCGACATAATTGGCTTCCCTGTAACGAGAATTCTCCACGAAGAAATTGATTCAATTGATCTTCTGGCAATTTCGAAGAGGCCGGCGGACAATGTGCTTATCATTCGAACTGATGAGGGAAATGTCCAGCACGACCTCGATGCCAAGTTGGAACGCCTTGGAGCCTCGGTGACCTTCGCACGAGTCGAAGCGCCTCATATCTGGCTGCCGACGGCAGATGGCAGCTTGCTCGTACCGGGCCCCGTGTTGCAAGCCATCACTTCTTGGATAAGCAGGATTCACTTGTGAAAGAGCAAGCCGTCAATTTTGGCGAGAAGCAATCTCTGGTCGGCATTTTGACCGATCCACAGAACGAAAAAGGATCCAACATACAAGTCGGCGCGATTTTGCTGAATTCAGGGATTCTCCACCGCGTGGGCCCTGGTCGGACCTATGTCAAGATGGCCCGGGAACTGGCGGCCCTCGGTTTCACCGTACTTCGGTTTGATTTCTCCGGGATCGGCGACAGCAAGGTTCGGCATGACAATCTTCCCTTCGATAAGAGTTCCGTCGACGAGGCGCAGGCGGCG
>WNFS01003377.1_pt1 | contig 12111 bp, 10 predicted proteins | sample 5400141 | NCBI WGS metagenome assembly WNFS01 (sample SAMN13153358, study PRJNA577476) | soil metagenome | isolation source: 60 cm saprolite under Madrone tree | place: USA:California | collected 2016-06-14 | reverse complement strand
GGTCCATGCCCTTCTTCAGCGCCAGCTCCTTCGCAAGCGCGCCCACCCGGTAGCAATGCTCGCCGGTGTCGTCGTCGTGCAGCTCGGCGGCGACCGTGTTCTTCTCCAGCACCTGCATGCATTCGCGCAGGGTGTCCATCGACAGCCGCTTGAAACGGAGTTCCTGCTGGTGCTCGTCGATCGCGGCCTGGGCCCGCAGGTCCAGGTCGCGGCTTACTTTAGCCAGATGCAGGTGATGATGCTGCAAAACGCTGCGCACGCGGCTGTCGCGGTTCAGCTGCACCACTTCGTGCAGATACACCAGGGCGGAATTCGGCTGGCCGGCCGCCTCGTAGCCCCGCACGATCGTGGTCAGCGCGTCGCGCAGCGCGCTCGTCAGCCCTTTGCGGCTGCGGTGTAGCGCCTGCTGCAGCCGCGAAAGGCCGATATCGCGCGAGGCCGCGTCGTGCGTTTCGACCAGGCCCTGCGTCATCTCGGCAAACAGCTCCGAGAGATCGCTGGCGCCGCTCGCGTACAGGCGGGCCAGCTTGGCGCGTTCGCGCGCCAGCGGCACGTTGCGCACTTCCAGCAGCAGCCTCGCGTAGTAGCACTCGGCCTGGGTGCGGATCACGCGCTCATGCACGTCGGATGGGACTTCGAGCGCTCCGATCGACCGCTCGGCGGCGGCCAAGCCGCGCGGGAAGTCGCGCATGTGTAAGCAGGCGAGCGCGATATTGGCCAGCGCGGTCGCTCCCGCCAACGGCGGGATTCCCGCAGACTCTGCTACTTGGACGGCCCGCTCAAAGGACGGGACGGCAGCGTTGTAGTGGCCAGCGTACTGGTGCGCAAGGCCCAGGTTCGACAGAATGTCGACTTCCTGCACCGGGTCGCCCGCCGACTGCGCTGAGGCGAGCGCACCCGATAGCAGACTAACCGCGTCCGGATAATTGCCGGTCTCCGTGTAGACGAGGCCGAGCATCTTCATCGCCTTGGCATTCAGTAGCGCGTCGCCGAGGCGTCCGGCCATCGCGACCGCCTGCTCCGCCGGCACGAGGCCGGCATACGCGTTTCCTGAGTAGTAGCGGTAGCGGGTCACGAACAGCAGGCACATCACGCGGTCAACGCTGACAGGCTCGTCGGGCATCGCTGACAACGCGTCAGCGGACATCTCAAAGAGTGCCTTGCCCTCCTGCGTCATCGGAGCTTCCCGTAGCCGGATTGCGAGCTGCGCAAGCCGGTCGGATACATCGGACGCGTTGGGAAAAGGTAATAGCGACGCTATCGCGGCTATTGACGCCTCGGATGGCAACATATACGGTTCGTGTGGGTATAGCTTGAACTGGAGGCTAATCCCCCGGTCCCCCTGCTAATCGACTAGATTGCGGGACACTTTAGGCCGAGAGCAGTGGTTCTTCGTTTTTTTCCAACCCTTCACGGGGGGAGCAATGGAGCAGGTACTAGAGATCGTGGAAGACGGCACCGAAGCTGACGATGAGCAGCATGTGGTCGAGCTGTCGACAGGCGTGCTGGGCCAGGTCGGTGGCGGAGCCGCCGGCGTCATCCTTTGACTACTTGACGTCCTTGAAAAGGGGCCCGCTCGCGGGCCCTTTTTTTTGGTTTTGCAGGGGGAGTCACGGAGGGGAAAGTCACCGGTTTGGGCCGTGACGGTTGCCCCGACTTGCCGAAGGAAAACCATACGCTTGATAAAGGGACCCTCCCCAGGGTGGTGCGTCGAGCGTGCCAGCTTAAATTATGGGCTTCGATCAACAGCGGCACGAAGCACCATGACTCGCGACGACCGAATTGAAATGAACCCGAAGATCATGCTAGGGAAGCCCGTGATCCGCGGCTCACGGATCACGGTGGAGTTGATCCTCCGGAAGATCGCTGAAGGTGCCGACGAGAAGGCGCTTCTGCAGGCTTATCCGAAGCTCACGCGTGAAGACATCCGCGCCGCGCTCCGTTACGTTGCGTGACCTCACGGGGTGCGGCGACGCCTTGGCGGTTTGGTGGGTGGTACAGGGATCGAACCTGTGGCCCCCGCCGTGTGAAGGCGATGCTCTACCGCTGAGCTAACCACCCGAGGCAGGCGATGTTACCGCAGGGCTCCGGGGCCGCCGGTCACAGGCTGGCCCGCCACACGGGGACGCGCCGGCTTTCCTTCTCGATCTCGTTCAGCACCGCTTCGTGCGCCACCAGTTCCTCGACGCTGGCCGCCACTACGATCAGGCGCGAGGCGTCGATCGGCGCCACGTCGGCGGCCAGCTCGTAGCCCAGGTCGATCACCAGGCTGTCCTGGCCGCGCGTCATCGCCAGGTAGACCTCGGCCAGCAGGCCGGCGTCCAGCAGCGCCCCGTGCAGCGTGCGGTGGCGATTGGACACGCCGTAGCGCTCGCACAGGGCGTCCAGCGAATTGCGCTTGCCCGGGTGCAGATCGCGCGCCAGCCGCAGCGAGTCGGTGACCTTGGCGCAGTATTCGGAAAAGGTCCGCCTGCCCAGCAGAGCGAGCTCGGTGTCCAGGAACGACAGGTCGAACGGCGCGTTGTGGATGATCACCTCGGCGTCGCGCACGTAGGCGAGCAACTCGTCGGCCACGTCCGCAAAGCGCGGCTTGTCGGCCAGGAACTCGTCGGTCAGGCCGTGCACCACCAGCGCCCCGTCGTCGATCCGGCGCCCCGGGTTCACGTACCGGTGCAGCCGCCGCTCGGTCAGGCGGCGCCCGATCAGCTCGACGCCGCCGATCTCGATGATCCGGTGACCGTCCTTGGCCTCCAGTCCCGTCGTTTCCGTGTCGAGCACGATCTGCCGCACCGCGCTCAGCTCCCTGCCCCGTTCAGCACCTCGTCGATGCCCCGGTTGGCGAGCGCATCGGCCCGCTCGTTGCCCTCTACGCCGGCGTGCCCGGGCACCCAGCGCCACTCGATCCGGTGCGGTGCAGCCACTTCGGCCAGCCGCCGCCACAGGTCCAGGTTCTTCACCGGTTTGCCGCCGGCCGTTTTCCAGCCGCGCTTTTCCCACTGCGCCAGCCACACGCTGATCCCGAGCTTCACGTACTGCGAGTCCGTGTGAACGACCAGACGGCTGGGCTTCTTCACGGCCGCCAGCGCCTCGATCACCGCGGTCAGCTCCATCCGGTTGTTGGTGGTCTCGCGGGCGCCGCCGTACAGCTCGCGCTGGTGCGTGCCGCTGCGCAACAGCGCACCCCAGCCGCCCGGCCCCGGGTTGCCGCGGCAGGCGCCGTCGGTCCAGACTTCGATTGCCGCCGGCTCGGTCACCGCAGCGCTGCTGGCTGCGGTCGGCTCGACCAGGCGGATCGAGCGCGCATGCCTCATCCGTGCGCCGCGTCGCCGGCGGCGTCGTTGGCGGCATCGTCCGGCCGCACGATCTGCACGCTGAACGCGACGGGAGTGCGAGGCGTCGCGGCCGGGGCCAGCGCCACGCGGCGCTCTTCCTTGCGCTTCCAGGCCGGTCCGATCACCCGCATGCCGCGCACCCGCTTGACCGCGCTCAGCAGGTACACGCTGCCGAACACCGGCCACCAGCGATCGCCCGCCTTCTCCAAGAACGACCAGCGCGAAAGCCAGCGGTCGCTGCCGGCCCACGGGGCGTAGCACCCGAAGCGGCCGCGGTTGGTCTCGAACGAGAGCAGCTTCAGCCAGTCCTTGATCCGGGGCAGCGAGATGAACTGCCCGTCGCGCGGCAGGTAGGGCCCCGCGCCCGCCCGGACGAGCGCCTGGCGCAGGCCCCACAGGCTGGCCGGATTGAAGCCGGTGATGATCACGTGCCCCTCGGGCACCAGCACCCGGTCGACCTCGCGCAGCACCTGGTGCGGCTCCTGCGCGAACTCCAGGATGTGCGGCATCACGACCAGGTCGATCGACTGCGTTGCGAACGGCAGCTCCTCGAAGCGGGTGATCACGGCCACGCGCCGTTCGCCCATCGGGCCCGAGCTGCTTTGCGCCACTGCGCTCTCGTCGATCAGCCGATCCGACACGCCCAGCCGCAGCGGCATCCGGTTCTCCGACAGCGTGTCGATCTCTGGCACGCCCAGCTGGACCGCGTGGTAGCCGAAGATGTCGGCCACCGTGCGGTCCAGGTACGCCTGCTCCCACTGCAGCACGTACCGGCCCGGCGGCGACGCCAGGAATTCGGAAAACGTCAAGTTAGACTGCATGTCGCGATCCAGAATGCGCCGTTCCGACCCTGCCCGTCACCGATGAATGCTCCCGCGGCCACCGGTTCGATCGTCATCAGCCCCATCCCGGCCTTCCAGGATAACTACATCTGGATGCTGACACGCGACGGCGAGGCGATCGTCGTCGACCCCGGCGACGCCGCCCCGGTGCACGCCGCCCTGCGCCAGCATGCGCTGAACCTGACCGACATTCTAGTCACTCATCACCATCGCGATCACGTCGGCGGCGTTGCCGAGCTGGCCGAGGCCTACCGGGCCCGGGTGTGGGGGCCGGCGCGCGAGTCGATCCCGCGGCGCGATGTGGCGCTGCGCGAAGGCGACTCGGTCGAGGTGATGGACCAGCGCTTCTCGGTGATCGACATTCCGGGCCACACGCTGGGTCATATCGCGCTCTACGCGGCCGGGATCGACACGCTGTTTTGCGGAGACACTCTCTTCGCCTGCGGCTGCGGGCGTCTCTTTGAAGGGACGGCCGCGCAGATGTACGAGTCGCTGCAGAAGCTCGCGCGGCTGCCGCAGGCCACGCGCGTGTACTGCGGCCACGAGTACACGCTGTCCAATATCCGCTTCGCCCGCGCCGTCGAACCGGACAACGCGGACCTGGCCGCGCGGCAGCGCGACTGCGAGCGCCAGCGCGAGAAAGGCGAGCCGACCGTGCCCTCGACGATGGCGGTCGAACGCGCGACCAACCCGTTCCTGCGGTGCGATCAGGCCCCGGAGCGCGCAGCCGCCGAGCGTCGCCGTCCCGGGGCCGGGTCCGATCCGGTGTCGACGTTCGCAGAGATACGCGCGTGGAAGAACGAATTCTGAGTTTTAAGCGAACACCCGGAACCTTAAGATCTTCCCTTCCATACGGGAATTGACACCCCCGTTAAGCCGCCTGGACGAGGCTAATCGCAGGCAAATTCCCCCGAGCCAAGATGTTGCGCCCCCGTGAGCGGCCACATACACTGGACACTGATCCGGTTGATTTCGGCCCGTCGAGGGCCATACAAAATGGCGCGACGGCGGTTGGCAAACCTATGGGCGGTGGCGCTGTGCCTGGCGGGTAACGCCTGGGGCGCTGATTCCGCGGCGGGCCCGGCTGGCTCCGGGGCGCAGTTTTTCGCGTCGAGTGACGGGGCCAGTGTAGCGGCGCCTTCGGCGCCCGACGCCACGGCGGCCGCCTCGGGCGTCCCGCCGGCGACCGCGCAACCGGCATCGACCGCGACGGGGACACAGGAACCGTCCGCCGCACAGTCCGCGACACCCGTAGCCTCGCCGGCCGCGGCGAACCCCACACCAGCGCCTGCCACGAGTGCGGCTGCGCCCGACGCTGTCTCGCCCGCCGCCGGCACGCCGGCGCCAGGACCTGCATCGCCTGCCACTGCCAGCGTGCCGGCGCCTGGACCTGCGTCACCCGCCGCCGCCGGCGCGCCAGCTGCCGAAGCCGCATCGCCCTCGCTGACAGCCCCTGCGGCCGATCCGGCCGGGCTGCAAGCGGCAGTGCAGACGGCGATACCTCCCAGGGGCGACCTGTGGGAGCGCATCCGCAAGGGCTTCGCGATGCCGGATCTGGTCAACAAGAAGGCGGCCAACAGCACGCACTGGTACGCGGGCCAGCCCGACTACATGGGCCGGATGGCCGAACGGGCCAACCTGTACCTGTACTACATCGTGAAGGAGATCGAGAAGCGGGGCCTTCCGACCGAGCTGGCGCTGCTGCCGTTCGTCGAAAGCGCGATGCAGCCTCAAGCCGTCTCCAGCGCCTCGGCGGCCGGGCTGTGGCAGTTCATGCCGTCGACCGGCAAGCTGTATTCGCTCGAACAGAACCTGTGGAAGGACGAGCGGATGGGCGTGGTCGAATCGACGCGCGCCGCGCTCGATTACCTGGAAAAGCTGTACGCGCAGTTCGGCAGCTGGCAGCTGGCGCTGGCCGCCTACAACTACGGTGAGGCGGGCGTCGGCCGGGCGATCGCCTACAACCGCAACCATCACCGGCCGCTGAACTACGAGAGCCTGCGCCTGCCGCGCGAGACGCAGTACTACGTCCCCAAGCTGCAGGCGATCAAGAACATCGTGTCCGATCCGCAGCGCTACGGAATCGACCTGCCGGCGATCCGTGACGAGCCCTACTTCGTCACCGTCAGCGGCTCGCACGACATCGATGTGGCCACCGCCGCGCGGCTGGCCGGAATGCAGCTGGAAGACTTCCAGGCGCTCAATCCCGCATTCAACCGGCCGCTGATCGTCGGCGCGATGGCACCCACGATCCTGCTGCCGGCCGATCGCGGCGATGCCTTCAGCGCCAATCTGGCCGCCTTTCAAGCGACCGGACAGCCGCTCGCCAGCTGGAGCGCTTACCGGCTGAAGTCCGGCGAAACGCTGTCTGCGGTGGCCGAGCGGGTCGGCGTCACCGAGGCCAGCCTGCGCACCGCCAACCACGTGCCGCCGCGCTGGGTGGCGGGCGCCGGGTCGACCATCCTGATCCCGCGCGACGAGTCGATGGGTGAAGACGTGTCCAGCGAGATGCTGGACGGTTCGGTCGCGCTGCTGCCCGAGAAGGCCGGACTGCACAAGATCACGGTGCGGGTGCGCCGCGGCGATTCGCTGGGGTCGATCGCCCGCCGCTGGCACGTGAGCGAGGACGAGATCATCGCGTGGAACGACCTGCGCTCGCCGGGCCTGTTCGCCGGCCAGCGGCTCAGCCTGACGGTGGCCCCGTCCTCCGGCGGCAAGAAGAAATCGTCCAAGAACCCGCATTCCAGCAAGCAGAACCCGACGCTGGCTCGCGCTCAGTCGCCCTCGCCCGCGCATTGAGCCGGCACGCGCGGTGCGCCGCGCGCGGGCCGTCTTTCTGTTAGCGTTCCGGACCATGCCTTTCCTGTCCGGCAAGCGCATCCTGATCACCGGCGTGCTGTCGAACCGCTCGATCGCGTACGGCATTGCGCGTGCCTGCCGGCGCGAAGGTGCCGAGCTCGCGTTCACGTACGTGGGGGAGCGCTTCAAGGAGCGCATCGGCGAGTTCGCGCGCGAGTTCGGCTCGGAGCTGACGTTCGACTGCGATGTGGCCCACGACGCCCAGATCGCGGCCACCTTCGAGGGCCTGGCCCGGCGCTGGGACGGCCTGGACGGGCTGGTGCACGCGATCGGCTTCGCGCCGCGCGAGGCGATCGGCGGCGACTTCCTGGAGGGTCTGTCGCGCGAGGGCTTCCGGATCGCGCACGACATTTCGGCCTACAGCTTTCCGGCGCTGGCCAAGGCGGCACTGCCCTTGATGCAGGGCCGGCGCGGCGCGCTGCTGACCCTGACCTACCTGGGCTCGGAGCGGGTCGTGCCGAACTACAACACGATGGGGCCGGCCAAGGCGTCGCTGGAAGCCTCGGTGCGTTACCTGGCAGCCAGCCTCGGCCCGAAAGGCATCCGGGTCAACGCCATCTCGGCCGGGCCGATCCGCACGCTGGCCGCCTCGGGTATCAAGGACTTCGGCCGCATCCTGCAATTCGTCGAGCAGAACGCGCCGTTGCGCCGCAACGTGACGACCGACGACGTGGGCAACGCCGCCGCTTTTTTGTTATCGGACCTGGCGGCCGGCATCACCGGCGAGATCACGTTCGTCGACGCCGGCTTCCACGCCGTATCGGCCGGGATGATGGCCTGATCCCGTCGCATCCGCGCCGGCACGGCCGACAAACCGCGTAACCAGGGGCGCGCTCATGGATAATTGCGCGCCATGAACGCCCCCGAATCGCCGGCACCGGCGCACCGGCCCAGGTCCCTGTTTCGCCAGGAAGCGATCGACGCCCAGCGCGAAAAGCTGCTGGGCGAGCTGTCGACGGCACGCCCCGTGCCGCTGTGGATCTTCACGCTGCTGGCGGTCGCCTTCGCCGTCGTGTTCGTCGTGTTCGCCTTTGTAGGGGAGTACACCAGGCGGGAGCGGGTCGAGGGCTTCCTGGTGGGAGACGCCGGGGCGGCGCGCATCTTCAGCTCCGATCCCGGGGTCGTCACCGAGCTGCTGGTCAAGGAAGGCGACGAGGTTGAGAAGGACAGCCCGATCGCGCGCCTGAAGCTCGAGCACAGCCAGTCGGGCGGTGGCAGCACGTCCCAGCAGGTCGAGCAGCAGATGCTGAACCGCAGGCGCGGCATCGAGAGCGAGCAGGCGCAGGCAAAGTTGATCGGCCAGCAGCAGCTGGTGCAGCAGCGCAAACGTATCGACGACCTGCTGAAAGAAATGGACCAGGCCCGGGCCGAGGCCGAGGTGCAGGAACAGCGCGCCGCGTCGGCCCAGCAGGAAATGCACCGTTTCGAGAAGCTGGGCAAGGATGGTTTCGCCTCCGAGGCGATGGTGCGCGAACGCCGCAACGACATGCTGGACCAGCAATCGAAGCTGGAGAACCTGAAACGGGCCCAATCGACCGCCGGACGCGAGCTGGGCAGCGCGCAGGCGGAGCTGCCCCTGATCGAGATGCGGACGCGCAACGACGTGCAGCGTCTTGAGCAGCAAAAGAGCGAGATCGAGCAGGAACTGCTGCAGAACAAGGCCAAGCAGGAAATCGTGATCAACGCGACGATCTCCGGCGTGATCACCAACATCGTGCCCAACCAGGGCGACTCGGTCGCGGCCAACGCGCTGCTGGCCACGGTGCTGCCGAACGGCACCAGCTTGCATGCGCAGCTGCTGGTGCCCACGCGCGCGATCGGTTTCATCGCGCCCGGCAACGGCGTCGTGATGCGCTACGACGCGTTCCCGTTCCAGCGTTTCGGCCAGTACCACGGCACCGTGGCGAGCGTCAGCCGCACCGTGTGGACGCCGGGCGAGAAGATCGGACCGCTGACCGCGCGCGAGCCGGTCTACCGGATCGACGTGAAGCTGCAGCGGCAGACGGTCAGCGCGGGCAACCGGGAGTTCCCGCTGCGGCCGGGCATGCTGGCGAGCGCCGACATCCTGCTGGAGAAGCGTACCGTGTTCGAGTGGGTGTTCGAACCGGTGCTGGCGCTGCGGGAGCGGCTGCGATGATTCAAGCCCCAGGCTGAATCCGCGATGTTGAGTCCCCGATGTTGAATCCATTCAAGCGGCGCGTTCCGCTGATCCTGCAAAGCGAGGCGCCCGAATGCGGCATCGCCTGCGTGGCGATGATCGCCGGCTATCACGGCTTCCGTACCGATCTTTCGGCGATGAGGATGCGGCTGTCGCCGTCGATGAAGGGCGTGACGCTGCAGCACATCGCCGCGATCGCCACCACGATGAAGATGTCGATGCGCGGCGTGCAGGCGCCGCTGCAGGGGCTGGGCCGGCTGCGGCTGCCGGCCATCCTGCACTGGGACATGAACCACTTCGTCGTGCTCACGCGGGTGGAGGCGAACCGGATCGTGGTGCACGATCCGGCGCGCGGCAAACGCGTGCTGGCGCTGCCGGAGGCCTCGCGCCACTACACCGGGGTGGCCGCCGAGCTGCTTCCCAGCGTCGGCTTCGCCCCGCGCGACGAGCGCGAAAGGATCACCGCCTGGCAGCTGATGGGCAGTCTCGGCGGGCTGCAGGGGACCATCGCGCAGGTGATCCTGCTGTCGCTGGTGCTGGAGGTGTTCGCGATCGCCTCGCCCTTCTTCGTGCAGATCGTGGTCGACCGGGTCGTGGTCGGCCGGGACGAGGATCTGCTGACGCTGCTGGGCCTGGGCTTTGCGCTGCTGGTGCTGATGCAGGTGGCGACCACGGCGGTGCGCGGCTGGCTGGGCGTGTACCTGTCCACCACGCTGAGCATGCGGCTGCTCGATGCGCTGTTCGGCCAGCTGCTGCGGCTGCCGCTGGTGTGGTTCGAGAAGCGCAACATCGGCGACATCGTGTCGCGCTTTCGCAGCGTCGACGCGATCCAGCGCACGCTGTCGCTGACCTTCCTGGAGTCGGTGATCGACGGCGCGATGGTGGTGCTGACCGTGCTGGTGATGCTGTGGTACAGCCCGCTGCTGGCGGCGATCGTGCTGCTGGCGGCCGTGCTGTACGGCGTGACGCGCTGGGTGTTCTACGGCCCGCAGCGGCGGGCATTGGATGAGCAGCTGGTGCACGAGGGCCGTTCGGCCACGCATTTCATCGAGACGCTGCGCGGCATGATGGCGATCAAGCTGAACCTGCGCGAGGCGGCGCGCCGGGCCGCCTACCAGAACCTGGTGGTCGAGCAGGTCAACGCCGGCGTCGCCGTGCAGAACCTGTCGATCGTGCACCGGGCCGCCAACGGCCTGATCTTCGGGCTGGAAAACATCGGCGTCATCTGGCTGGGCACCGTGCTGGTGATGGACGGCCGCTTCTCGGTCGGCATGCTGTTCGGCTTCCTGTCGTTCAAGCTGCTGTTCCTGACGCGCGTGAACAACCTGGTCGACAAGGCGATCGACTTCCGGATGCTGGATTTGCACGCCGAGCGGATCGCCGACATCGCGCTGTCCGAACCGGAGTCGGCGCAGCCGGCCGGAGCGCAGGCGCCCGACGCCCCGCTGCAGATCCGGGCCAGGGCGCTGGGATTCGCCTACGGGGTGGAAGGCTTCGCGTTTCGCAACATCGAGTTCTCAGTGCGGCCGGGCGAGACGGTCGCGATCGTCGGGCCTTCGGGCAGCGGCAAGACGACGCTGGTCAAGGTGCTGGTCGGACTGCTCGATCGCACCGAAGGCTTGGTGGAGGCCAACGGGCGGGATCTGCGCGACTGGGACCGCTCGGCCTATCGGGGCCGGCTCGGCGTGGTGATGCAGGACGATCAGCTGTTCGTCGGCACGCTGGAAGACAACATCAGCTTCTTCGACCCGCAGTATCACCCGAACCTGGTGCGGGCCGCCGCGTCGATCGCCGGCATCGACGACGAGATCCTGGCGATGCCGATGCAGTACAACACGATCGTCGGCAGCCTGGGCATGGCCCTGTCGGGCGGCCAGAAGCAGCGCGTGCTGCTGGCGCGCGCGCTGTACCGCAAGCCGCACATCGTGTTCCTGGACGAGGCGTTCGATCAGCTGGACCTGGCGCGCGAGCGCGAGATCACCGATCGCTTGAAGACGCTGGGCATCGGCATGGTGATCGTCAGCCACCGGCCGGAAACCGTGCGCAACGTGGACCGGATCGTCCACGTCGGCCAGATGCCTCAGGTATTGCTGTCCGCCGCCGGGTAAGGCTCTCGCGTCAAAGCGGGAGGATCGGCTTCGAGTGGGGCCCGCGGGGCGAGCCCTCAAAGCCGCGGCGCGGACGATCCGTTGCCGTTGAACTGCTTCAGCGCATCGGCGATCTTGCGGCGCGCCTGGATGAAGCGCGACTCGCGCGCCGCCTGCCCCAGGTACTGGTCCAGATCGCCGACCTCGCGCAGCAGGCGAGGAACCAGCGCCAGGAAGAGGTCCGTCAGTTCCGGATCGAACTGGCGGCCCTTCAGCGTGGCGATCGCATCGAGCGCGCTGTCGACCGACCAGGCCTCCTTGTACGGGCGGCGGTGCGTCAGCGCGTCGAACACGTCGGCCAGCGCGGTCATGCGCGCCGCCAGCGGGATCGCGGTCTGGCCGATGCCGAACGGGTAGCCGCCGCCGCTCCAGTGCTCGTGGTGAAAGCGCGCGATCTCCTCGGCCATCTTCATGTGCGGCACGTTGCTCTGGGCCAGGATCTCGGAGCCGATCATCGCGTGGGTCTGCATCAGCTTCATCTCGGCCTCGTTCAGGCGCCCGGCTTTCAGCAGAATGCCGTCCGGAATCCCGATCTTGCCGATGTCGTGCAGCCGCGCGGCCAGGTCGATCATGAAGATCGTGTCTTCGTCGCAGCCGTAGTCCCGCGCCAGCAGCGACGCCAGCCTGCCGACCCGGTACGAGTGCTCGCCGGTCGTGTCGTCGCGCAGCTCGGCCGTCACGGCCAGCCGCTCCAGCATCTCGATGCGCGACTTCATCAGCTCCTGGTGCGCGACCTGCTCGACCAGCCGGTCGCGCAGCTTGACCTCGCGCCG
>WNFS01007659.1_pt1 | contig 12112 bp, 9 predicted proteins | sample 5400141 | NCBI WGS metagenome assembly WNFS01 (sample SAMN13153358, study PRJNA577476) | soil metagenome | isolation source: 60 cm saprolite under Madrone tree | place: USA:California | collected 2016-06-14 | reverse complement strand
TGATCCAGGATTTCAAGTTTGCGTTCCGGCAGCTTGCCAAGGCGCCGGCATTCACGGCAGTAGCGGTATTGACGCTCTCATTGGCGATCGGAGTTAACTCCGCAATTTTTGCATTAATTAACAGCGTGGTTCTCCATCCGATGGTCCCGCTGCGGCCGCAGGAAGTCGTCAACGTCTTTAACTGCCGGCAGAACGCCAACCACGATTACCGGCAGTTCTCGTACAGTGAATATCGCGAGCTACGTGAGAATAGCACTGACCTGTTTGTCGATCTTGCCGCGCTTGAGTTCGCGGTGGCCGGTATCGGACGCGATCACGAGATACAGCGCAGTTTCGCGTTCCTCACATCGGAAAACTATTTCTCGCTGATGGGTATCCAGCCATTTCGCGGACGTTTCTATAACACCGAAGAATGCAAACCGAACGCGAACATGGCGGTGGTAGTAGCGAGCTACGGATTTTGGAAGCGCCAGGGAGGTCGCAACGATTTTGTCGGCAGTACGCTCCAAATCAATGGCCAGCCTTACACCGTAATCGGTATCACGCCGGATCGATTTAGCGGTGCGAGCGCCTTGATTGCGCCCGATGTTTGGGTGCCGCTCGGCATTCGTTCGGAGCTCGGCACCGCCTTTGGCGATTCCGAGACGATGCACGACCTGGCGAATCCAAAGAATTATGCGCTGAATCTCGTCGGCCGAATGCGGCCCGGACTAACTATCGAGACCGCGAAGTCGCGGCTGCCGGTGTTGTCGCAACGGTTCAATGCGATGCAAACGGTTGATTCCGAATTTGCGCGTGAAGTGCAAATTCAGAAGCCGTCGCGTTTTAGCTTGAGCACATCGCCGGAGAATGACGGCCCGATCACATTGATCGGCACGTTGCTGATGGCGATGGCCGCTGCGGTCCTGCTCATCGCATGCCTGAATCTGGCCAACATGTTGCTCGCTCGCGGCACCGCGCGTTCCAAAGAGATCGCCTTGCGCATTGCACTCGGCGCGTCGCGCTGGCGAATCATTAGGCAATTGCTTTGCGAAGGTCTCTTGCTCGCTCTTTTCGGCGGAGTCGCCGGACTCATTCTGAGCGTCTGGTGCAACAATCTCCTGCTCCATTCGCTAGCCACTTTGCTCAACAACGTGAACTTTTCCTTCATTGTTGATCTTTCGCCGGACGCAGCCGTGCTCGCAGTGACGTTTCTGTTTTCTCTTCTCGCCGCGGTGCTATTTAGCCTCGGCCCTGCGCTGAAGGCGACGCGTGCCGATCTGGTTACCGATTTGAAACAACAAATCGGCGAGCCTGCGCGCATCGGAGGATTCAGCCGTTTCTTTGCGCCGCGGCACATATCGGTCATGGCACAAATCGCCCTCTCGCTTATGTTGCTGTTCGCCGCTGGATTATTTTTCCGTGGCGCGCAGAAAGCCGCTGGCTTGAATCCCGGTTTTGTCGCTGCCGGTGACCTAATCACCGAAATGGACTTCACTTTAGTGAAGAAAGAGCCGGCGGAGGCGCGGCGTGAGATTTTCAACATTGTGCAATGCACCCGCGAACTGCCCGGGGTTACAGCAATCGGCGTTGCAACAATGCTGCCTTACAACAATTTCACTAACACGCGCCGGATCATGTCGACGCGGACAACATTGTCGAACGATCCGAAAGCCCCTGATCCCGGTGCAACCGCGCTCTATACCGCGAGTACGCCGGGATATTTCGACGCGATCGGCGTGAAGTTGTTGCGGGGTCGCGATTTCACACAGGCCGAATGCGAGGACAAAAACGGACGGCGCGTCGCCATCATCGACGAAGAGATGGCGAAGAAGCTTTTTCCAAATGAGGATGCGATCGGCCAGCATGTTCGCTACACCATTCCACCGAAGGATGGCTCGCCTAAGGATATGGAAGTCATTGGAGTTGTCGGCACACATCGCCATGACGTGCAAAACGACACACCGCTTACGCGATTGTTTGTTCCGTTCGCGCAAGGCTACAGCGGCGACATTGTCCTCCATGTTCGATTCAACACTCTGGATCGACAACTGGTCGCCGGGATGGTGCCGACAATGCGCTCCACCTTACGCGAAATTGATCCGGACCTGCCGATTCTAACCATCGCACCATGGGTTGATCTAGTGGAAAGAAGCGTTGGGCTTTGGATTGTTAAATTGGGTGCAACCCTCTTTGGCGCCTTCGGCGCAATCGCGCTTCTTCTTGCGATCGTCGGCGTCTACGGCGTGAAAGCATACGCCGTCGCATGTCGCACCCGCGAAATCGGAATTCGCATGGCGCTCGGCGCGCATCGTAAGGATGTTTTCGCGCTCATTATGCGCCAAGGCGCGATGCAGACGGCGCTGGCTGTCAGTGTCGGACTGCTGCTTTCATTGGGTGCGGGACGCGTGCTCGCGCAAATTTTGTACCAAGTAAGTCCAAGCGATCCCTTCGCGCTGATCACTTCGACCTTGTTGCTCGCCGTGGCCGCGGTTCTCGCCTGTTTTCTTCCGGCGCGTCGCGCCATGCACGTGAACCCAATTACCGCATTACGCACCGAATAGAGACAGAAAGACTGAGTACGCAATTTATGCTGTTGAAGCTGGCACCGATTTACCTGGAAAAAACCGTTGCATCTCGACTCAAGTGGCTGAGCTGACTTTTGACAACTGCCTTGATCTAGTTGTCAACCCAGCCTTACCGAATAAGTCAACTATTCAGAAAGCCGCTAGGGTTATGGAGGAAGATGCCGTCGCAAGAGTTTTCGAGTCTCCTCGGTTCGATCAAATTTTCGATAAGCCGCTCGAAGCGCTCGGTTGATGGTCCGATTGCCGCGCAATGAGACCGGCAGCATCCGACGGATTTGTTTCGCAGCGTCCATCGTCGGGACGAAAATTGTCTGAGAGCTGGTTCAGAAATAAGACGGCCCGGCTTCTATACCGCCATCCGGTAAACTGGAGCGATGCATTCCTCGAATAATTTCCTAACGAAACCAACGCTCTTGAAACAAGCGCAACGACATTACTGGTTTGCAGCATTCTTCGCATTTGGAGCGACGATGTGCCTTCTGTCAGTCATGTTGCTCGCGTTCCCAGGAACGAAACTGGATTCACTATGGAGTTTGAATCCTGATGCTCATGTCGCGTTTCAATCGCTTGGGGGCTGGTCGATCCTGCTCATGGTAGTGGTCGGCGCTGGATGTGCTTTAGCGGCAATCGGTCTTTGGCGTGCCGCTATTTGGGGCGTGCAACTGGCGGTAGCGATTCTATTCTGCAACATCATTGGCGATCTAGTGAATGCACTCATGCGCCGAGATTATCGATCACTCATCGGCCTGCCGATCGCAGGAGCAATGATCTTTTACCTCATTCGCTTCAACACCCGGCGCGAAGGACATTGAGTTCTGCGCCGCTGCTTTGATCAACTAGAGACCAGCGCTTCGCGACCAAACCGAAGGGCTCGCGCCATCCAAACGAGCTCGTTCAGAAATTTTTCCACGCGACCGACGTAAGCTGGATTGGTGATTTTGCCGGTGGCCGGATCGAACAGTTTTCCTGCTGTACCGAAATATACGTCGGAGAAAACTGTAACCAAACCAAGCTCGCGCAGGACTGGCAGTAAACTCTGGATCATACGCGCGCCACCGAACGGACCGGCAGACACGCCGCAAACGCCGACGGCCTTGTGGATGTACTCCTTGAGGTTTGTATCGAGCACATGTTTCAACAGACCTGGGAAACTGTGATTGTATTCCGGCACCACAAGAATCAGGCCATCGGCGCGAGCGACGAGAACTCACCGTCCTTGAGCGCTTCGCCAGCGTCGTCCATTCGAATGGGAATTTTCCTGATGTCGATCAATTCCGTTTCGATATCGCTGCGCTTTGATACTTCGCCGAAAACGAAATTGGCGGCGGGCTCGGTCAAGCGACCCTGGCGCGGCGTGCCGATGATGACCGGAAGAATAACAGGGCGTGTGATGTCTTGCGTCGCCATGCTTCAATCTTTCGCCGTAGCGTAGGCAACCTTACAATTGACGCGCGAGCGAAATCGTTCGGATCACCGTCGCTCCATTGGAACAGCACGGCCCAGACTTGTAACGCATTACCGCGCGCCGCCCGGAAACAGAAACCTCCGTGTAGCTGACCGTAGCTGCATCCGCGCGATGCATACAGATCGAGAACGGGCCGCGTTTGGGCGTGTGAGAACGATGCAGTTTCCGCAGCCAGCTCAGGCTTCCCGTTAATTGTCGATCTTGCACCGCGTCGCAAACACGCTGGCGCTCAAGTTCTGCACGCTTTTCATCAAAACCGGACGAAAACCAATGTTGGCGCCGCCATTGGCGATTCCGCATGGTCAACCACTCGAGATTCCAGCGCCATTCGGTTACAAGTTTTTCCGACGGCACGATCGCAATTAACCGGAAGGGGCGCAGTTTTCGCAGCGGCAATTTCATTACGCCTCTTGCGATCTCTTCAGCGCGAGATTTTCCGGCTAGTTGCCTAACGATTTGTCCGCGACTAACGACATCATGCTTCGGCTCACGCTCGATGCGATGCCAGTTAATCAACGCGAGACAGATACCGGCGTCGTTTGTCGAAATCCACGTGCCGCCTGTCGGCTCGCACGGGAAAACAGTGCGACGCCCAGCGAGATCGGCGATCTTCGGCGGCACTGCCGTAAACCGGTCCCGTTTTTCGTCGCGGTTCATGGCGAGATAGAATCCCCGCGCATTTGGGAGGAACGAAACGGTGCACATCAATCCGCCAACGGACAGGATAGCGCAGCGTCTGGATATTGTCGCCAGTTTCGCCAGAGCGTCATCAATGAGGTTGGCGCATGCCTGTGCTACGATGCGGCGGCGAATATGAGAAATGTTTTTCTTGGTATCTGGCGCGCATTGGCCGTCACATTTTTCTCGCTCTGCGCACTCGCTGAGAATGCGATCACGATTCCGTTCTTTGCCCGGACACAACGTCTTCACGCGCGCGCCAGGTGGTTGCATCGCTGGAGTCGATTTGCGGCTCGCGTGGTTGGGATTCGCGTAACTACCCGCGGTTCAATGCCGCTATCCGGTCTTTTGGTGTGTAATCATCTTAGCTATCTCGATGTCATTGTGCTCAGCTCGATTTCGCCATGCGTCTTCGTCGCCAAGCGCGATGTTGCGGCGTGGCCCTTGTTTGGGTGGCTCGCGCGCGCCGCTGGAACAATTTTTGTCGATCGCGAGCACAGACTATCCAGTCCAGCAGTTGTCGATCTTGTTCGCGCAGCACTTTCTAGCGGCTCCGTCGTCGTGTTGTTTCCGGAAGGAAGGAGTTCCGATGGTTCAACAGTCCTGCCATTCAAGTCAGCCTTGCTGGAATCAGCTGCGCAACTTCATTGTCCTGTCGTTTCAGCGTCGATTCAATATGCGCTCGATGATGGTTCAGTCGTCGACGAAGTCTGCTACTGGCGAGACATGACGCTCGTGCCACATCTTCTCAATCTTTTCTTTAAACGCGAAATTCGATCGAGCTGCTCTTTCTCTTCGCCAAAAATTCGGACCGGTAATCGCAAAGAGATCGCACGCGAGCTGCGTGAGGAAATTATGTCGATGCGATCATGACGACGGAGAAGAAGGCGATGCAGCCCTCGTTTATCCACCGACGGCGGAGAGATCGCGCTTCAGACGAAAGAGAACTGAGACTTAAATATCGAGCCTGATTCCGTAGACAGAACGGGTGCGCGTCCGAATTTCAGATCCGCCTTGATTTGGTTCCAAATCTTTGCCGCCATCAGTCGTCCGGGTTCCATAGACGCTTACGAAAGTAGTCTCGCCAGCTTTTTGGAAGCGAAGGCAGCTCGCTTACGCGACGCAAAAGATCCTGATTCGTAGCATCTCTGCGATACAAGTTCACGACGTCGGTAACCGTAATGCCGTGCTCATCTCGTTCGAGCAATTCTATCGAGTCGCCAGCAGTGACTTCGCTTTCTCCAAGAACGGCAAAATAGAACCCAGACCGGCCGCTCTGCAGGAATCGCTTTACGATGTCTGAGCGGCCGAAGCGAATGCCGAGCTTAAAACATGGCATTCGAGGTTGAGTGACGGCAAATTCTGCAGAGCCGATCCGAAGGCGGTCACCAATGCGAACCGTTTCCTCAAGCAAGCCCTCCGTTGTGAAGTTCTCACCGAAAGCTCCCCACGGTAAGTCTGCGCCAGGAAGTTCCTCGCGCCAGAATGGGTAATGCTCCGACGGATACGCATAAACAGCCTTATCGATTCCGCCATGCACGGATAGGTCAGACTGCTGATCCCCCTCTAAGTTGAGCTTGGCAACTCGAACTCGGCCTGACACTGGTGCCTTGAATATCGATGTGCGAATAATCTTCCCGTTCCATTCGACTTCGCGCGGAAGTCCTACGTTGACGGACAAGAGTTTCATCGTCCCCAAAATCGCGATATGCGTGCATATGGTCTAATGCAATCTTAAGCACGCAAGCAGCAGAGTTGCGGCTCGCAGGCGCGGCGCGAACTGCGCTTAGCATTGCAAAGCGACTTGACCGGAATCCCGCGTGCAGGCAGAGAGATGACGCGTCAGACGCAGACTTGATCGATTTTTCTGTTGGCCGAAATTCTGCTAAAATCGGCAATCGAAAATCTAAAGTTTCTTCGCACCGTTAGCTCAATTGGCAGAGCAAGTGACTCTTAATCACTGGGTTGCAGGTTCGATTCCTGCACGGTGCAGAATTTCGCTCATCCAAATCCCAACACACCGCGCGCTGTGGAAGGCGACGCCTCGAGAATAAATGTGAGAGCCAACTCCGTGTTGACAAATAGCACCATTTTTTCCTACTGGCCGAGGTGAAATTCGAGTGGGACGTAGCAAAGGAAGCGGCAAACATCGCGAAGCATGGCGTGAATTTCAGTGAAGCGCAGCTTGCGTTTTCCGATTCCCGCCGTGTTATTTTGACTGACAAAACTCACGGTACGGAAGAGTCCCGGTTCGTCTGTGTCGGACACAGTGGACGCGCAGTGCTGACTGTGCGATTTACGTATCGTCGTGGGGGAACGATTCGGATTATCGGCGCTGGATATTGGCGAAAAGGCAAGAAAATTTATGAAGAGCGGGAAAGTTAAATATACGGATGATAAGGGCGAGATGGCCGGCGACCTTGTGCGAATCAAGGACTTTTTGCCGCCACCTAACGAGCCCGTGGAATCAGTTACTGTGACGCTATATGGAGACGTGCTCGCGTTCTTTCGGCGCGAGGCGAGTCGGCGTAACACGAGCTACCAACGAATCGTTCGCGATCTGGTTCGGTCGTATGCGCGAAGTCATCCTTCGGCTAACAGCTAGTTTTTAATCGACATATTTTTGCGCGATCGGCATTTTGCGGCCGATACCAAACGCGCGGCTGGTGACTTTCAATCCGGGCGGGGCCTGTTCGCGCTTGTATTCATTGAGATCGATGCGGCGCTGCACCCAGCGCACCGTCTCCTCGTCGAATCCCCTCGCGATGATGTCGCGCGCGCTCAAGTTTTCTTCGACGTAAAGCTGCAGGATCTGATCGAGAATTTCGTACGACGGCAATGTGTCTTGGTCTTTTTGGTTTGGTTTCAACTCCGCGCTCGGCGGTTTTTCAATTGTCGATCCTGGAATGATTCCTGCCGCGCCGGAGCTTAGCGAAGGCGGGTCGCCTTTCCGACCTGTGCGCGCCGCATAATCGGAATTGATCCAGTGCGCCAGCTCATAAACCATCGTCTTTGGCACGTCGCTGATCACGGCCAGGCCGCCCGCCATGTCGCCATAGATGGTGCAATAACCCACCGCCAGTTCGCTCTTGTTTCCCGTGCTGAGAACGAGATGACCGAACTTGTTTGAAAGCGCCATCAACGTCATCGCGCGGAGGCGGGGCTGCATATTTTCTTCCGTCTCGTTTTCGGGCAAGCCTTTGAAGATTTCTTTGAACTGGGCTTTGAATACTTTAAACGTCTCAGCAATCGGAATTTCGAGAAAATTAATTCCAAGATTACGTGCGAGCGCACGCGCGTCGTCGATGCTGCCGCGGGACGAGTACGGGCTGGGCATGGAGACTCCTGTCACGTTCTCCGCTCCCAGCGCATCGGATGCGATAACAGCTGTGACCGCGGAATCAACACCTCCACTGAGACCGACGACGGCAGAATGGAAGTTGCATTTGCGACAGTAATCGTGAAGGCCGAGCGAAAGCGCACTGAAAAGTTGCTCCGGCCTTTGGCCTTCATGAAATTCGATCGCCGCAGCAGAATCGATATCTACGACTGCATCGTCTTGACGAAACGCAGAGAGTTGCGCGATCAATTCGCCGGCAGAATTCGCGGCAAACGAATTCCCATCAAACACGAGCTGATCGTTACCGCCGACTAGATTGCAGTAAAAGATTGGCCGTTGATGAGCTCGCGCCAGCCCCGCCACCATTTCGTAGCGGATCGCCGGTTTGTGCAAACTAAATGGCGAAGAACTTAGATTGACGATGATCTCGGCGCCTTGTTCTACCAGGCTGCGCACCGGCTCGACGTCGTAGAGCGGTCGCGGCAGGTAATGTTCTGTCCAAATGTCCTCGCAAATGGTCACGCCAATTTTCTTTCCTTGGACGTCAAACGGCTCGACGCAGCGTGCCGGCTCGAAATAGCGGTCTTCGTCGAAAACATCGTAAGTAGGCAAAAGAGATTTGTAAGTTTTACGGATCGGCTTGCCTCGCTCGAGCAAAGCAGCGGCGTTGTGGAACGGTTTGCCGGGCCCCCGGTTGCGATCGACAAACCCGACAAGCAACGCCGCCTTGTCCACCTGAGCGTGCAATTTTTCCAGGAGCGCGAGATTTTCTGGAACGAAGCGCGACTTAAAAACCAAGTCCTGCGGCGGATATCCGGTGATCGCCAGTTCCGGCGTCAGCACCAATTCGGCACCTGCGGCAGCGAGTCGCTTATAAGCGTCTATGATCAGCTCACAATTACCGCTCAAATCTCCTACGGTTGCGTTAATCTGAGCAAAACCAATCTTCATTGCGCGTTACAGCAGATTATGCGCAGGATGGCGTGCAGCAAGCCTTAGCCTATCTGCTGTAGCTGACGCGCCAGATGGTACCGTTGCCGTCTTCGCTGATGAGGAGGCTGCCATCTTTGGGGACGGTGATGCCGACTGGGCGGCCCCAGACCTTGCCCTCAGGGGTAACGAAACCGGTCACGAAATCCTCGTATTCGCCGCGCGGTTTTCCTGTTGAGTGATCGAATGGCACCCGCACGACTTTGTAGCCGGTGCGCTTCATGCGGTTCCATGAACCGTGGAACGCGGCGAAGATGTCGTCTTTGTATTCGGCGGGGAACTGATCGCCGGTGTAAAAGCATAAATTGAGCGTGGCGGAGTGCGCCTGCACGAGTACGTCGGGAACGATTACTTTGTCGGCAAGCTCAGGATGTTTCCCTTTGTGGCGCGGATCCTGATGATTGCCGATGTAAAACCACGGCCAGCCATAGAACCCGCCGGGGCGCACACTGCTGATGTAGTCGGGCGGCAAATCGTCGCCGATCTCGTCCCGCTCATTAGTGCTCATCCAAAGCTCGGTGCTGCCGGGACGAAATGCGATTCCTACTGCATTGCGAATTCCCCACGCATAAACTTTTCGATCGGTCCCGTCAGGAGCGAACTCAAAGATGCGCGCGCGATCGGCTTCCGCAGCGCTATCGGAAACGTTCGAGCGCGAACCGATGGAGACGTACATCTTTGTCCCGTCCGGAGAAAAGACGATGTCGCGAGTCCAATGTCCGCCACTGCGGAGGCGCGCCGCGCCGCCAGAAAGACGCGCGGCCAACTGTTCGGCTGACCCGCGCGCTTTGAGATCGCCGTTGCGATAGGGAAATCGAATTACGCCATCGGTATTCGCCACGTACAAAAATTGCGGATCGTCACCCGGCGGATAAAACGCGATCCCGAACGGTTTGCTTAGATCACGTTCTGCGAAAATTTCGGTGCGGTCTGGCTTACCGTCGCCGTTGGTGTCGCGCAAGACTTTGATTTGATTGGCGTGACTCTCCACGACAAAAATGTCGCCATTCGGCGCGGTCAGCAGAAATCGAGGATCACGAAAACCGCTGGCGTACAGTTCGATTTTGAAACCGGGCGGCACGCGAGGCTGAGCGCTGACTGGACGATCAATGACGCGCGCCCGGTTAATTGCCAGAATATTTGAACTCGGCGGAGGCAAATCCTGCACCGTGATCTTGCGTCGCACTCCGGGCGCGTCGCTTTTCCAATCCCCAATCGCGGCTTTGCCGGTGAGCAGGGTGCCGGTCTCCGCAGCCGCTCTGATTGGAACGACGACGCTGAAAAAAGCTGCGATAAAGGTCGCTGAGGAAAACAGGCGGACAGCGCAGCGATTTTCCATTCACGTTTCAAATCGCTTCGGACCGAAAGGTCGCGTGGATTGGGGGAGCGTTTAACGCTTTGGAGTGCGCGGATATGTCCGCGCTTTAAAAGCGGCGACATGTCGCCGCACTCCAGAGGCGCTGACGCGCGTTTAGTGCGCGATTGTACCGAGTTTTTCGACGAGTGCCGCGCCTTTCTTGCGATCGTTGATCACGAACGTGTTGTTTTCTCCGAGAGTGGACCACGGTCCGCGCGGCACTTCATTGAAATCTACAAACCTCCAATCGGTAACATCCGTTGGTTGTAACCCAAGGTAATCCCGGACAGCGGGCGAAACATCGAGGCCGGCGCCTTTGTTCAGATTGGGTTTTGGCCGTTCGTTACCAAAAACGTACTGCCAATGATCGGTGCGGAAAGGGCCAGCGTCTTCCCACTGCGCATACGCGGTTCGATTGCCTTTGCGAATCGCGATCCATCGGCCTTTGCAAGTCGAAACAGCGGGGCCTTGATACGCTTCATTGAACCATGGAACAACTCGCGGCGCTTCGGGTCGATGACCCTCTCTTGCTTTGTCGTTGTACGGAAGCGCGCAGTAAAAGGGATTCTGCCGCGGCGTGAATTTTACGGGAATGTAATTGCTTCGATGAGCCGGATCAGGATCGTCCATCCCGCCATAATTTTTGGTCCATTCCTTGTCCCAGGAGCTTACCCGGTTGGGAACCGGATTGTTACCAGCCGGTTTCTCGCCGATCCAAAAGACAGTTGTTACAATCTGACTTTTCCACGGGAACCGCTGTCCCGGCTCACGCGCATTTCGGGCCAACTGCCCGGGCGTGAACGCGATTGAACTAGTATCAAAGGTGCGGTCGTCTGCTGATCTCTGAGATTTTTTGCTGAACTTGGTTTTTTCGGGTTCCGCCTTCGAATCTGTGCCATGCGCGAAAAGGGATGTAATCGATGAAAGGATGACCGCGATGCTGTGGGTAAATTTTCCAGGTTTCATTTAATGTTAAGGCGGCGCAAAGCGAAAGACGCGTAGTCTTTCTTATTGGTTCGTTCCCGAGGACGCGGATGCGCGTCAGTCGTGGCGAATTCAGAAGCGCCTGTTATTAGTCGCGCAATCTCAATGCTGATTCGGCCTAGTCAAGCGCGAAAAGACGAGCCCGCGAATCACGCAGATTGACGCGAAATAGGTCCAGACGTCAGAAGTTGGAGGCAGAAGCGGAATTTCGGCGCGAAGCGCTTTTGGAGTGCGGCGACTCGACGCCGCTTTTATTCGCGTCCATTCGCGTGATTCGCGGGGTTGAACTTTCGGTCAGACAAATTTTCCTGGATTCAAAATGTCGTTTGGATCGAGAATTTGTCTCAACCGGCGGTGCACGTCGCGCGCGACCTCACTCGTTGCCTCGGTCCACCAGCGTTTCTTCGCCAGGCCGATTCCATGCTCGCCGGTAATTACACCGCCCCAAGCCAGCACTTGCTTGAAAAGATCGTCCAACGCCCGCTCGACTTTTTCGCGAACGTCCGCATCGCGGTTGTATCGGTCTGCCATGATGTTGACGTGAATGTTGCCGTCACCGGCATGACCAAAACACGCGATTGGGAATCCATGCTTTGCCTGTAGCGACTCCGTAAATTCCATTAGGTCGACAAGCCGACTGCGGGGCACGACCACATCCTCATTCAATTTTGTCAGACCAGTTGCGCGCAGTGAGTTGCTGAACTGACGGCGCAATGCCCAGAGCTTTTCGC
>WNFS01007191.1_pt1 | contig 12115 bp, 6 predicted proteins | sample 5400141 | NCBI WGS metagenome assembly WNFS01 (sample SAMN13153358, study PRJNA577476) | soil metagenome | isolation source: 60 cm saprolite under Madrone tree | place: USA:California | collected 2016-06-14 | reverse complement strand
ATCCCGACCTTCGTCGAGCAGGCGGCCGCCTACGGCGTCGCGGATTCGGGCTATTCGACCCAGGCCGCGTTCCTCGACTACGATCGCGACGGCGACCTCGATTTGTTCGTCATCAACAACTCGCCGCGGCCGGTGGCGAGCTTCCCGCTCACGAACACCCGCAACGAGCGCGACCCGCTCAGCGGCGCGAAACTGTATCGCAACGACGGCGGGCACTTCGTGGACGTGAGCGCGGCGGCCGGTATTTACGGGAGCGAGATCGGTCTCGGCCTGGGCGTGGGTGTGAGCGACGTGAACCGCGACGGCTGGCCCGACATCTATGTGGCGAACGACTTCTTCGAGCGTGACTACCTCTACATCAACAAGGGCGACGGCACCTTTGCGGAGCGACTCGAGCAGGAGATGCCCTACATCAGCCTGTCGTCGATGGGCCTCGACATCGCGGACGTCAACAACGACGGCTGGCCCGATATCTACGTGGCGGACATGCTGCCGGACGACGAGCGTCGCCTCAAGACCACGACTTCGTTCGAGACGTGGCACCGCCTCGAGAGCGAGCTGCGCAACGACTTCTATTATCAGTTCACGCGCAATATGCTCCACCTCAACAACGGCGATGGCACGTTCTCGGACATCGGCCAGATGGCCGGCGTGGCGCGGACGGACTGGAGCTGGAGCCCGTTGATCGCGGATCTCGATCTGGACGGCTACAAGGACATCTACGTGACGAACGGGCTCGCCAAGGATGTCACCTCCCAGGACTACATCGCGTTCCTGGCGAACCGGGAGACCATGGTCCAGGCGACGAGCGGCGGCCGGGTGGACTTTGGGCGGCTGATCGACGCGATGACCTCGACCAAACTGCCGAACTACGCCTTCCACAACCACGGCGACCTGACGTTCTCGAATGAGAGCGCCGCCTGGGGCTTGGACACGCCGACCTTCTCGAGCGGCGCGGCCTACGGCGACCTGGACGGCGACGGCGCGCTCGACCTGGTCGTGAACAATGTGAACCAGGAGGCGTTCGTCTACCGCAACAACGCTCGGTCGCTCACCCAGAACCGCTACCTGCAGGTGCAGCTCGACGGATCGGGCGGGAATCGCTTCGGCGTGGGCGCCAAAGTGACGCTGTGGAGCGACGGACGGGAGCAATACCAGGAAGAGGAGCCCACGCGCGGCTTTCAGTCGAGCGTCGACTATGTCCTGACGTTCGGGGTGGGACCGCGCGACACGCTCGACTCTGTGAAGGTCGAGTGGCCGGACCGGGAGGGCCGCGTGTCGGTCCTGACCCACGTCCCGACGAATCAGCGGCTCAGCGTGCGGCAGTCCGAGGCCGTGGTGCCCCGAGCCGTCACCCCCAAGCCCCTAACCCCTCTTTTCACCGACGTCACGGACCAGGTCGCACTCCCGTATGTGCACCGCGAGAACGAGTTCGTGGACTTCGACCGCGAGCCGCTGATCCCGAAGCTGCTCTCGACCGAGGGACCGATGATGGCGGTGGCCGATGTGAACGGCGACGGGCTGGACGACATGTTCATCGGCGGCGCCAAGGGTCAGGCCGGGAGGCTGCTGATCCAGCAGCCCGACGGCCGGTTCGTGAGCACCAACGAGAAGCTGTTCGAGGCCGACGCGGGATCGGAAGACATCGGCGCCGTGTTCTTCGACGCCGACGGCGACGGGCACCCCGACTTGTACGTCGTGAGCGGCGGCAGCGAGTTCTCGGACATGGCACCCGCGCTCCAGGACCGGCTGTATCTGAACGACGGGCGGGGCAACTTCCGCAAGGCCGTCGGGAGCCTGCCAGACGAAGCCGTGAGCGGCTCACGCGTGGTGGCGGCCGATTACGACGGCGACGGCGACCTCGATCTCTTCGTGGGCGGGCGGGTCGTGCCGTGGCACTACGGTGTCGACCCCCGGAGCATGCTGCTGCAGAATGACGGCCACGGCCACTTCACCGACGTGACCGCGCGGCTCGCTCCCGACCTCGAGCACGTCGGCATGGTTACGGATGCGGTGTGGCGCGATGTGGACGGCGACGGGCGCCTGGATCTGGTCGTGGTGGGTGAGTGGATGCCGATCACCATCTTCCATAATGCGGGCGGCGGGAAGCTGGTCCGTCTGAAGACCCTGGGCCTCGAGCACAGCGAGGGGTGGTGGAATCGCATCGTCGCGGGGGACTTCAGCGGGAAGGGTCGCGTCGACTTTATCGTCGGCAACCTGGGCCTGAATACGCGCTTGCACGCCAGCGACGCCGAGCCGGCGACGATGTACGTGAAAGACTTCGACGGCAACGGCGTCAGCGAGCAGATCGTGTCGGTCTATAACCACGGCAAGAGCTATCCGATCGCGATGCGCGACGAGCTCCTCTCAGCGCTGCCCTTCTTGAAGCCGCGCTACACCCGCTACGCCGACTACGCCGGCCAGACCGTCACCGACATCTTCACGCCGGCCGAGCTGGCCGGCGCGACGTTCAAGCAGGTGCATACCTTCGCCACGGCCCTGGCGCGCAACAACGGGGATGGGTCGTTCACGCTGGCCTCGCTGCCGCCCGAGGCGCAACTCGCCCCGGTCTACGGCATCCTGGCGCAGGATCTGGATGGGAACGGGAAGCCCGACTTGTTGCTCGCAGGGAACTTCGATGGCGTACAGCCTTCAATCGGGCGGATGAGCGCGAGCTACGGCCTCGTGCTGCGAGGAGATGGCAAGGGGCAGTTTACAGCGGTGCGAGCGACGCCGAGCGGCTTCGTGGTCCACGGACAGGCCCGCGATATCCAGCGTGTCCGGACCCGTCGCGGTGACCTCTACGTCGTGACCCGGAACAACGACCGGGCGTTGGTGTTCCGCGGCACACACCAGCCGCGACGGTCAACGACCGTTGCGAGTCACTGACCGGGTCGCTTGGTCCTGATGACGATCACGCCATTGGCTCCCCGCACGCCGTACATCGCCGTACCGGCGGGGTCCTGCACCACCTCTATCGACGCGATGTCGTGCGGATTGATGGCCCTGACATTGGAGCCGCGTGACAGGTCGATCGGCTCGTCGTCGACCAGGCAGAGAGGCTGGCTGCTCGCCATGAAGGAGCCGACCCCGCGGATGTGGAACCTCAGGCCGCCGTCGGGCGTCTCCGACACCGTGACGCTGGGAAACCGGTCCATGATCAACTGCCCGATCGACCGGCCGGGCGCCCGGTCGATCTCCTCTTCCGTCATTACTGAGTGGGGATTCGCGCTCGAGGGGGCGACGTCTTCCGATTTGCCTCCGCGATGGGAGCAGGCGGCGACGCCGCACAAGAGTAAGCCGATCAGTCGGTGGGCGTGGGCTGTGGACATGAAGGACCTCCTGTAATTCATGGATCAACCCGGCCGCTTGGTCTTGATGATGATGACGCCGTTGGAGCCGCGCACGCCGTACAGCGCCGTCTCGGCGGGCTCCTTGAGGACCTCGATCGACTCGATGTCGTTGGGATTGACGCCGGTGAGGTACCCGTTGGGACCCGGGTCGATCGCCACTCCGTCGAGGACGTACAAGTTGCCGCTCCTGATCGACGAGCCGCCACGGATGCGCACCGCGAAGCCGCCGTCGGGCGTCCGCGTCACCTCCACTCCGGGGAAGCGGCCCATCAGCACCTGCTCGATCGATTGCCCGGGCGCCTTGGCGATGTCCTCCGCCGTCACGGTCGAGTTGGGAGATGCGGTGGGGGCAGGCGCAGGCGCCGCCTCGACTGGTTTGTTCCGATGTGAACAACCGGAACCCAGTCCGATGAGGAAGCCAACCGGCAGCAAGGCGCGCATCGAGAACGAGGTCACAGGACTCCTCCCATGGCACGCTACGTTGCAATATACGACCTGGAATGGCGCACGGCTAACCCCCTAACCGGTGAATCGCAATGACCACGTGGCTGCGGCATTTCGCTCGACGTCTGACCTTGACCGTCACCTGCGCGCTGGCGGCGCGCGTCTCTCCGGCCCAGGACCGGGCCAGCGTGGCCTCCCCCGATGGCCGGAACCGGGTCACGGTCGAAATCCGGGACGGCGGGCTCACGTACCGCGTCGACCGGGATGGTCGCGCCGTGCTGCTGCCCTCGCGTCTCGGCTTCGCCTTTCAAGGGGCGCCGCCGCTGCGCGACAGCCTGCGGGTGGTCGATACGTCGAGCAGCACGGTCGATGAGACGTGGACCCAGCCGTGGGGCGAAGTGGCCAGGGTACGCGACTATCATCGCGAGCTGCGCGTCTCGGTCGCGGAGGCAGCCGCACCGGGCCGGCGGTTCGTGATGGCATTCCGCGCGTTCGACGACGGCATCGCCTTCCGCTACGAGTTTCCGGAGCAGCCCGGACTCGGCGAGTTCGCGATCACCGACGAGCTCACGGAATTCGCGTTCGCTGATGACGCGCGTGCCTGGTGGATCCCCTCGAACCGCCCGCGCCTCGACCGCTCCGAGATGCTGTTCTCGTCCTCGCCGGTGAGCGTGCTCGACAGCGTGCAGACACCGCTCACGCTGGAGACGCGGGACGGCAGCACGTTCATCGTGATTCACGAGGCGAACCTGGTGGACTACGCGCGCATGTTCCTGAGCGGGCCCCGCATGCAGTCTCGTACGCTGCGCGCGGCGCTGGCGCCCTACGCCGACGGGATCAAGGTCCGGGGGCGGACCCCGTTCGTGACGCCGTGGCGCACCATCCAACTGGCCGACCGCGCGACCGATCTGGCGCCGTCCCTGCTCGGCCTGAACCTCAATCCGCCGAGCGTCATTCAGAACACGAGCTGGATCAAGCCGATGAAGTATGTGGGCATCTGGTGGGGCATGCACATCGGCACGATGACGTGGAGCTCCGGGCCCAAACACGGCGCCACGACGGCGAACACGAAACGCTATATCGATTTCGCGGCCGCAAACGGGTTGGGCGGCGTGCTGGTCGAAGGCTGGAATGTGGGCTGGGACGGCGACTGGATCCAAAACCGCAACGCGTTCTCGTTCACGAAACCCTATCCCGACTACGACCTCGCGGCGCTGGCCCGCTACGCCCACGAGAAGGGCGTCAAGCTGATCGTCCACAACGAAACGTCCGGGGGGATCGAGAACTACGAGCGGCAGATGGACAGCGCGTTCGCGCTGTACCATTCACTCGGGCTCGACGCCATCAAGTCGGGGTACGTGACGGACTTCGTCGGCGAGGGACACTCCCACTACGGCCAGTACATGGTCCGGCACCACCGCCGCGTGATCGAAAAGGCCGCCCAGTACGGCATCATGCTGGATGTCCACGAGCCGATTCACGATACCGGCGAGCGTCGCACCTACCCCAACATGATGAGCCGGGAGGGTGCGCGGGGGCAGGAATACAACGCGTGGAGCGCCGAAGGGGGCAATCCGCCCGAGCACGAGACCATCCTCTTCTTTACCCGCATGCTCGACGGTCCGATGGACTTCACGCCGGGCATCTTCGACATCCTGATCGAGCGCGGTACCGGGCGGCCGCGGCGGCCGGACGAGCCTCGCGTCCGGACGACGCTCGCGAAGCAGCTGGCGCTGTACGTCGTGCTCTACTCGCCGCTCCAGATGGCGGCGGACCTGCCCGAGAACTATGAGCACCAGCCGGCGTTCCAGTTCATCCGGGACGTCGCGGTCGATTGGGACACGACGCGCGTGATTGCGGGCAAGATCGGCGACTACGTCATCGTGGCGCGGCGCGAGCGCAATGGCCCGACCTGGTACCTGGGCGCCATCACCGACGAAGAAGCCCGTACCTTTGACGTCCCACTCACGTTCCTTACGCCTGGGCGGAAATACGTCGCCGAGATCTACGCGGATGGGCCGGGGGCCAACTGGCTCACGAATCCGCTGCCGGTGACGATCTCGAAGCGCCCGGTCGACGCGACCTCGCGGTTGCACATCGTGCTCGCCCCCGGGGGGGGGCAGGCGATTCGGATCCGGCCGGCGCGCTAGTCGGGATGATGATGCGCGACACCGAGGGGCGGTCCCTACGGCTCGGGACGCCTGACAGCCGCCCCTCCCAACCCCTTGCGTCTTCGCCTCCGGGACCGCCCCTCGGCGTCGCCGCGTTGGCGCTACCCCTTCTCACCGCGTTGGCGCTCGCGGGCTGCGGTCGCGCGCGCGAGCCGCAGCTGTTCGAGCTGCTGCCGCCGAGCCGAACCGGCGTCACATTCGCCAACCGGCTGCCCGACGATACGGCGTTCAACATCCTCACCTACATGTACTACTACGACGGTGGGGGCGTGGCGGTGGGTGACGTCAACAACGACGGCCTGCCGGACCTCTACTTCACGTCGAATGTCGGACCCAACCGGCTGTATCTGAACAAGGGGGATTATCGGTTCGAGGACGTCACCCAGCGCGCCGGCGTGGCCGATTCCGACGGCTGGAAGACCGGCGTGACCATGGCCGACGTCAACGGCGATGGCTTGATCGACATCTACGTCAGCGCCGTCGACTTCCTCACGATGCATGGGCACAACGTGCTGTACATCAACAATGGCGACGGCACCTTCACCGATCGGACGAAGGAGTACGGCCTCGACTTCGCCGGCCTATCCACCCAGGCCCTGTTCTTCGATTACGACGGCGACGGCGACCTCGATATGTACCTGCTGACCCATTCGCCCCACCCCGAGCGGACACCCGGCCCGCGCGCCCAGGCGACGACGGGCCGCGCCGGAGCGGGCGACCGTCTCTACCGGAACGACGGGGGCCATTTTGTCGACGTCAGCGAGCACGCCGGCCTCCGCAGCGGCGCCGCGCGGTACGGTCTCGGCGTGGTGGCGAGCGACCTGAACGGCGACGGCTGTCCTGACCTGTACATCGCCAACGACTTTCAGGAAGACGACTTTCTCTACTACAACAACTGCGACGGGACGTTCACCGAGTCGATCGCCACCTCGGTAGGACACACGAGCCACGCCTCGATGGGCGTGGACGCCGCCGACTTCAACAACGACGGCCGGCCGGACCTGATGGTCCTCGACATGCTGCCCGAGCGGGAAAAGATCCTCAAGACATCGGCCAATGCCGAGAGCTTCGACGTCTACAATCTGAAGCTCGAGGCGGGCTACCACCCGCAATACGCCCGCAACACGCTCCAGCTCAACCGCGGCCACCGGCGCTTCAGTGAGATCGGGTATCAGGCGGGCGTGTACGCGACCGATTGGAGCTGGGCCCCCTTGTTCGCCGACCTGGACAACGACGGCCACAAGGACCTGTTCATCACCAACGGCATCTATCACCGGCCGAACGACCTCGACTACCTCGCGTACGTGAGCAACCCCGTCGTGCAGGCCTCGCTGCGCGACGGGATGGCCGGGCTGCGCCGGACGCTGATCGGGAAGATGCCGCGGGTCCCGATCGCCAGCTACGCGTATCGCAACAACGGAGACCTCACGTTCACCAACCAGGCGCAAGCCTGGGGGCTCGCACAACCAGGTTTCTCGAACGGCGCGGCTTACGTGGACTTGAACAACAGTGGGGCGCTCGACCTGGTGGTGAACCGGCTCGAGGCCCCTGCCGCGATTTATCGGAACCGCGCGCGCGAGCTCACCAAGAGCCACTATTTGCAGGTCGTACTGAAGGGGTCCGGGGCCAACACGGCAGGGATCGGCGCGAAGGTCATCGTGCAGCAGGGCGGCAAGGGTGGCACGGGCGGCATGATGCAGATGCTCGAGCAGTACCCAACCCGCGGGTTCCAGTCTTCCGTGGACCCCCGTCTGCATTTCGGATTGGGGTCCGCGGAACAGATCGACTCACTGACGGTGATTTGGCCCGATCGACGCCAACAGGTGTTGACCCACGTCGCGGTCGACCGCACGCTCACACTGTCGCAGCAAGACGCTACCTGGGCGAGGGTCGGGGCCGCCGCGACGGCGGGTGCCCGCTGGGCTGCCGGAGCGGCGGCCCCGGCCCCCGCCCCCCTGTTCTCCGACGTGACCGATCGGCTCGCGCTCGATTTCACGCACCGCGAGAACCGCTTCTACGATTTCCACCGCGAGCCGTTGATGCCGCATCTCCTATCGACCGAAGGGCCCGCGCTGGCGATCGGTGACGTCGACGGCGACGGCCGCGACGACATCTACGTCGGGGGCGCCAAATGGCAGGCGGGCCGGCTGTTCATCCAGCGGCCCGACGGCACTTTCCGCGCCAGCGCGCAGCGCGCCTTCCAGCTGGACAGTCTGAGCGAGGACGTCGACGCGGTCTTCTTCGACGCCAACGGCGACGGGCGGCCGGATCTGTACGTGGTGAGCGGCGGTAACGAGTTCGAGGGGGACGACCCGGCGCTGCAGGATCGGCTGTACGTGAACGACGGCCGCGGACACTTCCAGCGTGATTCCGCGGCCCTCCCTCGTCTCTCCGAAAGCGGCTCGTGCGTGGTGCCGGGCGATTGGAATGGCGACGGGCACATCGACCTGTTTGTCGGGCGGCGGGTGGTGGCGCGTCATTACGGCGTCACGCCCCGCAGCTATCTCCTGGAAAACGACGGGACCGGTCACTTCCGAGATGTTACGCTGGAGAAAGCCCCGGCGCTGGCTGAGGTGGGAATGGTCACGTCCGCGGCCTGGGTCGACTACGATCACGACGGCAAGCTCGACTTGATCGTCGTCGGGGAATGGATGTCGATCCGTGTGTTCCACCAGGAAAACGGCCGCTTGGTTGACCGGACGGCCGAAGCAGGCCTGAGCGGCACGGAAGGCTGGTGGAACAGTGTCACCATCGCCGACCTGAACGGCGATGGGCGCCCCGATCTGGTGCTCGGCAACCTCGGGCTCAACTCGTATCTCCGGGCGTCATCGAGCGAGCCCGCGCGGTTGTATGTCGGGGACTTCGGCCATAACGGGACGCTCGAGCAGATCCTCACGTTCTACAAGCACGGCGTGAGCTACCCGATTGCGGGGCGGGACGAGCTGATCAGCCTGATCCCTCGGCTAGGAACACGATTCGCCACCTACGCGGACTTCGGCGCCGCCCAGGTCGAGGATATCGTCCCGGCCAAGGAGCTCGCCCAGGCCACCGTGCGAGACGCGCGCCTGTTCGCGAGCTCGGTGGCTTTGAACAACGGGAACGGTACGTTCACTCTGCGGCCTCTTCCCGCCGAGGCGCAGTTCGCCCCGATCCGCGCGGTGCTGGTGGGCGACTTCGACGGCGACGGCCGGCCGGATCTGCTGGTTGGTGGGAACCTGTACGGCGTACCGCCGGTCCTCGGGCGCTACGATGCCAGTTACGGCCTGCTGCTCTCCGGGACAGGGGACGGCCGCTTTAGCGCGGTGGATATGGAGCGGAGCGGTCTCCTGATCGACGGACAGGTGCGCCACATGGGATTGGTGCGGCAGGCGGCCGGCACCCGCCTGATCGTGGTGGCACGTAACAACGACAAGCTTCAGGTGCTGCGCCCGCTGCGCGCTGCGCGGTAGAGGTCGATCAGGTTCGCGACCGGGCCGACGATCGCGAGGGCGAGGATCGGCGGCGCGGGATAGAGCGCGTTGAGCGCGGGCACGTGAAAATCACCCGCCAGCCGAATGCCGGCCTCCGCCACGGCCACGGCGGCCGCGACGCTGATCCGCCCCCGCACCGTGCTCACCGTGGTCTTGGGATCCGTGATCATGAAAAAGATGAACAGCTGGTACATCGGGCCGGTGATTGGCGCGATTTCCGCGAGCAGCGGGCCGCCCACGATCCAGTGGCGCAGCACGGCGAGCGCGACGAAGCACGCCACGTAGGTGAGGGTCACATGGAGCATGCGGACCCGCGACACGATCAGCAGCCCGAAACCCCAGATCACCGCGTTCGTGGCCAGGTCGTTGCCCCACTGGCGGCTGAGGATGGCGACGCTGGCCGGCGCCGCCAGGAGCAGCAGGCTGATGGCAAAGTTGCTGGGGTTCCACAGGTGCCGGCCGCGGTAGCGCAGCACGTATTTGGAGGCGATCGCGATGAATCCGCCCAAGGCGAACGGCCAGAGCAGATCGGCCCGGGGCTTGATCAGCAGCGCGAGGCTGATACCGGTGATGTACGCGCTCTGCACGTTCGCGAACGAGCCTTGCAGCAGGCGGGACAGCGCGAGCTCAGTGGCCACACAGACGCCGAGCGCGATGGCGAGCCGGTCGTACCCGCCGAGGATGCCGTAGCGCGCCTCGCCGAGCACGAGGATGAGCGTGATGAGGAACGAGACCGGGTAGCGCGGGTCCATCCGCCCCAGCCGGACCCACAGGCTGCGGCTAGCGGTCAGGCTCGGTGATGACATGCAGGCGGTCCACGGCGAGGTGCTCGAGGGTCTGTACGGTGCCCGACGGCCAGCGAATCACGACACGGTCCGCGCGCCCGCTCCGTCCCAGCCCGAAGTGCAGCCGTCGGTCGTTCTGGCTCGCGAATCCCATGCCCCCGTCCACGGTCTGCAGCTGCCGCGTCGCTCCGGTTTCGAGCGTCACCTCGGCGCCGATGGCGCTGTGGTTCGACCGGGTGCCCACGAGCTTGAAGGCGATCCAGTGGTTGCCGGGCGCCACGCTGTTCTTGTAGACCAGGGCCGGCTGTTTCTGGTTGGCAATCACCACGTCGAGCACGCCGCGATTGAACAGGTCGACCAGCACAATGGCGCGGCCGTCGTACTCGTCCGTCACGCCGACCTGGGAGGCGACATCGCTCCAACCCGCCAGGCCGCGGTTCACCAGCACCCGCGAGCGCTCGTACCCCGACAGGCTCGCGGTGCCGATGGCGGGCCAGGCCCTCGCATCCTCGAACACGCCACTGTACGCCCCGGCGATCTTCGACGCCGCGTACCAATAACTGCGATCGTGGTCACCCGACACGTAGCCGTTGACGATGAACAGGTCGTTGCGGCCGCCGTTATCCAGGTCGCCGAGCTGCGCTCCCCAGGCCCATCCCGCGTCGGCGATCACGCCTTCGGCCGCCTGCTGGAACCGGCCCAGCTCCGGCAGGAAGTTGAGGCGCAGGTTGTTCCCGTGAAATAGATAGCCCGGTTCCGAGATGTTCGTCACGAACGCGTCCACGCGCCCGCGATTCAGTACATCGCCCAGCGTAGCCGACATGCCGCTCTTGGAATCGCTTTCCAGGCCCACCCGGCTGAGCACGAACCGCTGGCCGTGGTCATTCAGGTACAGCTCCTCCGGTCCGTAGTCATTGGCGAGGAACAGATCCGGCCAGCCATCGCCGTTGAAATCCGCCGCGGCGACCGCCAGCGTCCAGCGCGTGCTCCCCACGCCCATCTTATCCGTCACGTCCTCGAAGCGCCCGCCCCCGAGATTGTGGAACAGGCGGTTCTTGCCCCCGTTGGTGGCGAACTCGAAGCTGTTCTCCATGATGCGTGTGGTCTTCAGGTGCCAGAAGTCGATGTCGGAGCGGTAGTACGCCCCCACGTAGAGGTCCAGCAGCCCGTCCCGATCGTAGTCGAACCACACGGCCCCGTTCGCGTTCATCCAGTGGCGCAGCCCGGCGGCCTCGGTCACATCCTTGAAGTGGAGGTTGCCCATGTTCTTGAAGAGCTGGAGGTAGCCCCACTTGTAGATCAGCACGTCCTCCAGACCGTCGTTATCGAAGTCACCCCATACGGCACCCATCGACACGCCTCCCCCGGGGCGGTTCACGTCGGCGAGGCCGGCCGCGCGGGCGGTGTCCACGAACGTGCCGTCGCCGCGGTTCAGGTACAGCGCGTTGGGATATCCGAACCGGCTGTTCGTGAAGTAGAGATCGGGCCATCCGTCGTTGTTCACGTCGGCGACCGTCACGGACGCGCCCAACGAGCTCACGAGCGGAGCGATGTTGTCGAGCTTCGGATCGAGGGTCGGCCCGTGATGCACGAAGTCGATGCCCGCCCCGGCCGTGATGTTCGTGAAGTGAAACTGCGGCTCCGCTGGGGCATCGCCGGAGCCGGCCGCGCGACGGTTCAGGACGAGAACGAGCGCGATGGCGGCCAGGAAGGAAACACTGACGACGCCCTGGCGCCACACTGGGCGAGGAAGGGTCACGGCGTGAACGATATCACCGGCCGCGTGGGCTACACAAGAAACGCGCGTCGCGCGCGCACTTGTCCGCGTGCGTGGCGCGGGTGATCTTCCCCGGCGCCGAGGGGGAGGAGACAGAGTGGGCGCAAGAAGAAAC
>WNFS01012718.1_pt1 | contig 12120 bp, 8 predicted proteins | sample 5400141 | NCBI WGS metagenome assembly WNFS01 (sample SAMN13153358, study PRJNA577476) | soil metagenome | isolation source: 60 cm saprolite under Madrone tree | place: USA:California | collected 2016-06-14 | reverse complement strand
ATTGCGCAGATTCTCGGCCTCACCAAGCGGACGGTCGATTTTCACATCGACAACGCACGCACCAAGCTCGGCGCGGCGACCCGCACCCAGGCCGTCATCAAGGCGGCGACCGGCCGCCTCATCGAGCCGTAGCACGAGCATCAGCCGCGGCCGTGCATCACCGCATGAAGATGGCGAGCGCCAACGCGAAGGGAGCGATAATAAGACCAAGGTAGACCCAGGTCCGATATCCCTCGGGATCTTTGGGAAGCATGAAGAGGTGGAGCAAGATCCACAACCCGACGGCGACTCCCAAGGCGAGCCGGATGAGGTCACCGGGGGTCTCATAGGCGGACCAAATGCTTTCGTTCTGAGGCGTGCTGACGCGCGCAACCACCACCAGCAGCGCCCCGATGAATAAGGCGCGAAGAATGATGGCCCCGATCCGAAGGCTAACGGAAACCTCGGCCTTCGGTGAGCTGGTCGCAGGGGAAAGCCCCTGCCCGGATTCTTTCGTCGTGATCTTGGCGCTCATGGGTTCGGGGCCTCGACTTCCGAGAGCCTGGCGCGATGAACTTACCATGCGCCCTTCCGACTGCCCGGTTGGATCATAGAGAAACTCGTTACAGAATGTAAGTTCCGTGGCGCACCGGCGTAATGCCGGTGACGCGGAACAGGGCCACCTCGCGAGCATTGCTCGCGCCTGCAGGGCTCGCGGCCTTGCCTGCCTTGGTCCGGCTGCCGGGCCAGAGGCGCTGCTGGGCGGTGGCAACACACGGGCTGGACGCCTCGGCAGCCCGGCGCAATGTCAACGCGCCGCTGCCATGACGCCCGATAGTCCGCAGCTATTCTTCACGTCCAACGCTGAAATTTAGGTGTCCACCTCGGCGTCGCCTCGTGCGTGCGGCATTGTCGGCGCGGCGTCGCTCCGTCTGCCCAAAAACAGCGTCTGCAGCGCCGGCACGACGAGCAGCAGCATGATCGGTCCGACCAGCATGCCTCCAACCACGACGGTCGCGAGCGGACGTTGAACCTGGCTGCCGATGCCGGTCGAGATTGCAGCCGGAAGCAGGCCGATGCAGGCGGATAAGGTCATCATCAAGATCGGCCGCATCTGCTGTTGGGCGGCATGGAACATTGCCTCGATGGTGTCCAAGCCACTTGCTGCAACTTGGCGATAGCCATTGACGATGAGGATTCCGCTCATAACGGACACTCCGAACAGCGAAATGAAGCCGATGGCGGCGGAAATGCTGAAATCCAATCCGGCAACGTACAATCCCAAAATGCCGCCGCAGACTGCAAAAGGAATTCCCAGCAGAGCCATGAGGCAATCACGGAACGAGTTAAACAAGCCGTAGAGAAGCATCATGATCAGGGCGAGAGTGATGGGTAGGATGAGCGCAAGCCGGTTCTTTGCCTGTTGCAGGGATTCGAATTCCCCGGCCCATTCGATGCGATAGCCGGTTGGCAGCTTCACGTTGCGCGCAATCCGCTCCTGCGCCTCCGCAACAGCGCTTGCCAGGTCGCGACCCCGCACGCTGAACTTGAGGGGCACGAAACGCTGGTTGCGCTCACGAAAAATGTAGGAGGCACCCGTATCGAGGGTAATGGTTGTCAGATCACTCAATGGGATATACGCGTTGCCGCCGTCAGTCTGAACTCCGACCTTGATGTTATTCACCGCCTCGATGCTGTTCCTATATTCGGGCGCAAGCCGCACCGTCACATTGAACTGTCGATCGGCCTCCAGGAGCGTCGTGGCAACGGTGCCGCCCAGAGCGGCTTGGATGACCATATTAAGGTCGCTTACATTGAGCCCGTAGCGTGCCGCCTTTTCCCGATCGACCTTGATGTTCAAGTTAGGTTGCCCGAGCACCCAAAAAACACCGAGATCGGCAACTCCCCTGACCTGACTCATTTCGCGCATCGCCTGTCTGGCAATCTGCTCCAGAGTGCCGAGATCGCGACCGATGATCTTGATCGAGTTGGCGCCCTTGACGCCCGAAAGTCCCTCCTCGACGTTGTCCTGAATATATTGCGAGAAGTTGAAGCCAATTCCCGTGAACTCATTCGCGAACTCAGCTTGCAGTTCGTCAATCAGCTTGGCTTTGGTCCTTCCCTTGGCCCACTCCTCAAACGGCTTTAGCGGCACGAAAAATTCGGCATTGAAGAATCCCGCGGCGTCGCTGCCGTTGTCGGGCCGGCCATGCTGAGAAACCACAGTAATAACCTCGGGATGACGAAGCAGAATCTCGCGCATCCTGTCGACGATCGGCATGCCGGCTTCCAGCGATATGGTCGGCGGCATGGTCGCTCGGATCCAGAGATTGCCTTCCTCGAGCGTCGGCAGAAATTCACCCCCAAGCCGAAAGCCGAGAAAGCCGCTGACCGCAAGGAAGAGCAACCCCATGGCGAACGTGAATCGCCGATACGTCAGCGACCAGCGCAGCACCGGGGTGTAAATCGAACGAAGCGCCCGCACGACCGCGGTCTCGACTTCGCTGACGTGTTCGGGCAGCAAGAGGGATGCCAGACACGGCGTCACTGTGAACGTCGCGAGCAGCGCTCCCACCAACGCGTAGGCATAAGTCCGCGCCATCGGCGCGAAGATTTGGCCTTCAACGCCCTGCATCGTGAATAGCGGAATGAACGCCGCCACAATGATCGCCGTTGAGAACAGCACCGCCTTGTTGATTTGGAGGGCGCTGATCAGAATGAGCCGCAACCGGTCGGTCCATGTCTGCGGGCCAGACGAGTCCGTCTCGCGTGTTGGATCAGGACCCCACTGTCCCGATGCCAGCTGCTGCAACAGCCCTCGTCTTTCTTCCGGCCGAGCCTGGAAGTTTCGATAGATGTTTTCGACCAGAATCACTGCTGCATCGACAATGATGCCGAAATCTACCGCACCCACCGACAACAAATTTGCATCTTCGTTTCGAACCACCAGAATGATGATGCTGAAGAACAATGCGAACGGAATATTGGCACCGACGATGATCGCGCTGCGCAGGTCACCAAGGAAAAGCCACTGAATGAAGAAAATGAGCAGGCACCCGAAGACGAGATTGTGCAGCACCGTCGTGGTGGTGACCGAGACCAGTGTGGTGCGGTCGTAGAACGGGACCAGTTTCACGCCGGGTGGCAAGCTCCCGTCGTTGTTGATCTTGTCGACTTCCGCGTGCACCCGCGCCACGACGTCATTCGTGTGCAGCGTACGGTTCATGATGACGATGGCCGCGACCACGTCGTTCTCTTTGTCGCGACCGGCTTTGCCTAGCCGGGGCACGTGACCGATGGAGACTGTCGCAACATCTTTCACGAATACCGGGACGCCGTTCGATTGAGAAAGCAGGACGTTCTCGATGTCGCCGACCTTATATCCCAGCGTCAAATCTGCCGAACCGCCGCTGTCCATAAGTCCCACTCCGCGGACATTGACGGATTGCTGGCCCATGTTGATGGTGCGACCGCCCACGTTGATGTTGGCATTGCCGATCGCCGCGATGACCTGAGGCAGTGTGACGTTGTAGGCGTCGAGCTTATGCAGATCGACCTCGACATCGTATTGCTTGGTGGTGCCGCCCCAAGTGTTGACCTGGACCACGCCCGGAACGGTAAGGAGACGGCGCTGCAGGATCCAATCCTGGACCGTGCGGAGATTGGTCAATCCGAAATTCGGCGGTCCGACCAGCTGATATCGGAAAATTTCGCCGACTAGGCTGGTGCCCTGGATCGTCGGCTGCACATTATTCGGGAGATTTACGTTCTGCTGCAGGTTAATGGCGGTCTGCGTGAGGGCAAAGTAATAGTCGACGCCGTACTGGAATACGACGCGAACGAATGAGAGACCGTAGAACGACGTCGAGCGAATCACGTTGACCCCGGGAGTCGGAGCGAGTCCGACCTCCAGCGGGATGGTGTAATAACGCTCCATTTCTTCGGCCGAGAGGCCCGGCGCCTGAGCGGTGATCTCGAGAATGACCGGCGCGGGATTGGGATAGGCCTCGATGTTCAGCTTGGTGAATGCGATCACGCCAGCGCCGATAAAGACCAAAAGGCACAGCAGAACGATCGGACGTCGGGTCAGTCCGAATGCGAGCATGCCCTTCAGCATCGACGTCCTCTCAACCCGCCCTGCCTCGCCGTTCGAGCGAGAAGATCAGCGCGATGCCGTGGCCAGAGCATTGCTCAGGAACAGCGCGCCTTCGGTGGCAACCAGCTCACCCGGCTGGACGCCCTCGAGGATCTGCCGGTAACCGTCCTGTTGCAGGCCGACTTTGACCGTGCGTTTGGTGAAACGGCGCCGGTCGGCGGTAACCCACACCGTCATTGTGCCGTCGCCTTCGCGCACGACGCCGTCGGGCGGGACCGCGACGGAGTGGACGGGCGCGCCGGTGCGGATCACGAATGTCGCGAACATTCCCGAGCGCAATTCGTCGCGCGGGTTCTGCACTTCGGAACGGATGAGGACTCGACGAGTCATGGGGTCGACCATGGAACCGATGGTGGAGATGCGCCCCTCAAATGTGCGCTCCGGGAAAGCGCTGACCTTGACCTTGACCTCCTGCCCGACGCGAAACGCCGGGCTGTCGTTCTCGGGGACGTTGGCGAGCATCCACATGGTCGAGATGTCCGCCACCAAATAGGGCGCGGGGGGATTTCCCGGTTGCACGAACAGCCCCGGTGCCGCATTGCGGGCGGTCACTCGGCCGGCGATGGGGCTCGGAACGACCAGGATCGGATCGGCCTTGCGCTCGGCAATAATGCGATCGATCTCGGCGTCGGTCTTGCCGAACAGGCGCACCGAGTCGCGCGCCGCCCGCAGCGCGCCTTCGGCGGTTTGCTGGTCCGAGGCCGCCTGCTCCATGTCTTTTTGCGACACCGCGCGCGTCTTGTAGAGCTCGCGCAGGCGCGCAAGATTTCGGGTCGTGAACTCCAGCACCCCCGCGGCGGCGATCAAGGTGGACTCGGCCTGCAGGAGATCTGGACTGTCGATCGTGAACAGGGTCTGCCCTTTTTGGACGTCATCGCCGACCTTGGCGAATAAACCGACTATCCTGCCCTGATAGGGCGTAAAGACCTGGACCGTCATTTCCTGATTGAAATCGATGCTGCCGACCGATTCCTTCTCGATCGCAAACTCGCGCTCGCTGGCGGGCTCGACCTTGACCAATCCGAGCTGCGAATCCGTGAGGTTGACGGCGGGCGGACCGCCTGCGCTTCCACCAGCGGGGCTCGACGGGGCGCCTTGCGCCTTGGCAGTCGTCCCCACCGGCCCGAGCCCGGATTGCGACCAGCCGGCAGGACCAAGCGGGGAATAGGCGAGAACCCCGGCGAAGAGAATTGCAGCCGCAATCGCCGCCGCTAGTGCGGTATTTCTGCTGTGAAAAGCCATAGATAGGCCGCGTCCAGACCGATCGATCGGCGCGACGATGGCCACTGCCCCGCCATGGGGTCTACTGATATTAATCACAGCTAAACAGTTGATATTCGGTTGTGGTAACTCGAAGACTCTGACCGACGTGGGGACCATGGAACCGACGCAAAGGTCCGCGCTTGCTCGCCTCCTTAACGGCCTGAAGCGCGAGCAACACGATTATCGGCCTTCGCTGGAAGTCTTCCCGGCGCTGAATATCGAGAAGCTCGCCGGCGACATGGGGCTCGCGAGAGCCGGCGCCGAGCGTGGCACCCGGGAAGAGCCGGCCTCCGACAGCATTGCCTTCGACGATGTCGAGAACCGGATCATCGAGCGCGTCGAAGCAGAGAAGAATGCGGCCCACGGCGTGCTTCTCGACGAGCTGCGCACATATAAGGAGCGCTTGAGTAGTCTCGACTTCGAAGGACGGTTTGCGACCATTCGGCAAGCTGCACCGGCGGCCGTGAGCGAATTCCGCTCTGAAGCGGCGCAGGGCCGGGACGAGCTGCACCGCCTGCGCCGGCATTTGCGCGATCTGGAGGTCGAACGCGACGAGTTTCAGCGCCGCAACAAGCTCAAGCGAACCGCGCGCTGGGCATCCGGAGGCAACCTGACGCTCAAGGTCGGCATTCTTCTCGCCGTCTTCGTTTTCGAGGTTTTTCTCAACGGATTCTTTCTAGCGAAGGGAAGCGAGCTCGGATATTTGGGCGGCGCGGTAGAAGCCCTCACGTTCGCGCTGCTCAACGTCGGTGTCAGCTTTCTCATCGCCGCCGCGGGCGTGCGCGAACTCAACCACCGCAATCTTTTTCGCAAACTTTTCGGACTGCTATCGCTGCTTTGCTACGTCGGGTTGGCCGTCGGCCTCAACCTTGCCCTCGCCCATTATCGTGAGGCCTCGGGATCGCTCGTTTCCGATGCGGGGCGCGAGGTGCTCGTGCGTCTCCAGGCCGCACCGCTTGCGATCGCGGACCTGAAATCCTGGCTGTTCTTTGGTCTGGGCATATTGTGTTCGTTGATCGCATTTGCCGATGCGTTCCTCATCTTCGACCCGTATCCCGGATACGGGACCCTGGAAAAGCGGCGTACGGAGGCGCACGAGGCCTATATCAGGCAAAAGAGCGATCTGATCGCAAAGCTTCTCGAGATTAGGGACCAGGCGATCGACATCCTCGAGGAAGCGAACCGCGACCTGTCGATCCGGCGCGGCGAGCATGATGCCATTCTCGAAGGCCGGGCTCGATTGGCTCGCCTGTTCGCGGCGCATCAGGCGCATCTCGAACGGGCAGCAAACGCCCTCCTGGCCATCTATCACGAGGCGAATAAGCGGCAGAGAAAGACCCCGCCACCGGCGAGGTTCTCGGCACGCTTTACCCTTGACAAATTTCCGATCGACGAAGGCTGGCTGGAGACGTCGGCGCGAGACGATCTCAGGCGGTCGATCGCGGAATCACAGGCGGTACTCGTTGCTCAAGTCCAGGCCATTCACGCCGAATTCGAGCGGGCATTCGCCAGCTACCGTGAGATCGACGAACTCGTGGAGGAGAAGACCGTTGCCAAGTCGAGCGCCAAGGCGGCGTAGTAGGAACCCGGGGGATCTGCGCAAGCACGCGGTTGGAGCGGCATTGGCGTTGCTCGCGCTCAGCGCGCTTTCGGCGGGCGCCTACGTCTATACGACTGCGGCGCGCCCGCCCGCGCTCGATCGCTCTTCGCTCTGTCCCGTGGATGGGCCCCGCTCCATCGCCGTGGTGCTTCTCGATTCGACTGACGACATCCCGGAAATTGCCAAGCGTGAAGTCAAGACCACACTGGTGGACATTGCCGAGAGCTTGCCGACTTACGCGCTGCTCGAGCTCAGGCTTTTGGACTCGAAGATCGCGGGCGGCAACTCGATCTTTGCGCGATGTAATCCAGGCGACGGGTCGGGCTTGAGCGAATATACCGCCAACCCAGCCTTGGCGAAAAAGCGATGGATGGACGGATTCCGCGAGCCGCTCGAAGACGCGCTGCAGATCGGGTTTCGTCCTTTGCCGGGCAAAACCTCCCCAATCATGGAAACGGTTCAGCGCATCGCGGTCGAGCGTTTCACCGGCCGAGCGGCGGAAGAAATTCCGAAGTCGCTCATCCTCGTTTCCGACATGTTGGAGCATGAAGGAGACTATTCGCAATACGCCGGCGACCTGTCCTACAACCGCTACAAGGCCTCGCGCGCCTATCAGAAATTTCGCACGAATCTCTATGGCGCCGAAGTGACGATCTTTTACATCCAACGATCCTCTGCCAAGCCGATCAACTCGGCGGATCACATCCGGTTCTGGGCCGAATGGATTCGTGACAATAACGGCCGTCTGAAACAGGCCAACAAACTTCAAGGGCTGGGCTAGTGCCGACGAAACAGTCTTCCCCTTGGAGCCAACGAGCGGCGGATGCGGCATATGCCACCGGCGCAAGCGCCGTGGTGTTCCTGGTCGTCGTTGCGGCTGGATGCGCTTACATTGTTGCGGCCAAACTCGTCGGCATCGGACCGTTCTACGTCACATTCGTGCCGGTCGGAACCATGCTGGCCTATGCGGTGCTCATCTATTCCGCCAAAGGCTTGCGGCTGCGCGATGACCAGTCGGGCGACAATTTGTACTACATGGGATTTCTCTTCACGCTCACGAGTCTGGGTGTTTCACTTTATCAATTCAGTGCTGCCCGGGCGGCCGAAGAGATCGTGCAGAATTTCGGAATTGCGATCGGCTCGACGATCGCCGGCATCGGGCTGCGCGTAATCTTCAATCAGATGCGCCGCGACCCCGTCGAGGTCGAAAGGATGATGCGCCTGGAACTGGCCGAGGCAGCGCGCCGGGTCCGGCGCGAACTCGACAGCACCGTAGTCGAGTTTGGATACCACCGGCGCTCCGCACAACAGGCAGCGGCTGACTCGTTCAACCAGGTGACCGAGAAATTCGACGAGGTCGTGGGTAGATTCCTGGGCAGCCTGGAAGAGATCACGGCGAAAACGCTCGCACCGCTCGAAGCCGCGTCACGCCGTTCCGCCGAGGCGATCGCGCAAGCAGGCGAGGGAATCGGCGCAAAGCTTGGGGAGAGCGGGCGCCAAATCTCGCGCGCGAGCGACACCTTGTCCGAGCGCGCCGCGGCGGTCTCCGCGGCCCTCGACGACGTAACAGCGAAGCTTTCAGCAATGCAGACGCCGGAGCGCGTGATCGAAATTCGCCTCGAGCCGGTGACCACGTCACTGGCGCAGGCTGCCGAGCGTTTGGCCGCGCAAACCGGTTCGCAGGCGGCCGCCGTCAAGGATGCACTCGAGACCGCAAATGCGGCCGCCACGAGGTCGACCGATTTGGTCATGGAATTGCGACAGGATCTCGATACTGCGACCTCTACCAATCGCGCGACCATCGAAGCGGCGGCCGCCATGGTCAAGGCGGTGGCGAGGGCGCTCGACGAGTTCAAGGCCAGCTCGACAGCTTACGCCGAGGTCTTGAGCGCCACGCTGGAAAAGACCGACGCCACGATGCGGACCTTCACCGACCTCCTCCTCAAATACGGGGTCGAGGCGGCGACGCAAAGCCACGATCTGCGGCAGCTCCTGCCGGCGGTGGATGCAAGCGTGCGATCTCTGGCCGCCGCCAGCGACAGAATATCCGGCGTCGTCGAAGACCTTCGGGGGTCGCGGCGCGCGCCAAGGCGGGAGACAATCGACTGATGCCTGAAACCATTGGCCGGCAAGCTGCCTCGTATCGGCAAGGTCTCGTCCTGGGTCTGACCATGGCCGAGATCATGCTCCTGCTCGTCTTCTGCATGCTGATCGCCGTCGGCGTCGGACTAGCGAATGAGCGCACCAAATTGCTCGATGCCATGCTGCGCCTCAAACAGGTCGAGGCCGCCGCCGCTGCTGATAAGGCCATCATCGAAACCATCAAAAGAAATCCGCGCCTCACAGAGCTCCTGTCGCAAGCGACAGGTTCGGCATCGCAACGCGACATCGACGAGTTCTGGCGAAAGCTTGTCGAGAGCAACGATGTTGTTACCAAGCTTGGGCGCCAAGGCGTCTCGCTCGTAGCGCTCAAGGAAGAGAGCGACTCTCTCGTCAAAATGCAGCGGCTGCTGAAGGACGGGATCGATCCTGACAAGATCGCCCGAGGAATGGCACTCGCGTCCGCCATCGACCAGACCGGCTCCGCCAAGAGCGGGCCGAGGCTGACGCCCGAGCAAGTTGTCACGCTGATCGAGAAAGGCATCGCCGCGTCCAAGCTCCAGAGCGCGAACGAGCGCGGAAGAGGGCAGCACAACTGGCCGCCGATCATCAACCTGAGCGAGGCCGGCGGGTATTACTTCGCAAGCGGCAATGCCGTCTTGACGGCGGACTTTGCGCTCGCCCTGCGTACTATCGTAATCCCTCGCTTGCTGGAGATCGTCGAATCCTTCGACGTCGACGTTATCGAGGTCATCGGACATACCGACGAGCAGCCCGTCACCAGCCACGCCTCGAACCTCGATCGCCATCTCTCGTCGGTGACACTGGGAGGAGCCGACGCCGCCGTCTTGCAGTGGTCGGACAATGCCGGGCTTGGGCTCGCGCGGGCGCTCGCCGTGGTCAAAGTCTTGGCATCCGACGCGCGTCTCGCGGCATTTCGTATTCTGCCGTTGTCGGGTGCGCAGCTCATCGATACCGACGGCAGGCTCACCCGCTGGGAGGGGGGCGACGTCCGCGAGCGCCGGCGGATCGAAATCCGGATGCGAAAATCCAACTGAGCGGCCGTGCTGGCCCAGCCCCGACAAGCTGCTGCCGCCCTACGGCACGCGGCTACCTGGGGCGGATCGTCGTCCCGTTGATGACGCCGCCAACGTTCTTTGCAGGACCGCCGATTGCGGCGGTGCCTGAGGCTGGGCGCACCATGGCCGTGCCGTTGATCACGCCATTGGGCGTTGCGTCACCGGAGGCAAGCAAACCGACGCTGCCGTGTTGCCTGCTATTTGTCTTCGGCGAGCTTGCGCGGAGCGGGACGGCAAGGCCGATGGCGTTGGTTGCGGTACCAGGGTTGCTCGCTACGGCATTATTGCCGGTCGTGGCCGCAATCCCGACGGCGTTCTTCGCGCCCTCAGCACCGCTTATCGCCTTGCTGCTCGCGACACCCGAAATATCCTGCGTGAGCATGCCGACCGCGTTTCTTGCCGAGCCGCCCGTAGCATCGCCGGAAGCGGCTGGACCACGAGCCGCTAGACGAGCGCCGAAATTCCTCGACGGACCGGCCGCGCTCGACGGATGACCTGTGATCGCCTTTTTCCAATCGCTCGCTCTGGCCGGGTTCTTGAAATGCCGCGGCTCGCCGATCCGGGTGTCGATCGGCTCATTTTGGTAGGACGAAGCACCGGGGACGGCGCCCCCTGTCGCTGCTCGCGTCTGCGGCTCCTCCGGCGGCGACAACGTCACGGGCGCGCTCGCCGACGGAGCCTCCTCGAATGGGCCCGCCTTCTGCTCGCCCCTCGCCGCGGTCCTTTCGTTGTTTTGCTCGACCCTCTCGAGCGGCTGGCTGGGCGCCGCCAGCGAGGGGACTGGCGCCGCGGCCGGTGGAAGGATGGCCTGCTCGGCGGGCGGCGCGGCCGGCATCGGCGCGAGTTCGATGACCACTGGGCCGGGACGCTCCGCCGGCGCAGTCGCGTTTCGCCAACTCAGCACTGCCGCTGCAATAGCGGCATGCATGAGCACCACGATCCCGGCGCTGATCGTCCAGTACCGGAGGTTTTCATGGTTCGTGGTGGCAAATGCCGTCATGACCGGGCACCTTCTCCAGCACCATCAGCGCCCTCTGAAATGGCCGCCATGTGCAAGAGACTCGTCAACTCACCATATGGCCCCATCTTGTCTGCGCGCAAGTAGATCAGCCATCGTTCTCGCCTCTTGGACGCCGCACCAGGCGGTGCGCGAGTATTCGTTGTTTTCCCGATTACTATTAGAGACGCTCCAATACGCGCAGAGCTGTACGCGTATTGATATCTGGCGCGCTCGCCGTTCCTATTCCTGCCGCAATCTAGTTTGGCAGCCCTCCAATTCTACTGTGATTGATCACAGTTCCTTCGGCGTTGAATGTTTGCCACTGTGGCAGGGGCGTTACAGCAAAGCCTAAAAACGAAACTATGATCGGGCAGCCCTTGGTCCGGAGAGGCCCGGCAAGAGCCATCATGGTTTGTACGATCCGTAAGGCGTCGCCGTATGTGCTTGTGGCTGAGGCGTTTTTCCGAGGTCGCCGCCGCTTTGACGGCGGCTGCACTGCTGTCGAGCTGTATCGCGGTCGGGCCCGACTTCCTGCATCCCGCGGCCCCTGAGGTCGACCGCTATACCCCGGAGCCGGTCCCGGCGCGGACGTCCTCGACCGACGCCCCCACCGGCCAAGCGCAGCGTTTCGTAAAAGGCGGGGATATTCCGCAGCAGTGGTGGCGGCTTTTCAGGTCGCGCGCACTCAACGCGCTGATTGAGCGGGCGCTGCAGAACAATCCCACGCTGCAATCGACCATGTCGGCGCTGCGCGTCACCAAGGAGCAGGTGTACGCGCAGCAGGGCAAATTCTTGCCCCTCGCGCAGGCGAACTTCAATCCGACCCGCCAACTCACCTCTGGAGTCATTACGCCCGTCCTCAACACGGCCCAGAACCCCTTCGACCTCTACACCGCCCAAGTCATGGTGTCCTACACGTTCGACGTCTGGGGGCAGAACCGGC
>WNFS01003369.1_pt1 | contig 12125 bp, 8 predicted proteins | sample 5400141 | NCBI WGS metagenome assembly WNFS01 (sample SAMN13153358, study PRJNA577476) | soil metagenome | isolation source: 60 cm saprolite under Madrone tree | place: USA:California | collected 2016-06-14 | reverse complement strand
TTCGAACGAGATCTGGTTCAACCCGGCGCTCAACCGCTACACAACGATACCCAACCCCCCGGGCGACATGCCCGAGGGCACGCTGCGCGCCATCCTCAAGCAGGCCGGCATCGACACCGAGACCTTCCTGCAGAAGAAATGACGCCCGCACATGGCAGGCGTCAGCGTCAATTCGCTGCAATTGGACTGACGAGCGTACTGGGCGGCCTTCTCACTTCTCTGCAGACGCGGCCGCGCATCTAAGCGGCCGCGCCGGCCAGCGCGGCGGCGCTCGCCGCCAGCTTCCAGCTCGCGTTCACGCGCGTACCGCGGTGCGGCGCTGTCTCCAGCGTCAACAGGCCGCCGGTCGCGTCGATCCGCTTGCGTATCGCATGCAGGCCCAGCCCGAGACCCTGCTCGGCCACGCGGGTCGGGTCGAACCCGACGCCGTCATCATCGACCGCCAGCCGCAATTCCTCGCCCAGGCGGACAAGCGACAGGTGGACGCGGTTGGCGTGTGCATGCTGTGCCACGTTGCTCAGTGCTTCCTGCACGATCCGGAACACCTCGAGCTTCAGATCATCCGGAATATCGCGCTCCTCGATCGAGATCCGGCATCTGACCGCCAGCGACGGACAGGCATCCTCGAATCCGCGGCAGTACCACTGAAGCGTCGGTCCCAGCCCCAGGTCGTCGAGCAGGCGCGGGCGCAAATCGGTCGAGATGCGCCGCAACTCGGCCAGCACGTCGCGCAGCCTGGAGGTGGCCCCGTTCATCACCTCCACGGCTTCGTCGGCGGCGCCGCGTGCCAGGCGGCTCTGCGCATCCTCGATCATGTATTTGACCATTACCACCAGCGGCGACACGTCGTCGTGCAACTCACCGGCCACCCGCATCCGCTCGGCCTCCTGCGTGCGCAACAGCCCGTACGCCAAGCGGCGCAACTCGACGTCGTTCACGCCCGCCTCCATACGGGAGCGGCGCCGCAGCCGGCGCTCGGACCAGGCGATCACCACTCCGGCCTCGCCGTTGGGCAGCGGCTGAGACTGCGCGGTCATTTCGACCAGCGTCTGCCGGCCGCTGCGGCCGCGCAGCAGCAACTCGAAGCTGTCGGTCGAGCCGAACCGCACGCGCGCCGCAGCCACCTCTGCGGCCGTGCGCCAGCCCTCGGCCGCCAGGTCGGCCAGCTGACGGCCGACCAGCGCCCGCGGCTCGAAGCCCAGCATGCCGGCCGCGCTGGTGGTGGCCTCGCGAATCCGGTCCTGGTGGTCCAGCCAGACGGCCGCTACGCCGCCGCTTGCGAAGGCAGGTACACCTTCGCCAGGCCCGACATCCTGAAGCCCGGGCGTGAGGTCCGTCTTCGCATCCATCGAAAGCACCCGCTCCTGCATCACATGCCATTGACACAACGCCGGTGATAAGTGGCGTCGCGCTTCGATTGTCGGTTCAGCGCCGTCCTGTGACAAGTGGGCAACTGCCCGACCCGGCGCACGGGATCACTCGTTCGTTCGGAGGATCCCGTACCATGATCGCCGCCGTTCATCGGCGGCGCAATGCCGGTTGTCGCCACTTCGGGGAAGCTCCAAAACCCGCCTTATACGGGTGGGAGTGACGGTAGGAGATCTACCCCGTATTCCGTATCCGAGGTGCGATTCGTTGCCGCGCTCTGCGCCGATGAGCGATGGTCGGGCTTCGACGGCATCGTAAGCTGTGCAAGGGTCACTGCGCGTCGGGGTTGCGAAGCGCAGCCGACCCTTGGCCGCCTCGCTCGCACCGACGATCATGTGGATTCAGGCGGAGAAAATGTTGCGGCGTCTTGCGATCGTTGTTGTTGTTCTCCTGACGGCGGGATCAGTCCCCCCGGCCGAGTGCCACGACTTTCAGACGGGCACGCTTGCCGTCGACCGGGCCCACACGGGGCCCTCGGTGGTCGGGCAACACGAAGACCCGGCCTTCATGACAATCATCAACTACGGCGAGGACGATGTGCTCGTGGGTCTGACTTGCGCGGTTGCGGACTCGGTCGAGCTGCGTGCAGCGGTCCAGGCCGAGGTCGGTATCAAAACGCGCTCGCTGAGCTCGATCCCGATTCCGGGCAACAGCACGCTCGATTTCAAGCCGCAGGGATATCACCTGGCCTTTGTCGGGCTGAACTACAGTTTCGCGCCCGGCGAGCGTATCGCGACGACGCTGAAATTCGCCAGCGGCGTCGAGCTGCCTGTTGAATTCCAGGTCGAGCCAACCGGCGACGTCGCAGGAAAATAATCGCCGGCCGCTGGTCGAAACGATCCGCGGGCGCGCCCAAGCCTCGACAGAGGAGCGCCGCGGCTAGATGGGCGTGGGCCGGCTCAGCTTTGCCAGAACTTTCGGTACGTAGTTGCGCGTTTCCTTGTTCGCCGGAATCTTGTAACCGGCGCGCACCACTTCGTTTTCGCCCGCGTTGTAGCCGGCCAGCGCCAGCTTCAGATCGCCGTCAAAGTAATCGAGCAGCCATTTCAGGTAAAGCGCTCCGCCGCGCACGTTCTCCATCGGATCGAGCACGTTTCGCACGCCGAAGCGCTGAGCGGTCCGGGGCATCAACTGCATCAGCCCCCTCGCACCTTTACGCGAGACGGCCTTCGCGTCGTAGCCGGACTCGACCGCGATCACCGCGTTCAGCAGTTGCGGCGATACCGAAGTCTCCTGTGCGACCCTCTGGATCATCGGCTTGAACAGCGCAGCGCGGAGTGCGTCGGGCCCCGCAGCAGCCAGCGCCGCAGCAGGCGGCGGCGCCGCAACGGCAGCCAACGGCGGCACCAGTGCGGCAACCGGCGCCGCGATCACCACGTCCGGCGTTTCGCTGGTCTGGAAGTTCGACAGCACCACGGCACCGCTGCCGCTGGTGCCGGCATAAATCTGGGCCCCGGCGGGCGCAGCCAAGCCGCCCGCCACACCGGCCATCAACGCAATCGACAGTCGACCCAGAATCTTCAAATTGACCCCATAAACAGCCCTAACTCGAGCGCCCAGTCATGCTCGCATTTGATCCCCACCCGCGCGTTTCGGGTAGTAGGGCGACTCCCCATTTTTGGGTATGCATCGGTCCGGACCGACCGGCGACCCGGGGGCCTGCGTCCGAACCCGTCAGAGCGCGAGTCAGGGCGCGACCCACTCCGAGGCGGCGATGACCTTGGGCCCCTCTGCGCTCGCGAACCGTACCAGGTACCCACCCTTGGATGCGAAGCGCTGATTCGACGCCAGCGTCAGATGCGGGTAGTAGCCGGTCATGATCCGATGGTCGAGCAAGCGCTGCAGGCGCTCGATCAGATAGGGGCGCACGAACGCATCGCTCATGTGACTGAGGGTCTCGGCGACCAGGCCGCATGCGAGATAGGTATCCACCTGGACCTGCTGGGCCACGATCGGGATATGCCGGACCGTGAACCACCCGAGGGGGTAATCGACGCGCACGCGCCGGCGCTCGGGCAGGTCGACCGGGTAGGCAAGCAAGGTGCGTTCGCGCCAGCTCGGTGGCAACGGGGCCGCCTCCAGACCCCCCAACAGGCCCGACATGTACACGGCGGCCGGCTCCGGGGGTGGGCTGCCCAGCGCCGCCACGTCGGGTGCGCGCAGCCACAGTACCAGCGCCTGCACGTTCGAAGCCGCGCGCAGCGCCTCGGCCGGGCCCTTCCCCGCCGCGCCCGCCGGCAGTACATGGTCGTGAACGGCGATGCCATGACGCTTCAAGGCCGCGGCCAGCGCCTTCGCGGCCGGCTCGCCACTGTCTCCGGCCCGGTAGATCTGATGCACCGCCTTGACCGCAGGCTCGCCGCTCGCGCCCACGATCTTCTTCGCAATCAGCTCGGCCTCGAGCAGCACGCCCTTGGAGAAATAGAGCGAATAGAAATCGTCGTCGCCATCAACCGGCACCTCGACGTTCGGAAACAGGCAAGGCAAGGCGCTTTTCTCGCAGAATTTGTGCACCGGCGCCCAGTTCTCACCGGCCAGACCCGAGATCACCGCAAACACGGGCTCTTCGGCCAGGTGCCGCTCGAGCTGCGGCTGCCAGGTGGCGGCCGGACCGGTCAGTTCCCACACATGCAGCTGCCAGCGCCGATTCACCATGTACATCGACTTGCTGTACATGGATTTGCCGGGGGCCTGCATGGTCGGGCTCGGTACCATTTGGCGCGTATTGCGGTCGGTGAAGTATTGCTGCATCACCGCCAGCATGCCGCGCCGCTTCACCGGGTCCGCGTCCGGCGTGATGATGGTGGCGAAGTGCAGCACCGAGTCGGTCACGCCGGGCGCGCGTTGCGCGTCGAGCGTTTTCAGGTAGGCGATCAACGCGGCCATGTCGGCGTCGTTCAGCGCAAAGCGGGGCATCAGGTAGCCCAGCGCTCTGCCGTCGGAGTCGATCCCCTCGCGAATCGCGCGCGCCAGCGTGGCGTCCGTGTAGGACTCGCGATTGGCGTGCATCCCCTCGATATACGGCAGATTCGAATCACCGACGCCCGTGGCGCGCGGTTGGAACAGGTAGCGGCCGGCTATCGGTGGAATGACATTGCGCCCTTCAACCGACCCCAGGCCGCTGTGCTGATGGCAGTTCACGCAGGCCGCGTCCGGGCCCTTGGCGCGCAGGTCACCGGCCTGCCGGTTGCCCTCGAGGCGGGCGCCCGAGGCCAGCACGCCGCGCAGGTAGATGGCCTCGCCCACCGCAACGGACGGCTCGGACCGTGGTGCGCCGGCTGCCCAGCCGGTCTGTGCGAGCAGCGCGAGCAGCACGAGGCCGCCCGCAACCGCCCGCCCACTGCCTGGCGGGCTCTGGCAACCGGGACGGTGCGTACTCAACAGCAGGCCCTCCAGGCGAACAGCGCGGCGCGCACGGCGTCCCGTCCGTAGCGGGCGCCTATCTCGGCACGGATCCCGGTTCAGGACTGGCGGGCGGCGCAGCCGGCGGGCGCATCAGCAATGCGGGTGCGGCCGGCTCAGCGGGCGGGTCGATCGTGACCATGTGGCGCCGGTGAGGGCCGCCGGGCCTGGCGAACATCCGGTCGTCCAACGGCGGATTCAGCGCGATCTTCTCGATCACCATCTTGTCGGGCGCTCTGCCTGACCCGGTACCGATTTCAAGGACGGACGGGATCTGCAGCCCCTCGATCGACTTGTAGTCCCGGTAGGACACCGACACCGTTCCCGGCACCCCGGACATGTTGTAGGACGTGCGGTCGTACCGGATCTCCAGGAAGGTCTGCGCGTCGATCCAGACGTTATGTTGCTCACCGGAGGCCAGCTGCATATGCAGGTGATAGGCCCTGCGCCCTTCGACCTCCTCGACGCCCTGCAGCGCCAGCGAAGTACCCTTGGCCTGGTAGTCGATCAGCGGGCCGTCGATCACCGGCTCCTCCCGCGCGAACTTCACCTCCTGGGGTGTATACGGCTGCACATCCGGGCTGCCGTCCGCGGCCGGACGCACCTTCCAGCCCCGCGCTCCATCGAAGACGCGCACGGATCTCTGACTGATCGCATTGACCTCGAAGCGTGTCTTGTTCGGACGCTTCTGCTGCAGCACGAACGCCATGCTCGGCATCGGAGCGCCTGCGCGTTCCATGTGACCAACCCAGGTCATCGTCTGGACCTTGCGCCAGGCTTCCACGCCCCCTCGGGCGGCCTCGTTTTTCTCGACGATCTGCGCCGCCGTCAGCTCCGCCAGCTTGGGGGTCGAATCCGCGGCCACCGCGCCCGCCGCAGTCCACGCGGCCAGCGCCGCCATCGCAATCCAACGCATCGTCTTTCCTGTCAGCTCAGAGATCGGTAACCCGGCGCCGCCGACTCGCTCACGCGTGCGGCTTGGTGAACCGGGCATCGTCCAACTTCGGGTTCACCGCGACTTTCTCGATCAGCATCTTGTGCCTGTCCGGGTAACCGTCCACCGCCGTCTCCAGCACAAACGGCATCATCAGGCCCTGCACTGGCCGGAATTCGCGCTGATAGATCCAGACGTTGCGCATCTTGCCGTCCATCCGGCGCGGTACGCCATCGATTTTCACGTCAAGAAAGCTCTGCGTGTCGATCCAGACGTGCTGCACCTTGCCGCTCTTCAGCGTCAGCTTCAGCCGGTAGGCGTCGCGGCCCGCCACGGCTTCGACCTTTTCGAGTGCCACTTTGGTTCCCTTGGCCGCATAGTCGACCAGAGGACCTTCCATGTCCCCTTTTTCCGCTTCCGACTTGGCTTCCTGTGCCGTGAAGGGCTCCACATCGTTCCGATTCAGGAACGGACGCAGCTTCCAGCCCTGCGTGCCGTCATAAACCTGCACCGCCGTCTTGCCCGCGAATTCGATCTCGACGCGGGACTTGCCCGGTCGCTTCATCTCCATCACGAACGGCAGCTGCACCTGCTTGTCGGCTTCGCCCTTGTCGGGCGCCGCCGCAACGCCGGCCGGTGTCGCCACATTGCCGGCCGGAGCCCGGCGGCTGCGGGAAACCTTCACCGAGCGGGCGATCGAATCGCCGCTGCCGGCATCCATTTTGCCGCTCACCGATAACGCCTGGAGCGACCGCCACGCCTGCAGCCCGCCGCGGGCCGCCACGTGCTTTTCGACGATCTGCGCGGCGCTGAGCTTCGACGTTGGTTGCGCCTTGCTGTCGGCCGCCAGCAGGGCCGGGGAGCCGCACAGGCCGGCCAGGGCGCCCAGGATCAGTGCCGCCCGGGCGAAAACGGCCCGCTGCGGCTTCGGGAAAGAGCAAAGCATTGCCATGATGAACCTCGACTACGGTGAGTGTCGTTGCGCCATGCTAGCCGCCGGTGCGGTAGTTGCGAAACGGAAAAACGGGGGTCAATCCACGACCAGTCCGTCGGCTCGAAATTGCCCGATTTGCACGATCACGTGATCTCCGTGTTTGACCGGGCGGCCTTTGTTCGAGAACGCCATCCAGTACGACTTGCCCGCCTCGGGCGTGGCGCTCTGGCGCAGCTGCCCGATCTTCTCCATCTGCGGGACCACCAGCTTCACACCGGCGCGCGGATCGATCAGGGCCGGCTCGTTCTTCTTGTCGTTCAGCGCCTTGGCCTTGGCCGGGTCCAGCACCCGGTAGGTGAATCGAATCACCTCGCCCGACTCGACCAATTTCACGCCCATCGAGTCCACACCCCAGACGAGCCGGTAATAGCTGCCCGCGCGCCCCGCGAACCGGTCGGGCTGGTAGCGGGTCCCCGTTGCGGCCGGGGCAGCCTTGCCGGCGGAGGTCGCCGTGCCGGTGGTGGGCGCCGGCTTGTCCTTGCCAGGCGTCGTCTGCGCCGGCGCGCTGGAAACAACGAAGGCGGACGCGGCCCAAGCGGCCAACAGCATCCTCTTCCAGCACGCGTTTTGATGATCCAACGTCACCTCGCTATTGTCTACCAAAAGGAGCGAGCTCCGATCGCGATGCCAGCGATCCATTCCGCCCCCATTAGCTGCCTTGCGCCATCCTGCCGCACGCGCCGTGCGGGTCCTTGTCGATCTTGGCCAGCTCGGCGGCGAATTGAGTAGACAAGCTTGTATCGTCCGAGTTCCGAGCGTTCTTGAGATCTTCCGAGCGGCGCCTTACGGACGTCGCCGACATCGCTTCAACGTACTTCGACCCAACCTCCGCAAGAAAAAACCGCCCGCGGTCTTCCGCGGGCGGCATCTGGTTTGCGAACGCTTGATGTCGTTTAATGCACGGTTCCAGTGATGTTCGACGTCTGCGTCGGGGCCGCGGAGGTGACCGACACGGTCGCGCTCCGGCTCGCTAATGTGTCCGTGGCCAGCGGCGAGAAGCGAACCGTCACCACGCACGCGTTCCCCGGCGCCAGCGACGTGACGTTGGTCACATGGCCAGTCGCAGTACCGCAGGTCGACAGCGACGCGACGATGCTGAACTTGCCCGCGTCGGTGCCGCCGAGCGATCCGGCACCGATCGTTGTCAGCGTCACGTTGCCCGTGTTGGTCAGCGAGAATCCCTGCAGCGCACACGTGGACGCGGTGCACCCCCGAGCCGACGACATCGTCGCCGGGTTCGGCGTCAGCGTTGCCGCGGTGACCGGGGCCACACCGGTGCCGCTGAGGGCCACCGGCGAATTGGCCACCGTCACGTTCGAGGTCTCGGTGGCGGTTCCGGTCGACCCAACCGCTGACGTCGGCGAGAACACCACGTTGATCGTGCAGCTCGCCCCGGCGGTCACGGTCGCCGCTGCGCAGGTTCCGCCCGCAGCGCCGGCCGGACGCGCGAACGGCGCCGTGACGGCTACGGTAATGCCGGCCGTTGTCGCGGCGGTGCCCGTGTTGTTCACGGTCAAGGTCTGCGGCGCGCTGGTCTGGCCCGTCACCACGCTGCCGAAGGCCAACGGTCCACCGGATACGCTCAGTGCGGCCGCGGCGGGTGGCTGGAACTCGACGGCGCCCACGTCGACGTTGCCGGTGCCGGTCGTCTTGCGGGGATTGCCGTAGAAGTCCGAGCCCGGCGCCGGCGGGTAAGTGACCGCGGTGGTCGGGATGTAGTTGATCGCCGTCGAACCCGAAGCCAGCCCGTAGTTGCCGAGCGTGGTGCCGTTCAGCGTTCCGTTCGACACGTTCACCAGCGTCAGCGGGCCCCAGGCCATGTTGATCCAGTTGTTGCCCTCGTCCACCGTCGCAGCCGGCGTCAGGTTGAAGATCGGGTTGGGTACGGTCGCGTCCGCAATGCCCGGAGGCACGTTGTAGCCCAGACCCCCGTTCTCGGGCGGAACCCGAGAGCCGTTGCAGTACTGGCTGATCATCGTCGGATCGATGTTCGTGTTATGCAACGCCGCGCCCGAATAGGAGGAGGTGTCCGTCAACACCGAGTACAACGGGGCCAGGGTGTAAGTGGACCCATGGTTCGTGGGTCCGGTGTCGCCGCGCACGCCGATGTCCCAGTAGCCCCCGGTGCCGTTGCTGAACCCGGGTTCCGTGACGCATGCGCCGGTGCCCCCGCTGATGATCCTGCCGGCGCCATTGGCGGTTACCGCGTCGGCGAGCGGCTGGTTCAACGTCGGCTGCAACGTGACCACGTTCTGCTGGTTCAACGGTCCGGTGCCGAGAGGGCCCGGGTGGATGGTGAAGGCGCGGTTCTTCCAGATCACATCGTTGTACAACTCCGGGAACGAGATGAAGCGGCAGGTTCCGTTGGTGGCCGAGACCGAGCTGTAGTGCCCGGCCGGGCAGACAACTCCGCCGGGAATGGCCCCGATGGCCGTCGTCAGCTGCGCGCTGTTCTGGATGCTCACGATGCCGGCGGGCTGGGCCGTCGAGGTCGTGGGCCCGTTGGCCGACGGACAGCTGCCGTCCGGAAGCCTGCCGCCGGGGCATGGTCCCTGGCTGCTGGCCAACGGACCGCCAATCGTGTTGAACAGCATGCCGGACGACGCGGTGGTGTCGTTGGACACGATCGTGTTGTTGACGATGTTCACGAACAGCGCGTCCTGCAGCGAGATTCCCGCGCCATCCCAGCCCGCCGTGTTGTTGGCGATGATGTTGTTGGTGACCGTCACCATGTACCAGTTGGGGACGGTCGTAGTGCCCACCACTCTCGTCGGGGCCGTCGGGAAGGTCGTCACGTCCGTGCCGTTGATGCCCTGCAGCCGCAGCCCGCCGCCGCTGCCGCTTTCCGCGCCATTGCCCATGATCAGGTTGGCATTGATCACCAGGCCCGGACCCGCGCCGTCGCTGGGTGCAACGGGCGTGGGATTCAGGCAATCCTGGTCGGTGGTGGCGCCGCAGGCCGGGTCGACGTCGGGGGCGCCCATGATCAGCAGGCCGCCGCCGTTGGTCGGGATGGTCGGGTTCGTGCTCTGGTTGAACAGGATGCTGTTGTGCTCGATGTCCCCGTTGTAGTTGAACCCCAGATGAGCGATACCGCCGCCGTCACCGCTGCTCAGGTTGCCGCACACCCAGTTGTAGTTGAACCTGTAGAAGTCGGAACCGTTGCAGATGTTGACACCGCCCGCGCCCGCCGGCGTGGCCGAGAACAGCTCGTCGCCGGTGGAGGAGTTCTTCGTGATCGCGTTGTGGTGCATGTTCACGTTCACGTCGAAGCAGTACTGCTCCTGGGTGCCGGTCGGCAGACCTGTGATGGTCTGGCAGGTACCCGGATCCGGGTTCAGACCCCCGACCGTGTACGCGCCCGGAAACTCTCCCTGGCCAACGTTGACGCCGCCCCCGAGCGTTCCGGAGTTGTTCGTGACCCGGTTGTTGGCGATCTGGATGTTATGCCCCCAGCCATGCACCCACATGCCGCCGCCGCCCTGCGAGCTGTTGGTAATGGTCACGCCATCGACGCTGGACGGGTTGCAATAGAAGTTGCTCGGGAACAGATTCGTGCTCGTGCCGCCGCAACCCCTGCTCGTGCTGGTGCCGCCGTTCAGAAGAAGAGTGCCGGTCGGGAAAGCGCCTGCCGTCGCTGCTGCGGTTCCGAACGCATCGGTTCCGGCCGGGAAACTCATGCCTTTGGACAGCACGGTAATGCCCGCTCCTTCCAAGGCGCCCATCAGCGACGGTTCCTGCAGCAGCTCGGCCATGTTGCCGTTCTGCGAAGCGTCCCAGCCCACCACGGCTTCCAGTGGAAGGCGATCGACCTGCGGATTGTTGTGCGTACCCTGATCGTACGCGGCAAAGTTCACCAGGGTGATCGGGGTTCCCGAGAAATTCGCCCCGCCCGTGCCGGCTGCACAACTGTACGTACCCGTCGGGTCGAACGGATTGCTGCTCGACATCGGCTGACCATTGATCGCCAGTCCGAACATGCAGTTGACCTGGCGGCGCCACGGATCCAGCTTGCCGGCCGGATGGGTGTTGGCGTTGATCACGCTGGCCACCGCCCCGACGCCTTGCAGCCGGAGCGGCTTCCACATCAGCAAAAGCTCCGTGTGCACCGCGGGCGTGGCCGGCGTCGTAGCGGTCGCCCGGGTCGCCGGGTCGATCATCAGCATGTCGCCCGGGTGGGCGCAGTCGATCGCCCGCTGGATGCTGGCGTACGACGTGCCGGTGCAGGCGGTGCTGTCGGTGCCGGTGGCGGTCACGTGAGTCGGCGTCTTGCCGCCGATCGTGACGGTCACCGTGTCGACCGATTGCTTGCCGTTGGCTGCCGTGATCACCAGCTGGCCGCACTTGGCGGGGCTGCCGCCGTACTGCGCTTGCTGCTGGACCGGGCAGTTCATCCCGGTCGGGGACAGCACCGTGGTGGGCACCGTAGCGGTGATGGCCGCATCGGTCCAGCCGCCGCTGGCAACGGTCAGCGGGCGCACGACGCCGTCGGCGCCGACCAGGGCCACGGTCCCGGCCGTCGTGCCGAAGCCATAGTGCCGGGGCGAGGTCTTCTGGTTGAAAGGCGCCACGGTGGCCGCCGGTCCGGAGTAGCCGTTGTTGTTCACGCTCGTGTTGCCCAGCCCATAGATGTGCAGCGTGTGCGCGGCGGTGGGCGAGCTGGCCCAAGGTCCGAGGTTGGTGTCGACGTCGACTTCGCTGATCGCCGGAGTGGCGTCCGGATAGTCGCAGTCCGGATTGTTGTACCCGGCCCCGGCGAAGGCCGAGGTCGGCACCACCGGCGTGTCCATGTACTGCGTCTGCCCCGGCATGAACGGGATCTCGTAGCAGAACTGGCTGTAGGCCGGGTTGTACAGCGGATCCGGGGTCGTGCCCGTGCCCGGGTCGTTCATGCAGGTGACCATCATCGTCGGCGCGTAGCCGGTCGGATTGGGCGGGTTGACCTCCCAGGTCGAGTAGGTCAGGCCGTCGTAGGTGCCCCACTGGTCCGCATACACGCGGGATATCTCGTTTCCTTGCCAATCCTTGATGGCGACCGGCAAATTGGCCGGCGAGAACTTCTCGCCGAACTGCGGCGAGAACGGATCGAACTCCGAGGTGAAGTCGTCGGTGATCACGCCGGTGAAGTGGGCCGCGACGTGGGCCGACGTGAAGACCCAGAACTTCGCCAGCGCCGCGGTCTGGTCATCCAGCGACACCAGCTTGCGGTCGCACAGGTTGCGCAGCGCACCGGCAAACGGCGCCACTTCAGCCGACTGCGGGAACAGGCTGATGTAGTCGGGAACGATGCGCGCCTGGCCCACGCACGGCCAGAAGGCTTCGACGCTTCCGGTGTCGCCCTCGTGGCTCGCCAGCGACGATATTCTT
>WNFS01005394.1_pt1 | contig 12129 bp, 9 predicted proteins | sample 5400141 | NCBI WGS metagenome assembly WNFS01 (sample SAMN13153358, study PRJNA577476) | soil metagenome | isolation source: 60 cm saprolite under Madrone tree | place: USA:California | collected 2016-06-14 | reverse complement strand
TTAGTTCGTCGCTGCGCCAGCGCAATTCTTCGGGCAGCACCCGCTCATATCGCAACTGCTCTTCGAGACGGATCAGGCGATCCTGCACTGTGAGCGCCATTATCCGCGCACTGAGGAAACCCAAAACAAGTGCCGCTGCCACAACCACGGACTCAAATCCGTCGAGCGAAAATCCTGAAACCTTCCAGCGATAGATCGACCAAAAGAAATTAATGGTCATCACCGGCACAACAAAAAAATGGAACGGCGGAAAAAACCTGCCGTGATTAGAGAAATTCTGCTCAGCCATCGCTTTTCCTCCTTTGCGGCGCGCTTGATTCTAACAAACTGTTTCTTCTTTCCGGGCCTTCTGGGCCTTCCTACTTCGCAATCTCATTCTTGAAGACAGAGCCATCATGCATCACAAACCGCACGTGCTCGAGCTCTCCAACGTCCTTCAGCGGATCTCCCGAAACCGCGATGACTTCCGCGTACGCGCCAGCAGCGATCACCCCGATCTCTCCCTTCATGTCCAGCATCTCCGCCGCGCGCGAGGTCGCGGATTGAATCGCGTCCATCGGTGCCATCCCCAGACCCACCATCCGCGCGAACTCCTGCGCGATCGGTTCGCTCCACGGAATTCCTCCCATGTCCGTGCCGTAAACAATCTTCAAATGCGCCTTCAGAGCTTTCTTGAATGTGATTTCGTGCACCGCCGCCCGCGCGCGATCGCGCTTTCCCGCGGGCGTGTCGGCAGGCGCCCAATCGCCGTAGTATGGCGCGAGCGTCGGGCAATACCACGTTCCCTGCCGCGCCATCTGTGCGATCTGCGCGTCCGTCATTTCCAGCCCGTGCTCGATGGAATCGCATCCGCCATCGAGCGCGCGCTGCATTCCAATCCCGTTGTAGGCGTGGCACGCGACTTTTTTCTGCCAGCCATGCGTCTCGTCCACAATGGCTTTCAACTCTTCCAGCGTCAGCGTCGGCTGTGACACCAGGTTTCCCTGCTTGTCCACCCAAGACCGGTGCGTCATGTACACCTTGATCCAGTCCGCGCCGTGCTCGAGTTGCTGGCGCGCCGCCTTGCGCGCCTCCACCGGCCCGTCCACAATCTGCGCGCCCTTGGGCATCTCCAGTTCCGGCGCATAGCCCTCCAGGTTGTATCCGCCAGTCGTTGAAATCGCCCGCGTCGCGCCGAAAATTCTCGGGCCCGGAATCGTTCCCTCTTCAATCGCCTGCTTGATTTCGACGTCACCGTACCCGGCGCCCTCGGTCTCCACATCCCGCAGCGTAGTAAATCCCTGGTCGAGGGCGCGCCGGGCGGCAGCAGTGGCCCGCGCGGCGCGCAGAGCGATTCCGGCCTTCAAAATATTCGCGTCGTAGCCGCCCTTCTTGGGGTCCTCTCCCCACAAGAAGATATGCGTGTGCGAATCGATCAGCCCCGGCAGCACCGTCGCGCTCGAAAGATCAATCACCTTCGCACCGGCTGGAATCTTTTCCGCCGCGTCCGCCACTTTCTCGATGCGCTCTCCGCGCACAAAGATCAATTGGTTTTTGCGTGGCGATTCGCTCACTCCGTCAATCAACGTGCCCGCACGAATGACCGTGAGCGGCGCAGGCGCCGGGGGCGCGGACTGACCCCGCGCAGCAACACAGCAACCCGTCAGGGCGAGTGTGAAACAGGCAAAAGGATGACGCATGGTGGGCTCCTCAACAGCGCCCGGTAGCTTGCCGCAAAGAGGCAGGCGATTGCAACAATTGAAGGCATGACCGCGAAGCGGTCAATTCCGCGAGAGCCAACACTCATGACGGTTTCTTTTTGGGGTCGGGCTCCGGGATAGAGGGATCCCACGTGTTGACAGGCTCGGGATCGGAATCTGAGTCCGAGTCTGAATCGGAGTCGAGGTCGTCGGCTTCGTCGACTTCGGCGGAGTCGGTCTCTTCGTCTGAGCCAGCATTTTGGTCTGTGGCGGGCTCTGCGTTTGCGACGGGCAGCATCTTGGGTGGGAACTTGATCCCGGCGGCGTTGTCTGCGTCGATTTGCGGCAGCGTGCGGAGAAGCAAGCTGCTGATGTAGGAGAGAACGGCGGCACGGCGAGTCGAGATGCGGTTCTGTGCCAGGAGTTCGTAGAGGTTGTGGAGGGAATGATTAATGCCCTGTGCGGTTTGGAAGTCGTGGAACCTCCTGGTGAGGTGGAGGTAGTGATCGGCGGCTTGCACCTGGTTTTGTTCGGCGCGATGCTGCGGACAGAGAGCAGAGTGCGCGTCGGCAGCGAAGCGACGGCATTGCCGGCCGGCGGGAGTGCGGTGGATGCAGCGAAGTGAGACGGGATTAGTAGTTTTTGGTTTCATTATGGTCCTCGTAGACCTCGTAGAGGGAGGGGGGTATCACACTCCGCGAAGCGCGGAGCACGCGAGAGGGGCAGTGCCCCCCACCCCCGGGTGTTTTTGACAAAGAGTTTGGAATTGCTTGAAAACAAAAGGGTTGAGATTTTCGTAGATGCAAGAAAGCGCAAAAGAGTGTGGAAGCGTGTGAAAGGAAAAGACTTAGTGACTGGTGACCCGTGACTAGTGACTGGTGACTTGTGATTTGTGACGCCGAAAAGGTGGGGGCAAGCCTATGTTTCGTCGCGGTGAGGGAAGTGGAGGACACGCGGAGAGAGCTGAAAGGGCTACTTTTGCGTTGGTGGAGTCGAGAATTCACGACTCACGATATCATTAATTATGTGATTTGTCAAGTCCATATATAGTACTAGTATTAGATAAGCGGCGCATCAGTTCGAATGGGCGCGTAAGAGAAAGAAAACACAGGGGTAGAGCTCACTGGGGGCGGGGGAAATTGCGGGAAGGCGGATGGGGGCGCGGGCTGGTGGTGATTTTGAGACTGTGAAGGGCCCTGTCGCGACACGATTAAATTCCCGCATACGATGCGAGTCAATATCCGCCGACCCACGCCGGCCGGGTGGCGCGGGCCAGTTCCGAAACAGATCTTTGGAACGGCGTTGCAAGCTCCTTCGCTTGCTGTTATTCTGTGATGGCAATGGCGATCAAGAAGACAAAGCTGGATGTGGCTGTCAAAAGGGCTAGGGCGATCATTCAGGATCACCTCGGTACTCTGTCAGCGGCTGAGGCTAAGGCCATGCGCAAAGACCTTCACAAATTTGCGGTTAAGTCTTCCCAGTCCGCAAATCGCGGAAAAGCTTCACGATCTCGCCGAAGCGCGGGTCCTCGTCCTTTATCCCATGCTTCCGCAAAATCTGCATAAACTCCCGCTCATCCCCATATTTGAGAATCTTCCTGAGATCGCGCAACAGCGCGTTCATTTCCGCTCGCGTGAGTTTATACTTGTCGGGCATCAGAACTCCGATCTCTGCCGAGCGGTTAGTATGTTGCGCCCGCCCCACTACAAAACGCGTGCATGCCGTTGCAAGGCCGTCTAAGCCGGAGCACCATCGGTTGGAACTGTCGGCAACTGCGCCCCGATTTCGCCGGCTCGGCTGGTAAACTCCCACCACCAATTGTCAGGGACTAAGCCCTTTGCGCGAAGATCCTGCACCACGCGGTGGGGATGATGCAGCAATATGTAGCCGTATTCCCTGCTGCCTTTAGGCTGAACACTCACAAACCCGAGGCCCCGCAATAGATCAATTCTCTCTCGCCATGATCGAATATTCCTGGTGGGAGTGACGTAGCCCGAAGAGTAGGCCATGCTTGCCTCATCGCTGACGACCACCAGGGAGTCGTCCATTTGTCGACACCAAAGGTCCAGGTAAACCCTCGCCGCATCCTTACCCTTGTCCTTGAGCTGGTCGATTAGAGTCATCACCAAGGGCAGAGTTCGCGGCACGGTCGAGTAACCATCTTCGGTGGAGCGGTGCCACAGATTCTTGGACTCACCTGGCCATAGCTGCTCCCGAAGGTCGAGCCGCTGTTGTGCGGCCTTCTTCAGAGGTTTAGGTAAAATGTTGACTGCGCTTGCCATCATGCCTCCTGAATGCTAGGATGCTTTCTCGCTGTAAAAAGCTGCCCAGAAAGCAATACACTTCGCGCTCGTCGGCGTACATCAGGCCTCGCAGGAAGTGAGCTAAGCATTCCATGATCGGTGATAAGCCTTTTATTGTCAATACGCTATTTATGGCGAGAGCGCCGGCTTTGATGGTCCTCACTCCCCTGACATTCTACTTGCTCGCGCCATCCTCGGCGCAAAGGATGCGAAAATCTGCGGAATAGGGCCGAATCTGTGCTGAAGGGAAAGGACTTGATTCTTCATATGTGCTCATGTGCTCTGGTTCTCATGTGCTCTGTGTTCTCCCGCTGTTCTCTCTTTGAACGCCACTCGCAACTTCCCACCTAACTCCTTTCCTCTTACACTTTTAGCCCACCCGCACCCTATAAACCATTTTAGATCATGGTGTTACAAGAACGTACGGGAGAGGAGGTGAGGTGTTGAAGATTTCTTCCGCGGACACGCTGAGGCGCCCGCTGCCAATTAGGTGCCGAGCAGATTGCGCTGGAGGCGGGAGTAGCCGTGCTCGTGGGCCCAGAGTGTGAGGGGAATCGCCGCCAGGTCGTCAATCAGGGGGATGGCGTGGCCGTCTTTGGTCGAGTCGATGGTCCGCAGATAAAACTTCCACGTGTCGCAGGCCTCGACTCGGATGTGTGGGACCTGCTCCGCGACGTACACCGGCAGCTTGTTCTCCGCTTCTTCGCCCCACGTCGTGCACAGAATCCGGCGGTTGCTTTTGAATTTCGGGCCCTGAGGCTCTTGGGAAACGTGGAACTCGGTTCCGGGCGTGGTCGCCGGGAGCACCGAGCCGAGTGACCATTGCTTTTAGAGCCGGTCGGGTATATGTTCCCGGTCAACAGTTCAAACGGAAATGGCGGCCAGAATACTGGCCATGTTTTTTATCCGGGATCCAGCCGTACCAGTTGTTGATCTGACGGGAGACGTATCATGAGAAAACTCCTTTTCCCTCTCACAATGATTTTTGTTCTTTGCTTAGGCCCAAGTACCTTTGCTCAACAAACCCATGGGCCCGCAGGCAAAGCAGGTCCCCACCTGTCCGGCTTCTACGATTTCTGGAGCTTCCCTGATTCCCCCAGCGGAGTTGGAACTATTCAGCAAATCACTTGCACGGTCGGATCGTCAGACCAGCCTGCAATTTACAGCGGCAACATGCTGCTGGACTGCGACGCGGAAACGCCGCACAACGAAACTACGATTAGCGTCGATCCGAACGATCCAAACCACGCGATCGGCGGTTATCACTCCTACCAGCTCAACTTCAACGGTTCCACCGTCGTGCAACGCGTCGTTGCGGCAGCCTCGGTAACCTTCGATGGCGGGCAGAACTGGCGCGAGATCATTCCCAACGTCGCCCCTTATCAGTTCAACGGCGATCCCGGCCTGGCTTTCGACGCCAACAGCCGGATCTATTACACGACCCTGGCTGATCACGAAGGTCCCGGGGGCAGCTTCACCGGCCCCAGCATCGTGGTCACGCATTCTGATGACGGCGGTCTCACCTGGAACAGGCTAGTGACCATCGCGTCCGGACAAACCGCCATTACGCCCAAGCAGAAGGGTTTCGGACCGAACTTGTTTAACGACAAACCTTTCCTTGGCGTGGACACCTTTCCTGCTAGTCCCTTCAAGAACCGCGTGTACGTGACGTGGACGCCTTTTAGCCAGTTCTTCAGTCCGACCACAGCTTCGCTGCACTTTCCAATCGCGGTCTCCTTCTCCGACGACGGCGCGAACTGGAGCGCACCCAAAGTCATCAGCGGATTCAGTCCAGCATGCTCGGCGGCTCTATTCGGCCTGCCCAACGAATGCGACCTGAACCAGGATTCGTATCCCGCGGTCGCACCCGCCGGCCGGGTGTATGTCAGCTTCGAGAACTTCAACACACCGGCGGAAAACCAGGCGCTCATAGTCTCTTCCGCCGATGGTGGGCAGACATGGAGCGAACCAGTTAAGGTCGCGACCTTGTTCGACCTCAACTACCCGCTGAACAGCGACGGGCGCTCCACACTGACCGGCTGCTCTTTCCGCTATGGGGTCAAAGCCAACACCGCCACTGATCCCAGCGATCCCACCGGAAGAACGGTATACGTCGTTTGGGCGGACAACCGCCACGGCACGGTGAAAGCCACGAACACGGACGTTTTCCTGGGAAAGTCCACGGACGGCGGTGCGACTTGGACCACTATCCCGGTAGATACTTCGGCGAATGACCAGTTTTACCCCTGGGTGGAGGTGGCCCCGGACGGCACCGTGCACGTCGGCTATATGGACCGCGCCTATTCGTCAGGGCAGAATGTATGCGAGTACGGCTTCAGCGTGACCACCCTTGACACGACTGGTACGGTCGTGAAAAAGCAGCGCGTCGACTCCGGACTCTCCGACCCCGGTCACTCGCGCTGGTTCTCCAACAGCACCAACCCTCAAAGCCGGTTCTTGGGTGACTACAACGGCCTCGCCATTGGCTCCGATGGCTCGATATGGAGCCTGTGGACGGACTCGCGCGATGTAGTGGCTAATCCGCCGTCGCCGTTGCGCAATCACGGTCAGCACGCCGTCGCTTCGAAGAACTGATCGAGTCCATGGAAGATCCTCTAGGATGCACGGCTATGCTTGGAGTGTGCGTAGCAACGCACCTTTGAACCCTGCGCGTGACCAGGCCGCCGGAAATTCGCCTTAAGAGCCGCCACAACGAAGAATTTACCGGCCGGCCCGTTCCAGGCTGCTGCCGCTGCCTCGTTATTGTTACGTGCCCAGAAGATTGGGCTGGAGGTGGGAGTAGCCGTGTTCGTGGGCTCAGAGCGACGGTGGACACGCCCTTGGCGCGCGTAGCTTGCCCGGATCCCCAGCTCATTGCAATACGCTTCGCCTAAACGCGGTGCGGCGAACGGCAGAAATTAGCCTGGCACAGAAGAGCAGGCAGAACCCGAGGATGGTCCGTCGCGGCCCCTAGCCAAAAAGCTTTTGAATTAATTCTTCACGCGTGAGGTTGAGATAGGATGCTACGTCGCCGAGGATTTCGGCGAGTGTGCCAATCTTCAGTTGTTTGTGAGCCGGGATCGTTACGTGGTGTTCTGTTTCTTTGAATCTGGACGTTAACCGAATATGGCTGCCCGTTTGACGAGTGACCTCGTAGCCGAGACGCCGCAAAGATCGAACGAGTTCTTCGCCGCTAACGTCGCGGGGAAGCCTCAAGCCGGGATAACCTCATCCTTGACCAAGTGGAGGCGGATGACCCCGGGTTTTTCAGCGGCGTCGAAATGACAGGAGACGGCGTCGCGAATCATCGTTTTGAGTTCTTCGAGAGTGTCGGCTTCGGTGAAGATCGAAAATCCGAGGGCTCGTGCTTGGTAGCCGCCTTCCGGCGATTCTTGCACGGAGAAGATGATCTCGCTTTGGGGCATTTTTTATCCTTAGTTCATTATACACTTCCGGGACGCGAAAAATCCGCAGCGTTCCCCCTGGGTGGACCAGAGCCGCGAGAGGACGTTTGTATCGATCGCCGTTTTCACTGTTCCTCTGACTTCTTGTACGGATCACAGATCACGGGGCACGGACCACGAGTCCTTATGTCCGCCGCTACGTTCCCAAGAGATTGGGCTGGAGGCGAGAGTAGCCGTGTTCGTGCGCCCAGAGTGTGAGGGGAATCGCCGCCAAGTCGTCAATCAAGGGGATGGCGTGGCCATCTTTGGTCAGGTCAATGGTGCGGAGATAGAATTTGCAGGTATCGCAGGCTTCCACGCGAATGTGCGGGAACTGTTCCGCGACGTAGACCGGCAGTTTGTTCTCCGCTTCTTCGCCGCACGTCGGGCACAGAATCCGGCGAAACTCCCATTCCTGCAAACAAAAGGAACAAGCCAAAAATCGCTTGCCGCCGTCGCCTTCCGGCCGCAGGACGCCCAAAAGCGGCCGCGACCCGCACAACGGACACACCCGCGGCGTCACCACGACGGGGGCCCGAGGGAGTTGTGCCGCGCGGAATTCCGCGCAGGGTTGGAGAAAAGCGCGCGGAATGAACTGAGCGAGCGCCCCGATTTGCTGGTCGTACGTCCCTGCATGCGCCCAATACGCCTCCAAGCTCGCAATCCAGGAATCCGCCGGAAGCAGGGACATCTGCCGCACGGATTCAACAAGAGCAGGCGGACCGTACCGCTCGGTAACGGAGAGGAATCCCCGGAAGTGGGGCAGAAGGACGGTGAGGTCAAGTTGATCCCGGAATGCGGCCGCGGGCACGCCGCTCGATTTCGTTCCGCTGGACGCGCTGAGGTTCGCCCGAAGGGTCTTCTGAAAAGATGCTACGTGCTTGTAGAAATCGAGGACTTCCGTGGCAAACGCATGCTCCGCAGATAACCGTTCGGCGCGCCTGATTCTCGCGTCGTAATCGGTCCCAACGGTCTGTGCTGTGGTCATTTGCGCCGCGCGGACGATTCGCCGACGATCTCTTTATACCACCCCGGGTGGTAGCGCTTGGCAAAGGCGATGGAAACATCGCCGCGGATGACCGAGCCAAATGCTCCGCGCTCGGCAAACACACCCATGTAAATGTGGATCAGGAAGAGGCCAATCGTAAACAAAGCCGCCGCGGGGTGAATGATGACGGCGATATATCTCAAGAAGCGAAGATTCCACGGGATGTATTCCGGGAACCAGAGAATGACCCCGGTCGCAAGCAACGCAACCGCACTCCAGAAAAATCCCCAGAAGAGAAACTTCTGGCCCGCGTTGTAGCGTCCCGCCGGCGGCATTTTGTCGTCTTGATTCGTGCTGTAGTAGCGGACCGCTTTCCACCATGCTTTGTCGGCATCGGTGTGGCGCATCTGGGATGCCCACATCACGTACATGTACCAAACAGCCGCGAAGAAAATGAGTCCCGCCCAGGGATGCAGCATTCGCGAAACCGGCGCTCCGCCCAAAAACACCGCAATCCAGAAGAGCCACGGCGACCAGAAGGCCAGTCCCGTCAGCAGCAAATAAATGTACGAACCCGCCGCCACCCAATGGGTCAGCCGTTCGCGCAGGTTGTAGCGGAGGACGTGATCACGAGGAATAATCTGTTCAGGACTGCTCATGATTCTCCTCCTTTCGGATTAATGTCCTCTTCCTCGCGGGCCTTGGGGCCATAGCGCAGGTAGTGCACGAACAATCCAATCAAGCCGCCGATCATGGCCACATTGCCGAGCCACTTCAGCGGGCCCTTCCACAGTTTCACTGTCCAGGGCACATGTGGATTTGCAGGCAGTCCTCCATAGATCTCCGGTTTCGTCGCGTCATGCAAAACGTAGATCACGCCGGTGCCGCCCACGCCGGGTGGGTCGTAGACGCCCGCGTGCGGGAAGTTCGAATGGTCGCGAAGCTGCTTGGCGCGCTTGCCCGCGAGGTCCAGCATGTCGTCCTTGCTACCGAAGTGCAGGCATCCCGTCGGGCACGCCTTGATGCACGCCGGTTCCAGCCCTTCGCTCACACGATCCGTGCAGAGCGTGCACTTGAACACGCGATGAGTCTTCGGGTTCATCTTCGGAATGTCGAACGGGCATCCGGTGATGCAGTATCCGCAACCGATGCAATTTGCCTGCTGAAAATCCACGATGCCGTTGGTGTACTGCACGATGGCCCCGTCGGCCGGGCACGCGGCCAGGCAGCCGGGATCCGCGCAATGCATGCACTGGTTCTTGCGCATCAGCCACATCAGCGTGCCGTCTTCGCGCTCGTGCTCATTGAAGAGGATTAGGTTCCAGTAGTTCCACCGCGTCTCCGGCATCGTCTGGTAAGTGTTGTCGAAGACGGTTTCGCCGAAGGGCAGGTCGTTCCACTCCATGCACGCGACTTCGCACGCTTTGCAGCCGATGCAGGTCGTGGTGTCAATGAGTTTGCAGACTGTGAATTCGCGCTGGGTGCCCTCGCCGGGAACAGTCCCCGTGTGACCGGAAATTTTCTGGATGCGCAATGCTTCTTGGCTCATGGCATCCCTACGCTTTCTCGAGCTTCACCAGGAAGCCCTTGAATTCCGGTGTGTAGGCGTTGGGATCGAAGACGGTCGGGGTCAGCAGATTGACAAGTGTCCTCGCGTCCTTGCCTTCGTCCTCCTTGATGCCCCGGTAGCCTTGGTGAATGGGAATGCCGATCTGGTAGACCTTCTTGCCGTCGATCATCATCGACTTGATCCGCTTCGTCACCATCGCTTTCGCGATGTACTCCCCGCGGATACTGGAGACCTTTACCTTTTCGCCGCCCATGATCCCCATCTCTTGCGCCATCTCCGCGGAAATTTCCACGAACGGCTCCGGAATCAATTGCACGTTCATGGGATTGTTTTTCGTCCAGTAGTGATAAAGCTCGGTCAGGCGATACGTGGTGCATACGACGGTGTAACCGTCTTTCGGCGTGGCGTATTTGTCGTCCGGAGTCTTGTAGCGCTTCACAACGGGATTGTGCGTTTGCGCCGGATGAAGCGGGTTGTCAATCGGGCTTTCGATCGGTTCGTAATGTTCGGGGAAGGGTCCATCCGCGAACGCGCCGAGCGGGCCAAAGATGCGACCGACTCCTTCGGGATTCATGATGAACGGGCCCATGTGATCTTTGGGCTTGGAATCAACTTTGAAGTCGGGCACGTCGTTGCCCACCCATTTTTGCGTGCTCTCGTTCCACCAGACTTGCTTTCGTGAGGGATCCCAGGGCTTGCCGTCCGCGTCGCACGACGCGCGGTTGTAAAGCACGCGCCGGTTCGCCGGCCAGGACCAGCCCCAGCCCGGATGCAGGCCCAAGCCTGAGGGGTCCGACGGATCACGCCGCGCCGTCTGATTTCCCGCTTCGGTGAACGAGCCGGAGTAAATCCAGTTGCCACAGGACGTCGTACCATCGTCTTTCAGCCACGCGAAGCCTGGAAGCTGCTGGCCGGCCTTGATTTGCTGCTTCGTCGCTGGATCTTCAAGATCTGCCAGCGCCTTGCCGTTGACTTCCTTCAACACCTCGGCAAGAGGAGGACTCGATGGGTTGCTGTAATTCCACGTCAAGTTCAAGATGGGATCGGGGAACTTGCCGCCGTCTTTCTTATACAGCTCGCGGATCTTCAAGAAAATTTGCGCGACGATCCCCTGGTCCAGACGGGCATCCCCGGGCGTCGGCAAAGCCGTATTCTTCCAGAGCAGCCAGCGCGCGGAATTGGTGAACGAGCCGTCTTTCTCGGCAAATCCCGCGCAAGGCAGACGGTACACCGTGGTTTGAATCTGTTTCATCTCGTCCGTGGTGATCCCGGGCGACTTCCAAAACTCGCTGGTCTCATCCGGATAAATTTCCCCCACCACCAGGAAGTCCGCTTTTTTCAGGGCGTCAATATTTTTCTTGGAGTCGGGACCGATGGCTACGCCGTTCATCCCGAAGGCCAGCATGCCTTTGACGATGCCGTTGTACATGTTGTCCCACATCTGCACCCATGAATAGTTGCGATCCACTTTCGGCAGATAATCGAAGGCCCAGCCGTTTTGTTTTTTGGCCGCGTCGCCATAGAGGGCTTTCAGATAGCTGACCGCGAATTTCGGCGTGTTGCCCCAATAATTGAACGAATCCCACGGCGCGGGCTTGGCCGGCTTGGGAGTGAGGCGCTTCATCCAGTCTGCGAACGAGGTGTCCCCGGGCGTTGGCACTTTCAAGTAGCCGGGCAAATTGTCGAAAATACCCGCCATGTCCGTGGCACCCTGAATGTTGGAGTGCCCGCGCAAAGCGTTGACGCCGCCGCCCGCGCGGCCCACGTTGCCGAGTAAGAGCTGCAGAATCGCCGCGGTGCGAATGATCTGCGTGCCGAAGGTATGCTGGGTCCATCCGACGGCGTAAATAATCGTCCCGGCCTTCTTCATGTCGCCGTCTTTACGAATCGAAGTATAGAGGTCAGCGGCTTTGAGGAATTGTTCCTTGGGAATCCCGGTGATGCGCTCAACCATCTCTGGCGTGTAGCGACTGTAATGTTTCTTCAGAAGCTGAAAGACACAATGGGGGTTTTGCAGCGAGAGATCGTAAGCGAGTGTTTCCGGCAACGCCAAAGCCGGCGGCGGCGAAGCCGGTTCGGGATAAGCGGTAACCTCAGCCATTTTTTGTTCCGTCATGGCTTTGCCCGCGCCGTCGGCGCCCGCATA
>WNFS01003363.1_pt1 | contig 12129 bp, 14 predicted proteins | sample 5400141 | NCBI WGS metagenome assembly WNFS01 (sample SAMN13153358, study PRJNA577476) | soil metagenome | isolation source: 60 cm saprolite under Madrone tree | place: USA:California | collected 2016-06-14 | reverse complement strand
CGGGAACGTAGGCGTCCGTGTGCATCAGATTCCACAGCCGCTCCGCACCGAGCCGTGCCAGCGTGTATTCAATCTGGATGGAGCCGCGCAGCCGCAAAACATCCGAATACGAATAGGGACGCGCGATGCCGGACCAGCGGGGATCGGTGGTCCACTGGGAAAGTGCGTTGCGCTTGTTGCCGTTCCCGTTGGCGCCGTTAGTTCCGTCGGATGACATTTAATGTTCCTTACCCTTCTCTTCGCTTGTGACTGCCAAGGGAAAACCAAAAAATCTTTCCAAATCACGGATGGGACAAGTCCCGTTCCCATTCAAACCAAAAACTTCAAACCAAGAACCTGCACCTAAGAACTAAGAACTGATGACTGAAAACTGATGACTGAAACTGAAAACTGACAACTGAAAACTCATCTCACGCCGGATTGAACTCCCCGCGCCGGATCATCTCTTCACTGATGCCGCGGGCCTCGCGGAGCGTAGCCGCTACTTGGGCGTCATTGCTCTTCGCGCTCTCCCGCAACAGACGGTCGAGCTCCTCGTCAAAGAGGTCGCGGATGAGTTCCTGCGTGTGAAGAACCGGCACGCCTCCCTCGTCAAGAACTTCGACCTTGTCCGAGTGCTTCATGCGCTGAGCGATCATCAACCGGTAAATGCGATCCGTGGCGAGATCTTCCATGTAGCCATCGAGAAGACTCGCGCCCTTGCCGCTGAGAACGCCGTTGCGATAGCGAATGACCGTTCGAACCGCGGCGCGGGTTCCCGCCAGCGTGCGTTTGCCGACTCCCGTTGGCAGCGGACGAAGATCGGGATGCGTACCGGCGTTCGCGGGGCGCGCCTGAAGTTGATTTGGAGCAGGGAACTGGCTCACGGCGATTTCGTTTTGATCGGGATGTCCTGTCCACGCACCGTCCATCAGCGAATTGGCTTCGTTCTTCTTGTCTTCGGCGAGGGTTTTCAACGCGCGCGCGTTCAGTTCCGCATCCTCGCGGCTGGGAAAGAGAGCGGTCATGCCGCCAATAGCGAGCATGCCGTGTTTATGGCAAATCTCGGGGATGAGGTTGCGCAAATTCTGGAAGAACGCGACGTTGTGCGGAATGGTGTTGCGATCAGGAAGCACCCACTCGGGATTCTCAAGATTGAAATGGATCAGGCTGGCCATGTAGTCCCAGCGGCCCAGATTCAGGCCCACGATGTGATCGCGAAGATTCCAGGCGAACTCTTCCATCTGAAAAGCAAGCGGATGCGATTCGACCAGCGCCATGCACTTGATGGCATTTGATGGCAGGCCTTTGAGGCGCGCAATCATCTGGAAAAGATCGCGCCACCAGAGCGCCTCGTCAGCGGATTCGGACTTGGGAATGTAAATGCAGAGAGGGTGCTTCAGCGCGCTGAAGTCCACCTGATAAGCCACCATCGCAACGTCGAACAGCGAAGCTGGCAGCAATTCCCCGGGCAGAACACCAGCCTGATGAATGTGCAAGCCGCGCGGCCGCGTAAAAATAACCGTAGCACTGGAATTGATGCCCACCGTTTTGTTGCGCTTGCGATCGAAGTAGTTGAGCCGGCCGGCGAGCGCTTCCAGAATATTTTTAATCCCTTGCGAATTGTGCCCCCAGGCATTGGCCGTGGAGTCTTCCAAATCGAGCATGACGCCGGGAGCGCCGGAATTCAACATTTTCACGACAAGATCGGCGTCATCCGCAGGGCCAGTCATCTGGTTCCGCTGATCCGCGCACCAGGCAGGAAGCTCAATGCGCCAGGAATTTGTGGTCGCTACCGAGGGCGGCAGGTAATCGGGAACCTTGCCCGCGTGGGCTTCGGCCAGGGCGTAATCGCGGCGCGCGATTAACGCGCGCTGCCGCAGCGTGAGCGCGGCGTGCAGCGGCGCAAGGAATTCGAGAAAGCCCGCGGGGAGATCACGTGCCGGGTCGAATTCCGGAGGAGCGGAATTGACCGCCACGATGCGATTCGAAAAGGGCAGCGGAGCGAGCGCCGGGTTCGGCTTAGGGGTAGCGGATGCCATGGTCTAAGTCAGTCCTTTCCGGTACGAATTCGTACGGAAGCCGGCCGGTGAACTAGAAAGGCAATTCGAAGGCCAACCGGCTGCGATGCGCAATCTCTAAGATCCATTGGCTCAAGGAGATAGGAGAGCCTCGCGAGAGCGCCAAGGATTCTATGGGAAACGCGGACAAAGAGTGGAGAAATTTGCGCACCATCGGCGAGTTCTTTCCTTCCCAAATCTCTTTGTTCAGTATATTGAACATATGTTCAGCTCTCTTTCACTCTTCTACCGGAGCGGCGCCGTGGCCGCAAGATCATGTTCAATATCCTGAACAATTATTCTATACTTGGGCGATAACTATTTCTTATGGGAGGCGCCCATGGCTGCTACGGATACCAGTCCCGCGAAAGCAGTGGAACGGGCGCTGAATATTCTGGAGGCCGCCGCGCAACGCCGCGAGGGACTCACCAACGCGGAGATCAGCCGCAAGCTCGGGATGCCGAAAAGCTCCGCGAGTTACATTTTAAGAACTCTGGAAAAACGCAGCTACTTGCGCCGTGAAATCGAAACGGGGCGATATCGGCTGGGCCTGAAGATTTTAAGCCTCGGCGGCGACGCGCAAGCGAACCTGGACATCGCCGACGTGGCACTGCCGTTTATGAGGTCGCTGGTGGAGCGAATTCATCTGACGGTGCACCTGGCGGTCTTGGACCAGAGCGAAGCGGTTTATATCGAGAAGGTGGAGGCGCCCGGATTTTTCAAGGTGAATACGTGGGTGGGGCGGCGGATGTTTTTGCATTCCACGAGCGTTGGGAAATGCCTGCTGGCCTGGCTGCCGAAGCATGAGGTGGAAACAATTGCGAAGCAGCAGGGTCTGAAGAAAAGAACGCCCGAGACCATCACTAGCATGCCGAAACTGCTTACGGACCTGGAGCACGTGAAGCAGTCGGGATACGCGGTGGATGACGAGGAAAACAGTTTGGGTGCGCGGTGCCTGGGCGCGCCCATCTTCGACACCATGGGGAATGTAACGGCGGCGCTGGGTGCCAGCGGGACGCTGACGCAAACGGATGAGGCCAATATGCCGCGGATCGTCGAAGCACTGAAGGAAACAGCGCGGCGGATATCGCGACAACTGCAGAAAAGCGGAGCAACCGGGACCGCCTAGTAAACGGCCCCGTGCGCGCGAAGCATTACATGGTCTAGCCCGCGACGACCAAATTATTCTTTACCGAGAAAACGTTGGGAACTTGATTGGCTCGCAAGTTGGCGAGATTCTTGTCCGTCTCGCTATCGACCACTCCCTCGAGAGTAACGTTGCCGTTTTTCACGATGATGTGAATGGAAGGCACGGCCTGAACGGAGTAACGCGAGAGGCCGGGGTCCCCATAAATGGCGCGGTACAGAGCATGGCGGAGCTGGTCATCCAGCGGCGAGGGTGGAAGAACCTCGATGTTGTTCACGACGGAGGAGACTCCCTCGAGGCTCTTCACGGCGGCCTCGGCGTCGGATTTCAAAACTGGCCGAGTCACTTGGCCGGAGAGAATCACCTTGTCGCCCTCCACCTGGTAGGCGAGGTTGTCGAACACCGAATACCACGGCAACATGACGAGCTGGTGCCGCACTTCCTTGTAGAGTTTTTCCCGATACTTTGCATCGCTGCGCTGTTTTTTCTCATCCTGCGGCCGAGCCGCTGCGGAGTATGGCATCGCCATAATGGGCGCGGCGAGCAGCACCGCTACAAATAGGGCCCGGAATTCCTTTCTCATGGCTTCCTCCTCGAAAGACTTCCTGCAGGGTTTCCACCAGTTAGATTCAAGACGCAGGGCAAGCGGCTGCCCGCTTCCGTGCAGAGGGGAGGTGTTAGCATAATTTCCATATAGATAGCAAGAAATATGGAATTATCTCGAAGAGAGAGACTTTGTGAGATCAGTCTTGTTGGACGAATGCTGAAGAACACGGAGAGAGCGGCGTAATGCTGGTTATTGCACATCGCGGGGCATCGGGGAACGCGCCGGAGAATACGCTGGCGGCGTTCAAGAAAGCTGTGGCGCTGGGAGCGCCGTTCATTGAAACGGATCTGCAGCTTTCGCGCGACGCGCATTTCGTGGCCATTCACGACGCGACGGTGAATCGAACCACCAACGGGCAGGGAGCCGTGCACGACATGAAGCTGGCGGAATTGCGGCGGCTGGATGCGGGGTCGTGGTTCGGGAGCGAGTTCGCGGGAGAACGCATCCCCACGCTGGAAGAAATTCTGGAGTTCTCCAAAACATATGATGTGGTGTTCTACCTGGAGATAAAGCCGGTCGGATCGTGGGGCGGGGAGCACGCGCTGGTGGCAGCGCTGCGCGAATCGGGAGAGATACCGCGGACGGTGGTGATTTCTTTTGACCCGGCGGTCGTGCTGAGCGTGCGGAAAATCGAGCCAACGCTGATGACCGGGCTCCTGTACGACGGGCAGATCGAGAATCCCCTAGAGAAGGCCGTTTCCATCGGCGCCCGGCAATTGGCGGTACGCGGAGATCTGGTGACGCCGGCGCTGATTGCCGAAGTCCGGAGGAAGGATCTGCAAGTAGTGTGCTGGACGGTGAATCATCCCGCGCACATGCGCATGCTCGCCGCTGCGGGTGTAGACGGAATCATGAGCGATTATCCGGACCGGCTGGTGGCGGCGGTGAAAAAAGAAGCCGAGAGCGTCTCTTAAGAGCGAGAAGCCCAGGGAGCCAAGTTCCATTCCAAGAATGGAGAGGGGTCGAGCGTCCATCACAAACCAGCCAGCTGAGCCTGGAGAGCGGCGAGTTGAGCGACGGGGAGTTGTTCGGCGCGGGCGTCGGGACGCAGTTTCAGAGTGGCGAGTGCTTCGCGGACCCGATCGGGTTTGGCGAGAGACCGCAGATTATTCACCAGGGTTTTACGCTTCTGCGAGAAACATAATTTCACAAAATCCAGGAAATGAGATGCCTCGCTGAGGGAGAGCTTCGCGCGTTCGCCGGGCAGGCGGAGCGTGACCAGCGCGGAGGCGACTTCCGGCGGCGGCTCGAATGCGTCGCGAGGAATCTCGAAGACGAATTCGGGGCGCGTGTAGAACTGGGTGACGACGGAAAGATAGCCGTAATCGCGCGTGCCCGGCTGGGCTGCGAGGCGAAGAGCGACTTCGGTCTGAATGACGATGTGGATTTCGTCGATGAAGTCGGCAAACGTGAACAGGTGATGAAGGATCGGCGAGGTGATGTAGTAAGGAAGATTGCCGTAGATGCGGATGCGGTGACCGGAAGCGATGGCGGCAATGTCGGCTTTAAGAATGTCGCCGGGAACGACGTTGAGATGTGGGAATTGTTTTGCGAGGTGGCGGAGGCCCGCGATGAACGCCGGGTCGATTTCGATGGCGTGGACGGAAGCGCCGGCGGCGAGGAGTTGCTGAGTCATCTCACCGTGTCCAGAACCAATTTCGATCCAGCAATGTTGATCGTTGCGCGGGAGCGGCACTGTGGAATGCGGCGAAACGCGGATGGCGCGCGCAATTTCTTCGCGCCAATGGAGATCGGTGAGAAAGTGTTGGCCGAGGCGTTGGCGTGCCATGGGTGGAACAGTGTAACAACAGCGAGGGGATGGGGGATTGGGAATAGGGGATAAGGTTAGGGAGACAGCGCGAAGAGTGCCAGGATGGGAATTGTTGGTACACATACCGGGTGTTTTCGTAAGAGTGGCAAACAATAGGCTTACGGGATACGGAACTTGGAAGAGCGTACGGAAGATGGGAGGGCGGAAGAATCGCTCCCGATCGCCCCCACCCCCTGTTTTTTGTAAGTGTTGCATCTAAAGGACTTAGCCATGCCGTAAGTCTTTTGCTTGCAACATTTACGGGGGAACACATAAGTGTTGCCTCTAAAGGATTTACGCGGACGGTATGTTGGCGAGAAAGTAACTAGGAGGGATGGCAAGATTTTGGAGGAGTTAGAAGGACCGCGTGGCGGGGGCGCATGGTTCGCATGGCACAAAAGAATCGTGCCAACTTACAAGCCATTATAGCATATTGGTACCTTATGTCAATGATTACTTGTAAGTGGTTTGGATGGCGGAGGATAGCGGGGTGCCTGTTTGGATTGGCACCGGTCTAGCCTCCTGCTTTTATGGATTTGGCTCCGGCCAAAGGGCGGCGCTACGTCATTCAAAGGAAGGCTTACTTCGAGATGTTTCTTGACGGGGACGGGCGATAAGGGGATAAGAGTGGCACAGGCGCTTGGAAACTAGAAATTAGAAATCAGAAACTAGAAATTGGAAGCTCGAAGCTTGAGAAAGCAGGTCTGCGAGAGGATCGAGGTCCGTTATGCAGATGGCACAACCTACGGCCAGCCCGCTGGGAATTCTGCTGTTAGTGGCGGCGATTTATCTGGTGGCTAAGAGTCCCAAGAAACTGCAAACACTGGGCCGGATGGCGATTGCCTTCGTGGTGATCGTGCTGTTGATTATGGTGACAGGAGCAATTCTGCGCAGGGGCGACCCGCAGGCCTTGGGAGCAATTGCAGGATTGGTGGCGCTGCTCGTGGCGGTGATTGCGGGGTGGTGGCACACGCGCGCTCTCAAACGCGGCAGCGCGGGAACGCCTGAAACCAGAAACTAGAAATCAGAAACTAGAAAATGGGAAAAGCGAAGAAAAAGCAGATTCCTCGCTGCGCTCGGAATGACGGGGGTGTGGACGCGTTGCGCGGTCAGAAATAGCCGGTTCGGTATTGGATTGGGCGCTGAGGGAACGGGAGTACGCCAGGCTCGCCGTCCTCTTTGGCGGAGAGGGCGCGGCGTCTCTCGCGGCGTGCGGCCGAGCGGCGGGCGTGATTTCTGTGCTTCTCACCGTATATCCACTGGAACAGGACATAAAGCAAAAAGTCACATCCAAGAATACAAAACGCCAGAAACACCGTGAGCGACATAGGGACCTCACCCGGACTGGCGAGAATATGTAGTCCGGACAAGGAAAGAATAGGAGCGGAAAGGCTAAAAAGTCCTGAGAGGTTTGTCAGGAATTCGTAAGGAGCGTTGTTTGAAAAGAATCGACGGAGCGGGAGAAGCGAGCAGTGGAAGTAAGGAGGGATTAACGGTGGCGGCGGACACAAGTCGAAGAGTCGGCCGAGCTTCAGCGCGGACTCCTACTACTGAGGGACAAATTGAACTTCGGGATAGAGTTGAGACGGCTTGTCCAGCGAGGCAGCAGGTGCGTCCTTTAGATAGACATCGAAGAACGTGTGCACATAATCGGCAGTGATGGCGAGCCCGCGGCGCCCGTCCAGGCGGCCGAATCCAAATAGGCGCAGCAACCCGATGACGTAATGACTCTTCAGCAGCATCTGGTCACTAAAACTAAAATGATTTGCCCCGCGAATGGTTATGAATAAGCGCCCGTTCGGAAGCCGATCGTAAATGGATTGGAAGCTGGCGTGGATTTGACCGCTGACCGAATCAGGCAGGTCGTGACTGTGGTCGCTGAGGATAAATATGAAAGGCTGTTTGAGGCCATCCTGGACGACGCTGCCATAAGGAGCGCCATCAATGTCGATTCCCGCCTTGCAGCGGGGATCGTCATGGCAGAATTGCAATACCTGCGCCCCACCGAATGAATGCCCAAACATGCCGAGCCGGTGCATATCCAGCCGGCCCGTAAACTTGCCGGATGGATCAGTGGCATTCAGGCGGTGCAATTGGCTCACCACAAAGTTCGTATCGCTGGTCCACATGGGAAGAAGAGCGTTGATCAGGCGATTCGCCTGGTCGGCTGGCAGATTCTCGGGATCGTTCGCTGGAGGTCTGATGACGACGCGGTTGTCCGGAAGGACGACGACGAAGGTTCTGTAAGGCGCGTCGAAGCCCACGACGATGTAGCCGTGACTTGCCAGATCTTCAGCGAGTGTCGTGTAGTCCGTGGTCAAGGCTCCGCCACCAGCCCGCATGATCACGACGGGATAGGAGCGCTGCTCCGGCGAGACTTCGGGATCGGAGGTGCTATGGGTCCGAACCAGCGACAAATCGCCCGTAAGGAATTGACTCATCAGGGCACTTGAGTGCTGCGCGAGGGCCGAGCGCCAAGCCGCGGGAAGATACTCCACCGGTGCGGCAGATTTCGCGGCCGCCGACGGGTACCAGATCCAAACCACTACCTCCCGCTTCGTTCCCGAAGAGGGCGCCAATTCGTCCGTTCGGGTGTTGTTGACCCACGTGTACGTCGTCCGGCCAACGGCAAAGTGGCCTGTGGGCGCCGGCAGCGTGATTTCTGTTTTGTGTTCCCACCAAAGTAAAGCGAGGAGCATCGTCAGTCCGACGACAGCGAATATGGCCAGTGCCGCGAGGCCCTTGATGAGGCGCCTGGCAAAGGCGAGAAACTTTCGGCCGGGATTTGGGGAGGCGGAGAAAGTGGGCGGCTGAGGCATGGGGCTATTCTATGAAAAGTACTTTTAGCTGTAAAGCGAATAATTATGCCGCCAGCCGGCACTACCAGAAAGAGCAACCAAAAGGTTGCTTTTTGCGGTGGGCTAGGCTAATATGCAACCCGGAGGTTGCTTAAGATGGACAACCGTATTGAGAAGCGCATGGAACTGAAGGCGCCCGTTTGGCGCGTCTGGCGTGCGCTGACGGATTACCGGGAGTTTGGCGAGTGGTTTCGCGTGAAATTGGATGGCCCATTCGTAGCCGGCCAGATCTCGCGTGGCCAGATGACCTATCCCGGCTACGAGCACGTGAAATGGCAGGCCGTCGTGCAGAAAATGGAGCTCGAACGGCTCTTTTCCTTCACCTGGCACCACTCGCTTGATCCCAATGTAGACATAACCAAAGAGCCAACCACCCTTGTAGAGTTCAGGCTGGAGAAGATCGAAGCCGGCACACTCTTAACTCTCACCGAATCGGGCTTTGAAAACCTCCCCGAGAACCTCCGGCTCGAGGCCCTCCGCAGGAACGACGGCGGCTGGACCGAACAAATGAAGAATATTGAGAGCTATGTCGCGAAAAAGCCATAGCCGCTGGACGGCCAAACGGCGGGCTCGTGCACCCGTATTTGCGGCGCTCGGCGACGAGACGCGACTATCGCTGGTTGCGAAGCTCTGTAGCGGGCGGCCTCATTCGATCTCTCAGTTAACGGAGGGTTCGAAGCTGACCCGCCAGGCGATCACCAAGCATCTTCGAGTGCTGGAGAGCGCAGGAATTGTGCACAGCGTCCGCAGGGGTCGCGAGAGCCGATTCGAATTCGATCCGGAGCCGATGGAAGGAATCAAGGAATACCTCGATTTCGTTTCCGAGCAGTGGGATCAGGCGCTATCCAGGCTAAAGTCGTTCGTCGAAAATTGAGCGCCTGGAGTCAGATAAGCGTTTTTGGGGCACACTCGAAGGGAGTTTTCATTTCCCAAAAATGGTGGGCGATTCTTTCGTCACGGAAATGTTAGTATTGCGTCTTTTCTGGAGTGATGCTAAAATGCATCACATGAGAAAAGCAACAGTGCGCGACCTGCGCTACCGGTTTTCCGTGGTGGAAGGCCTATTGGGCGAAGGCGAAGAGGTGCAAATCACCAAACGCAAGCGCATCATCGCGCGATTGCTGCCCGTTCAACCTTCAGCGCCGCCAAGGCGGCCTGATTTTCTGGCGCGGCTGAAAAAGCTGTACCGTGGAAAGCTGCTGAAAGTGACTGCCGCCGAGCTCCTGTCCGCGGAGCGAGGCCGCTATTGAGCGCGTATGCGGATACGAGTTTTCTGGCGTCGCTGTACGTTCTGGACGCCAGCTCGGCCCTGGCGGCTGGCCGGATGAAGCGCGCCAAACTTCCCCTGCTGATTACTCCGTTTGGCGAACTCGAGCTCACCAACGCCGTCGCTCTGCGGCTTTTCCGGAAAGAGCTTTCTGCCTCTCAAGTGAAAGCCGCGCACGCGCTGATCCGAAAGGACCTGGAAGATGGCGTTCTAATGGTCAACGCATTGCCCGCGAGCGCCTTCGAACGGGCGAAGCAGATCGCACGAAGGCAAACTCCTCGTTTGGGAACCCGGACACTCGACGTACTTCACGTGGCCTCCGCGCGCGCCCTGCAGGCGGACACCTTCTACACCTTCGATACGCGTCAAGCGAAACTGGCCGCGGCCGAAGGGCTGCTTGTTCGCTGATCCAGGGCCTTTGATCCACGGGTCAATTTGAAATCAGGCGCGGTGGCGCGTAGGGCGCTTAGCCAGAATGAAAAAGCGTTGCCGGAATGTGCGCTTAGGGCTTCAGCCACTGGTCGCGGCGTTCGAGGACGAAGGCGTCGTCGTTTAGATGGGGATACGCGGCGTAAACGCGATCGATCTCCTCTTGCTGTCCGGGGCTGAGGGTTTCGTGGGGATCCAAGCACCAGATACCTTCCAGGAGGCCTTGCCGCCGCAAGACTTCATGGAGGCCCGCGATGCAGCCGGCGAAATTGTGCGGCACGTCGAAAAAGGCGGCGTTGGTATCTGTTATTTCGGTGCTCCTTTGGAGCAAATTTTTCGGAACGCTTCCTGTTCCGGACACAACGGCGTGGCACTCCTGCAAGAGGTCGACGGCGCGGCGAGTCCATACCGCCCAGTGGCCCAAAAGGCCGCCTACAATGCGGTATTCCCGCGCGCGTCCGTTGACCTGGAAAACATAGGGCGTGAGAAGGTCGATGGCGATATTGTCATCATTGCCGGTGTAGAGCGCGATGTCTCGCCCGGATTCGGCGACGGCGCGGACGACATCCAGGGTCTGGTAACGGTTGAATGGCGCAATCTTGATGGCGACGACATTTTCAATCTCGGCGAATTCGCGCCAGAATTTGTAGGAGAGTACGCGGCCGCCCACGGCGGGCTGCAAGTAAAAACCAATGAGCGGAATGACTTCGGCCACTTTTCGGCAGTGAGCTATGAGGGTCGCGTCCTGCGCATCTTTCATGGCGGCCAGGCTCAACAGGCCCGCGCTGTATCCCAAACTCGCGAGCAACTCCGCTTCTGCGACGGCTTGCGGTGTCGCTCCGCAGATGCCTCCGATGCGGATTAACGGCTCTGCGCGGCCGCGATCGGCGCGGTCCATTTCTTCCGCCGCCAATTTTAAGACGGGCGCGAAAAGCCCGATACGTGATTCTCTGATGGCAAACTGAGTGGTATGGACGCCCACGGCCAAGCCGCCTGCGCCAGCGGCGACGTAATAGCGAGTGAGAGCTCTTTGGCGCCGCTCGTCCAGCCGCCGGTCTGCCGTGAGTGCTAAAGGATGCGCGGGGATCATCGCGCCCCGCGCCAAGACGCACCGAATCGCTGGGTCCAGTTGCCGTGCCATAGGAATTGGTCTGCTCTCTCCGCTGCTGGTTCCTTTTAAAAGCGTCCCGCGCGTTCCTCAAAATGTGTGGGTTTTGCCAGTGTCGCCCCGCCCCGGCTAACCCAGTCTGCGATCCAGGCGATCAGTTGATTGGCGTCGACGCGAGGATGGCCGAAGAGCTCGTACGATTTTTTTGCGTCGCTCAAGAGGGCGTCAGCCGATTCCTGTCCTTCAAAGCGCACGGGCTTGTGCAAGCGTTCGCCAAATTGCTCGGCGACGCGGCGCACGCTCAGCAACTCCGGTCCGGCAATGTTGATCACGAAGGGAGGCGCGGAGGCGATGCCAAGAGTTTGCAGGCTCATGGCGGAGGCATCTCCCTGCCAGATGGCATTCAAATAGCCCATGGAGAGCGAGACAGGATGTCCAGCGTAAACCCGCTGCGCGATGTCCACGAGCACGCCATAGCGGAGTTCCGTGGCGTAATTGAGCCGGAGTATGGACATCCTGGTGTGGTTCGTGCGGCTGAAGTGCTCGAAGATGCGTTCCCGGCCGAGACAACTCATAGCGTACTCGCCTGCGGGATTCAGCGCGTCATCTTCTAGCGAGCCGCCGCTGGAAACAGGCGAGAGCCCATAGACATTGCCTGTGGAGAAGGCCGCGATTCTGCTCCTGGAAAATCGCTCACTCGCGAGGCCGGGCAAAAAGCTATTCATGGCCCAGGTGAGCGACTCTTGCCCTGTGGTGCCGAACTTCATGCCAGCCATATAGACAATGTTGGCGGCATCCGGGAGAGCGGAGAGCGAATTCGAATCCAGCAAGTCACAGCGCAGCGTTTCCACACCCCACACTTGC
>WNFS01005247.1_pt1 | contig 12130 bp, 6 predicted proteins | sample 5400141 | NCBI WGS metagenome assembly WNFS01 (sample SAMN13153358, study PRJNA577476) | soil metagenome | isolation source: 60 cm saprolite under Madrone tree | place: USA:California | collected 2016-06-14 | reverse complement strand
AGCGTAAGCGGCTTCCCCGAGGCCGACCATTGCCCGCGCGATCAGGAAAAAAAGTAAGGTGGAGACCAGGCCGCCGGCGAACGTTGCGATGCTCCACAACAGGATGCCAATGGCGATGATGGCCTTGCGGCTGAAACGATCGGCTAAGAAGCCGAAAGGTATGCTGCCGACGGCCAGGACGACGAGGAGAAAAGTTTGCAGCGAGCCGAGCTGGGCGTCTGTAGCATGAAGATGATCGCGCAAGAGCGGAATCAACGGGACGAAGACCTGGCGAGCGGCGAAGTTGACAAAATTGATCAAAGCAAGTACAGCAAGTAGACGAATCTGGTAAGAAGTGAGCGGGATGGACTTCGTAGACATGCTGATTTGGCTCGGTGACTCGCGCGTGACCTGGTGGAGCGTAGACCGGAAGTTATCAGCCTTTGCCCAGCCTATCAAGATTATATGATGACTAAGAATCCTGCCCCTTCCACGAACGCGACGACCAGTGACCGTTTGACAACCGTTCTTTCCTATGGCGTGCTGCTGCTGCTGATATACCTCGTTTTCCGGATCTACGAACCGTTCCTCGCTTCGCTGGGGTGGGCGGCCATTCTGGTGATTTTTTTCTATCCGATGCACCATCGGCTCCTGCGGCGTTTCTCCGCGACTAAGGCGGCGGTCTTGAGTACCCTGATAGTGACTTTCCTTTTGATCGTGCCGGCAATTCTCGTGACCACCTTGTTCATTCGCGAGGCGTTTTCCGTTTCACGGGGCATGCAGCATACCTTATTGGTGCAGCAGGCGCCCATGTTGGCGAAAAGCTGGACCTGGATCGCGCACCATGTGCCGGGCCTGGATCCCAACGCCGATGTGCTGGAAATGCTGGCCCAGGGCGTTCAGAAGCAGGCGGGTTTTCTCGCGGAGCGCCTCGGCACGGTCCTGCGCAATATTGCGGCGTTTATTTTCGATCTGTTCGTGATGATCTTCGCGATGTTTTATTTTTTCCGCGACGCGGACCAGATTGTCCGGGGAGTCCGCAGCATTCTCCCTTTTGATGCGGAACATCGAGACACCTTGATGACCCAAACGCGGAACCTGATCTCCGCGAGTGTAACCACCAGCCTTATCCTCGCAGCCATTCAAGGGGGAATTGGCGGACTTGGTTTTGCGCTGGTGAAGTTGCCCGCGCCACTTTTCTGGGGAGTGGCCATGGCCTTCTTTTCACTGGTGCCGGTGGTGGGCTCCGGACTGATCTTCGTGCCTGCGGCGTTGTGGCTGGGGTTCACGGGACATTGGGGGCGGGCCATTCTTCTCCTGGTGATTTGCGCAGGAGTGTCCGCGATCGTGGACAACGTCTTGCGGCCGCTGTTGCTCGGCGGGCGAACCGAATTGAGCGGGTTGGTGATCTTCATCAGCGTGGTTGGTGGCGTCGGCCTGTTCGGAATGTTGGGCTTGGTGCTGGGGCCGGTCCTGGTGGCCACGGCGGCGGGAGTTCTGGCGGTGTACATGGAGAGACCGGAAAATCCGCCCATAACGGCTCGATAACACCTGGTTTCTCTTGCCGTGGGGGCGTGACTTGAGTGTGCTAGAGTAACGCGCTCGAAGGAAATTCATGACCACCAGACCAGCCCCGAAACCCACGGAGCTTCCCGCGGCGAAACTGAGGTGGAAGTGCGAGCTCTCGCGCATCCCCTTCGAAACAACCGCTCAAGCGGAGCTGCGCGAGGGGTTCATCGGACAAGAGCGTGCGCTGCGCGCACTGAAGATGGGTGCGGAGCTTTCGGCGCCCGGTTACAACGTTTTTGTGTGCGGTTTAGCGGGCACCAGCCGCGGTGGAACGATCGCTCGGATGGTCGAAGAGCTGCACCCCCCGACGAAGGAGTCGCTCGACCGCTGCTACGTCAACAATTTCAAATTGACGGACCGGCCGCGGTTGCTGGCGTTGCCTCGCGGCCAGGCCAACGGCTTCAAAAAAGACATGCAGGCGGGAATCGATTTTCTGCGGCGGCGCATTCCCCAGGTGTTCGAAGGCGAGCCTTTCCAGCGGCAAAAAGGGCGGATCGTCGAACGCTTCACGGTGCGCGAAAAAGAATTGATGGACGATTTCACGCGTCGGATCGCGCGTGAACAATTTGCGCTCGGCCACATGCAAGTGGGCGCGGTGGCGCTGCCGGAAATTTTCCCGGTGCTCGAGGGCCAGATGGTCCCGATCGAGGACATCTCCAAGATGGTCCACGAGGGGAAACTCGAAAGCCCCATGGCGGAAGATATCGAGCGCAAGTACGAGCAGTTCCGGCAGGAATTCACCGTGGTGTACCGGAAGACGTTGACGCTCTCGCGGGAACTCGCCAGCGAGCTGAGTTACTTGGAGCAGGAAGCGGCGTCCGTGCTGGTCGATGGCGTCATCGAAGAACTCAAGGAAAAATACGCCGGCCCAAACATCGCCGAATATCTCGAAGAAGTGCGGCACCATCTTCTCGACAATCTCGACCCCTTCAAGGAGCGCGAGGGCGAAGGCGAACACGATGAAGAGGCGCCGGACGGTTTGCCGAAGGCGCAGGGAGGTCCGGAGCGCGATCCCTTTCGGGTGTACGGCGTAAACGTCATTCTCGCGCACAGCGACGAAGACAAGTCTCCGGTCATTTTCGAGACCACGCCCACGTACGCCAACCTGTTCGGGACCATCCAGCGCGCCTATGACACGCGAGGTGGATGGTCCAGCGACTTCATGGATCTGCGCGGCGGTTCGCTGCTCCGCGCCGATGGCGGCTTCCTGATCATGTATTCGCTGGAAGCGCTGTCCGAAGTCGGCGTGTGGCGCGCGCTGAAGCGCACGCTGAACCACAACCGGCTGGAAATTCAACCTCTCGAAATGTTTTATCCGTTCGGCGGGAGCGCGCAGAAACCGGAGGCTATCGACATCAACGTAAAAGTAATCCTCATCGGCGACCGCTCCTTGTACGAGTTGCTCTACGAGTATGAGGAAGACTTCCGCAAAATTTTTAAGGTGCGCGTGGAATTCGACGAAGAGATGGCCATGAGCGACGGCGTCATCGCGGAATATGCGGGGCGACTGCGCGCGTTGTCCGAGAAAGAAAATTTGTATCCGTTCGACCGCGGCGCATTCGCGGCCATGCTGGAGTACGGCGTGCGTCAGGCGGGACGAAGAAACAAGGTGACGGCGCGCTTCATCGAAATTGCCGACCTGGCGCGCGAGGCGCATTACAACGCCGCGGGGGCCGGGGAATCCGTGGTCCGTGCGGCGCACGTGCGCGGCGCTTTGTCTTCGAAAATGGAGCGCCACAACCTGATCGAAACGCGCATCCGCGAAATGATCCAGGAAGGTACGCTGTTGGTGGATGTCGAAGGGACTCGCGTCGGCCAGGTGAATGGACTGAGCGTTCTCGAAATCGGCGGATACTCCTTCGGCAAACCCGTGCGCATCACCGCGACCGCGGCTCTTGGAAAAACGGGTTTGATCAACATCGAGCGCGAGGCCAATCTGAGCGGGCGCTTCCATGACAAAGGAATACACATCATCGCCGGTTTCTTGCGAAGCCTGTTTGCCCAGGACAAGCCGCTCTCGCTTGCGGCGAGCATCTGCTTCGAGCAATCGTACTCGGGAGTCGATGGCGACAGCGCCAGCTCCACGGAGATCTATGCGCTCGCCTCGGCGCTTTCCGGATTGCCGCTGCGGCAGGACATCGCTGTAACCGGCTCGATCAACCAGCAGGGCGATATTCAGGCGATTGGCGGAGTGAACGAAAAGATCGAAGGTTTCTTTGATGTGTGCCGGATCAAGGGGCTCACCGGCACGCAAGGCGTGATGATGCCGGAATCCAACGTGGAAGATTTGATGCTGCGCGAAGATGTTCTGGAGGCTGTTACTGCGGGGAAATTTCACGTCTGGCCGGTGGGCAAGGTCGAACAAGGCATCGAGCTCCTGACCGGAATGGCCGCCGGAAAGAAAAATGGCGACGGAAAATTTGAACCGGGGACCGTGCTCGCGCTGATCGATGAGCGCCTCCACGCCATGGCGCGCACGTTGAAAGAATTCGAATAGCCTCGAAATAAGCGGGCTCTAACTGCCTTCGGCCGACGCCACTCCTCGCTGGACCGGAAGACCCGCTCATGAAAGGGGCTCGCGATCAAAACAGGATCTTCAACGCGAGCTGCATGTTGAAGGGTTCACCGGGACCGATGCCGGGCGAGCCGTAGAAGTCTCCCGCCGTATCGCTACTCTGCCCGAACCCGCCGCCGATGGTACCGCTGGGCGGCGCCAAGTTGACGCGGTTGAACAGATTGAAAAACTCGACGCGGAATTGGGCGCGGAATCTTTCCGTGATCGGTATGTTCTTGAGAACGGAAAAATCAACGTCGCCGAATCCCGGCGCATAGACGGAATTGCGAGGTACGGTTCCGAAAGAACCCTGTGCCGGGTTGGCGTATGCGTTTGGATTGATCCACTGAACGGGATTGTGATTGCTGAGCGCATGAGAAACACCTTGGAGAGGATCGCCGACTTGGACTCCACGTGTGGTGTTCTCGCCGGTGCCGTCTGTATTGGATGACGCGTGGATGGTGAACGGAAAGCCGGTGCGAAAGGTAAGGTTGGTATTCAGTTGCCATCCGTGGGACACCCAAGCGGGGCCATGCGAAGAACCGGGGACGTCGTAAAGAAAGAACACATTGAAGTGGTGCCGGACGTCATAGTCCGAGTTGCCGTAGTCGCCCTTGAAGTTGGTGGAGTCTTGAGGGAGCGCGCCCACGTATTGCGTGACTTCGTCGAGGCTGTGGCTCCAGGCGTAAGAAAGCTGCGAAGTGATTCCATGCCAACTGGTAGTCTTGAGCAGGGCTTGCAGGGAATTGAAGTTGGAAGTGCCAATGCTTTGGATTTCGTCGATCACCCCGAAGTTGGGATAGGGACGAGAGCCAACGCCCCCAAGGGGCAACTGGTTTATGTCGATCAAGGAGAGCAGTCGCCGGCCTTCCGTCCCCACATATCCGACTTGCAGCATCACTTTGCCGCCAAGTGTCTTCTCCACGTTCAGGTTGTAGCTCATGTCGTAGGCGGGACGGAAACGCTGGCTAACCGAGAAGAGATTGTTGTTTCCCGTGGTGAAGATCGGCTGGTCCTTGACGATAGTGTACCCATCCGTCTCCAGGAGGGAGACCGGCTTGGTGCCCGCGGGATTACCTTCTACTCCGATCGGGCCGTTATTCGCAACAGATGCAGCCGCAAGGCTGGAGGAATTGTCGAGGAAGGGCACGATCGCAGGCGTATCGAAGAACAGCCCGAATCCGCCGCGGATCACGAGACTGCTGCTTCCTCTAGGCTGGTAGGCAAATCCCACGCGCGGGCTGAAGGCTTTCCAATAGCGTGGGTACAGATCGCTAATCTGCTGGCCCACCACGACGAGACCTCCCTTGCTAGGATCAAACGTTGACAGGTCTTTCTGGCCGTCATGTATCGGCCCCTCATATTCATATCGCAAACCGAAGTTCAGGTTCAGATTCCGCGTAATCTGCCAGGCATCCTGCGCAAAGAGGTCGAAGCTATTCATCAATACTTTCCGCTCCTGGTTGCCGCGCATGATCGTGGACTGGTGGACGAAACCGGCCATGAAGTCAGCAAGAGCTACGATATTGGAATCGACGGTGGGGTCATTGAGCAGGCCGCTCCAAGGCCCTTGCGTGCCGGTGAAATAGAACGCGCCGCGGCCGCCGGTAGTGTAGAAGGAATCGATGCGTGCCTGGCGTATCTCTCCCCCAAAACGCATTTGGTGCTTCCCGCTGGTGTAGGAAAGCGCATCGGAGAAATGCCCGGTGATATCGTTGCGGCCGGAATTTGGCGTGAGCCCGGTGCTCTCAAATCCGGAAATGGCAATGAGCGGAGCACCTTTAAGATTCGGCGAAGTCACTCCCGTGTTGAGGCCGAGCGCGACGGGGTCGAAATTAGTGTTCAAGTCCGAGAAAACCTGGTTGAAATAGCTCACTCCTACCAAAGCCTGGTTGGTGAGGCGGGAAGAGAAGGTCCTGTTGTAAGTGAGAGAGTAGTTCTGCACGTGCATCGGGCCGACTTGGTAGTAATACGGAATTCGTGAGCCAACCGGCGCAATTTGGGTGCCTTGGCCGACGAAATATCGAAACGATAATCTGTTGTTGTTGTTAAAGCTGTGGTCGAACTTGACCAGGCCGTTGTGGCTGAAGCCCGTCTCCGGTACGGGATCGAAGTAATTGCTCGGTGCCGCGGGCCCTGTAAGGGAAGCCCCGGGCCAGATGGAGTTCAACAAACTGTCCGACACCGAATTCTCCGGGACACCATATTGCTTGAGCAAGCTGCGAGCGGCCGCCTGATAGTTGAGCGACGGCTCGGTCGATAGCGATTGATTCCCGATCACGAATTTCTGCTCTTCGAAGCTCAGAAACAGAAAGGTGCGGTCCTTGATGACCGGAAAACCTGCTGAGAAACCATAGTGCTGGTTGCGAAGCTTGTTTTTGGGGGAACCTGCGGGCGCAAAGGGCGACTGCGCGGTGAAGAACTCGTTGCGGTTGTAGTAGTAGGCGCTCCCGTGGAGTTTGTTGGTTCCGGATTTGATGATGAGATTGATCGTGCCTCCGGGATTGCGTCCGGTCTCCGGACCAGCCTGCGTTTGGAGAGAGAATTCCTCGACGGAGTCCAGCGGCATTAGAACGCCCGGAATGCTTTGAATGCCTCCCTGATTCACGGCCATGATATTCCACCACTGGTCGTTGTTGTCCGTGCCGTCGATTTGCCAATTGACTTGATTCGCGCGGGCTCCATTGACCGAACCGATAGCTCCCGCGGCGTATCCGGCAAATCCGGGAGACACGGCGATCATCTGAACGAAGTCGCGGCCATTCAGTGGACGATTTTCCACGGTGGCGGAGGGGACGACGGTTGTCAACGTGGTGGCCGTGGTGTCCAGTGACAATGCGGCGGCGGATACTTCGATGGTGGAAGCGACCTCCGCGACGTCCAGCTTGACTGGAAGAGTGTAGATCGCGCCCGCCGATACCCGTACGGCACCAATTTTGACAGTCTGAAATCCAGGGGAAGAAACTACGATGGTGTAGTTGCCCAGCGGCAAATCCTGAAAAGAGAATTCGCCCGCATTGGAAGACGCCGTCACATATGACAGACCGGTCGCTTCGTTCGTTGCTCTGATCTCGGCTCCGAGGACAGCGCCTCCAGTTGGGTCGGTCACCATGCCATTAACTCCGCCGCGAAAAGTCTGCGTCACTGCTGGGGCCGCCAAAAGTAGGAACAGAAATAAACCGGAGATAGTGCGTGCCATAACCCGCCCTCCCTTGAAAAAAGAAATGCGCGCCGTTTCAGGAAGTACCCCGGGCCGGAAGCGGCTCTTGGCTGGGCATGCTGTTCCTCAAAGGACTGGAGTGTCCAACGCAATATTTCGATGGGGCGGATTCGCGCAGCGATGGGGGAATGCGCGCCCCTCCGCCCTGTGCTGGGGCCAACTCGGAAGCTGACCCGCTACCTGGGCGGCGGCGCGAGGTAGGCCTGGCGATGATCCACTCGGCACCAGAAGCGATTCACTTTGACTTGAATCGCGTGAAGCTGGCCATCGTTTGAAGGTGGGGTGAACGCGATACTGTACTCGTGGCGGATGAGTTGGGCGATTTCAGAATACGCGCGATCGAATTCCTTCGCATTTTTTGGGAGATAGACGCGCCCGCCAGTCGCCTGCGAGAGCTCGTGCAGCGATTGGTCGGCCTGAGCAAAGCCTTGCTTGACGAACGCTCGATCTTGGCGCTCTTGAGGAGAGAGCTTCCTGCCCTTCAGGGGTTTGCGGAAGTCGCCGGAAAGTGAGACTGCCAGGATGCGAACATCGGAAGTCTTGAGTCTTTGTTGAATCATTTCCCACTTTTCCGGTGGCGAAGTATCGACCCCGGTGGAGAGAACAACAACAGTTTTCTTTCCGGGAAAGGGTGCGAGCCAGTCGGTGGCTGACGCGAGACTGGAGGCTAGCTTCAATTCGGCAAACCCAAGAGTGAAATTCAAACTTTGCAGCGCGAGCTTCGCCGTGAGTTTATCGGGTGTGAAGTCGAGGAGCAGTTCAGGGGCTCTCGAATAGCTGGCAATGGCAACGCGGTCGTTGGGAGAAAGGTTGTTTAACAGGGTGTCCGACGCAAGGACGTGGTTCTTCTCCAGAAAAAGAACGGCGGGGCCGGACTCGATGAGAAGTAGCACTTGCGCCGGCTCCTCGATGGCGGCGAAACCAGTGAGTGGCTGCTCGACCCCATTATCGAACATACGAAAGTCCTCGCGGCGCAGGCCTTCGACGAAATGACCGCGCGAATTCGTGACAATCACTCCGACGTTGACGCGGTCAACGCTGACGTGAATCGTTTGCTTTGGCTGTTGCAGATTTTCTTGGGCCTCGGCGAAAGGGCACAGGCAGAGCACGGCAGGAAAGAGCGCTGCCGCCTGCAGAAGACGAAAAGAGTTCATCGCTCCACTATTCAACCCACTGGTCCCAATGGATGCCCTTCGAATCCTTCCACGAGACGCACGAAGAGTAATGAAGATGCCGCGCGAAGACTTGCGGATCGATCTGCGCAAGCCAGTCGGGAGCCGTGGACGGCACAATATTTTTTGAAGAACTTACGGTTTTTGCGACAGGGGCCTTCTTCGACTCTTCGATCCAACGATCCTTCAGCGCCTGCCAATCGACTTTCTGAAAGTCGAAATAACTTAGTCCATTGAGATTTTCCGGAAATTTGGCGCGGCCAGCCTGAAACTGCGGGACGGTGGCGAGGCCGGCGGAGGTGGAAGCGTGCGCGCGATTCGAAAGCACTTCGCGAAGGGTTTCGATACGGTTGACGCCGAGAATCATGTCCTGCGTGACCGCGAGATTAAAGAAGTTCCACTGCGCCACGCCGGCGATGCCCTGCTTCCCCCCAAGGGAGATCTTCAGGAAAGTAGCATCGCCTTCATTGTGCTCCGATGTGAGCTGGTCGCCGAATACCGTTCGAATGAGTTTGAGCGTCTCCGGTTTCTTTCGAATGCCAAAAAAATAGACCTGTTTCGTGGAGTCCATCGACGCGCTGGTTTGCATCGAAGCGAATTCTCCGGTGAGCAGTCCAAGCGCGTCCGGGACGGGTATTCCCAGTTTCTGCTGCGCGATCGTGTCAAGTAAATCGGCGTTACCCTGCTGAACCTGGGGAAAAGCGGCGCGGGCCACGCGCTTCACTGTGTCGTAGATGCCCGGGAAATTGAGTTGTCCGGAAGTGTAAGAGACGGCATCCACAGGGACGAAAGAGAGAGAAGCCGGCGACGGCTGTCCGGCGGCCCAGATGTCAAAGGGCGTTCCAGGAGCGGCATCGCCCAGGATCGCGGCCTGCACGTGTGTTTTCGCGCCTTCGAACGTGATGTGGCCGCTGAGGGAGTGCACGGCGTCGAGTCTGGCAGCGTCGAGGAGCGGGCGGACCTGGAAGTTTCCTGCTTTCGAATCCGTCGCCAGATTTTCCAGGTCGGGAATACGCACAAAGAATTCGAGCAAGCCGCTGCCGAGGTTCGCTTGCGCTTCCTGATACGCGGCGGATTGCGCCAGAGATGCCGTTGCGGAAACTCTGCCACCGAGGCGGCCGAGTATTTCTTCCATCACGGATTGTTCACCGGTGCTGACGGCGTACTTGCCATGCTCGGCCCAATAACTGACGCCGCTTTTGCCCTCCGTCCTGAGGACTTGAACGCTTCCGATAGTGACTTGCGAAAGGAGAAGCACTTCTTTTCCCACGGCGCGCAAGCGAAGAATTGCCTTCGAAAGCAATTCTTCCTTGCCGGTGCGGTCATACACGAAAAACATGCCATTCCACGCGGGCGATTTCGAATTCGCCGCTGCGCTTCCAATCGCTGAACGCACGGGAGCAAAATCCGCATCGTCCCAGAGTGCCAGCAGGGAGTTTGCCTTTCTCGCGTCGGGGCCGGGGGTGCCGCGCCAGATCAAGTAGAACGCGGTGCGCGGGGACATTTGCGCAGGCTCGAGCGGAGCTTGCGCATGCGCCGGATTCAAACCGGAGAAACAGAGGAGAGCTGCAATCGGCAAGAGGATGCGAAGGCTCAGTGCTTTCATCGGAGTGCTCCACGACAAATGGGTAAAGGAAAGGACTAACTGTTTAATGCTAACGCGGCGGGCGGAAGGACAGAAGCTCCGTCCCGCGCTGAGTTTCCAGAACGCGGAACAGGGTTTTTTCGGAAAGAAAATCGAATCGCTGTGAAACCAGGGTTGCGTTAGGACGAAGGTCGAAAACACTAGGTAACCGAGTTTCTTCGGAACGAAAATCGAAATGCCATGAAACTAGGATTTCGGCGAAACAAAAAATAATATTTTTACATAACTAGTTAACTATATAGTTATGTAACTCTGTTACTCCGGTTTTGTGGGAGGGGCGGTGGCCGCCGGCGCCACCGCGGCGGCCGGGGGAGCGGAGGCGCCGCCTTCCTTCGGGGTCGCGAGATAGCCGGTGATTTGATTTTTGCCGACGTCGAAAACCACGATTTCGTACGGCGCCATGCGAGAGCTGCCCTTCACATAGAACTGAACGGGCTCGCCGGAAGTTTTATCCTTTTTTTCGATGGTCCTATCGTCGGCCACGACGGTGACCGTGTACTTTGATTTTTTTGGGTCGGTCTTGTTAAGAGACATCTGCACCGGGCCGACGCGCTGCGCGGTCTTGGATTTTTGCAGAGAGAACTCGTAATAGTTGCGGTCGCCCCTGCGCCTGAGGTCTTCCAGGTCGTCCCGGTTGTGCGCGATGAGGCCGCTCATGACGTTCATGTCGCCCAAGCTGCGCTCGAGCTTGCCTTTGGTGGTTTCCAAATCGGTTTTTGTGGCTTCGATGTCTTTTTTAGCGCCGCCAACCTCGGTGGCTACCGCGCCGATTTTTTCCTCGTTTTCCTTTTGAGCTTGAGTGAGTTGCGTGGTGAGTTTCAGGTCGGACGCTTGCTGCTCCTTGCGGATGGATTCGGCGCGGCTCTTGGCCTGCGCGAGTTCGGACTGCGTCAAACCGACTTTTTGTGTGGTGAACTCCATCTTGCTCTTCAAATCGGCGATGCGCGAGTTCGCCTGGTCGAGCTGGGCCATGAGAATCTTGTTCTGATCCTGCTGCTTGGCGAGATCCTGGCTCAGGCGGGACTGCGTGGAATAGCCGGCAATGCCCAACACGGCCAGCGCGGCGATCACGACGCCGAACAGCACGGCGATCCACCGCGGCGTACCCGAGGATTCGTATTGATACGATTCCTGCGGGCTCGGTACGTTTGGAGAAATACTCATTCCCCCTCCTCAGTGATAGGCGCCATCCTGGGCGATGACGCCGAAAGGGAATTATCGCTTGCAAAGGGCTGGATGTCCACCGGGCGGGGGGAGCAGTTGACAGTTGTAAGTTTACAGTTGTTAGTGAAGGAGGAAGTAAGCAGGTAACGAAGCCAGGAGGTAAGGAAAAAGCAGAAACGTGACGGGTGACTCGTGACTGGTGGAAGAGGTCGACAGTCGACCGTTGAAAAATGATCTGGGAGCAGTGGAGAGCTGTTGATGGCGACTTGCGGACCGTGGTCCGCTTTCTGCGAGCGGCTGGGGTGGATTCAGAAGGCCAAGACCTTCGTCGCCCCTGAGGGGATGTGAGAATCTCGAAGTTTAAGGAATGCTGGTTAACCATAATCGGGACCCCCTCCCCCTGTTTTTTGTAAGTATTGCATCTAAAGAGCTTAGCCACACCGTAAGTCTTTTGTTTGCAATACTTGGGGGGAGACCCATAGGTGTTGCAGCTAAAGGATTTATGGGGAGCTCTGGCGACGAAGTAACGACTTGGGACGGGTCGGTCGACTCGCGATGTTCGCTCAGGACGCGGATCCTTGAAGGACGCGCGACGCGCGTGCCGAACGAATTGGCTGGCGTCCAGCTCATGTAAGAGCATAGCCCGGCCAGCGCTAACTGCCAATAAATATTATGATATAGATATCATTCGAATAGGGCGGTAAAACGTTGAAACGTCCCGGCTTAAGCGACCGGGATCCAAAAGGCGCATTTGCAGGTTAGGAGGCTTGAACGTTCGGCGACTGGAGTTCGGAACTGGGGACCCGGGGCGGGAAACCGTAAAATCT
>WNFS01003361.1_pt1 | contig 12130 bp, 11 predicted proteins | sample 5400141 | NCBI WGS metagenome assembly WNFS01 (sample SAMN13153358, study PRJNA577476) | soil metagenome | isolation source: 60 cm saprolite under Madrone tree | place: USA:California | collected 2016-06-14 | reverse complement strand
CGTCGGCGGCGTATCGCCTGCAACATGAACGACTTTGCGTGTGCGTGAGTGGCAGTTGCGACAGCGGTTCGCCCGGTTCTGAGGCCCTGAAGCGCGCCGAAACAATCAAAAAATGCAACAGTACGACGAACTGTAACGCCCTACCTCGCGGTCCGAGCAGTTCGCTTCCCGATTACGAGGACGCCCGCATCACGCTCGAATAGCTTGCGAACCGCGTCTACGCTCAGGCCCCACAACTCGGCGATTTCCTTACTTGTGTACAAGTGGGACACGGTCTTGCCGCGGGCACAGAGACTGCTTAGTTCTACTAGAGCTGGAGCTGCTCACGAACGCAGCGTTGCGAGGCCCTCTGTACCTAAACTGTACCCGACTCGGGCAGTTCCAGCCGCAGGAGCGTCAGGAGCATCACGAAAAATCAGTAACTTACGCGCTGTCAATACGTCTACGGAGTCCGAATCCCACCCGCGCCTCCAAAAATCATCCTTACAACATGGGCGCAGCATTCTCCTAAGTCTTTGGATTGGGTACGAACTGGTATCCAAGACCTCGAACGGTTATTAGGTGCCGCGGTTTGGAGGGTTCGTACTCGATGTAGCGACGCAGGCGCACGATAAAGTTGTCGATGGCGCGGGTGTCCGTGTCTTCGTGGAGGTTCCAGACGTTCTGCAGGATGGCCTTGCGCGACACGGGTCGGCCGCTGTTGCGTATCAAATAGCGCAGCAACTCTGCTTCCATGAGGGTGAGTTGGAACACTTGCCCGCCGCCGCGCAGTTGCAGGTTGGCGAAATCAACGGTACGGTCATCGAATTCGTAGAGGTCCGGAGACTCGCCCTCTGCGGCGACGGATCCTGGTTTAGTAGCGTTGGAGTTGCGGAGCCAGTTTTTGCGGCGCAACAGGCTTTCTACCCGCGCCAGCAAGATGGCCAAATCGAATGGCTTCGCCAAGTAATCATCAGCGCCGGATTCGAATCCCTGGAGTACATCCTCCGGTCGGGTGCGCGCGGTCAACATCAGCAACGGTATATAGTTCTGGGCTTGCCGGAGTTCCCGGGCCACTGTGAAGCCATCTTTTCCGGGAAGCATAACGTCCAGTATCAACGCATCGAATCCTTCATTGTTTTTCAGAAGCAGCGTTAAAGCTTCCTCGCCTTTGTCGGTGACGTGCACGGAATGGCCTTCCGCCTCCAGATTGAAGCGGAGCCCCTGCGCGAGGTGTGCTTCGTCTTCCACCACCAAAACTCGGCTCATGCGCGATACACCCGCGGCAGACGAATCGTAAACGTGCTGCCCAATCCTTCTCCCTGGCTTTCCGCGTAAGCGTCGCCGCCGTAACGGCGCACGACGGAGCGCACGATGAAGAGTCCCAGGCCCGTACCCGTCACTTTGCCCGTGGCGGGGCTCTGGATGCGGTAGAAGCGATTGAAAATGCGCTTGAGCTCAACGCGAGGGATGCCAATGCCCTGGTCGCGCACGCTGAAAAAGATGCTATCAATGTTAGGCGTGCGCACGTCGACGACGACGTTCTTGTCTTTTCCGGAATACTTAATGGCGTTGTCGAGAAGGTTGAAGACTGCTGTTCGCAACTCTTCGGGATTGCCCATGACCACCAAATCCTCCGGCGGCTCGCTGCCGAAACGCAGCGCTTCGGGTTTGAGATTGTGGCGCAAGCGAGCGAGTTCCAGCGTGTCGCGGGCCACCTGCGCAAAGTTCACCTCTTGCCAATTGCGCCGCCGGCTGGCATGGCGTGCCTCACCCGCTTTCAGCACTTGTTCGATCATGCCAAGAAGACGGTCCGAATCTTCCAGCATAATGCGGTAAAAATCGCGCCGCTTCGCCTCGTCGAGCGGCCGGCTCTGTAACGTCTCAAGGTACAGGCGTATGGACGTTACCGGGGTCTTCAGTTCGTGGGTCACGGCATTTAAGAAGCTGTCTTGCCGTTCGTTGCGACGGATCTCACGCACGATGAAAATGGTGTTGACGACCAGGCCGGCAATAATCACGCCAAAGAAAATAATGCCCAAAACCAGCGGCACGACTTGCCGCCAGTGAAACACGATCCAGGTGATGTTCAGGAAAATTGCCAGGGCAACGAGGCAGACGCCCAGCGTGATGAAAAAGGCGATGGCTTTAGTGCGGCTGGTGATGCGCATTGCCGCTAGTTTAATTCATCAGCGGGAGCGCCGCACTAAATGGTGAACTTGGTGTTCAATCTCCGACAGAAGTGGTAACCAAGGCTTCTTCTTCGACAAGGGGTTCGGGGGCAATGGCGGGCGCCAGGGGCTTGACTGGCTCGGAAGCCGGTTGCAGCTTTGGCAGCTTGATGTCCCACGCAAGGCCGAGGCCCTTCAGCGCCGCGATTCCGTACCAGTTCACGTCAATTTCGTACCAGGTAAGGCCGTGCCTGGCCGCCTGCGGCGCTGCGTGGTGATTGTTATGCCAGCCCTCCCCAAAAGTCAGAATCGCAACCCAGAAACTGTTGGTCGAAGTATCCGCAGTAAGGAAGCGCCGCGAACCCCACATGTGCGTAGCGGAATTCACCAGCCACGTGGCATGCAGTCCTACAACCGTGCGCAAAAACACGCCCCACAGCACGGCCGACCAGCCGCCGATAGCAAGGAGAATGCCGCCGAGTCCCGCTAGCGGCACCCAATGGTACTTGCTGATCCACATATAAAATTTTTGCTTGCGTAGGTCCGGAACGTAAGGCAGCAACTCAGCGGTATTCTGGTGCATGGCTTTGCCGGTGATGATCCAGCCCATATGCGCCCACAGACCGCCGTCGTTGGGAGAATGCGGGTCACCTTCTTTGTCCGTGTTCTGGTGATGGATGCGGTGCGTAGCTACCCACGCGATGGGTCCGCCCTCAAGGGCCATGGTTCCACAGATGGCCATCCAGTATTCCAACCACCTCGGCGTTTTGTATCCGCGGTGGGTTAGCAACCGGTGATAGCACATGCCGATGCCCATGCTCCCGGTCAACCACCACAGAAAAATCGCGATACCCAGGTTTTTCCAGCTAAACATGAACAGTGCCGCAACGGCGCCGACGTGGAAAGCCAGCATGAAAAGGGTGGTGGTCCAATTCAAAGGCTGCTGAAAGGTTCGATCTTGTTGGAAAATACTCATGGTCCCTGTGTCCTCAAAAAATCTCGTTCAAATCTGTTTCCACCGTAGCATGGGCATTCGTGGTCCTTTGTAATACTTGTGTAATGGTTGTCCGGCGTGCGCGCAGTTCGCTACGAGGAAAGAAAATCGAATGTACTTGCGGACAGGTATAACATTTTCGTTAACGGCTTTTGCCTTGGCAAAAAACAATTGCTCAGAAACGGAATCGCGCGTGAAAGCGTTGCGCGATTCGCTTGCGACGGTGCCGCACTGCGCGCGGATTTTTCTCAGCACGTTGGAAGCGTGTCGCGCGAATGGAATCCTCCCAGGCCGATCCTGTAATTGGCTTGCAGTCATGGTGTCGATCGCTCTCCGTCTGGAAAAAGCAACCAAGACGTTTCACAATGAACCGAATGTTTGCCGATGTTCGGCATTGGAAATACACGGCTTCGGTACGATCCAGCCGTCTACAGGAACTGATTTGTTTTCAATCACTTAGGTTCGACCTCAGGTTGCAGTATGGCCTTTCGCTTGCCACCCTTAAGTACGGCGAACCGTGTCACGCGCATCGCACACGCGCGTGCTCCTCATAGCGTCGTTTAACTCACATCGCAATCAATCATGAGGACCGCAACATGAACAAAGCCAACCGCCCTTTGGAAGACGCTAGCATCAACCTGAGCGAATTGCTTGCGCGCGTCGATAATGACCGCGAGCTGCTGCGCGAGCTGTTATCGATTTTCAAGCGCGAATTTCCGGAGCATCTCCGGGCTCTTCAGAACGCTGTGGCTGCCAACGACGCCGTCCAGGCGGCCGGCGTCAGCCACACGCTCAAAGGCATGCTCGCCAATCTGGCGGTGACCAAAGCGGCTGCTTCTGCTAGCCGCCTGGAGCGGCTCGCTCGCGCCGGAGAGATCTCATCGCTAGGTGACGCTCTTGCAGCTTTTGAAAAAGAGGTGCAAGGATTGCTCCCTGAAATGGAGAGCTACCTGGCCGAGGCGCGCTCGTGAGGATTCTAGTCGCCGATGACGATGCGCTATCCAGGCGCTTGCTTGAGAAAACCCTGGAGCGCACCGACTACGAGGTAACCGCCGTAGCGGATGGGCGCCAGGCAGTCGAGATCTTAAGCAAGCCCGATGCCCCGCGTTTGGCTTTGCTGGATTGGATGATGCCCGGGCTCGACGGCCCCGGGGTCTGCCGGGAAATTCGCAAGCGCCGTGATCAAGGCTATGTGTACATGATCTTGCTGACTTCTAGAGAGTCCAAGGAGGACACCGTCGCGGGGCTGGAATCCGGTGCTGACGATTACCTGGTCAAGCCCTTCGACGCCGAGGAGCTGAAAGCGCGTCTGCGAACGGGCGAACGCATCCTGCACCTCGAGGATCGCCTGGTGGAAGCTCGCGAGCAAATGCGCTTCAAAGCCACCCATGACCCTCTAACATCTCTGTGGAATCGCGCCGTGATCATGGATCTGCTGGGCCGCGAACTGGTGCGCTCGCAGCGCGAACGTGGGTGCACCGCCGCATTGCTCGGCGATCTCGACCATTTCAAGAGCGTCAACGATACGCACGGCCATTTGGTGGGAGACCAGGTCTTGCGGGAAGTGGCTCGGCGGCTGCTTCTTTCCGTACGCTCCTATGATTTTGTGGGGCGCTACGGTGGCGAGGAGTTCCTCATCGTGCTCAACAATTGCCGGCCGGATTCTGCGACGGCCCGCGCTGAGGAGATTCGCAAAGTCATTTGCACGCGGCCTATTCAGACCGACGCCGGTCTCTTGGGAATCACCATGAGTCTGGGCGTGCTGTTGAGTTCTGATTGGGGACGCCGCCCGGCGGATGAACTCCTGCGCGAAGTAGACGCTGCGCTTTATGCTGCGAAGACCGCTGGCCGCAATTGCGTCAGGCTGGCCAAGCGTGAGGAGCCGCGCCAGGTTGCGCCCACACTAGAGCCCGCTGCCGAGCGTTTCCGCTGATGTCCGTTGCGCCTCAAGCGCCCTTCGGTTTCGACAGTGTCTGCGCCATCATGTTGCGCATCGCCGCGCTTGATCCTGGCGCGTGCTTCTCCCGCCATGTTTCCAGCCGCTTGTAAGTTTCTTCAATGTTCGCAAACAGCCGCGGATTTTTGAACGCCGCCCGCCAAGTCGGCACGATAGTGCGCATGCGGTCCCACACCACCCAGATCTCACCGTTGCTCTCGAAGAACAGCTCGTCGTTGATCAGCCCGCGATTGACGATGCTCGCCACCATGTCCCAATAGCTGATCACCATGCGAATAAATGTGTTCTCTTCGCCTCCTTGCGGGTATTTCTCCATCATGTCTTCCGCGGACGTAGGATGGAAATTTTCCACGAACCACGCGCGCGCTTGCCGCAGCCGCGGTTCGCGCCTCATATCGTACAGCCGCAACATTAGGTTGACTTCCTCATAACTCACTTGCGCCATGTTGTCCTCCTCGCCTCCGTTCGCCGGTCCGTCGTCGCCTCACGTCAGCGCCGCCCCTGCCGCGCCGGCTGCCCCTCCGTTCGCTATCGCAATGCCTTGCCGCTGAAACTCCATATGAATGCGCCGACGGAGTTCGCGGCATACCTCATCCTGCCGCGTCGGCGCGGTACGCACCTGCAAGCGCAGGGTCGCGCAGGTCTGGTCGTATCCCTGCACGCCCAGTACACGCGGCCCGTCGACCAGCGCTTGCGACCACGCCGCGTCGCTGCGCAACCCTGCCGCCGCGCTTTCCAGGGCTTGCAATGACTTTTCCAACGGCACACCCGTGGCCACCCCGATATCCACAAACGCCTGCGACCAGTCTCGGCTCAAGTTGCTAACCGACCTCATTTCGCCGTTGGAAAGGGTTACCAGCGCGCCGCGCCCGTCCCGCACAACGGTTCGCCGCAGCGTCAGTTGCTCCACGCGACCCACGGTATCGCCCGACTGAATCATGTCGCCGGTCGCAAATTGGTCTTCCATTACAATCTGCAAGCCTGCGATAGCGTCGCGGATCATGTCCCGCGCTCCGATGCTGAAGCCCAATATCGCCGCGCCCGCGATCACCACTCCGGGTAACAAGCTGATCCCGAATTCGGGAAGCGCAGTCAGCGCCGCCACAATCCAGATCACTTGGCGTCCCGTGCCGTAGATCTTGTCCGCCAATGTGCGCGTCTGCTGTTCCCGCTGCTGCGCCCCCTTTGTCTGCGTAGCGGCGGGTTTGACGAGTTTGTCTGCTGCGGCTCGCAGCAGGCGTATGCAAATCAGGGCCAGAACAAAAATGCCCGCCAGATGCAGCGCGTTGGGTATCGTGAAATCGAAGAAATAGATGAAGGGGCTAGACATCATGTTCTATGGGAGGGAAAGTATATCACTCAGGGTTGCGCGGCAAGCGCGCCACCGCGTTTTCTTGGCTCGGGAGGAACGATGCAATCTTCCAGACGTAGCTTGCTGCTCGTGTGTTTCGCAGCTGTGCCCGCAGTCCTGGTGCGTTTCCAGGACTCCCGGGCGCAGGACACCTCGCGTGGCCGCAGGCGCCGCCCCGATGGTTCCGAAGACGACGCCTCGAACAATCCGAACTCCGCGAATCTTCCGGCGAACAGCAGCAAGGCCATGCTCGAAGAACGCCAGAAGAACATAAAGAAAGATGTCGAGAAACTTTACGACCTCGCGGCCCAGCTAAAGACCGAGGTGGAAAAAACCGATTCCACCACCGTTCTTTCTCTGGCCATGCTGAAAAAGGCCGAAGAGATCGAAAAATTAGCTAGGCAAATCAGGGACCGCACCAAAGGCTAACAACGGGCCGCCATCTCTGTCGGGAGTATAGCCCCGGCTCACTATTAACCTCGAAGTAAGGCTCCGCGGGGGCATCCAGCGCTGCCCACTAGCCTTAGCCTGCGCACTAGCGTCAGCGTTCATTCAGCGATAGAATCTCAGCCGGGAAGTGCATTCTGCTTCCCGCCTCTATCAGGAAGCCAACCGCGCGCCTGTAGCTCAGATGGATAGAGCATTAGCCTCCGGAGCTAAGGGTCGGGGGTTCGAACCCCTCCAGGCGCGCCACTTCTTCGCGGTCCAACCCGGATACATGGCTTACGGAATCTCCGCTGAATCTGTATGTTTCCTGAATAGTCCTTTCCCCAGCCCTTGACTTCTGCGGTAGTCAGTTATAAGAGTAAGTAACAGAAATGGCGCTGCCGCGGTGGGTAGGCAGCTGCATGGTCCTCTCATTACGTCCGACAGCCTCTCGATGTTCCGTTGCTCTCTCTTTGTGTGCGCACGCCCTGTCCGTGCCTTTCGGATTCCGCTCCGTGGCGTGGCCGCATCCTCTCGCCAACTCCCCGCACCGCAGCTTGCTGAAGACGAACTGGAGAAAGCCGATGATATGGAAGCTATTCTCTTCCCATGATCTGCTGCCTCATGGTTTTTGCTATCAGTGGAAGCCCGCTCTCATTTGGCTCCATGCGATGTCGGACACCCTGATTGCCCTCGCCTATTTCTTGATCCCCCTGGCCCTGATCTACTTTGTGCGCAGAAGACGGGATCTTCCTTTCAGTTGGATGTTTGTCTGTTTTGGGGTCTTTATCGCTGCCTGCGGCGCGACTCACGTCATGGATGTGTGGACTCTTTGGGTTCCTTCCTATTGGCTTGCGGGCGGCGTCAAGGTGATTACGGCCATTGCCTCCGTGCCAACGGCGTTATTCCTCGTGAATCTTATGCCGAAATTGCTGAGCCTCCCTAGTCCCGACGAAATCAGGGCAGCAAATGAAGAGCTAAGACGGCGGGCCGCTGCTCTAAGGAAAACGGAGGAAAGATTTCGACAAATGGCCGACAACATCCAGGAAATATTCTGGATTTTGGACCCACAAACCAAGGAAGTCTCCTATGTGAGCCCGGCATTTGAACAGATCTGCGAACTCCCCCTCGATTCACTCTATTCCAGTCCAACGTCTTACCGTGAGTTGATACATCCCCAGGACCGGCCACGCGTATTGGCAGAGCTTCAGAAGTTGCAGACCACGAATCGCTTCGACGAAGAATTTCGCATCGTCTGCCCCAGCGGGACTGTGAAGTGGATGAGAGCCATCGGATTTACCGCCAAAGATCCGGTCGGCAATGTTACGACGCTCGTCGGCACTGCTCAAGAGATTACCGCTCGCAAAGAAATGGAAATCGTGTTGCGCGAAAGCGAGGATCGTTACCGCGATTTGGTGGAGCATTCCACCGACCTGATCTGCACGCATGATCTCGAGGGGTGTCTCCTGTCCGTCAACGAACTGCCGGCCAAACTTCTTGGTTATTCCCGCGAGGAACTGCTGAACAAGCCCATGCGGGATTTCCTGCTGCCGGAGGCGCGCTCTCAATTTGATCAGTCTCTCTCGGAGATACAGAAAGAAGGCTTCGTCAAAGGTGTAATGGTGGTTCTTACAAAGACCGGAGAACGCAGAATTTGGGAGTACCACAATACGCTCCGAACGCATGGCGTGACCGCTCCCATCGTTCGCGGGATAGCACACGATGTTACCGACCAGAGGCGCGTGGAGAAAGCGCTGCGCTTATCAGAAGAAAAATTCTCAAAGGCTTTTCGCTGTAGCCCTACCATCTTTTGGATCAGCACTCTTCAGGAAGGGCGCGTATTGGAGGTCAATGAAACCTTCGAGAGGCACAGCGGCTATACGCGGGATGAAGTCGTCGGTCACACGAAGCTGGAGCTTGATCTCTGGATTGACCTCCGCGAGCGAGAAACCCTCATCGACATCGTCAGAAGACAAGGACACGCCCGAGACCAGGAAGTCCATTTTCGAACGAAGTCCGGGCAAGTGGTGGTTATTCTGCTTTCTGTCGAGTTGGTCGAGCTTCATGGTCAGCAATGTTTGCTTACCGTCGGCCAGGACATCACCGCACGCAAACGAGCAGAAGAGGAACTCCGGCACCTTTCTGGCCAGCTTCTACGTTTGCAGGACGAAGAGCGACGCAGGATAGCGCGGGATTTGCACGATTCTACGGGCCAAGACCTCGTCGCCTTGGCAACCATGCTCGGTCAACTCCGTGCTTCAATTCCTTCTCGTGAGCAAAAGTCGCGAAAATTTCTCTCCGAATGCAAGGTATTGGCGGACCAGTGCATCCGTGAAGTCCGCACTCTTTCTTACCTGCTGCATCCCCCCGTCTTGGATGACGCCGGTTTGGAGGACGCCATTCGCGACTACGTGAAGGGTTTCACCAAACGCAGCGGAATCCAAGTGGAATTACAGCTCTCACCGCGTCTCGGCCGCATGACACGCGCCGTGGAGTTGGCCTTATTCCGCGTAGTGCAAGAGAGCCTCACCAACATCCACCGCCATTCGGGGAGTCCGCAAGCCAAGATTCGCATTGATTGCAACTCCCATCTCACCCTGGAAATCAGCGACTCTGGCCCCCGTGCTTCCGCCTCCGCGCTGAAAGAATCGCACCGGCTCGACGTTGCTGTTGGCATTCCGAGTATGCAGGAGCGCGTGAAGCTGATCGGCGGGCGCCTTCACGTTGATTTCGGCGCCACAGGCACAACGGTGTACGTGACCCTTCCCCTCGCAGGCGAACGAACGTGAAAAACCTTCGCATTCTGATAGCCGACGATCACGAGCTAGTGCGGCGTGGTGCACGCGGAGTCCTCCACTCCCGGCGCAGTTGGAGAGTCGTCGGCGAGGCGGCGAATGGCCAGGAGGCGGTGGAAAAGGCCATTGACCTGAAACCGGACATAACCTTGGTCGACATCAGCATGCCCGAACTCGATGGCATCGAGGTAGTGCGTCAAATCCGGCAGGCGGTTCCGACTACCAAAGTCATTGTGCTCACCATGCATGAGTCAGACCGCATGGTCCAGCGGGCATTGGACGCCGGGGCTCAGGGCTACATTCTGAAATCCGATCTCACCGAGTGCCTCGTCAAGGCCGTCAAGTCCATTTCTGACGGCGATCGTTTCCTCACCCCTCGAGTGTCCAGAATCATGCTGGAAGGATCTCTCAAGGCCAAACGCGAGCGTCAGCGACAGCAACGCTCCGGTGCCCGCACAACTCCTCGCGAGACGGAGATCATCCACCTCTTGGCAGAGGGAAGAACCAACAAGGAGATCGCTGCACTTTTGGAGATTGCTGTCAGGACCGTCGAGGGGCACCGCGCTAGGATCATGCTCAAGCTTGGTTTCCATTCACTGACTGAGCTGATCCACTACGCCATCCGCCGCGGAATAACTACCGTACAAGGAACCTAGCGAGCACGGAGATGTGATTCTGCCGCACGCGTTGTGCTGCCCTTCAGGTTCACTGCCACGTTGCTACGCAAACATTAGGGCCGATCGCGAAATTCACGTGCCCGCGCTAGTTGGGGCCAAGGCGGCTGTCTTTTTTCGCGCGCCGCGAAACAGAACAGTGCCTCTCCGTTTCTGTCGTTGACCCTCGTAGCGCTCGCGGCCTATAGTGGCGCACCTTTTTATTTTGAGGACAGCCGGATTGCTCCAGCGCGTATTCCACCTGCAAGAAAACCAGACCACCGTGCGGCGCGAGTTGCTCGCGGGTCTAACCACCTTCATGACGATGGCCTACGTTGCCGTCGTCAACCCGAGAATCCTCTCCGAAGCAGGCATGCCAGTGGATGGCGTGTTGTTTGCTACTTGCATTTCCGCCGCCGTGGCCACGCTCATCATGGGGCTGTGGGCCAACTATCCGATCGCCCTTGCTCCGGGCATGTCGCTCAACGCGTATTTCACCTACTCGATTGTGCTCGGCCGTGGAGTGCCCTGGCAGACCGCGCTCGGTGTTGTATTTCTTTCTGGCTTGCTCTTCCTGATTCTCACGCTCACGAACATCCGCGAACAGATCGTCAACGGCATTCCCAATTGCCTCAAATACGGCACCGCCGCCGGCATCGGCTTATTCATCGCCTTCATCGGACTGCGCAACGCCAATATCATCGTAGCGAATCCCGCCACATTCGTAGGGTTGGGCAAAATTTCCGACCCGCAAGTCCTTCTCGCAGCCGGCGGACTCATTCTCATCGCCATTCTGATGGCCCGGCGCATCAGCAGCGCCATTCTCCTCGGCATCGTCGTCATCACCCTCGCCGGCATTCCTTTCGGCCTTAGTCACTGGCCCGCGCATTTTTTCTCGCTGCCGCATCCGTCCGGCACGTTTCTCAAGCTGGACCTGCGCTCGGCTGCAAAACTTGGCTTTGGCGAACTCATCTTTGTGTTTTTCTTCGTCGACCTTTTCGACAATGTAGGCACGCTGGTTGGCGTCTGCGAAGAAGGCGGCTTCCTGCGAGATGGGAAGCTTCCGCGCGCCAGCCGCGCGTTGCTCGCCGACGCTTTCGGAACCATGTTTGGTGCGCTCACCGGTACGTCCACGGTTACCAGCTATATCGAGAGCGCTGCCGGAGTCGCGGCTGGTGCGCGCACAGGGCTCGGCAACGTCGTCATCGCCGCGCTCTTCCTTGTCGCCATGTTTTGCGCGCCGCTCGTCGCTGCGATTCCCGCGTACGCTACCGCCCCGGCCCTAGTCCTTGTTGGCGCGCTCATGTGTGGCGCCGTCGCGCGTGTTCGTTGGGACGATTTCAGCGAGGCCTTCCCCGCCTTCCTCACACTAGTAGCCACGCCCCTGACGTTCAGCATCGCGACCGGCCTCAGTCTTGGCCTGCTCTCCTTTACCCTCGTCAAACTCGGCGCCGGCCGCCACCGCGAAATCAGCCCCCTCATCTGGGTCCTCAGCGTCCTCTTCCTCCTCCGCTACGCCTTCCTCGCCGCCGAATAAGCCGAGCCAGCCGCCCCACGATTAGCACATCATCGGTGCGCCCAGTATGCTCCAATTTCCGTGCGCGTCGCGATTTGCCTGCAACTGGCCGCAAGCTCCAAATCGAGTCTCCAATTTCCGCAACGGGACTTCTCGCGCGGAATAACTTCCGAGTAGCCCGTCAACCAGCCGCAATCTATTACGTTCGCAGACGTGCCAAAACCAAAACAGTTTCGATCACTATCCGGGAGGATGCGCGTACCTTCTGGATTTTGTTAGTTTTCAGTC
>WNFS01003358.1_pt1 | contig 12132 bp, 16 predicted proteins | sample 5400141 | NCBI WGS metagenome assembly WNFS01 (sample SAMN13153358, study PRJNA577476) | soil metagenome | isolation source: 60 cm saprolite under Madrone tree | place: USA:California | collected 2016-06-14 | reverse complement strand
TTTCGCATTGCTCGCGTACTATGTTGCGCAAAGCGATTCGCAGTCCGCCATGGGGTCGGTGGTCGCGCTGACCGGATTCGCCATCGGTTGCGCCGTCGGGGTTCTCCTGCGCCGCGGCCGCGCGCAGGAACAAGCCCTGAAGATACTGCTCGTCAGCGAGTCGGGCCTGCTGTTGTGCTTCGCGCTGTACTCGATGTGGACCCCGCATACCGCGCATGCGCCTTCCGATCATCTGCAGATCCTGCTGCTCGCCGTCGCAATGGGGTTGCAAGCCGTCATCGGCCAGACCATCAGTCTGACGACCATCGTGTTTACCACGACGCTGACCAAGTTGGTGGGAACCATCGCGGATTCAATCGCCAACGGCGATGTGTCGGGTCTCAAGGACGTGAAGATACAAAGCGCGGTGGTGGTTTCCTATCTGTTTGGCGCGCTCCTGTCCGGCGCTCTGATAGTGCACAAGGTGGAAGAAGTCGTGCTCCTGCCGTTTGCCAGCGTCGCGGTCGCCTTCTGGATGCATCATCGGTCAGGCCTCAAGGCTGTGTGAGGGGTCCTCTCGCCCGCGTCGTGCGACCTCTAGAAGCGGTCTTATCGGCCGCTCTTTATTGCCCGCTTACCCGCTAACCCCTACACTAGCGCGCCTCCGATTCCTGACGGTTCGGAGACGCTGCTCTGCCGGCTAATCCGGGTAATGGGCATGCTAGTTCGCACCGGGGTGTAGCTCAGACTGGTAGAGCGCTACGTTTGGGACGTAGATGTCGCAGGTTCGAATCCTGTCACCCCGACCAATTAAATCAATCGGTTGTCGACGTCGTGAAGCGACCATGTCGCCACGTCATAAAGCAGTACCGACCAGCAAGTCCCAGCCCGATTGCGCACCGATATTCGCTGCGCTGGGCGACGAGATGCGCTTGCGGCCGATCGCCGCCCTCTGCGTAGTTGGTGTCATGTCCGTCACGCGGCTGACGGCGGGAACCAACATCACGCGACAAGCAATGACGAAACACTTGGACTTACTTGCAGCCACGGGCCTGGAGCGCGCCGTTGAAAGTTGTGCGGTAGGAGTCTCGAGCGGAGTCGGGCGGGGTCCCGGCGAAAGCGGGGTCCCATTTGGCGCTTCAAATACCAGGAAACTCCTATATAATCCGCGCGCACTTCCGATTCGGTTTGCTTGGGACCGGAACGTCGGCCTGAAAGATTACGATTGGCGCTCTAACTTGTTGATTTGTAAAGCGCCCGTAGCTCAACCGGATAGAGCACCGGCCTTCTAAGCCGGCGGTTGCAGGTTCGATTCCTGCCGGGCGCGCCACCGCGGGAGTCCGACGATGGTGGACGTAGCTCAGCTGGTAGAGCCCCGGATTGTGATTCCGGCCGTCGCGGGTTCGAGTCCCGTCGTCCACCCCATTTTTGGTACTTGGGTGCGATTTGGGTTTTGTCGTTTGACGTTTGAAATGTATATGGGCCGTTAGCTCAGCTGGTAGAGCAGTTGACTCTTAATCAATTGGTCGTAGGTTCGATCCCTACACGGCCCACCATCCAATAGCGTTCTAACACGTCTACGGACGTCCACTGCATCAGCGAAATCGCTGGAAATGCCGAGACATCCTGCCAAAAAATCGCGTCGAAGTATCCACTGACGTCCAGTGCCGTTCTAAGGCAGCCACCGTCTAATGGGGGCCTTTGGGGGCTCTTCGCGAAGGTGCGAATGCGAGGCCCCAATGCGATCGCATTTGCCGGCATTTTCCCTTTCAGATGGCTCCCAAATACCGGCAATTTCGCCTGCATCGAGCACATGAGGTTTCGTGTGAAGAAATCATCGGTAAAAACGGTCTCAGGTTCGGTGGCGACGTACGCCACCACACAGCAGCTGACCGATGAAACCGTAGACAGAATATGCGTTCTTGTATACGATATCATCGGTGAAGTTCAAAGCTACCATTTCCGATCGCGCCGGACTTCCGGAGGTCTTTAGCTACTCAGCGGCGAGGGTTGCCGGAATCTCCGCCGAGCGGCTGTATTCGTACCGAGATCAGGGTCTCATTGAGCAAATCGGACGTGGACTCTATCAGTGGGCAGGCATTGCCGAGTCTGATCAAAACCTTGTTGAGATTGCGTATCGCACGCCGCGCGGCACACTCTGTTTGATCACCGCCTTGGCCCGTCATGGACTGACCGACGTCATCCCGGCTCGCATCGATGTCGCCATTCCCCGTGGAACCAGAGCGCCTGCATTGCGTTCGCCTGTGGATATTCACGTTTTCGGAGCAGAGACTTTCGCGCTTGGGCGCGAGGAATTAGACGTCGGCCACGGCCTCGCTCTTGGGCTGTATTCGGCCGAACGATCTCTTGTCGATCTGATTCGTCTGCGCCACCGCGAAGGTACGGATGTCGCGTGGGATGCGCTACGCCGCTGGTTGCGCCGCCGCGGCAGTAAGCCGGCGGGTTTGCTCAAGATGGCGGCGCACTTCCACGGTGCTGAGCGCGCTGTTCGTCACGCGCTCGAAATCGTCTTATGACCCGACGTCCAACCAAGGAGACGACCGCGGGGCAGTGTTACCTCGCCTTACAACGTGAAGGGCGGCGGACCGGGAGACCGACCGACGAATTGATCCAACTCTATGCGCTGGAAGGCTTCCTCGATCGACTGACGAAATCCCAGTACGCCGAGAACTTTGTGCTGAAAGGGGGAGTGCTGCTCGCAGCGCTCGATGCTCGTCGCCCGACGCGAGACATCGATTTTGCCGCGCGCAGACTCGCCAACGACACTACTTTGGTGCTCACTGCCATACGAGAGATCGGGGCAATCAGGATCGATGATGAACTGACATTCGGGGCCGACGAAGCCACTGGGGAGACCATTCGCGAGGATGACAGTTACAGTGGAGTGCGCGTCACGCTCGGGGGAGCTCTGTCGCGGGCCACTTTTCAGATGCACGTGGATGTCAACATTGGCGATCCCATCTGGCCGGAGCCCGAGGAAATTAGGCTGCCACGTTTACTTGAAGGAGAGCTAATCGTCCGCGGATACTCACTGGAAATGGTGCTTGCGGAAAAAATCGTTACTGCAATCGCTCGCGGGAGTGCAAACACGCGTTGGCGAGACTTCGTCGATATTCACGAGCTGGTGCGGCGGCACGATATCGACGGTAGGACTCTGCGAGAATCTGTACTGCGCGTGGCCAAACACCGAGAAGTCGCACCCGTTTCGCTGCGTCTGGTGCTCGCCGACTACGCTGCTCTTGCGCAGCGCCGTTGGCTCGCATGGCTGAAAAAGCAGCGAATCGAATCGAGGGTCCCAGCCGAATTTTCGACCGTCCTCGACCTCGTTGCATTATTTGCCGATCCAGTCATCGCCGCCGAGGGTCCGCTTGGAACGTGGAATGCAGTCCAGAGGCGCTGGGTGCCCCATTGATGCCCCAAACGTCGGCTAAGGCCTGTACCGACACTCACATCCGAAGGTTCTGCCGCTCGATTTCCGAGTTGCGTAAAGGGCTCATCCGACTCATCAAAACGTGATTACGAGATCTACGCGACACGACAGCGCGGCCGCTCTGTCCGCTTAGAGTCGCCCCGTTCCCGGAGTGCCACGAACAACTCCCGAAAAGGGGAGGTGGCCTGAGCGAAGGAGTGGCCCCGGACTCAGTGCGCCGCGAGGAAGTCCTTCACCGCTGCGATCGTCGCCGCGGGCGCTTCCTCCATCAGCCAGTGGCCGGCATTCGGTATAACGACTTCCTGCACGCTCGTCGCCGCGTTGCGCATGACGACCCCCACGTTGGCGCCGAAGGCCTTCTCGGCGCCGATGGCGAGCACCGGCATCGTCAGCTTCGTCTCCATCGCCTTGAGGTTGTCGGCCTCGTCCTTCTGGTGGATCGCGAGGAACTGCGCGAACGCGGAATGCATCGCGCCAGGCCTTGCGTAGATCGCAGAATAGTGGCGGCGGGTTGCTTCGTCGATCTTGGACGGGTCGCCGGCGAACTCGTTCCAGAATCGGTCGAGGTAGATGCGCTCGCGGCCGGCGACCAGGCGCTCGGCGTCCGGGCCGCCGAAGTTAAAGTGCCACAACGCGGGCAGGCGCACGATCTGGTCCCAGGGCGGGATGCCGGGTATGGGCGAGTCCATCACGACCAGGTGGCTTGTCTTGTCCGGGTAGCGCGCCGCGTAGGCATACGCAACCATCGTACCGATGTCGTGGGCCACGATGTCGGCGCGGTCGATGCCGAGCTTGTTGAGGACGGCGCGGATGTCGCCGGCCTGCGTCCACTTGTCGTAGCCGCCGGCGGGGTGCGAGGACAGGCCCATGCCGCGCAGGTCGGGCACAACGACGGTGTGGTCCTTCGCGAGCGCGGCGGCCATCGGTGACCACATGTCGCCGGTATTGCCGAAGCCGTGAATCAGCACGACCGCGGGCCCGTGGCCGCCGACGCGGACGTTGATCGTCGCGTCGGCGTTTACCACCTGCGAGCTGCGGAAGTCGGCCGGGAAGGGCGTGGGCGCGGCGTGCGCCGATAGGGCGCCCAGCGCCAGGCCGGCGGCGAGGCCGGCCGCGACCCGGCGGAAGCTGCGCGAGCGAGCGGGCGAAACGGCTGCGAACATCCTCTGCGCCAGCGCGGAGATCTCGAATTCTGACGTTCTTAGAATGCGGGCGATCATAAGCCCGGCTTCCCCAAGTAGTAGCCTATACGATCTTCTAGATCGCCCGGCTTATGGAAACCTAGAGCCATCAGCGCTTTGATTTTTTTCTGCGCAGCTGGCCGGGCTATCGAAGCCATGCACGCCTGCCATCCAGCGTCGACTTCGACGTCAGGGGGCAAACTGGCGGCGTTGACTAGGCGCTTCGTATCGCCGATTGCCAATCTGTCGAATAAGGCGATCCGTGACGCGAACGTATCGACAAACGCGTCGAGTTCGGCATCCGGTAACGATCGGTTCACATAGCCGTACGACTCAGCCAAGTCCCCTCGAATGTCGTCCGAGCCCAACAGCACTTCCAAGGCGCGCCCCCTTCCGATAAGCCGCGGCAGGCGCGCCATAGGTCCGCCCCCAGCTACCAATCCAACACCCACTTCCCACTGTGACAAAATGGCTTTTTCACGACTTGCAAAACTCATGTCGCATGCAAGTGCAATTTCACTTCCGTTTCCAGTTGCCCTGCCGCGTATCAATGCGATCGACACGACTGGTGTGCGCGTTAGTCGCACGAGAATGTCCGGCCACGCCGGCAAGCCTGTGGGGCCGGGAGGTATGCCCGTCAGATCCTCGAGCTTCGCCAAGAAATCGGAGTGATTGAGAAAGAAGCCCTCAACAGCGCTGTCAAAGACCACAACCTTGAGTTGTTCGTCCGTTTCGATTGCCGTGATGATCTCTCTGAATTGCAGTACGAACTCCGGACCCATGAGATTAAGCGGTGGGTTGTCGAAAGTAACTCGCCAATAGGCGGGGCTGACCCGGGCCAGCCGTATCTGCCTAGGGTTGGTTGTCGGTTTCATCAGATCCTCCTCTGAACAAACGCAAGTTTCGTGAGGCATAATCAGAGCGCAAATGTCGGACGCATGACCGCGCGCGCCAGAGTGTGGTAGCCCATGTTGAAGCCGACAAAGGCCGGCGACATGTCCTCAGTGACGTCCAACGCGGCGACGTCAAGGGCATGTACAGCGAACACATAGCGGTGCGGCCTGTCTCCCTTGGGCGGCGCCGGCCCAAGAAACGCCTTACCTCCGAGATCGTTGCGAATGTGGAACGCCCCTTTGGGTAGATCGCCGCCGTTCCCTGCGCCACGCGCGAGCGCTACCGTAGTCGGCGGCAGCCCGACCAGCATCCAATGCCAAAAGCCGCTGCCGGTCGCGGCATCGGGGTCATAACAGGTGACCACAAAGCTGCAAGTTTCCTTCGGAAAGCCCGACCAGTGCAGCTCCGGTGAGTTGTCCCTGCTACCTGCTGACCAGGAGTGCGCGAACTTCGGGTCCAACGGCTCCCCGTCTCGTGCGTCGTTACTGTCGAGCACAAAAGACGATACTTGGGGCAGGTAGGCGTAAGGGTCTGGCGGTATGCAATGGTGATGTGGCATCGCCATGTGCTTGGCATTGCCCGTCTCGTCTTTTGCAGCCATCTCATTCCTCCAGGAGATTATCTTCAGTTCACCGCATAAGAGCAGATTGGCCGACGCCGATAAATTAGACGATAGTATAAAAATGTTGTCTGATGAACATCGCGCTGACCATCACGATGTATCAAGGAACGATTCAAGAGTCGTCACGAAATAGGGCGGCGGTATTACTAATTCAGCGATTGCCGCTCTCCGAACGTATGACTGGGGCGAGATGCGGAGACTTACTTAAGGAAGTTGGAAGACGCCCAATGGGAATCCACGGCTATTGGAGTTCCGATCGCCATAGCTGGTCCCATTGTTGTCGACTGAGACGGTCGTGGTAGGGAACGTCTGCAAATATCGCAAATCGGCGTTCAAGATTGCTACTCGCAATGCGGACGAGCACTCCCAACTGATGTCCAATGACGACAAAGATAGCTGTCGTGAATTGCAATAGCCGGCGACTGTCAACGGCAAGCGAACTCCTGCCCGGACTGAAATTCGCAATCATAAAGTGTCCCTCAAATCCCAGGCACTCGACGATTCACTCGCGGTGGGGTGTCCATCTTGGGGTCCGCTGGTCCCGCTAGGGGGTGTTGCCAGCAAATGAGGCGATGCGTGGGTGCTTGTCTCCGAAAGGTCCCAGATGACTTGAATCAGCCCAAGAAAAATTACGAGAACGAAACCTAAGAAAATGATCAGCGAGGTCAAAACATGCATGTCCTACCCTCGGCGTAGATGCCACAGATGGCTCATTCGGAACCGTTAGACGCCAATTCTGTTTCTTGGCCCGGCGAGCATTGGCAGGTTTCGATGACACGGGTGGCGATTGCGCCCGCCAATCTTTCAGCGGCTCCTATATTGTTGGAGCCGAGTCGCGCGGCAATCATCCCCAACTTCAGCACCGTCGCATCATGGTCTTCTCCGGGCACGCCGAATGACAATGCCGTACGCACCCAGGCATAGGCACGATGCTGATTAGGGCGTCCTGTCGCACCGGTTTCGTAAAGGGTTCCAACATTGGCCATCGCAGGCGTATAGCCTTTCAGCGCGGAGAGAAGAAAGAACCTCATCGCTAGCCTGGGATCTCTCTTGACTCCTTGTCCTTTGGCATACCTGATACCCAATAGATTTAGGGCACTTAAATCGCGTTGATCGAAGTCGCTAGCCAGTGCTGTTGGCCCAATGGACACGCCGTTGCGACTAACAGAAGAGATCCCGCGAGGCGCAGCGCCGACACGCGAGTCCGGCGAAGAGGATGCTGCGGCGAACAGATCGAGCGTCCACGTGCACAAGCAAACCAATGCCAGCGAAGAAATGATCAAGTTGCCCTTCATGATTGCTCTGCTCTCGAAAAGATCCCTCATATGTAGCCAGACGCGCGGTAGGTGCGCCATTGCACGATCGTATGAATCTTTATTTCGGTGGCGGCATTTCGCATCGGTGATGATCTAGACCTGGTCAATCGCCTGTTTACTGCGTATGACTTGCATCACCGTATGGCGCTGACAATGACAACTGCGCCGCACAATCCGCAATGTTTCTCGTACTGGTGAGCGCGATCTATACGATCGCACAATGGTGGAGTCGAACCGCTTCTGTCCTAATCGCGACCGTGTAATCAAGCGATGACAGGAGAATCAATGATGCGTTTAGTAGTTTCGAGCGGGGCAGCTGGGGTGATGTTTTCCATGTATGCATCGCTTCTGTTGGCTTCCGCAGCCGCTGTTGCAGACAACGCACCCTTGCCGACGCAAATCGTCGATTTGGCGAACAAAGTGGACGGCGTGCATCCGGGGTTTCGTGCGTTTCATGCGAAAGGCGTTGTTGTGAACGGCACCTTCAAAGCCTCATCCGAAGCTGCGCGGCTCAGTCGCGCAACGCTATTCAACGGCAGCCCGATTCCGGTGACCGCGCGCTTCTCGGACGGCAGTGGGATGCCGACCGTGCCGGACGGCTCGCCTGCGATGCCCCGTGGCATCGCCATCAAGTACCACCTGGCCGGCGGAGGTGACACCGACATGGTGACCAACTCGTTCAAGTTCTTCCCGGTGGGGACCGGGGAGGACTTTCGTGATCTGCTGCAGGCGATCACTGAGAGCCCACCCGATGCCCCACACCCGAATAAGGTGGAACAGTTCTTCGGCAGCCATCCGAATGCGCCGAAAGCGATCGGTTCGCTCCCGATCCCGGACAGCTTCGCCGACGAGGAATACCACGGCATTGACGCTTTCATCTTCGTCAGCAAGAGCGGCCAAAGGCAGGCAGTGCGATATGTGATCGCGCCGGAAAAGGTGGTGCACATTACGCCGGAAGAGGCAGCCAAGCAGTCACCTGATTACCTGTTCGACGACCTGGCCAAGCGGATCGCGCAAAAACCCCTGGTTTTTCACTTAAAGGCGCAATTGGCCGAGCCCGGCGATCAGACCAAGGATGCGAGTTTACCTTGGCCTGATGACCGCAAGGTCGTCGATCTTGGCGTGCTGACGCTGACCAAGGTGGTACCCAATAGCTTGGAGGCGCAAAAGAAGCTGCTGTTCCTGCCTACAAACCTCACCCCCGGTATCGAGCTCTCCGACGACCCGCTGCCGAGCGTGCGCTCTGCCGCCTATGGTATCTCGTTCGGGCGGCGCAGCCAGTAGATGCCTGCACGCTCAACAAGGCGCCGGTAGATCACCGTTACAGATTCGTAGGGAAATTGGCATGAACGAGAAAGATGTTTCAGCGGCTGCAGCGACCAGTGCCGACGGCCACATCAGCCGCCGCGATGGGCTCAAGCTCGTCGCGGCGGGGATGGCAGCAGCGCTGCTGTCGCACACGTCTCGAACCGAGGCACTTAGCGGATCGTTACAGTCCACACAATCTGAGAGAAAGAGAGAGCCCATGAGTAGTTACATCAAAGTTGGCCAGGAAAACTCAACGCCCATTGAACTCTACTACGAGGACCATGGCTCCGGATCGCCGGTGGTCCTCATCCACGGATGGCCGATGAACGGCGCGTCGTGGGAAAAGCAGACAGCGGCATTACTCGCCGCCGGCCATCGCGTCATCACCTACGACCGCAGAGGTTTCGGCAGTTCAAGCAAGCCCGCTCTCGGCTACAATTACGACACCTTTGCGGCCGATCTCGATGCTGTGCTTAGCACGCTGAAGCTCACAGATGTTTCTCTCGTCGGTTTCTCGATGGGCACGGGCGAAATCACGCGCTACATCGGCAAGTATGGTGCGAAGCGGGTGCGCAAGGCCGTGCTTATCGGCACGCTGGGCCCGTATCTTGTGAAGACGGCCGACAACCCGGAAGGGGTGGACAGGAGTGTCTTCGAGGGTCTTAAGGCAGCCATCAAAGCCGATCGGCCGGCGACTCTGATGGAATTTCTGCATAACTTCTACAACTACGATGTCACCGGGGGCAAGCTCGTGAGCGAGCGCGTCCTTGAGGCCAACTGGAACGTGGCCACCGGCGCCTCGGCGATCGGCACGCTGGCCTGCATCGATTCATGGATTGAGGACTTCCGTCAGGACATCACTCGCAATACGGTACCGACGCTCATTCTACACGGTGACGCCGATCGCATTTTGCCGCCAGACGTTTCATCCAGAAGACAGGCGAAGATGATCAAGAACGTGAGCTTCGTGGAGCTCAAGGGTGGTCCCCATGGCGTACTGTGGACTCATGCGGAAGAGGTCAACTCCGAGCTGGTGAAGTTTTTAGCGTAGCGAGCGATTGTCCTCATCAAACTTTCGGAGGAATACCCCATGTCTTACACCATCGTCCGCCGTGACTTTCTAAAGTGCGCGCTTGCATCCGCCGTGGTATTTCCAGTGCTAGGGGCAGCAGATGCAAGGGCGACTGACCTGCCACTGCTCGATCCGACTGATCCCGTCGCGCAGTCGCTTGGCTTCGTCCCCGATGCATCTAAAGTCGCCGTGAACGCGAATTCGATGTTCAAGCCTGGGCAACTCTGCGGTGTATGTATGCAATATCAGGGTAAGGCATCCGACGCAGCAGCTGGATGCGGCATTTTCGCTGGGCACTCGGTTCCGTCCCGCGGCTGGTGCAAGGCGTTCTTGCAGCGTTCATGACAGGCAGTTTGATAATAGTGTTCGGCTCACAATTTATACAGGAGAGCTTTCTGTGATTCGCAAGGCAAGGGCGGTCTGGTACGGAACCGGCCGTGGTGGAAAAGGCAACCTTTCGTCCGACTCAGGCGTGCTTGCCGACACGCCGTATTCATTCAGCACGCGATTCGAGGGCGAGAAAGGCACCAACCCGGAGGAATTAATCGCAGCCGCACATGCAGGATGCTTCACGATGGCATTGGCCTTTCGATTGCAAGCCGCGGGGTACACTCCTACGGAACTCCATACCGAGGCAGCCGTCAACCTCGAGAAAAACGATGAAGGCTTCAGTATTAGTCGCTCCGCCCTGACACTGCGTGCGAGCGTACCGAATCTGGATCAAGACACGTTCGATCGGTTGGCGCGGGACGCCGAGCGGAATTGCCCGGTTTCCAGAGTGCTCAAGACCGAGATCACGTTAGACGCGCAGCTGGTTATTTAGGCCGGCAATCATGATTACGAACGACGTCTTTCCGCAACAGGATTCTTCCACGTCCGACGCAACATTACGCGCGTTTGACGATGACGAATACATTTCGGAGCGCGACCCGTTGGACAGCAGCGACCTATTGGCGAGCCTTCTGGAAACCGCGACTGTCGCACTGAACACCGATCGTCGCGTCACACAGAAATGCATTCGGCGCGCGGCGGTGCTGCTCGGAATCGACCTAAGCCGGAGAGAGGACGCTACCGCGGAGCGTTCGCATTTGCAGGGCGGTCTCGCACCGTGGCAAGCCCGGCGTTTGAGAAGTTACATCGAGGAAAAACTCGACTCGACACTCCGAGCGGGGGACCTCGCCGGTCTCGTTCGGCTCAGCACGAGCTACTTCTTTCGCGCCTTTCGTAAGACTTTTGGAGAAACTCCGGTTGCCTACATCATGAAGCGACGCATGCTGCGAGCTCAGGATCTCATGTTGAAGTCACGAGTGTCCTTATCGCAGGTCGCCTTAGAGTGCGGCATGTGCGATCAGGCTCATTTCTCACGCACGTTTCGTCGGATAGTCGGAATCAATCCCACAGTCTGGCGGCGTCAATTACTTCGGCGTCCTACATTCTGTGAGGACGCATCCCGAGCAGCCCAGCGCGCTGCGGCGGATTCTTCGTCGAACGGTCTTAACGCCCCTGTTGTCGTCGCGCCGGTGATTCAACGGGCACTCGAAAGAGGGAATGAACATGTCTGCGAAATTGACTAATGCGTGGGCGGCAACGACTACGGAGGTATTCAAAATTAAAGTTCTCGTAGCGTTGGTTCTTTTTTCAGCTCTCGTGACAATGGCGCGAGCCTCCGACCATTTCGACTCGCCTGCAACGGTCGCCAATCCACAGGCGGATATCGGCGATGTGTATGCGTGGATATCGCCCGAAGGTCGGCAACTGAACCTTGCCATGACAATCCAGGGCCATACCTTCTCGGATAAGGTTCAATACGCGCTTCACATCGACAGCGGCAAGGTTTTCGGTCACACGAGCGCATCGACGACTATTGTGTGCCATTTTGCCGCAGCGAACGCGGTCAACTGCAAGGTCGGCAAAGCAGATTCTGCGTCCGGGGACCCGACCGACCCGTCGGGTCTCGAGGGACGAAATCACCGATTCCGCGTATACGCCGCTCTGCGGGATGACCCTTTCTATAACAACCTGAAGGGGCTTTTAGGTGCATACGCAGCGGCAAGTGCAGCCATCAAGAACGGCGTCCCGGTTGACTCAGCAGGCTGCCAAAAATTCAATGGGGCGACCGCGAAGACAATACTTGAACAGATGGGTCACACAGACGGAGGGCCCGCACAAAATCTGCTCTACAACTGGACTGCGTCGGCAATTGTGATCTCCGTCGATCTAGATGTTGTCGCAAGAGGTGGCACGCTTCTGGCCGTATGGGGTACGACCTCCATAGCCGGCAAGCCGCTCGATCGTATGGGGTTGCCTTT
>WNFS01032074.1_pt1 | contig 12134 bp, 14 predicted proteins | sample 5400141 | NCBI WGS metagenome assembly WNFS01 (sample SAMN13153358, study PRJNA577476) | soil metagenome | isolation source: 60 cm saprolite under Madrone tree | place: USA:California | collected 2016-06-14 | reverse complement strand
CGCCGGACTCCAAGCACCGAGCGTCCATTTCGGCCAGCGTATGGGCACGAGGTCGTCGAGTGAAAGGCGTTAGGGGGGCGCGTGCGAGCGCATCAAGCTAATGAAAAGCGTAACTCCAAGCAAGGCTGATGCTTGACGCTCCTGATGGTGACGGCTACCGTTCGCGCATGACACCCGCGCCGGCCTTCCCCGAGATTGCCGTAGTGGATCTCCAGGTGTGCGACCGCTGCGGGCTGTGCCTCCCCCTCTGCCCCCCGGCAGCGATTCACCTCGACCTCACCGACCTGGTCGTCGATCAGACCGCCTGCACCGGCTGCCGCAAATGCATTGCCCCCTGCCCCGTCGGCGCGCTCACGATGGTCGCCGCGTGACGCACGACACCGATGTGCTGGTCATTGGTGCGGGACCGGGGGGCGCCGTGGCGGCGTGGGAGGCGAAGCGCGCCGCGCCCGAGCTCGACGTCGTGTTGCTCGAGCGCGACGCCCGGGTTGGCACGCCGGTCCGCTGCGCCGAAGGGGTCGGGGACGCGGGTGTGCGCGAGTTCGCCGACCCCGACGGCGCTGCCTGGGCCGCCCGCAAGATCACCCGGGTCGTGTTCATCGCGCCCGACGACACAGAGGTGAAGGTCGCCGAGCGCGACGTCGGCTGGATTCTCGATCGCACGCGGTTCGACGCCTTTCTCGCCGACCGGGCGGTGGCCGTGGGGGCCGAGCTCCGCGTGAGCACCGAAGCGGCCGGGATGACGTGCGAGCCGGACGGCCGCTGGCGGGTGCGGTTGCGGGCCGCCGGCGGCGAAACGACCTGCCGCGCACGGGTCGTGATCGGGACGGACGGCGTCGAGGCGATGGTCGGTCGCTGGGCGGGCCTCGAAACCCGGGTCCCCGCCCGCGACATGGAGTCGTGCGCGCAGTACGTCGTCGAGGGGATCGACTTCGATCCCGACGCGATCTATCTGCAGTTCGGCGCCGGCATCGCTCCGGGTGGGTACGCCTGGCTCTTCCCCAAGAGCCCGGGCGTTGCGAACGTGGGCCTCGGCCTGGTCGCGTTGAAGGCCGACGCCCGCAACGCGCGGCAATACCTCGACGCCTGGATCGCCCGTCGCTATCCGGGTGGCGCCAAGACGGCGTGCACCGTGGGCGGCGTCATCGTTCACACGACCATCCGGCAGACGTACACCGACGGCGTGCTCGTGGCGGGCGACGCCGCGCACATGATCAATCCGCTTTCCGGGGGCGGCATCGTGAACGCCATGAAGGCGGGGCGGCTCGCTGGCTGCGTCGCCGCCGCGGCCATCCGGGCCGGGGACACCAGCGCGAGCCGGCTGTCGGCGTACCACGCCGAGTGGATGGCGCTGCTGGGGGACGATCACCTCAAGTATTACCGGCTCAAGCGGGCGCTCGAGGACCTGGATGACCAGTTCTTCAACTCTCTGGCGCGCACCGTGAACGCGATCCCCTCGGGCAAGCGCACGCTGGGTCGGATCTTTGCCCACGCACTCGTTCGGCACCCACAACTGATTCCGGTGGCCGCGCGATTCTTCATCTAACAAATGGGAGCGCAATGCTAGCGATCGATCTCCGCGGCAAACGGGCGTTGGTAGCGGGAGTGGCCGACGACGGCGGCTACGGCTTCGCCATCGCCAAGGCCCTGGCCGAGGCGGGCGCGACGGTATGTGCGGGCACGTGGCCTCCGGCGCTGAACATTTTCTTGAACCTGCTCGAGCGCGGCAAGATCGACGACTCGCGCCGCATGCCGGACGGCTCGCTGCTCCAGTTCGAGAAGATCTATCCGCTCGATGCGACGTTCGATACGCTGGCGGAGGCCCCGGAGGAGATTCGCGGCAACAAGCGCTACAAGGACGTGGGCGATTTCTCAATCGCGGGGCTCGCCCAGCGCCTGGTGCAGGACTTCGGCGACCGGCCGCTCGATATCGTGGTCCACTCGCTCGCCAATGGTCCCGAAGTCAGGAAACCGCTGCTCGACACGAGCCGGGCCGGTTACCTCGCCGCCGTGAGCGCGAGCGCCTATTCCCTCGTGTCGCTCGTGGCCCGGTTGGCACCGCTCACCCGCCCCGGTGGCTCGTTCCTGTCGCTGACGTACATGGCGAGCGAGCGGGTGGTGCCGGGGTACGGGGGCGGGATGTCCTCGGCAAAGGCGGCGCTCGAGAGCGACACGCGCACGCTGGCGTTCGAGGCCGGGCGCAAGTACGGGGTGCGAGTGAACACGATCTCGGCCGGGCCGCTCGCCTCACGCGCCGCGAGCGCCATCGGGAAAATCGAGCGGATGGTCGAGTACTACGCCGCCAACGCGCCGCTCACCGAGCCGCTTACCGCGCGGGAAGTGGGCACGACGGCGGCGTTTCTCGCGAGCCCCTTAGGCAGCGGGATTACTGGGACGACGATCTACGTGGACAAGGGATACCACGCCATGGGGGCGGCCGTGGATGCGGGGCTCGGGGCGAGGGGCTAGGGCCTTGGTTAACCCCTTCATCACGCTCGTCCCAACCGCACACCGGTTGGCGGCGTGAGCGACGAATCGACCCATCGCCCCAAAGGCGCCTCCCTGTAAGCCCACCGGGATGCTCCCCACGTCCCAGACATAGACCGGCAGCCGCGCCAGGGCGAGCGGTGAACCGTTGCCCCGCACGCCTCCGAATCCCAACTCGTATCCGGCCGCCAGCGCCAACCGCTCGATCCGCTCGTCCCGCGCGCCAAACGGATAGGCGACAGCCCGGGTCGCCTGGGGTCCCAGGCGGTGCCGGAGCGTCTGGCGAGATCGCTCGAGCTCGGCAGCCGCTTCCACGTCGGACAGCCAGGTGAGCCGGGCGTGAGACGCCGAGTGCGATGCGAAGTCGAATCCCCGCTCTTGCCAGCGCCCGATCGTGTCCCAATCGAGATGCGCGAGCCGGTCCCAGGTGTAGCGCACGTCCCATGTGTTCAGGCGCCCGACGTAGTCCGTGATGAGGAACGTTGTCGCGGTGAACCCCACATCGGCCAGCACGGGATACACGTGCTCGGCGAGGGAAGCGTAGCCGTCATCAAAGGTCAAAAGAAATGCGGACCGCGGAGTGCGGAATGCGGAATGGCCTGGCCGGAGTCGCTCAGCGAACTGGTGCAACGTGAGGGTCTTCCAACCTGCCCGTGCCAGCGTCGTCATCTGGCGCGCGAACACGGACTTCGCGACCCGCGTGACCCCGAGCTCCGCCGGTCCACCGATGCGATGATAGCACAACACCGGAGGCAAGGGCGCGGACCGACGCAATTCCGCACTCCGCATTTGCTTCAGGCTCCTCCGGTCGGCCAGCTCCCGCTCGCCAACGCCGACCCGGCGTCCGCCCAACGTCCGCTCGGCTCGGCGGCGCGGCAGCGGCGTTCCAGCTCGGCGAGCCATGGGGGCACCGAGCGCACGTCTTCCAGCGGCTCGGGGTTTCCGCTGGGGGGGCGTCCCGTCAGCATCTCGTGCACGAGCACCCCCACGGCAAACATGTCGTCGCGCGGGCCGGGGGCCGCCTGGCCGGCCTTGCGCTCCGGCGCCAGATAATCGGCGGTGCACAGCGCCGCCGTCGCGGCCCCGCCGCCGTCGCCCGACAGGGCCTCCGCCAGCGCACCGAGAATCCCCGTGTCGGCGACCAATGCCGCCCCGTCCGCAAGCAGCACGTTCTCGGGCTTCAGGTCGCCGTGGGCGACGCCCTCGGCGTGAGCGTGGGCCAGTGCCGTGAGCAGATCCCGCAACACTTCCACGGCCCGTCGCAGCGGCAGCTCTCCGTGCCGCGCCAGCCAGGCCCGCAGCGTGGTGCCTTCGACGAAGGCACGGGTGTGGTAAACGAACGGGCCTGCCCGGCCGGCAGCGCGCGGGGGCACGTCGAGCGCCACGAACATGCGGCAGTTGCCGACGGGTCGCACCTCGCGCTCCACCCGGTATCCGGGCTCGAGCGCGTGCCCCAATGCCGCGCGGAGATCAGCCATGAATGTGCGAATATGGTGGCGGGCTGCCGTCGCCCGCAACCGTCACAATGCGGGCACGAAGTCCTCTTCGACTTCAAACCGCACGGTGACCTGACGCAGGCGCCGATGCACCGGCAGGACCATGTGGAGCTGTGGATTGAAGTAGTCCTTGAGCATGGGGGGCCGGAGTGGCTAGCGGAAGGAGCCCGAGTAGGCCAGCATAGTGGGGTCGACCCTTCACCACCTCATCCGACATGGGAGACGCCGTGAAGAAGAACAATTGGTCTCGTCGCGAATTCCTGGGCGCGAGCGCCGCGGCCGGCGCGTCGCTCGCCGCGAAACCGATGGTGTTGTTACCGCATGATCTCATCCCCGGGCCGGGCGCCGTCGCGGCCAGTGATCGGGTGCGCTTCGGCATGATCGGCGTGGGCATGCAGGGGCACTGGCTCCTGTCCGAGTCGATCACGCTGCCGGGAGTCGAATGCGCGGGCGCCTGTGACCTGTACGACGGCCGCCACACGTTGGCGCGAGAGATCGTGCGAGCCGATCTGCCGGTGACGCGCCGCTACCAGGCGCTGCTGGATGACAAGAACATCGATTGCATCGTGGCGGCGGTTCCCGATCACTGGCACAAGCAGATCGTCGTGGACGCGGTGAGCGCCGGCAAGGACATCTACTGCGAGAAGCCGATGTCGCACAGCGCGGCCGACGGCGTGGCCATGGTCGACGCCGCCACGAAGACGGGACGCATCGTGCAGATCGGCTCACAGCGCGTCAGCTCCCAGATCTGTGCCAAGGCCAAGCAGCTGATTTCCCAGGGGGCGCTGGGCGAGCTCATGCTGGTCGAAGGATGGCTGGGACGAAACGATCCGACCGGCGCGTGGCAGTATCCGCCGCCCCCCGATCTCTCACCGCGCACGCTCGACTGGGATACCTGGCAGGGAACGGTTCCCAAGCGCCCGTTCGACGCCAACCTGTTTGCGCGCTGGCGCTGCTGGAAGGAATACGGCACCGGCGTCGCCGGTGATCTGCTGGTTCACCTGATCAGCGGCATGATGTTCATGCTGGGGGTCAATGAGCCACCCAGGCAGGCTTCGGCGGTCGGGGGCATCCGGCGCTGGAAGGACGGCCGCAACATGCCGGACGTTCACGCCGTCGTCTACTACTTTGGCGAGCTCCCCGTGTACATGCGGCTGAATCTCGGGACGTCGATGCCCGAGACCTACCGCATCCAGGGCTCGAAGGGCGTGCTGGAGGTGACCGGCTCGAGCTTGAGCCTGGCGCCGCAAACCGGCAAGGATGACTACCCCAGCTACTACACCGGCAGCTACCCGCACGCGATGCGGGAATCCTATCTCGAGAAATGGCATCAGGAGAACGATCCGAAGCTGGGTCAGGCTGCGGCGATGCCCGAGACCATTTCGTTCACCGGACCGGACTTCGACGACGTCAGGCCACACCTGTGGACGTACTTTGAGGCCGTACGCACCCGGAAGCCGGTGGTCGAGGACGCGGTGTTCGGTCACCACGCCGCATTGGCCTGCCACATGGCGAATGAGTCGTACTTCCGTCGGAGCTCGGTGTCCTGGGACGAAGCGTCGAAGACTATCAGGAGCTGACCACCGCCTGGGCGCGTTCGGGCGTTTTCCAGAGATCGATCGGCTTGGCGATGCCCGTAGGGTGGAACGGCAGCATGACCTTGCGGCCCAGGCCGGCCGATGCGTACGCCGCGTACAGGACCTCCTGCACGACGCGCCCGGTCTCGCCGTCGGCGATCGGCGTCTCCTTGCCCCGCACGCAGCGCGCGAAGTGTCGCGCCTCCTGGGGGAAGCCGTAGTTCCAATGCTCCTCGAACACGGGATAGGTCCAGCCCTTGGTCGTCGCCGCCTTTTCGACGGCATAGCCGAACCCCACCTCCGAGTACGTCGGGAGCGCATTGCCCATCAGCATATCGGCGTACGTCTGCCCCTTGTCGCCGAACACCTCGATGCAGTCGTCCATCCCCCCGGGCCGGTTCCAGCTGCTCTCGACCATCCCGATGGCGCCGCTCCCGAATTCGATGATCGTGACCGCTTCGTCGTCGCCCAGTGTGCGCTGCTGATGCACCTGGGTCGTCATCTGCGAGTAGACGCTCTTGATCGGCGGTTTCCCGAGGAACCACCAGCAGAAGGCGATCCCATGGCACCCCAAGTCCATGACCGCGCCGCCTCCCGACTGATCCACGTCCCAGAACCAGTCGGAGTGCGGACCCGAGTGCTTCTCGCCCTGCTTCACCAAGTGCACGCGGCCGAATGCGCCCTCGTCCGCCAGCTGCTTGGCCTTCAGATATTTTGGCGCGAAGAACAACTCCTCGGCATAGAGAAGCAGCACGCCCGCCTTGCGGCATGCTTCGATCATCGCGTCGGCTTCCTCGAGCGTCAGGCACAGCGGCTTCTCACACACCACGTGCTTGCCGGCCTCGGCAGCGTCGATCGTCATCTGTGCGTGCAGCCGATTCGGCGTCGTGATCCAGACTAGCTCGATTGCGGGATCGCGCAGCAGCTCGCGGTGGTCGGTATACGCGTGGGGGAGGCCGTGCCGCTTCGCGAACGCCGCCGCGTGTCCCTTGGTCGGCGAGGCTACGGCCACGACCTCGGCGTCCTCCGGTACGGCTTGCACGGCGGCCGCGACGCAGTCCGCCTGAAAGCGTGAGCCGAGGATGCCGATTCTCACTTGCGACATGGATAGCGCTCCATAGTCTGCTAGTCCGGGGAGCCGCCCAAGGGCCGCAACCCCCGCGCCTCGATGATCGTCCAAGCGTCCGGGCCCGGTAGCGCGACGCTGCGAGCGTACGCGGGGAAATGCCAACGCGGATCGAAGGCGACCTGGACCGCGCCATCGTGGTCCACCGATCGTTCCAGGTTGTCGAACAGTCCGTCGATGCTGAACGTGTTCCAATCGCTCAAAGTGGCGGGTTTACCAGCCCGGTCCCACGCTCGCATCGGGTGCCTATTCCGAACCTCGATCAACAACCACCCCCGTCCGGGACAGAAACACACCACTCGGAGCAAGAACCGATAGTCCCGCGGGCCGCCGGACTCCCACAGCTCGCGTTCCGTTCTGAGCACCGCGCGCAGGGAGTCGCGTTGGCCGGGGATTCGCAGGTTGAAGGCTCGCGCTTCGGGAACGGAGAGGGTGACCCGAGGGGTGTCCTTGAAGACGGCCACGACGTCGGCCGTGTCGGCGACGACGGGACCGACGCTGGAATAGCGTCGCTCGAACGTCACGAACGCGACCCGGCGACTATCCGGCGACCATGACGGAACGTTGATGGTGCCCTGCCCGCCGAAGAACGGTGGCGTCAGATCGCGTACTGAGCCATCACGCGTATCGATGAGCCGAAGCTTGACCTGCTTGCCGAACGGATGGTCCTCGGCTTGGTTTTCGAGGTACGCGAGGTACACCACCCAGCGACCGTCGGGCGACGGGTGCGGGAACCAGTTGGCGTAGGCATCGTGCGTGACTTGCTCGGCCCCGCTGCCGTCCGAATCCATTCGCCAGATCTCCATCTTGCCGCTGCAGAATGAGTTGTAATAAATGAATGCACCGTCGGGCGTGTAGTCGGGCCCGTCGTCGAGGCCGTGGCAAGTGGTGAGCCGGCGCTCCTCGCCGCCGCCCATCGGGATGGCATAAATGTCCCACTCTCCCTCGCGGCGCCCGACGAACGCGAGCGTCTTCCCGTCGGGCGACCATCCATGCCAGAAGCTCGGGGCCTTGGTCGTGACCTTCACCGGTGTCGCGCTGCCGGCGATCGGGAGGATGTAGATGCTGGATGCGAGCCAGTCCTGCGCCGGATCGGTGATGTGCTCGTCGGCGTGATGGCTCAGGACGAGGTACCTGCCATCCGGTGAGATACCGTGAAGCCGGTGGGAATCTCGGTGAGGTGCTTGTCGCCGCGAGCAGCCAATCGATAGAGTCGACCGCCGCTGTTTACGACAAAGAAGCGCCCGTCGCGCGACCAGTTCGGCGCCTCGAAGTGGCGATCCTCGGTGTAGATCGTTTCCATGCGCCTAGAGCCAATATCCACGGTTCGGAGCGAGCTGCGGATGGCCCCCTCGGCTTGGCCCAGCAGGCCGGTCGGGAGGACGGTGGCCATGAGAAGCAGGTGATGCAGGGTGGCTGGCATGACGCTAAGCTGCGGGCGAACGGCGGGGTGGCGCAAGACACTGGAGCGAACCAGCACTAGCTTTCGTGGTCGACATGTCAGACGAGTCCAAATCTCCGCTGGCCCGGCGGGCGCTCGCGATCGCAGTCGTCGTGGCGTTGTTGATCGCGGGGTATGTCCTGCTGGCCCGGCGCATGGGCCACGAGCCAGCGGCACCCACCGCAGGATCGGGTTTTCAGGAACGCGCTCGGGAAGCCGGGATTGCGTTTCGGATGCATTTCCTGCCGAAGGAGCAGGGCGAGCCGTTCCACATCAACCTGTATGATCACGGTTCCGGTCTGGCCGTCGGCGACTACGACAACGACGGCCGCGAGGACATCTACTTTCTCAACCAGCTCGGGCCGAACGCGCTCTATCGCAACGTGGGTGACGGGTCGTTCGTCGACGTCACCGCCAAGGCAGGAGTGGCCATCGGCAACAGGGTTTCCGTCGGAGCCACGTTCGCGGACTACGACAACGACGGCTGGGCCGACCTGTTCGTGACCACCACCCGGGGTGGCAACGTGCTGTTCCACAACAGGGGGGACGGCACCTTCGAGGACGTCACCGCGGCCGCCGGGCTGAGCCACGTCGGCCATTCGCAGACCGCCGTGTTCTTCGATTACGACAACGACGGCTACCTCGATCTGTTTCTCACCAACACGGCGCACTGGAGCACCGACGTTTTCGACTCCGCGGCGAGATATTTCGAGGGCAAACCGGACCTTGGCAGCCTGCTGACCAGTGCCAAGGAATCCAACATCCTGTATCACAATAACGGCGACGGGACCTTCACGGACGTCACCGACCGCGCCGGCCTGCGCGGCCGCGGTTGGGCGGGAGACGTGGCCGTGTTCGACTACGACGAGGACGGTTTCCTCGACCTGTTCGTGCCCAGTATGGTCGGTCGGGGTCAGCTGTATCGGAACACCGGTCACGGCACCTTCCGTGACGTCACCGCGGAGACGCTCGGGCGCACACCGTATGGAGCGGTGGGGTGCAAAGTGTTCGACTACGACGGCGACGGCCGGCTCGATCTCTTTGTGGTGGACATGCACTCGGACATGTGGATGGGGGTGGACACCGGGCACGTCACCGTCGACGTCGCGCGGCGCATGCAGCATCGACGGTTCCGCACGCCCAAGGGCCCGACGATAAACGAGGAGGCCCCGGGCCTCATCCAAATTCAAAGAGCCATGTTCGCTAGGCAGGGCGAGGACTTCGACGCTTTGCTCTTCGGCAACGCGCTATACCGCAATCTCGGCCGTGGCAAATTCACCGAGACCGCCGTCGCGGCAGGCCTGGAGACGCTCTGGCCCTGGGGTGTGGCCACCGGAGACTTCGACAACGACGGCCATGAGGACGTGTTCATCCCGTCGGGGATGGGCTATCCCTACTACTATTGGCCCAACCAGCTGATGATGAACAACGGCGATGGAACGTTCCGCGACCGGGCGGCTGACTTGGGCGTCGAGCCGCCGACGGGCGGCATTTATCTAGAAGAGCGCGTCGCCGGCCGGCAGGCGACGCGCAGCTCGCGGGCCGCCGTCGTAGCCGATTTCGACGGCGACGGTCGGCTCGAGATCGTAACCAACAACTTCAATGACCGTCCGTACTATTTCGCCAACCGGCTTCCCCGACGGAACTATGTGGAGTTGCGGCTGACAGGAACCCACAGCAACCGCGACGCGATCGGCGCCGTGGTGCGGCTGTGGGTCGGGAAGACCGTGATGGTGCGGCAAGTGAACCCGGCGGGCGGTTACCTGTCCCAATCGAGCCGGGTGGTACACTTCGGCCTCGGCGACCACACCAAGGTCGATCGGATCGAGATTCGCTGGCCCCGGGGGATCGTACAGCGGTTGGACCATCCCGAGATCAACACCCTACTTCAGATTCGCGAGCCGGCGCGCTGACTCGTCGAACGGCCAAGTTCGCCCGTTCCACGACCACACCCCGAAACACACCGCACCCAGCACCAGCGCGCCCAGTCCAAAGGCGATCACCGTGAGCGGCGTGGTAGCAAAGATGAAGATCCAGCCGAGCAGCGCAACCAGACTAGGCAGCGGATACAACCACATGCGGTAGGGCCGCGGCATGTCGGGCGCGCGCCGCCGCAACAACGTCACCGCACCGATCTGCCCGATGAATTGCACCAGGATCCGCGTCGTGAGCAGCGCGTCGATCACCATGCCGAGCGATACGAACCCCGCGACGATCGAGAGCACGCCGAGTACGACCAGCGACACGTACGGAAAGCCCTGGGACGGATGCAGCCGCGCAAAGACCTTGAAGAAATAGCCGTCCCGCGCCGCCGCGTAGGGCACGCGTGAGTATCCGAGGAGCAGCGCGAAGACTGATCCGAACGCCGTCCAGAGGATCATCGCCGTGACGATCGTGGCGACGCCGGCGCCGTAGATCCGCTCCATGAAGATCGAGACCACGAAGTCCGCCTGCGGGTGCGACTCGACGGGGACGAACTCGCGCCACGGAACGACGCCGATGATCGAGAAGTTGATCGCGATGTAGATCAGGGCCACCGCGATCGTGCTGATGAGAATCGACCGCGGGATCACTCGGCCCGGATTCTGTACTTCGTCGCCGATGTAGCAGACGTCGTAGTAGCCGAGGTAATCGTAGGCGCCCACGCGGGACGCACTGCCGAGGCCGAGCAGGAAGCCCAGCGAGAAGTTGAAGCCGCCCGGCGGGAAGTCGAAGGCGACCTTGGCGTCGAAGTGCATCGCCCCCGTTGCGATCACGGCGACGACGGTCAGGATCGTCCCGACCCAGAGCGCGACCGTGATCGCCGCGATCGATTTGATCCGCCGGTAGAGCAGCGCGAGGTTGACGAGGCCGATGATCGTGATCACGAGCATCGTCTGTCGCGGCGTGATCCCTTTCCAAATGTATCCCAGATAGTGCGAGAACCCGATGTATCCGGACGCGATCTCGAGGGGCCCACTGAGCACGAACTGCCATACGAAGAGAAAGCCCATCAGGCGGCCGACTTTCTCCGTCCCGTAGCCGTGGCGCAGGTAGCCGAACGAGCCGCCCGAACCCGGCATCGCGGCGCCGAGCTCGCTCCAGACGGTGCTGTCGCACAAGACGGTAATCAACGCGACGACCCAGCCGAGCATTGCTTGCGGGCCGCCGAGCGCGGACATCAGGAGCGGGATCGTGATAAACGGACCGATCCCGATCATGTTCGTCATGTTGAGCGCCGTGGCGTGAAGCAGGCCGAAACGGCGCACCATCGGTGAAGCGGAGCCCGGTTGCGTCACGGCCTCCAACCTCGGGTGCCATGGCGAACGGCGCAAGCCGCGGGTTATGCTCTACTCTTCCTCAACGCGGAGCTGTCCCATGAACGAGATGCTCGATGCCGGCGTGGTGCTGGTGCGTGGGAGTGCGGCTGGGTTTGCGCAGGAGATCGCTGCCGGCCGCCATCACTTTCGGGCGGACGAGCCGATTGCCGACGGCGGTACCGATACCGGCCCCAGTCCATACGATCTGCTGCTGGGTGCCCTGGGGACCTGAACGTCCATGACCATCGCGCTGTATGCGCGACGGAAGCAGTGGCCCCTGGAGGACGTCACGGTCCGGCTGCGGCATTCGCGAGTGCACGCGCAGGATTGCCGGGATTGCGACACGAAGGAGGGAATGCTCGACGTCATCGAGTCCGAGATCTCGCTGCAAGGTGAGCTCTCGGCAGAGCAGCGCAACCGGTTACGGGAGATCGCGGAGCGGTGTCCCGTCCATCGCACGCTGACCTCGGAGATCAAGATCCGGACGCGACTGGTGTGACGGCCGCCTACGTCAGGTTTTCCTGCACGAACCGGGGGCTCAGGTCTTGCTGACGGACCCGGTACATCCGGTCTAGGCTCGGCTGCTAGTCGCCTTCGTACTTGAAAGAAACCTTGATCTTCGCGCGATAGCTCTCGACCTTGCCGTCTTTCAGCTGCATGTCGAGTTGCGAGATCTCCGCCACGCGCAGGTCGCGCAGCGTCTTTCCG
>WNFS01010250.1_pt1 | contig 12134 bp, 12 predicted proteins | sample 5400141 | NCBI WGS metagenome assembly WNFS01 (sample SAMN13153358, study PRJNA577476) | soil metagenome | isolation source: 60 cm saprolite under Madrone tree | place: USA:California | collected 2016-06-14 | reverse complement strand
CACCTCGTTCGGCGGCCGCCCGCCCGACCGTCCAAGAGATAGCCGATCCTGTCCTGTCATCCGGGAATGCGGGTTTAAATGCTTCAGTTGAACTCGGCTCCATCACGAAGCTATTTAAACGCGACAAGGGCAAATGACTCGACAGGTCGCGCGGATGACGCATGCAAGTCGTTTCCGAGCCCCAAGCATTCCTATCGAATCAACAGCCTCCACTTGGGCTGGGATGGCCACTAGAGATTGTTACCTAGTGGATCGAATCTAACACTTGGTGCCCTCGCCGGACAGCGGCGATAATTTTGTTTGGGTCCTTGGTCCAGGTAAAGGGTTTTGGATTTGCGTTGGTGTGGTCGAGGAAGCGGTGGATGGCATCTTTGAGTTCCCGCAGTGATCGGAATACGCCGCGCTTGAGACTCTTCTTTGTGAGCTTGGCAAAGAAGCCCTCGATAGCGTTGAGCCAGGAAGCGGATGTCGGGGTGAAGTGAAAGACAAACCGCCGATGTTTTTCGAGCCACTCCATGACGTCGGGATGCTTATGGGTGGCATAGTTGTCGACGATGACATGGATGGTCTTTTTCTTGGACACTCTGCCCTCGATGACGTTCAGAAACCGGATGAACTCCTGATGGCGATGGCGCTTCATGCACTGGCCAATAGCTTGCCCTCAAGGACATTGAGCGCCACGAACAAGGTGGTGACGCCATGGCGCTTGTAATCATGGGTTATGGTGCCCGCGCGCCCCTTCTTCATCGGCAGACCAGGTTGGGTACAATCAAGCGCCGGAATTTGGCTCTTCTCGTCAACCGACAAGATAATGGCGTGGCTGGGCGGATTGACATAGAGGCCGACGATCTCGTGCAGTTTGGCCGCAAACTGGGGATCGTTGGACAGCTTGAACTGGCGCACCCGGTGCGGTTGGAGGCCATGAGCATGCCATATCCGCTGTACCGAGCTGACGCTAATCCCGGCTGCCTTCGGCCATCGCCGAACCGGTCCAGCGACTGGCCGCCGGCGGCGGGCCAGCCAACGTCAGGACGACCACACGTTTAGCAACCTCAGGGCTCAGCGGCGGAATGCGCGATCGCCGTGTCTTGTCCCGCCAAAGGCCAGCGGCTCCTTCGTCGCGGAAACGTTCCTGCCAGCGCCAGATCGCCGTCTTGGCGTTGCCGGTGGCCAGCATGATCTCAGCCGTGCCGCGACCATCGGCCGTTTGCAGGACGATCTTTGCCCGCCAAGCGTGCTTCTGCGGGCTATTGCGGTTGGCGACCACGGCCTCAAGCTTGCTACGGTCGGCTCGGCTCAATTGGATGTTCGTTCGCTCGTGCATCCCCTAGACTCGCACACGCGAGTCCTTCAGGGAATCCGCAAGCGAATCGAAGTGTCAGATTTGGTCCACTAGTAAGTCCCTATATCAGGATATTTCGATACGCATCGAGATGTACCGGTGGACACTAAAACCTGAAACGTGGTTCGGCTCGACAGTGATGGCCGGCAGTTCTGACGACGCGGCTTCGGAGGGCTCTACCGAAGATTGGGTTTGGGCCAGCAGCGACTGCGTCAGCGCGGGTATCAGCACCAATCCGACGACCAATCTCAGCGAACCACGCGACACGCCACACCGCGCCGATACCAGCAAACCGCAACACTGATTGCTACCGATCGACGCCGGCTGGCTAACGCGATTGACATACTATGTTGGACATTATAAGATCGTGTGCAATATAATTTGGACTCGATTATATGAGACGCAGTATTTTCCAACGCGCCGCGCCGCTCGCCGAGATGCCAGGCCTCGACAACCATCTTTGCTTTGCGCTCTACGCCGCAAGCAACCACATGACACGCATTTTCGTGCCGTTCCTGGAAAAACTCGGGGTGACATATCCGCAATACCTCGTCCTGGTAGCGCTTTGGGAGCGGGGCTCTCAGGGAGTCGGCGATCTCGCCTCCACCTTGGGGATGGATCTCGGCACGCTCTCACCGATGCTCAAGCGGATCGAAAAAAAGGGACTGGTGGCGCGTCGACGCGATCCAGCCGACGAGCGGCGGGTCGTTGTTTCCCTTACGCCCAAAGGCCAGGCGCTTCGCAAGCGGACGCAGCAGATGCTGGGCGAATTCTACTGCTTCCTGAACATGCCCTTGGAGGAGCTTTTCGATCTCAAGGACCGGCTTCGCCGTTTCGTGCGCATGGCCGGAGCGACGGAGGCGGCTTAGATCAACGAGATGGCGCCCGCCAGAAGGCGCCGACAGAACGAGGAAAGAGGGGGAAAAGATGCCAGAGACGATCCTGCATAACTATCAACTGTCTCCGTACTCGGAGAAGATTCGCCTCGCGCTCGGCCTCAAGGGGGTGAGCTGGCGCTCGGTCGAGATTCCGGTCTGGACGCCGCGTCCGAAGCTGACGCCGATGACCGGCGGCTATCGCCGGACGCCGATCCTTCAACTCGGCGCGGAATTTTACTGCGATACCCTTCTGATCCTGCGGGTCATCGAGGAGCTTGGTTCGTCAAGAAGCCTTTATCCAGCGCGCCAAGAAGGAACGGTGAAGGCCCTCTGCTGGTGGATCGAGAAGAGTTCGTTCATGAACGCGGTGTGCCTGACGATCGGCAACATGGCTGGCAAGCTGCCTCAGGACCTGATCGACGAGCGTCGGCCGCTCTTCGGCGTCAACCTTGACCCAGGCGAACTGCTCCCCAAACGCGGCACCTACCTGCAACGCGTCAACGCGCACATACATTGGCTCGGCGAGATGCTGTCTGATGGCCGGGAGTTCATTTTTGGACAAGAGCCGAGCGCCGCGGACCTTGCCGCCTATCACCCTATCTGGTTCGCAAGACAAAACGGCGGACCCGAGATCGAGGCCCTTCTACCGATGGCGATGATAGGGCCCTGGTACGACAGGGTAACCGCGATCGGGCATGGCAACGTAACTGAGATGACGCCCGACGAGGCAGTCGAGATCGCGAAGAAAGCGCAGCCGGGCGAGCCGAAGGATTGGTCGCCGGAGGGTGAGAACGTCGGCCTCAAGCCTGGCGATTGGGTCAGCGTCACGCCGGACGACTATGGAAATCCGGTGCACGGGCGCCTCCTGGCCTGGAAGGCTGAGGAGGTCGTCATCCGTCACGAGGACCCATCGGTCGGCCGCGTCAATCTTCATTTTCCGCGCGCCGGATTCGACGTCCAACCAGAGAAGAAGGCCGCCTGAGCGTTTGGCTTGGTCCCCGTGATCTGCCGGACCTTTGTCATCATTCACTGAGGGCTGCGAGACCGTGGCGGGGGCGTGGCCTCGACTAGGCTTAACAATTTATGACTGCCAACAACAGGAGGGAACCGCCATGTCAGCTTGTGATCGCCGCACGTTCGTGCAGACGGCTGCTCTGGTCAGCCTGCTCACGAGCGTCCTCGCCGCCTCGTCCGCCGAAGCTGCAGGGCAGGCCGGCTATTTTGTGATCGCGGAGGTAGTAGCCAAGCCTGGAAGCGCGGACGGGCTTCGCTCTCTGCTGGTTCCGTTCGCAGAAAAATCTCGAACCGAACCGGGATGCCAAGTTTATACCCTGCTTGAGGTTCAGTCGGAGCCCGGCCGCTTTCTGACCTTCGAAAGATGGACCGACAAGGCTGCGCTCGAAGTCCACATGACTACGCCCCATCTCAAGGAACTCGTCCCGAAGCTCGACAATGTTCTAGCGAAGCCTTTCACGCAGCTCTTCATGAGCGCGCTGAACTGACGGTTCGTATCTTGGTACTTATTGGCTTCGTCTCGCGTCCGCCGGGACCGCCTTGCTGCACAGGAAGCCCTGCATTTCGTCGCAGTTATGCTCGCGCAGGAAGGTTTCCTGCTCGGTTGTTTCCACGCCCTCGGCGATAGTCGTAAGCCCCAATGCCTTTCCCAGGCTGCTGATTCCGCTCGATGTCGCCCACCATTCCGGAATGATCTCACCGCGTTGCGAAGCGCGACTCCAGCAGATCAAGCTCTCTGACCAACTGGCGGGAGGTCTCGTCGGAGAGCCGGCGGGCGCGGGCAATACGGTAGATTTCGGTCCGTTCGGCACGAAGCCCGGTCAGACGCAGCCTCCGCTCGATCTCATCGATCTTGCGCGCCAGTGACGCTTCTTTGCCGGTCGTAGAGCGACCATCGATCCGCTGGCGATAGAGCTCCATGATACGTACCCCGGCATCGGTATAAAGATCGGCGTCGCTGCGGCCTTCCCCCATGTGATGCTGCGCCTGCTCGATCGCCTGAATCGCCGCTTCCGCCGCTGCGATGCGTGCGCGGTCCTCCTCTTCCTGTTGCGACGGCTCAGGTGGCAATTCGAGTCCCTTGAGGAGAAACGGCAGGCTGAAACTTGCCGCGACCAGCGACACAATGATCACGCCAGCAGCGAGAATGATCGCAAGGTCACGCGCCGGAAACGCCGACCCATCGTTCATGGTCAGGGGCAGCGTCAGCACGCCGGCGAGCGTAATGGTCCCTCGAACGCCGGCGAGCGATGTCGCCGCGATGAGGCGCCAGCTTGGTACATATGGGTTTTGACCCTTCAGCGCTGCCCGAAACAACGTGAAGCGCAGTGACGTCCAGACCCATATGAATCTCAACACCGCAAGGGCGAGAGTGGTGGCAACCACATACACAACGAGCCAGATCGGTTCGTGGTGTCCGGCCTCACGCACCACCCGCGCTGCACCGGTGACGAGCTGCGGAAGCTGTTCTCCAAGCAATACGAAGATGATGCCACTGGCCGTGAACTGAACAAAGTCCCAAACCGCGCTGCGCCGAACCCGGGTGACGGCAAGCGCCTGGCCGCTCTGTTCGACGTAGCTCATGGTGATGCCAGCCGCGACGGCAGCGAGAATGCCGGAGCAATGCAGATGCTCGGCCAAAAGGTAAGCACCGAACGGGATCAGCAGGCTGATCAGGATCTGCGAGCCGGTCTCCTCGCCGAAATGCCGCGATACCCAGTTCTTCGCGACGGACGCAATCCAGGTGACGCCTACACCTATGGCGATGCCGCCGATCGCAAGCCAGAGGAACGTGCCGACCGCGTCGAGGAGCGAGAACGTCCCCGTTAGTGCTGCGGCAACGGCGAAGCGCATGCACACGAGGCCCGAGGCATCATTGAGCAGCGACTCGCCCTCAAGAACGTGCATCAATCGCTTGGGGATCGGCACACGGGTAGCGATCGCGGAAACTGCGGTAGGATCGGTGGGCGAGACGATCGCGGCAAGCGCGAAGGCGACGGCCAGCGGCATCGCCGGGATCATCCAGTTGATGAAATACCCGACGCCAACGACCGTGAACACGACGAGGCCGAGCGCCAGCTCCAGGATTGTTCCTTTGTCGCGGAACAACCCCTCCTTCGGAATGCGCCAGCCATCCAGGAAGAGCAGCGGCGGCAGGAACAGAAGGAAGAAAATATCCGGCTTCAGTTTGACGCCGAGATTGGCGACCGAAGCAATGAATGCGCCGAGCGCTATCTGAACGAGCGGCAGCGGCAAAGCCACCGGAGACATGCGTGCGAGCGCGCCGCTGACCACGACGGCCAGCAGGAGAAACAAGGCAACAGCAATCGTCTCCACGGTCTACTCGCGATGATCGATGTGGACAGAAGTTTGGCGCGTCGATTTCTCTCTTGCCGCTTGCGCCGAGGACTAAGCAGGCCGGACGAAACGGGCCGGGCTCGATCGGCCGGCGCTTGGCCCCTGCCCGGCTCGATTTGACGGGACGAAGCGCCGTGTGCCGTCCTCATCGAGCACGAATTTTGGGATGGATCCGACCATCTTCGTATCGCGCACCAGCGCGAGGCGGCGGTTGTCCAGGATCAGCCACTGCCCGTCCACACGCGCTGCTACGACCGCATGGTCTTCCTTCGGCAGGAGGTTTCGCAAGATGACGATCTTCACATCGTCATGGGACAGGCCTGCCTGCAGCAGCGCGACATACTTCACGATCGCATAGTCCTCGCAATCACCGCGATGGGTTTGCAAAGTCTCGAAGGGAGGGCTCCAATGGTCCGCCACGCCCCATTGCGCCTCATCGCTGGTGGGCGTGATGGCAAGATCAACCGCCCGGTTAATCAAGCCGACACGGGCGAGGCCCGAGCGACCGGCGCCTTCAGCAACGATATCCAGCAGGTTTTGTGCGACGACGGGACATGCTTCTTGCTCGCGGCAGCGCGCCAACACTTGTTGTTCACGATCGATATCGGCTTCGACGGCGCGCCATTTCGCCGCAACCTCTCCGGCGACAGGTTCGGTTTCCATGCCGAATATCGGCGGTGCTTGCTGATCGCTCTCCGTCACAGCGTCTTGTCGCACTGCCTGCAGTGAATCGTCGATGAACGCGGCTGCTTCGAGATAGCCGGCGTCGAACGGAACGAGGTCGCCTGATTGCGGCAACGCCGGACGCATCGCAGCGGAGGCGGCGAGAATGCACGCGCCAATGACGATGCCTGCGCCAAGGCGCATGAATTTTCCGTGACCCAGGTTTGACAAGACAGCCTACATAACTAACCGATACGGTCTCGTTTCGGATTTGCCGTCGATAGCTTGTGCATTTCCGGTTTGGGCGCAGCAACAACGGGGCGGGCCAGCTCTCGCGAAAACGGCGTCACGTTGACCCGTGATGAGACGACTTCCGAATCCGGACTCGGTCCAGCCTGGATCAGGCCATCACGGCGCATCGAGACCTCCGAAAACGGAGAGGCGGCCGCACGCTCAAGTAAGGCCCGGAGTTTCGGATGTAGGCCCTCGCCACGCGATGCTGCGAAAACGCTGAATTGATGGAAAAACGTCATTACTAGGGCTCCTACGCTACTCCCGCAATTGATAAACGCCCGACCGCCGTAAGCACGTCCCTACAGCTGTGGCTTTCAGTTCTAGCGAGCACTGAGCGCTCCTGTTTTGGGAACTCAGGAACTTACCGGAATAAATTCGCCGATTGCACAAGTCCGTTTGCGACGTGTGCAACACCTGAGAGATAGGGAAGAGATAGCGGTTCGGGCGAACTTGACGATTAAATACGAATTTATTCTACGGTCTGATTTGCCAGAATTCGCGTGTCGCGCAGATTGTCTCACATGCTTGCTCGATACTAACGATCGCGCACCGCGGCGGTTATCCAACAAGCATGATTGTCTCTGCGCCGCGCTTCGTAAGCTCCTCATCAAACGATGTTTCATGGCAGCCCGGGGCGCATCCGCACGACGGCGTCCTGCATCTCTTTCTGAACCTTGTCGGCAGCGAACCTCAAAAAGACCCAAATCGTCTTCAGTCAGCTCGGGCTCGGCGGATTCGTACGTGATTGGCTTACTAATGGACGGGATACGAAGAAACTCGCCTGCATGAGGAAGGCGAAGGCCGATGCCTTGTTCGCGTAAACGCTCACGGTAGCGGTCCGCACCTCGCGTCTGTCTTGCTGGAAGGCCGGAACGACGCGAATGTTTTCGCCAGTTCAGGAGTCATCTGGAGAATCCTGGCTTACGTCGTGGGTTTCCCATCCGGCTTGGCCGCAAATCAGGATGCAGGAGCATAAAACGGCAAGAATGGCGCAAGAGCGGCAATCCTCGGCAAGCGCGTTGCTCGGTGAATTACAATCTCAGTGTCTGCATACGCCTAGACGCACTTGGATCACGAGAGGGTATCCGCAAGAAACCCAGGAGCGTGTCCTCACAAACTGGAAGAACTACGGATACCAAGGAGGCTGATCATGACCGCCAGTACTACTCTGGAACGGAGTCCGACAGGCGTCGGAGCGTCGATCATCAAAGGCTACGCGGCTCGGGGCAGCGGCCAGCCTTTGGAAATAATGGCCTATGAGGTCGGGCCGCTCGGCGATCGCGAGGTCGAGATCAAGGTGACGCATTGCGGAATCTGCCATTCGGATGTCTCCATGATCGACAACGAGTGGCACATGACGCGCTATCCTATCGTTCCGGGTCACGAAATTATCGGGACCGTGTCAGCATTCGGCCGCGGCGTTCGCAGTCTTGCGATCGGGCAGCGTGTCGGTCTCGGCTGGCAATCGGGTTCGTGCGGCGGATGTGAGTGGTGCGCCTCGGGGAAAGAACATCTCTGCGCCCAGGAAGAATGGACTATCGTAGGCCGTAACGGCGGCTGGGCCGACTTTGTGCGTGCCGATGCCCGGTTCATAGTGCCCATCCCGAACGGCATCGCCTCGGCGGACGCCGCGCCGCTCATGTGCGCCGGAACCACGGTCTTCAGCGCTCTGACTCATTGCGGCGTCGACTCGACTGTGCGGGCAGCGGTCGTGGGCGTGGGCGGGCTCGGGCATCTTGCCGTGCAGTTTCTCGCAAAGATGGGCTGCGAGGTTACCGCAATCTCTTCGACCCATTCGAAGGATGAAGAAGCGCGGCAGTTCGGGGCGTCCCGATTTATTGCAACGAAAAACTCGGATGAGTTGCAGAGAGCTGCACGCTCCTTTGACTTCATTCTCGTCACCGTGTCGGCCGACCTTCCCTGGCAAGACTATCTCGGCTCCCTTCGGCCGGAGGGCACGCTGTGCCTCGTCGGCATACCGGAGAGCGACCTGAAGGTTCCACCCTTTGACATCGTCCTGCCTGAGAGGCGCATCGTCGGTGGAAGAGCGGGCTCGCCAGGCGACACCGCACGCATGTTGCACTTTGCGGCGCAGCATGGCGTGAGGCCGATGATTGAGCGATTCAAGATGAGCGACCTAAACACAGCATTGGCGCGGGTTCGCGAGGGAAAGGTCCGCTACCGGGCGGTCCTCGAAAACTAGGGTCAGAACTCAATAATTTTTCTGGCCGACAAAATGATAGTGATTCTCTTACGGGAAGGATTGGGATCATGAGCCAGAATCTTTTTTTGGCTGAGCGACGAACAGTGGAATCGGATCGAGCCCCATTTGCCGACGGACGTCCGGGGGCAAAGATAGGGTGGATACACTCGGGCATTTCCACCGTGGCCGCTTTGAGGAGGCGGCCAATGCAGCCTCAAGGCCGTTCAATCCAATCCTGCCCACAGTATCTCCCTTACGCTGCTGGCGGCACCCCTTGCGAAGCTCGGGCGGCTTGAAGAAGCCAGGGCTGCCGCCGGGAAAGGTTTAAATCTGCAATGCATTTCGGTACAGTCGGCAATTCTCCGGCGTCGATTGCACGCCAGCGCTTGCCGCCTCTCTCAGTGAAGCACTTCATGAAGCCGGACTGCCGAATAGAATTGCTATTTATCGTGCCGCCACAACACGATCATGGCGAACGTCTGCTTCTGGCAGATAGTGTTGCGAAACTCTCAAAATGAAGTGCGACCAATTTCCCGCAAATGGACCAAAGAAGCCGCAATCGCTGACCGAAGTGGCTTCCAGTCCGTTACCGAAGTCGCCTGTAAATCAGCGCAGGAATGTAGTCCCTCAAATGATTAGTCGATCACCGCGCGAACGGTCCGGAAAATTTGTCTTCAGTGATGCAAAAAGACTTTTGCAACAGTATCTGCCAATAGGCGACATCGCGCCGAAACTGAGGGGATTTAAAAAACGCTGCCCGAAGGCGGGCTCCTTCCGGCCACGCCAATTCCAATGCCCTGCGCGGAGCGACGAGTGCGCGAGTGAAGGCTGGCAGCGCGTGATGCTGCTGCCGGCTTTGCGCGTTGCTTCTATTAGCCGTTTCCAAGCGGCACAGCCACATAGTGAGAGGCATCGCCGGAGCGAACTCTCATCAGAACGCTGTTCTTGTTGTCGGCGTGCGCGGCCTTGACTGCGTCACGGACGTCGCCGGGGTTCGCCACGCTCTTCCCAGCAACCTCAAGAATAACATCGCCTTCCTTGAAGCCTCTGTCTGCAGCGGCGCTCTTCGGATCGACGTCGGTGACAACGACGCCGTTTTTACCTGCACCCGCAACTGAACTCGCGGGCGCGACCGTCAGGCCAAGCCGTGGAACATCCGAACCATGAGCGGGATCGGCATTTGCCTCCTGCGTAGCAGGCAGCTGACCCAAGGTAAGATTGACGGCCTCGTCTTTTCCCTTATGCAGGATGTTGAGCTTGACCACGTTGCCAGGCGCAAGACTGCCGATAGTACGGGCGAGCTCGCGGGCGTCTTTGATCGACTGGCCATTCACCGCAGTAATGATATCGCCGGTTTCGATGCCGGCCTTGGCAGCCGGGCCGTTGGCTTGAGGTACCGCCACCAGCGCGCCCTCGGCGTTCTTCAGACCAACGCTGTCGGCGATATCCGACGTTACCGGCTGAATCTGGACACCGATCCAGCCGCGGCTGACGGCGCCCTTATCCTTGAGCTGTGCGATCACGTTCTTCACGGTCGGAGCCGGAATCGAGAAGGCAATGCCGACACTTCCGCCCGATGGGGAGTAGATGGCGGTATTCACGCCAACGACTTCGCCCTGCATATTGAAGGCAGGGCCACCTGAATTGCCCTTGTTGACCGGCGCGTCGATCTGAATGAAATCGTCGTACGGGCCGTTGCCGATGTCTCGGCCGCTGGCCGAGACGATGCCGGCGGTGACGGTTCCGCCGAGACCGAACGGGTTCCCAACCGCGAGCACCCAGTCGCCGATCCGCGGCTTGCCTTCCGCAAGTTTGGCGAATGGAAAGTCTGAGCCGCCCTCAACCTTGATGAGCGCGACGTCCGTGCGGGCATCGGTGCCGACGACCTTCGCAGTGTACGTCTTGCCACTTTCGGTTGTGACCTCGACCTTGTCCGCGCCATCGACAACATGATTGTTTGTCACCGCATAGCCATCAGGCGAGATGAAGAAGCCCGAGCCCTGACCCATCATGACGCCGTGGCCTCCATGGTGATTTCGCGTTCCGGGAGGCGTGCCTTGAGGCCCGCCAAACTGACGAAAGAAACGCTCCTTCGGTGGGCCTGACTGGTCCGACCCATCATCACTGCGGTCGCTCGCATCGGCGGCTTTATCTTTCATCGTAACTTTGACTGAAATAATGACCGAAGGCTTCACGCGCTGCACAATATCGGCGAACCCGACCGGCTGGGCGACTTTGCTGACATCATTGTTCACTTGCGCATGCGCCGGGCTGCTAACAATGCCGAACCCACCGGGCAAGGACTCGAAGCCAAAGGCAGCGACGCCGAGACCGGCAACAACGGACGCCATCAGCGCGATCTTCCGTGCGGAGAACAGCGAACGCCGGGCTCGCAGGTAGAAGGGGTCTGAAGAAGGATCGGATCGATGATCTGTCACAGGAAGTCTCCATGAACTGAGGTAATGGCGCGGCTGGCGCCTGATGACACTCAAGATGCGACTTCCCGCGTTACGCCGTGCTGGCCAAGAAGTTAATGTTTTGCAACAAACATCGCGGTCTTCGAGTCCGGATGCGCGACGGCGGGAAAAGGGAAATATAAAATCCAGGTCCGTCCGTCGTGCCGAAAATGTCTTCGCGGCATTGGACGCTTTATCCTCTAATTACAGTTCGATCCTTCGACCTATTTCGGTCAGCGCGCGCGAGGGGATCTTGAACCGGTCGATGGCATGCGCGGAATTGCGCGACATGAATGAAAACAATGCCACGCGCCATCGCGGCAGCATATTTCGATGTTTGCGGCCGATCAGGTCGCCGCGCTCGATGAAGTAGCTTGCTTTTTCCAGCACCGGCACTCCATCCTTTTTTGCAAGTGTGAGGACAGCCGGAAGGTCGGGGATCTCGACGAAACCAAAGTGAACGGTTACATGCCAAAAGCCATCATCGAACTCTTCCACGCGGACGCGGTCCTTTGATCCAACGCGAGGAACCTCCGCGAAGCTGATCGTCAGGGCAATAACGGTCTTTTGCAGCGACCGGACGTGCTTCACGTAGTTGACGATGACCGGTGGTATCGCCTTGCCAAGTCGGGTGAGAAACACCGCAGTACCCGGAACTCTAGCAACGTTGTCGCTGCGAAGGCGCGCGAAGAACTCGTCCGGCTGTTGAGCTGCTGTCGCGTTCCGCCGATGCATAGCCTCAACGCCGTAATGCCAAGTGGTCATGATGACTCGCCGATGGCACTGTGGTTGCCGACAGCCTCGGCGAGACCGATTGCATCTTTCTAGCAAGTCTCTATCGAGCCGAGCAGGCCATCGCCGAGAGGCTACTCGCGCTTTCCCGAGCCAAGTTACCCTGGGACTCGATCGACGCCGATAAGGCATTG
>WNFS01003353.1_pt1 | contig 12137 bp, 11 predicted proteins | sample 5400141 | NCBI WGS metagenome assembly WNFS01 (sample SAMN13153358, study PRJNA577476) | soil metagenome | isolation source: 60 cm saprolite under Madrone tree | place: USA:California | collected 2016-06-14 | reverse complement strand
ATCTTCGTCGGTGATCGTGCGGGTCGGGCGCAACTGACAGATCTGCGCATTGACCTCGACCAGTTCTTGGCACAGACGAACAAAGGAGGTGGCGTTCCACTTCCTTCTCCACCTTTTCCAGCTCCGGTGCTAGGGGCAGATTCCGGGCCTGAGTCTTGCAAGACACGCGGGCATTCCATAAATACTGGGGTCTGTGTCCGCGGTGATCCTTACGAGCGCACGCACAATTGCGCTTCCACATTTGCGATAATTCACCGAGATGGTCCCTGACGAAAGTCGCCGAGATTCTCCATCTGAAGGTGCAGCTGCTTACGGCGCAGCTCGAGGGCCTGCAGGAATTGTTCCATAGTGAGCCTCCATATCTGAATTATATACAACACTCAGAACCCAAAAAAGAGAACGCCCACTTCCCCCTACGAATTTGACTCACACCTGGCTGTGCTGGCTGTGCCGGGTGCGCGACTTACAAGTGGAAGTTAAGCCGCCCGGCGTTCCTCCCAGTAGTCTTCAAACTCGCCATTCAGATGGCAGCAGCGGAGAGCCAGGATCGCGTTGGCTCCTCGAACGGTCCAGAACATTCCTGACCTCTTGAGACGGAAAGCGACCACCGTCTTGCATCCGGCTTCAATGACGCCCGAACCAACAAATAGGTGTTGGCCGCGAAACATGGGGTATCGCATGCGCTCTGCATTCCGCTCAAAATAGTCTGCCTCGGTGCGAATCTTCTTTATTAGTTCGGGGTTGTCGGATTCGATGGAACGGAGTGCGCCAACCAGTTTTTCGATTTTCCCGCGATCCAGAAGGCGCTTCTGGTGGATCTTCATCCAGGCTTTTTGCTTTCCTTCGTCATTCGGGTACAGCTTGCGCGCAACTTCCCAAAGATGCTGGCGGGCGTGGTAGAGATCGACAATTTGAATGGCGTCGGAAAAATGCAGGGCCACAAGATTCCAAATCCATTCGGCGCCGTCACCGATCACGACCTTCTGGAGTGCGCGGCTCCAGCCGCGTCCGTAGGCTTCCGCATAGATTCGCCGGCCAAACTCTTCCGCACTCTCGATGGCTCCGGTATACGTGGTGGAATCGGGATCGCGGATGGGATAGCCTTCCTTATCCCACCTTGTCTGGGTGAAGACGCATCCAAGTTTGACTTCCCGAGTATGGGCCGGCTGGCCTTCCGTCTTGCCCTGCCGACCGACCGTCTCTTTCTTCACCATCGGAACTCCCGTCCCATCCATCTGCACGTACAGGACGCGAATCGGCTCGCCGGCAACGACGGGCAGTTCCAACTGCAGGGCTTTCTGAATCTCGTCTTGTTCGCGCTGAGCGATATCGGCTCCGATGGCCTCCGCCGTACGCTCTACGGATTTGGTGGTCACTTCCAGGCCGGCCAGAACTTTCATCTGTTCGCGGCCATGATCGAAGGGGGCCTCCTGGCCCACCATCGCCTGCATGCGGCGTACGCCGGGAGAGAATTCCGTATTCTCGATATCCAGTTCGACATCCACCGGAAATTGGCCGACGCCGCAGTGTGCGCATAAATAGTAAGGACGTAAAACTTCCACCGGACCCACGGCGGTCATTACGGGCTTGCTGCGCTGCTCGCGGTAGTGGGCTTGTTGGCCGCAAGAGCAAGCCAGCGTGCGCCCTTCCTCGCTCGGGGCTGGGAATTGGAGCAGTTGATTCAACGCCGCGGCACCGGCCCGGTGTAGAGCCGCGCGCATGGCCATCTCGGTCGCTTCCAGATCGAGGCGCCCCGTGTTGCCCCGATCCTGGAAAAGCACCCGCAAGAACTGCTCTACCTCGCGCGTGATTTCTTCCCGAATCGCTTCGGCCGTTTTTTTTTCAGCTCCGTTTCTGACTCCTCCTCCAGAGGCCGCAAACGGCAGATCTCCGCGTTGGTTCCTAGAAATTCACGACTGAGCTGCTGGAATTTCCGGAACTCCTCCACTTCTCGCTCGGCTTTCTGGATCGCCGAAGGGGAGGGCAACGCTTCCGAGATGGTCTTACCCTCGACCTTATAGGTGAGCCGGAAATTGGGGCCGTGACCCGGCTGACCCGGTTGATGGCAGTGACACTCTGGCTTACCGCACCGACCCGAGGTGCCCGTAATGCTGCCGGGGCGAAGGTCGCCGAGTTCTGCGATGCGCTGAGCAATAACTTCACGTCGCTGTTCTAAATCAGAAAGGGATGGGGGCATATGGTGGTCCTCCTATTCCGAGCGTATATTATACGCAAGGACATGACCACTCGAAAAGGATATTAGCTCCTTCTCCCTTTAAAAGTCGCGCGCCCGGCTGTGCCCCCCGAATTGACGCAGCCGCTTTTCCCCTCGTATAGTCGAAGATTACTCTGAACGACACAGATGCGTCGAGAGCCGGCAGCCAAGGCTAGCCCCTGCACTGGAGAAGCGCACCGGATGGCTCGCGAAATAGCCAAGGCGTACGAACCGCAGCAGATCGAACCGCGCTGGGCAGACTTCTGGGTAAAAGAAGAACTGTTCAAGGCGGATGCGAATGCGCCCGGGCCGGTGTTTTCGATCGTCATTCCGCCGCCGAACGTGACCGGATCTCTGCACATCGGGCACATGCTGGACCATACGGAGATCGACATCCTCACACGCTGGCACCGGATGAGGGGATTCAACACACTCTATTTGCCGGGAACGGACCACGCCTCGATCTCGACGCAACGGGTGGTTGTGCGGCAATTGGCGGAACAAGGAATCGATTATCGAAACCTGGGACGCGAAGAATTCGTGAAGAGGGTGTGGAGGTGGAAAGAAGAGTCGGGGGGCATGATCACCCGACAAATGAGACAGATTGGGGAGAGCTGCGACTGGTCGCGCGAGAAGTTCACGCTTTCTCCGGAATTGTCACGCGTGGTCATCGACGTGTTCGTCCGGCTCTATGAGCAAGGGCTGATCTACCGGGAGAACCGGCTGTTGAATTGGTGTCCGGCGTGCCTGACAGTGCTGAGCGATTTGGAAGTGGTGCACGAGGAGCGGCAGGGACACTTGTGGCATATCAAGTATCCAGTCGTGGGGACCCCGGAATTTCTCGTGGTGGCAACGACGCGGCCGGAGACGATGTTAGGCGATACGGCCGTGGCGGTAAATCCGGAAGATGAGCGGTATGTGCACCTGGTTGGCAAGAAAGTGCTTTTGCCGCTGATGAACCGCGAGATCCCCATCATTCCCGACGCGATGGTGGACCGCAAGTTCGGGACAGGTGCGGTAAAAATTACCCCGTCGCATGATCCCAATGACTTTGAGGTGGGACGACGGCACAAATTGCCGGAAATCGACGTGATGACCGACGATGGCAAAATGAATGCGGTGACGGGAGTCTACCGGGGGATGGACCGCTTCGAGGCGCGGAGAAAGATTGTCGAAGATTTGAAGGCGCTGGGCTTGATGGAAAGGGTCACCGATCACACCAGCGCTATCGGGCTTTGCGAGCGGAGCAAGACGATTGTCGAGCCGCGCGCATCGACCCAATGGTTCTGCCGGATGAAGCCGATGGCGGAGCCGGCGATTGCGGCGGTAGAACGAGGGGAGATCCTGATCGTGCCGGAGAACCGGCGCGAAGAATACTTCAACTGGATGAGGAATATCCGGGACTGGACGTTGTCGCGGCAGCTCTGGTGGGGACACCGGATCCCGGCATGGTATTGCAAGGAAAACAGGCACGTCACGGTGGTGCGCGAGCCGCCAGCGAAGTGTGCGACGTGCGGGTCGACAAACCTCGAACAGGATCCCGACGTTCTGGACACCTGGTTCAGCTCGGGGCTGTGGCCGTTTTCGACGCTGGGCTGGCCTGCGGACACGCCGGATTACAAAACGTACTATCCAACGAGCCTGCTGATCACCGGATACGACATCCTGTTTTTCTGGGTGGCGCGGATGATCATGATGGGAATTCACTTTACGGGCAAGATCCCCTTCCGTGCCGTTTATCTACACTCGCTGGTGCGTACCGGGAGCGGCGAGAAAATGTCCAAGTCCAAAGGGACGGGACTGGACCCGGTGACACTCAATCAGCAGTACGGAACAGATGCCATGCGCTTCTGCTTGGCGTCCATGGCCGCGCCGGGGACGGACATCGTGCTGACCGAGGACAAACTGGCAAGCGCACGGAATTTTGCAAACAAGATATGGAATGCGGCGCGGTTCCTGTTTGTGAATCTGGACAAGTTTGAAGAGCGTGGGGCGAACTTGGAAGAGCTGGCGGCTCCGGAGATGCGTGCAAAGGCGCCCTATGCCTATGGTGGCAGCGTTCCGCTGGTGGATGCGTGGATGTTTGCGCGGCTGGCGGCAACTGTGGAGTTAGTGAATGAAGCGCTGGCGAATTATCGGTTTCACGAGGCTGCTCAAGGCGTGTACCAATTTTTCTGGGGTGACTTCTGCGACTGGTACATCGAATGGGTGAAACCGGAACTGCAGAGCGCGGACAGCGAGCGGGCAACTGCAGCATGGAAGAATTTGTTCGCTGCGTTCGATGCGGCGTTGCGTCTACTGCATCCTTTCATGCCGTTTCTGACCGAAGAGCTGTGGCATCAGTTGCCGCAGAAAGCGGGCGCGAAGTCGATCGCATTGGATCAATTTCCAGAAGCGTCGGGCCACTGGAAGAACACCAAAGCGACGGCGGATGTGGCTGCCATCCAGGAAGTGGTCACGGCGCTGCGCAACATCCGAGCAGAACTGAAACTTGACCCCAAGAAGAAAGTGACGGCGGACTTCTCCACCAGCGATGCCGGTACGGGTGACCTGGCTCAGGCGAATCGCGGGGCGATTGAGAGATTCGCGGTGTTGTCAGAACTTCGCTTCATTCCGCGCCAGCAGTTGGAGACGAAAAGAGAGGCGGTGCGGTCCACGGCCACGTTTGACGTGCGCATCGCGTATTCCGACGCTGTGGATGTCGCCGGGGAGAAGCCGCGGTTAAGGAAAGAGATCGAGAGTCTGCAGAAGGCCCTCACGTCGAAGGAGCGGCAGCTCGGCGATCAGACGTTTCGGAGCCGCGCGCCCGAGAATATAGTCAAAGGGTTGGAAGTTACACTCGCGGAACAGCGCATCGCACTTCGCAAATTGCAAGAACGCTTGTCGCAGCTCGACGGAGATTCATAGTTCTGCGAGGTCTTATGGATTGGAATTCTCCCTACATCGCTGACCTTGTACGGCGTGCGCTGGACGAAGATATCGGCACAGGAGACGCGACTACCGCGGCGACGATACCACCGCGAGTATCGGCACGGGCTCATGTTCTCGCCAGGCAAACCCTGGTTTGCGCGGGACTTCCGATTGCCGAAAAGATCTTCCGTGCGCTGGATCCGGAGATCCGCATCACCTGTCCGCACAACGATGGGTCGTTTGTAGAACCTGGCGCGGAGATCGTGCGGATGAACGGGAATGCCTGCGCCATCCTTACCGGCGAGCGGACCACGCTGAATTTTCTGGCACATCTTTGCGGCATAGCCACACTGACACGGCGCTTCGTGGAACAACTGGCGGGCACGAGAACCCGTATTCGGGATACCAGGAAAACGACACCTGGTTTGCGAGCGCTCGAAAAATATGCAGTGAAGACGGGCGGCGGCTCCAACCACCGCTTCGGACTCTACGATGCAATCCTGTTGAAAGAGAATCACATCGCGCTGGCCGGCGGTATCAAAGAAGCGCTGGACAAAGCGCATACCCATACGTCTCCAAAGGTGCCGCCGCCGCGGGCTGCAAGCGCCTACGATGCGGCCGGGTTGGACCCCGAAGTCGTCGGCCCGGGACCGCTGGCCGTGCAGATCGAGGTTCGCGATCAGAAAGAATTGGTTGAAGCGCTCCGGGCTGGAGCGGAGGCGGTGCTGCTCGACAACATGACTCCGGAACGTGCAGCGGACTGCGTGAAGATTGCGCGCGGGATTCGCGCTGAGTGCGTGATCGAAATCTCCGGCGGGATCACCCTCGATAACGCGCGAGCATACGCAGAGACTGGCGCCGACTTTCTTTCTTCCGGGATGCTGACGCACTCGGCGCCTGCCGCGAACCTCAGCCTGCTTGTAGACAACATCGAGGAAACGTAAGCTTAGGCGGCGCCCAGGGGCGCGGTGAGACCCCCATGACTCAGGAATCCCTACCTGGCACAACTGACCGGCGGCTGGCGGGACTGCTTACCTTGCTGGCGGAAAATGCCACTATGGTGACCAGCGGCACGCGAATCGCCAAAGAGGTTGGCGTCTCGCGTTCTATGGTGTGGCAGTGGGTGAAACGACTGCGCGAATTGGGCGTGAAAGTAAAGAGCCAACCGGGCACCGGATACTTCCTGGAGCAAATCCCCGATATCCTGACTCCGGACATGCTGAAGCAACGGCTGAAAGGCAGTCTTTTTGGGAAGCGCATCTTTCATTTTTTTAGGACGGATTCGACGAATCGAGTAGCACTGGAATTGGGGCATGCTGGCGAACCGGAGGGCGCGGTCGTCCTGGCGGAAGAGCAAACCGCGGGGCGCGGCCGAGGGGGACGCGCATGGCATTCCGAACGCGCGACGGGCATTTATGTAACTTTGCTTCTCAGGCCAAAACTGGCCCCGGTACAAGCTCCCTTGCTAACCATGATGGCGGGGCTTTCCGCGCATTCTGCGGTGCAAGCGCTGACCGGGCTGGAAGTTGACCTGAAGTGGCCGAACGATCTGCTCGTTCGAGGAAGAAAACTGGGCGGGATCTTAACGGAGATGCACGCGGAACCAGGTCAAATTCGATTTGTGATTGTGGGAATCGGTCTGAACGTGAATCAGGAGAAGTTTCCCGGTGAGCTTGCCAATCTAGCGACTTCCCTGCGCGCGGAGACGGGCAAACCGCAATCGCGCATGGAGCTGCTGGTCCGGTTGCTGCACGAATTCGAGAGCGATTACAATCGTTTCTTGCGGGAAGGAGTGGCCACCGTGGTTGCGCGCTTCGAATCGGTATCTAGTTATGCGCGAGGCAAGCGCGTGCGCGTAACAAACGGAACAGAAAGCTATGTGGGAACAACGGCAGGCCTCGGGCCGGAGGGATTGCTGCAAGTAGAACGTGACGGCGGACAGCTGATGACGGTGATCGCGGGCGACGTCGCGGAGGCACGCTAGATGCTGCTGACCATTGACGTGGGGAACACCAACTCGGTGCTGGGCGTTTTTCGCGGCGAAGAGCTGATCGCGAATTGGCGTTTGACGACGGCTCGTGAGCAAACCATCGACGAATATGGCGTGCTAACGAGAAATCTGTTCACCCTGGCGGGACTCGACCGGGACACCATCACGGGCGTGATCATCAGCTCGGTGGTGCCTCCGGTCAATCGGACACTTGCAGAAATGTCGCGAATTTATTTTGGGAAGAAGGCGCTCTTCGTGGAACTGGGTGTGAAGACCGGGATGGCTGTCCTGGTGGACAATCCCTCCGAGGTGGGCGCGGACCGCATTGTGAACGGCGTGGCAGCGTTTCACCAGTACGGCGGGCCGTGCATCGTGGTGGACTTTGGCACGGCGATCACCTTTGATGCGATTTCCGGGAAGGGCGAATACCTCGGCGGGGTGATCGCGCCTGGACTGGGGATTTCGTCGGAGGCGTTGTTTGCGCGTACGGCGCGGCTGCCGCGCGTGGAGATCAAGGACCCCGGAAAGGTGATCGGAACAAACACGGTCACGCACATGCAGGCGGGTTTGTACTACGGCGTGGTGGACATGGTGGACGGGATGCTCGCGCGCATGAAGAAAGAACTCGGCGAAGATGCCAAGGTTGTTGCGACCGGCGGGCAGGCGAAGCTCGTGTCGAAAGGCTCGAAACACATCCAACACACCGATGAATTCCTAACCCTGACCGGCTTGCGATTGATCTGGGAGAAAAATCAGCCGGCAGAACACGGCAAGAGCGCGACAGCGGCGCCGGCCAAGAAGGCGCAGAACTAACCCGCGGCACTAGCGGCGCGAAACGGAAGCCTGGACCTGGACGTCGAAATCACGGAATGGGGGCCCGCGTCCGGGTATCCGGCGGCGCCCAACCAACGAAATGGACGGCTGGAACTACTTCAGTTATTTTACAGAAATAGAGGAATACTTTTGGAAGAAACGCGGGGCGCATCTGCTGGTGTCGCCGCTGGATTGGGCGATTATGGAGGCGTGGCACAAAGCCGGGGTGCCGCTGGAAGCTGCGCTGAAAGGCATCGACAAAGCATTTGAGAGCTATCAGAGGTCGCGCAGGGGAGCGGCCAAGCCGCTGAAAAACCTGGCTTATTGCACGGACGCGGTGCTGGAAGCAGCCGAAGAACAGCAGGAAGCGGCTGTGGGGAGCGCGCTGAAAACCGCGCCCGCGACGACCAGCGACGTGTTTTCGCGAGATGAATTGAAATCGTATTTTGCAAGGAATGTGGTGCATTTGAAACGTGCGGCAGAAGAGAGTCTCGAACGACAGCTAAAGATCGCCGGCGGGTTGACGGAAATTGCAGAATCACTGAAGTCCAGCGGCCAGTTCCTCGATGCGCCGGGGGCGCTGGACCTGGAAGATCTAGAGCGCCGGCTGACAATTCTGGATGAGAAGATACAAGCGTTGCTGACTTGTCATGCACCAGAAGAACTCATGCTCAAGATCCGGCGCGAAGTGGATGGGCAACTGGCGATGTACCGACGAAAGATGAGGGCCGAGCAACTGGCGATGGTCGAGAAACAGTATGTGCAGAAACGACTGCTGGAAGAGTTTGGAATCCCGCGTCTGAGTCTTTTCTATTTGTCTTAGCGTGAGCCGGCAAATTGGCTCTGTATCCGGAAACAAGACAGAGCGGTTTGAGTTGCGCTCACAAGGTCGCCTCTTCTTAAAACAGGACACACATTATGGCTGATGAATTAAAAGTCTCGATTGAAAAACTCATTTACGGCGGTGACGGTTTGGCGCATGCCGATGGAAATACCGTTTTCGTGCCGTATGTTTTGCCTGGCGAGGAGGTGCGGGCAACCACGAAATCGAAAAAGAAGAGATTGATCTGGGCCGAACTGCTGGAGGTCACTTCCCCGGCCAAAGATCGCGAAAAAGCAAAGTGCGCTCATTTTCAGAAATGCGGCGGCTGCCACTACCAGCACATTCCGGCAACGGAGCAGTTGAGACTCAAAAAAGACATTCTGCGCGAAACGCTCTTGCGGCTTGGCGGAATTGCATGGGATGGCGCCATCGTGGAGCATTCGGCGGCGCCCTATGGCTATCGAAACCGCGCGCAATGGGCAGTGCGAAGCGGGATGCCTCGGGCGCTGGGATATTTCCTGCCGGAGAGCTCCATAATTGTGCCGATTGATGACTGCCCCGTGCTCTCGCCGCGCCTGGCGAGCACGTTCGCCCAGCTTCAGGAAATGGCACGCTCCGGCAGGTTGCCAGAAGGTATCCAGGAAATCGAAGCCTTTGCCGACTCGCTGGACGAAAAGATTGCGTTGAACGTGGCGTTTGAGAAATTCCCGAAGCCCGCCACTGAGCTTGCATTTACCTTCCGGGACGTTTTGCCCCAGATCGAAAGTTTGCTTTTGCTGGACAAAAAGAAGAATCGCTTTGAATTGACGGGACCGGGTTACTTGACGCACGCCGCCGGCGGATACAAATACCGGGTCAGCCATCTTTCATTCTTTCAGGTAAACCGATTCCTGATCGAGGATTTGCTGAAGACGGTGACGGCGGACGCGCATGGCGCGCTGGCGCTGGATTTGTATTCGGGAGTCGGTTTCTTTGCGTTGCCGCTGGCAAAGACATTCCAGAACGTGGTGAGCGTGGATGCTAACCTCGCCGCGACACGAGATCTATACGCCAACGCGGAGGTTGCCGGCGTCACGATCGCATCGCACAACGAACATGCGGAAGAGTTTCTGAAAAAAACCGAAGAAAAACCAGACTTCGTGGTCTTGGATCCGCCCCGAGTAGGATTGGGAGCGGAACCCGCAGAGAAGCTCGCGGAGCTCGGCGCCAAAGAGATGGTGTACCTTTCCTGCGATCCATCCACACTGGCTCGTGACCTGGCGGTGCTAACGGGCTCACCCCGGAAACGGAAAGAAAACACCGGGCCAAACATCCGCTACGAAATCACGGAAATGCATCTGTTCGATCTGTTCCCGCAGACATTTCATATCGAAACCCTGGTGAGGTTGCAAAGAGTGCCATGAGGCTGCCGGCCTCAGCGATGACTGTGGCATTTGCCTGCGGCATGGTGATAGGCCTGCACCCCGCGGTCGTGCGAAATGCTGCGCCTCTTATTCGCTCTTCCTCTTCTTTGGTGACGATAGTTGTTCTCCTTCTGGCAGCCAGCGAAGTTCTCTTCTAGAACAGCGTGGAAGCAGTGCACTCGGGTGCGCTGGAGTTCGGACATCACGTAAGCAAGAATCCAACTACGCCGGAATTCCTCGCGGCCGGCGCGGTACATGTGTTGACGGATGGAGATCATCGTTCGTTGCGTGTCCAGGTGCGACACTACCGCGTCAGTGCGGACGGAGACGCCAGATGGCCAGCAAGACCAAGAGTAGAAATAAGAAGCCCACGGGGGCCTGCCACTCATGGTTTTTCTTATACTGGGTGAGAGAGAAGGACCCGGCCGAGTCTGCAGGCAGTCTCGCGGCGGTCAGACGCGGAATAAAAAGCGGGACGGCGCGTGCATACTCTTCGAAAGATGCCCGGTGGCGAAGGTGGAGTTCAGTCGTTTCCTTCCGCATCACGATGGAATAAAAAATCGCGAAGTAGAAAATAAGGATGGAGACTGAGATCCACGAGCGCGTGGCAATTCCGGCTCCGAGAGCCAGGAAGGCGCTTCCGAGATAGAGCGGATTTCGAGTGTAAGCGTAAGGGCCGGTGACGGTGAGGACTTCCTGCTTGTGAAGATAGCCGGCTGCGTACGCGCGTACCGACAGACCGACAGCTCCCGCCAGAGCGCCCAACAAGATGCTGCCAGGTGTGGGCCTGGAGAAACCGAGAACTGCTATCGTGAGCGGATAGCCCAGCCGTACACGCCAACGCACAAAAAAATTGCCGACCGCGCTCATCGGCGAATCTCAGACTGCCGGCGAACCGCGTCGAACACGTCGTCGATGGCGATTTCCAGAATGGAAGCAGCGGCGTGGTCGCCTCGTTTATAGGTGGTCACCGCGTGCGGACTACGCAGAACGATGTTGATGGGAGAAGCGTTGCCACGGCCGTCGCTCATTCGATAGGGACCATTTCGCGCCGGGTCTGTTGGACCAAAGATGGCGACGGCAGGCGTTCCTAGAGCGGCGGCCAGATGCAGCGACCCGGTATCACCAGCGACGATGCAGACCGCGTTGCGCAGAAGAGCCATGAGTTGGCCGAGTGAACCATTGTAAGCGATGGGGTCGGCTGCCCCGCTGGCGGCTTTGACCACGGAGACTACACCATCTTCACCGGGGCCATAATTCAGAACGCAACGCAGTCCGAGCGTGCCGCGGATTTTCTGGCAGAGAGCGCCGTAGCGATCCGGCGGCCAGCATTTCGAGCGCCAGCCCCCGGCGGGGCTCAATACGACGTACCGTTCGATAGTCATGCTTCGCAGGAGTTGCAAGACAAACACTTCCTGAATCGACGGCACCGAGAGGACGACGGACGCCACGGCGTTGCGAGCACCTGCGCGCTGCGACAATTCTCCATTCTGATCGGCGATGTGGGTCTGTGTGCAATGGACGCCATCGGTGTAGAGGATCGGTACGCCGAACTCGCGAACCGTTTGCGAGGAAAATCCGATTCGGCGTGAAACGCCGCCGAAGAACGGCAGTGCCGAGGATTTCCACAACCCTTGGTAGTCGATCGCAGTCGTGAAGTGCGCCTTGCGGATTCGTCCGATGATTTCGCGCAAAGATTGGTATGAGCGGGTCTCCGTCTCCCAGACGTCCGTTGCCAACTCGCTGCTTTCGACCAGCGCTTTCCAGCGGGGATGGGTCAGCCAAACGATTTCAGCTTCAGGAAACGATTCGCGCAGACCGGCGACGGCGGGAAAGGTGTGGACAATATCTCCGAGGGAACCAAGACGCACGACCAGGAAGCGCGGCTCAGGCATGCGGCGCCTTACGAATAGACTCTAGCAGCTGTTGCGTGGAATGCTCCTTGGGGTCACCCACGATGGCCACGCGGATGCCAAGCCGTGC
>WNFS01006836.1_pt1 | contig 12142 bp, 10 predicted proteins | sample 5400141 | NCBI WGS metagenome assembly WNFS01 (sample SAMN13153358, study PRJNA577476) | soil metagenome | isolation source: 60 cm saprolite under Madrone tree | place: USA:California | collected 2016-06-14 | reverse complement strand
AATTGGTAAGCCACCTGACTCTGGATCAGGCGATTGTAGGTTCGAGTCCTACCTCCTCAGCCAAGGTCCCATCGTCTAGTGGTTAGGACACCGGCCTCTCACGTCGGTAACACGGGTTCGAATCCCGTTGGGACCACCATAGCGGCGCATAAGAGCGCAGCTCAGCCAAAAAATCTTAGCAAAGGCTCCGGTTCTCCTGTCTTCGTCCGCTTCTTTGTCCCCGCGTCCCCAGGATGCTTTGTCGCCGTCACACTCGATGTACTCGCCCCAGTGTTCCTTGCTGACCTCGACGGGCGGGCCGACCATTTAAACTTTACTATCAACCCTGAGGATAAAGGTGACATACATGCACTAAGTGTTGTAAAAGAGCCGTAGAGGGACACAAGATGACTCGAGCCGCTAAGCTGTCCTAATAATCGGCAAAACAAGGTTCTGCGAAACCATCCTGCCCATTCGTCTCCATGAAAAGTTATCATAAATCGCTCGCGCCTTCGACCGTAGAGAGGGACAGCATCATTGTCTGTCAAACCAGCCAGGGCTACAACGTCCGGGCTACCCCACTTCGAATCACGCGCGATGTCGTGGCCTTCGAAGTCTACAATCCGTACAGCATTCTCCAGCTCTCCGAGGTTTTAAAGGAATTCCGAATTATCGTTAATGAGCAACTGATCTATTCGGGTCGCGCAACAGTCAGTAGCCTCGTCAACACTGGCAGCATGCTGGTCTGCGAAGCGACGCTTGACGAGGGCTGGCTCGACGTGGATCTTTTCGCCCTCGTTACCCAGCCAAACAAGCTGCGGGCGGATTTCACCGAATTTCTTAAGGAATGGGAAAAAATCCATGCCATCCTCCCCCAGTACAAGATTGCCCTGGCGGATATGCAGAACTACTTTGCCGACCTTAAACGCTGGCTGGACCAAGTAGAGCTGGGCATCCGTTCCTCTCCTTCGGGGCGCCGGTCAAAAACCGAACTCGATGTCATTCACGAATTGGCTCCGACCATTCTATCCACCATCGACTCTTTCTTCACAAAATTCGAAGCTGTCGCCGACGAGGTGCCCGCCGATCTCCTGCCGTTCCATAGAACTTACGCGAAGCGACAGCTTCATCCGCAACTACTCTGCTCTCCGTTCGCGTACCGAACTTACCAAAAACCCTTAGGCTACGCCGGGGACTACGAAATGGTGAATATGATCCTGAGAGATCCCCTCGAAGGAAGTTCACTTTTTTCCAAGGTCGTCAATTCGTGGTTCCTAAGCCAGCGCCCGGCGGAGGCGCACCGAAACCGCATCAGTTATTTAACCAAAATTATCGCCAGAGAAAGCCGTCGGATGGTGCGCAACGGACAAGCGGCCAGGATTTTCAACCTGGGATGCGGTCCGGCTGGAGAAGTGCAAAATTTTCTTAGCCAGGACGAAGTATGCAATTACACCAGTTTCGTCTTGCTCGACTTCAATGACGAGACCCTTCAGCACACCCGAAAGATCCTGGAAGATCTCAAGAGCAAATATGACCGCGAAACAAAAATCGAAGTAGTCAAGAAATCGGTCCACCAAGTCCTCAGAGAGGAGAGCAAGCCTGGCGCGCAACAGCCGGGGTACGATTTGGTTTATTGTGCCGGAGTCTTTGACTATCTCTCAGACCGTATCTGCAAACGGCTCATGGATATCTTTTATTACATGCTGGAACCCGGCGGGCTCTTCGTCGCCACGAATATCGATGCTTCGAACCCGTCACGGTATGGGATGGAATATCTTCTGGACTGGCATTTGATCCACCGAAACTCCGAGCAACTGTACGCGTTGATCCCGGAACGGGCTCAGCCCGAAAACGCCCAGGTCAAATCTGACGAAACCGGGGTCAATATTTATGTCGAAGTCAGAAAGCCTCATGCGGACTAAGGAAGACGTCTGGCTACAAAAAGAGTTTCAGGAAGCTTTTGTCGCCAACGAGCGCCGGGAGCGCATCAGGAGCGGCAAGGTAGCCTGCGCATTGGTCGTTTTTCTGATGCCAGCGGGAGTCATCTTAGATCGCTACGTCTATCCGGACCATTGGACGAATTTTTTGCTTCTACGGTTGTTTTGCTCTGCATTGGCAGGAGGCCTATGGACTTTGCACAATACTGAATTTGGCATTCGTCACTACCGCTTTCTCGGAATCCCGATAGCCCTCCTGCCAGCTTTCTTCATCTCCTGGATGATTGGCATAACCGAGGGACTTGAGTCTCCCTATTACGCCGGACTGATTTTGATACTCCTCGCGGTCAATGCCATCGTGCACTGGAGCACAGCCGAGTCTTTGCTCGCCATCGGCATGCTGTTTCTCTCTTATCTCATTGCTTGCTTGCCCTGGAATATCGGCAAGGACTCGGGAACATTTTTCAACAACATCTATTTTTTGGTCTTAACCGGCATCATCGTCGTGACCGGCAACTATCTCTACAACCAGCTCCATTTTCGCGAGTTCGTGCTTCGCTTCGAATTGGGCCAAAACAGACAAAAGCTCGAAGAGACGAATCAAAAACTCGTCGAGCTGGATCGAATTAAAAGCCGTTTTTTCGCTAATATCAGCCACGAGCTACGCACGCCTCTCACCCTTTTATTGGCGCCTCTGCAAACCCTAATTCAAGAACGTGGCTTCACACTGGAACCCGAGATGCGGCAACTCCTTCTCATCATGCAAAGCAACGGCATGCGACTTCTAAAACTCATCAATGACCTGTTGGACCTGGTTCGGCTGGAATCCGGTAAAATGGAAGTAAAGCGGGAGCCAGTTGCTATTGAGCCTTTCTTGCACGGTCTAGCCAATGCAGTAAAAGCAAGCGCTCAGGACCGCGACATACGCCTCGAAGTGAGTTCCAGTCCGACCCTCCGCACGATTCTTACCGACAGTGATAAACTCGAAAGAATTTTGCTCAATCTGTTGTTCAACGCGCTTAAGTTCACCCCAGCTGGCGGAAAAGTTGAAGTGAAAGCCAGGAAGGAGGGCGACGCACTGGTACTGGAAGTTTCTGACACCGGCACGGGCATCAGCGAGGAACAGTTGCCGTTTATTTTCGACCGCTTTTGGCAAGCGGACACCTCATCCCAAAGAAAGTATCGCGGCGTAGGAATCGGGTTGGCTCTGGTCAAGGAGCTCGTGGAGATCCAGGGTGGAAAAGTAGAAGTAAGCAGCGAGATCGGAAAGGGCACTCAGTTTAGAATCAGTTTGCCTTATGAGGAGCCGGACCATGATTCTGGCCAGATCCTAGAGGAGGTCGAAAGTCCCACCGACACCGTCTCACCTCTAGGGGCAGCGGCGACGAACGGCGGCACGGAAACATGGCTTAGAAATCTCGACAAGCAGGCCGAATTTTATCCCTCGATGACTTCGCTAAGAGAAACCATTCGACCCGTAGAGACTTCCGTTCACAGAGGGAAGCCTCGCGTCCTCGTTGCCGACGATGAGCCGGACATGCTCAAATATTTGAAATCCCAGCTGAGCATTAACTTCCAAGTGATCGAGGCGGTGGATGGTCAGCAGGCTGTCGAAAAAGCTAACCAATTTTTGCCGGACGTAATCGTATGCGACATGATGATGCCCGAGAAAAACGGGCTTGAAGTTTGCCGCGAGCTTAGAGAACGGACTTCCACCCGGTCGATACCCATCCTCTTGCTTACGGCGCGGGCGGATGAGGAAACCAAGCTCGCCGCGCTATCGGTAGGCGCCAACGACTTCATCACCAAGCCATTTTCCATGACGGAGTTAAGCGTCCGCCTAAAAAACCTTTTCGATACCTACACCCTGCAACAGGAACTCGCCCGTCAGAATCAAATCCTGGAAGCCACAATCGAGCAGTTGAAAGAGACCGAAGTGCAATTGGTGCATTCAGAAAAATTGGCGTCACTCGGTCGATTGAGCGCCGGTATTATTCATGAAATTAATAATCCCCTCAATTTCGCTAAAACCGCACTGTACGTCTTGCAGATAATGACCGAATCATTGGGCGCAAATCAAAAAACAGAGTTCCGAGAGGTTCTCCAAGATATGGGGGAGGGTATCAATCGAATCAGCAGCATTGTATCGGACCTTCGCACCTTCAGCCAACCCCACTTAACCCAGCTTGAGAAGGTTCCCGTTGTGGAAGTGATTAACTCCGCTTTGCGCCTTCTGAGCAATGAATGGGAAAGCAAAGTAAGGATTGAAAAGGAAATCCCGGAAGATCAATCCATCTGGGCTAATCGCAACCAAATAACCCAAGTTCTGGTGAACCTGTTGCAAAATGCCCTGCATGCGCTGGCAAAGAAAGATTTCTCTGACACCCCACCGACCATCTGGGTTCGAGGCATCGAGGAAGATGGTGAGAGTCTCATTATCGTACGGGACAACGGCGAAGGAATTCCTGCTGAAAATCTTCAGAAAATTTTCGATCCGTTTTTCACCACCAAAGATGTCGGTGAGGGTATGGGACTTGGGCTTAGCATCTGCTACCGTATCATCAAGCAGCACGGCGGGCGCATTCAAGTGCAGAGCGGACCGGGTGAATACTCCGAATTCAGATTACGCCTTCCACAGAAGCCAGCAAGCTCAATGCCTGCTTGAGGAGAGACTATGGAGAATTTTCACGACTATCGGAATTGCGCCATCCTTTATGTCGATGACGAGGAAATGTCGCTTAAATACTTTGCCCGGGCGTTCGGGAACAAATTTCGGGTTCTAAGCGCCGCCAACGCTGCAGAGGGTTATCGCCTGCTTGAGCTACATCGAAATGAGATCGGGCTACTGATGACGGACCAGCGGATGCCGGGGGAAAAAGGGGTGCAGTTTCTCGAGCGGGCCCGTCAATTGCATCCACGGGCGATTCGTATTCTGACCACGGCTTACTCCGACCTCGACGTGGCCATCGAGGCGGTCAACTCGGGAGCCATTTACAAATATGTGACCAAGCCCTGGGATATTCCTCAGCTGGAGGTCACTCTACGGCGTGCCCTGGAGTTTTTTATCGTCCAGCGAGAGCGCGACCTTCTTCTCAAAGAAAAACTTTCGGCGCTGGAGAGAATGTTGATCACCGACCGCGTGCTAAGTTTGGGGATCTTAGCCGCCCGGCTCGGTTACTATGTTCGAAACTCGCTGGTCGCGGTGCGAACTTTCTTGGATCTCGCGCCGGAAAAGCTCCTGGAGGAAAAGGTAGATGCGGAACAGATGCGTAATCCAAATTTTTGGAAGGAGTTCTACGAACAAGCCCAGGGCCAGATCCGGCGTATTACGGGCTTATTAAACGACCTCGTCATTGCGACAGAAAAGAGCGATTCCCCCATTCTCCAGGAACTGTACCTGGATGAAACCGTTGCACGATGTGTGGAAAAGTTGAAAGGCAGCCTATTGGAAAATGGCATTACCGTCGTTAACAAAATTTCGCCCGGGCTGCCTCCCTTGATGGTTGAGTGGGAAAAATTTCAACGGCTATTCGACCTCCTGATCAAGGACGAGATCATGAGCTTGCCCCCCGGAAGTCACATTTTCCTCAACGCGCATCTTTGTTCCGGGGAAGATCAAGAAGTGGAAATTCAGGTGAGGGACGACGGTCCCGGATTACCTAGGGAGGCGCTTCGTTCGGTATTCGATCCCTTTTTTCTGCGCATAGGTAATCACCAAGAGTTCGGGATTAATCTCATGGCCTGTTACTTCATCGTCTATCATCATGGTGGAAGGATCGAAGTCCAAAATCTAGAGGGTCAGGGTGTTACTTTCACATTGACCTTTCCCCTGCGACCCAAAATGGCTTCAGCTGCAGAAGAGGAAGAGGCATTTATCACAAAAGTATTGATGAACGATGCTTTCTGGGACAGACTAATCGCAGGCGAGACTTTATGATTTGCGAGATCGATGCTTGGTAAGCCCGTATATTGCTGTCAGTGATATGAATGGAAAACCAGGTCACAACGCTGAATGTTTCCAACTGGCGCAGTGAATAAGCCGGAAATCATTTTAAGTTTCACCTGTTCCTCAGGATGTCGCCGAGATATGTCTTTCCCCATGACCTCTCGAAGTGGGCGGGTTCGAATCCCTTTGGGAACACCAAAACAATAACGACACTATCCGTTCGCTAGTCGACCGATTCAACCGTCACAGTTCCTTTTGCCGTTTCGTTTTCGCCCACTCATTACCTGCCATCACCCGACACGGATCCTCTGCTCTAATTCATGACCTCGCCACCGCGTTTGATCCTTAACCACACGAGCGATCTAGGGCCTAGGGCAATGGTCTTGACTGACTCATGATTTCCCAGGTAACAAGAGATTTCACTGGGCACAACATCAAGGGTGACTACTAACGTATTCTGATATAAGAAGACGGTTAAGGTGGGGGGATCCCGGTCGGTTTTCTCGATAAGGCGTAGCCCGACCTGTCGCCTTTTTTTCGTGATAACCATAAAATTAGGAGGAAAGTCATATGGCAAAGCCAGCTAAGAAAGAAGATACCAACATCAAGAAATCCAATCAGCGGTGGCAATCGGATGTCATCGTCGATCTGATCAAACAGTATGGTTTCCCCTATATCGCGCTCAATCCCGGCGCGAGCTTTCGCGGGCTGCACGACTCGCTGGTCAACTACGGCGAGAACGACCCGCCAATGGTGCTCTGCAACCACGAAAAAATCGCGGTGCAGATCGCCCATGGCTACGCCAAGGCCAGCGGTAAGCCGATGATGGCTATCGTCCATGACGTGGTTGGGCTTCTGCATGCCCCGATGGGGATTTATTACGCCTACATCGACCGCTGCCCGGTCTTTGTCGTTGGCGCGACGGGCCCGATGGACGAAAAATACCGCCGCCCGTTCATCGACTGGATACACACTGCCTTCGCCCAAGGCGACGTAGTGCGCAATTTCACCAAATGGGATTACCAGCCGGGCAGCATTCACGGCGTACCGGATTCGTTTGCTCGCGCCTATTCCATCATGATGAGCGAGCCCCAGGGGCCCGTCTACATGTGCTACGACTCGGCGCTCCAGGAAAGCCCGTTGAACGAGAACGTGCCTCTGCCGCCGGATTCTGCGATCAAGGTTCCTTCCCGGATCGCGCCCGAGGCCGCGGCGATTGAACACGCTGCCGATATGCTGGTCGCCGCTAACAACCCCCTGTTGCTCACTGAATACGCGGCGCGCATGCCCATCGGCTTCGAATCGACGGTGGAACTTGCCGAAACCGTCGGCGCTTCGGTGTATGACATCAACAAACGGCTCGGCTTTCCCAACCGCCACCCGCTGAGCCTGAGCTTCCACGGCGATGCTTTCAAAGGCGTCGATCTAGTAGCCGCCCTGGACGTGGTCGACTGGACCCGTGGCTCGCACAAGCTCAATACCCAAACGCGCGAAATCACGGTGGTGACGACGCCCGACTGCAAATGGATCGATATCGGCTTCGCCGATATCGAGATCAGCAAATGGGCTACCGATTACAACAAGCACCACAATTGGAATCTGCGGGTGCTGGGCGACAGTGGGCTTACGATTCCTGCCTTAACCGCGGCGTGCCGCAAGCGCATCGACGGTAATAAAGCGCTGGCCTCGCGCATCGAGGATCGTAAAAAAGCCATCGGCGAAAGACACGCGCGCCAATGGCAAAAATGGCAGGACGAGGTGAAGGAACAATGGAACGAGCGGCCGATGACCGAGTCCCGCCTCGCACACGAGGTATGGCAGGTCATTAAAGATGATGACTGGGTACTGACGGCCAACACATTGAAAGAATGGGTGCACAAGGTATGGGATTTTGACAAGCCCTACCGCCACGTGGGACGCGAGCTTGGCACCGGCACACAGATCGGCATCGCCATCGGCGTCGCTCTCGCACATAAGGGCACAGGCAGGCTCGTCGTCGATCTGCAACCGGACGGCGATCTGATGTTTGATCTAGGCGCGCTGTGGATGCCGGTCAAGTATAACATCCCGATGCTGGTGGTGATGTATAACAACCGCGCCTACTACAACGACTGGGCGCATCAGATACACATGGCGCACCAGCGCGGCACCGATCCAGCGCGAGCACATATCGGTATGGACCTCGAAGCGCCACCGCCCGATTTCGCCCACATCGCCAAAGGCATTGGCTGGTATGCGGAAGGACCCATCGAGGATCCCGCCGCTGTCGGCCCCGCGTTGCGCCGCGCCATCGAGCAGGTCAAGGCCGGCAAGCCGGCTCTGGTGGACGCTGTCGTGTGGCGTCGCGGCGAGAACGCGTAGGAAGCTACGGGAGAAAATCTAATCACGAAGGTCACGAAGGAAGAAGCTACGAAAAAGATTCTTCGTGGCCTTCGCGTCCTTCGTGGGTGCAACAAAACAAGGAGGAAAGTTGAAATGGCAAAGCCAGCTACGAGAGTAGAGACCGTCAAGAAATCCGATCGGCGATGGCAATCGGACGTCATCGTCGACATGATCAAACGCTACGGCTTCGAATATATCGCGCTCAACCCGGGCGCCAGCTATCGCGGGCTGCACGATTCGCTAGTCAATTATGGTGAGAACGACCCGCCGATGCTGCTCTGTCAGCACGAAAAGATTGCCGTGCAGATCGCCCATGGCTACGCCCGCGCCAAGGGCAGGCCGATGATCGCCATCGTCCATAACCTCGTCGGTTTGCTGCACGCACCCATGGGCATCTATTATGTTCATCGATTGGATCCACACGGCGAACGGCCAAGGAGAAGTGATCCGCAATTTCGTCAAGTGGGATTACCAGCCGACCACCGTGGACGGCGTACCGGGGGCTTTCGCGCGAGCTTACTCGGTTATGATGAGCGCGCGCCAAGGTCCGGTCTACATGTGCTACGACGCAGGCCTTCAGGAAGCGCAGTTGGATCATGACGTAGAAATGCCGCCGCAAGGGGCAATAGACGTTCCTGCATCTCCGGCCGCGGATCCTGCCGCATTGGCAAAGGCGGCGGATACTCTAGCAGCAGCCAATCGAGTAGCCCTCATCGCAGACTTCGCCGCCCGCCCGCCGTATGGCTGGAATCACATCGTCGAGCTGGCAGAGACTCTCGGCGCCTCTGTGTGGGACGTAGGCTCCCGTCTCAATTTCCCCAGTGATCACCCCCTAAACCTGACCAGCGATCCGGAACGTTGCTACAAGGACGTCGATGTCGTCCTAACGCTCGATATCGCTGACTTCGAAAAGCCGACTCACGTGCGCGACATCGCCACACGCACCGTCGTCAGCAAAGTTCCGGCGAATGCGACATGGATCGACATCGGTTTCACCGACATCGAAATAAGCAAATGGTCGATGGACTATGCGCGGCCATTCTACGCGCAGCAACGCATGACGGCGGATCCAGTCACAACCGCGCTGCAGCTGATCAAACTCTTGAAAGAGCGAATTGCGAGAACTCCGGGCCTCGCCGAAAGGCTCGCTAAACGCAAGGAAGAAATCGGCAAACGCCACGCGGAGACCCGCGCGAAATGGAGCAAACAGGCCCAGGAGCATTGGGATTCAAAACCAATGACCGTACCGCGGCTCGCGCTCGAAGTGTGGGACGAGATCAAGGGTGAGGACTGGGTGCTTACCACGGGGGACTTGGGTGGCTGGGGAAAGAAGCTTTGGAATTTCGACCGGCCCTATTGCCACGCCGGACGCGAGCTCGGCACCGGCACGCAGATAGGATTGTCGCTGGGCGTTGCCCTCGCCAACAAAGGAACCGGCCGGCTCGTCGTCGACCTGCAACCGGACGGCGATCTGATGTTTGACGCCGGCTCGCTCTGGATCGCGGCCAAGTACAAAATCCCGATGCTCGTCGTTATGTTCAATAACCGCGCCTACTACAACGACTGGAACCATCAGCTCGTCCTGGCCAGAACTCGTGGCACCGATCCGAACCGCGCGCACATCGGCATGGATCTCTTCGGCCCCGACCCGGATTTCGCCGGTCTGGCGCGATCGATGGGCTGGTACGCCGAAGGCCCATTCGAAAACGCCGACGATCTCAAGCCCGCACTCAAACGCGCCATCGAGCAAGTGAAACAAGGTAAGCCCGCCCTGATCGACTCCGTTTGCGACCGCAGAAACCACGGGTAAATACCACAAACACTCCCCGCGGCTGTAGTACCGCGGGGAGTTCATGGACAATCGCCGAAATTCTACTTCCCCGACTGTGTGTGATTGCTATACAGACGCGCACGTGGGTCTCCTTAAACTCACTCGTACAACGTGAAGAAGTTTGCAGACCGAACCCCCTTTATTCGCAAAGCTAGTAGAGTATGCTAACGCCAAAGGCTTATCCGTATCTAAAAGGGAGGACGCAATGAACAAAGGTCGCCGCCTGTTTTTCAGATTAGCTTTCGCTTTTGCCGTAAGCATTGCTACGATCAGTCTCTTCCTGAGGATGCCGGCTGCAACCGGAGCGGAAAAGGCTTCATTGAAGATTGGCATCATCGGGTCGGGCAACATCGGCGGCACTCTGGGCGAGTTCTGGATAAAAGCGGGACACGAAGTCTTATTTTCATCGCGGCACCCGGAGGAACTCAAGGGACTGGTCGAACGCCTCGGTCCCAAGGCTCATGCTGGAACAACGCGAGAGGCCGTCAACTTCGGCGACGTCATTCTTGTTTCCGTGCCTTACGCCGCCCTGCCTGAGATCGGGCGCGACCTCGCCGACGTTCTTCCAGGGAAAATTGTCCTCGACACCTGTAATCCGGTTCCGAACCGTGACGGCAAAATGGCGGAGGAGGCTCGGGTCAAGGGAACGGGCGTCGCCTCGCCCGAATACCTCCGCGGCACGCGTTTGGTTCGCGCTTTCAATACCCTTGGAGTTAGCAGACTCCGCAGCGCGGCGTACAGAGAAGGCGAACGGATCGCTATTCCGATTGCCGGTGACGACAAGGCGGCCCTCGAAATCGCGTCTCGCTTGGTGAAAGACGCCGGCTTCGACCCCGTCCTGGTTGGGCCGCTTGCCCGCGCCAAGGAGTTCGATCAAGGCGGGCCGCTGTATGGTAAGGTAATTACAGCGCGTGAGATGCAGCAAAGCCTCGGTGTCAATCCAACATCGAAGCCCTGAGCGGAAGCGCGATTTTGCATCCTTGCGGTTTAAAACGAATATCCATGCGTGACCGCGTCTTCATCGCGACATTTGTGCCGCTTTTGGTCCTGTGGTTTTCCGGGTTTCATTCCGCTTACGGCTACAATCTCGACGTCGAGATGGTATTGATGCAGGGCCCTTCGACTTATATGCCGGCTCTGGCAAGCGGCAATATCCAAGTCATGTACGGCGGAGGAACGGCTATATCGCGAGCCATCGGCACCGGCGGTTTCGACTTGATCGTGGTGGCGACGGAGACGCGCTACATACCGTTGAGGCTGATGGTCAATCCTTCCATCAGAAATCCAACAGATTTGAAAGGCAAAAAGCTTGGAGTCGGGCGAGCCGGTCTTGATGAATACGCATCGTTGCTCTATCTCGAAAAAATTGGATTAGTTGCCGGAAAAGATGTGCAGCTCGTTTATATGGCCGGTGGTATCCCAAACCGGGCGACAGCCATGAAACAAGGCCTCGTGGATGGAGTCACTGTGAACCCTCCCAACGAGTACGAGCTTGAAAAAGCCGGCTACTACGAGCTGGCGAATTTTCTCGATTTCAAAATGCCCTACGCCGGCGTCCCACAGACAGTCAGCAAAGTTTTCCGCGACCGAAACCGTAAGGTCTTACCTTAAACAGTACGATGCCATTGGCGGTTTGCCTTTTCCATGGCAATCCGGAATCGAAGGCATGATCACCGGCTTTCACGAGCGCTTCAATCCCCAGGGAATTAAGAACCGAGATGCCAAACCTTACTTAGATCCATCCTTCGTGCAAAAAGCAGCCGAACGGTTGAAGTTGGACAAAAAGTAGAAGGCAAGAGCAACTCGGTCTACAAAGAAGGCCCCAGGTATTTTTGCGGCTCACATCGGCGGCCGTTGGATATACAGCAATTTTCGCTACACTCGCTCAACGCGTAGCGTAGGTCGAGGAAGCAGACACCCGTTGTTGTTTTTCAACCGGGCGATGGAGTCCCCCTTCGACGATCCCAGAGCCAGCCCCTAAGTTCATCGAAGGGGGCCAGTGTTCAGCAGTTTGCTAGGTGTCTCGCTCACTCGTCGGCCCCACCTCGCCGGTGCACCACGGAACGA
>WNFS01008712.1_pt1 | contig 12143 bp, 9 predicted proteins | sample 5400141 | NCBI WGS metagenome assembly WNFS01 (sample SAMN13153358, study PRJNA577476) | soil metagenome | isolation source: 60 cm saprolite under Madrone tree | place: USA:California | collected 2016-06-14 | reverse complement strand
TTCGGGAATAATTCCGCCGACGAGCACGGTTACGTCGTCCATGCCCTTTTCGCGGAGCAGCTTCATCAATAGCGGGCAAATCGTGTTGTGCGCCCCGGAGAGAATGGAAAGTCCGATTACGTCGACGTCTTCCTGCACCGCCGCGGAAGCAATCATCTCGGGCGTCTGCCGGAGACCGGTGTAGATGACTTCCATTCCAGCATCACGAAGCGCTCGCGCGATGACTTTCGCGCCACGGTCATGACCATCCAAACCAGGCTTGGCGATTAACACGCGAATCTTTTTCGTCATGAGAGGAGCGGCCTCGCGGTGGTCACGTGATCGCGACCTCTTCGTACGTGCCGAAGGTGTCGCGCATGGCGTCGCAGATTTCGCCGAGTGTGGCATACGCTTTCACGGCTTCATAGATGAAGGGCATGAGGTTGTCCTTGCCCTTGGTTGCGGTTCGCAGAGCGTTGAGTCGCCGCAGCACTTCATCGCTCGAACGTTCTGCGCGGAGTTTCTTCAATCGCGCCGCCTGGCGGTGCGCCACTGTTTCGTCGATTTGCAAAATATCGAGCGGCTTCTCTTCGGAAACGAACGCGTTCACGCCGACCATCAATTTTTCTTTGTTGTCGAGCTCGCGTTGATAGCGGTACGACGCCTCGGCAATTTCGCGCTGCGGGAATCCGCGTTCGATTGCCGCGACCATTCCGCCGAGCGCGTCAATCTTCTTTATATAGTCCCACGCGCCGCGCTCGACTTCATTTGTAAGTGTCTCGACAAAATACGAACCGCCCAGTGGGTCGACGGTATTCGTCACGCCCGTTTCATGCGCGATGATCTGCTGCGTGCGCAGCGCGATCGTCGCCGCAAATTCCGTCGGCAGCGCCCAAGCTTCATCCAAAGAATTTGTGTGCAGGGATTGCGTACCCCCGAGTACGGCAGCCAAGGCCTGCAATGCCGTGCGTACCACGTTGTTATACGGCTGCTGCGCCGTCAGCGAGCAGCCCGCCGTTTGCGTGTGAAAGCGCAACGCGTACGACCGCGCACTCTTTGACCCGTAGCGCTCGGTCATCGCTTTGTGCCAGATGCGTCGGGCAGCGCGGTACTTGGCAATCTCCTCGAAAAAGTCGCTGTGCGCGTTGAAGAAAAACGAAAGCTGCGGCGCAAACTCATCGACTTCCATGCCGCGGCGCATGCCCCATTCCACGTACTCCATCCCGTCGCGCAGCGTAAACGCTAATTCTTGAATCGCCGTCGAACCCGCCTCACGAATGTGATAGCCGCTGATGGAAATCGTATTGAACTTCGGTGTATTCTTCGCGCCGAATTCGAACGTATCAATGACCAGCCGCATCGACGGCTCCGGCGGATAGATATATTCTTTTTGCGCGATGTACTCCTTCAGGATGTCGTTCTGTAGCGTGCCGGAAATCTTCTTCCAGTCGGCGCCCTGTTTTTCCGCAACGGCCAAATACATCGCCCAAATTACAGCCGCTGGCGAATTAATCGTCATCGAAGTCGTGACGTCCGCGAGCGGAATTTGGTCGAACAACACCTCCATGTCCGCCAACGAACTGATCGCCACGCCACACTTTCCGACTTCGCCTTCTGCAAGCGGATGATCCGAGTCGTAACCCATCAAAGTTGGAAGGTCGAACGCGGTCGAAAGGCCCGACTGCCCCTGCGCCAGCAAATACCGAAACCGCTGATTCGTATCTTCGGCGGCGCCAAATCCCGCGAATTGCCGCATCGTCCACAGACGGCCGCGGTGCATCGTCGCGTGAATTCCTCGCGTGTAAGGCGGTTCGCCCGGCTGGCCGAGGTCTGTGTCAGGATCCCAACCCGGTAAATCCGCGGGAGTGTAAAGCCTCCGAATCGGATGCGCGGATATTGTGGTGAACGCCGATTGTCGTTCGGGACTCTTCGCGAGCGTGGGCTCCAGCGTATTCTTTTCCCAAGCGGTTTCTTTTGCGGAGGGCTCTCGCGAAAAACTGGATTCGGAGGGCGCGATAGTCGGCGTTTTTGTCGGATGCGAATCGCTCATAACTAATTCTAATGCTATGCGAAAGCCCAGCGTGGAGCAAGAATTCGCATATTGCGGTTTTTCCAAAGCGGCCCACAAATAAAAAAGGCCAGCCCGCGCTTCGCGAACCGGCCCTGGAAAGGTGCAGAACTACTTCTGGCCGCTATTGCTCTCGATTTCGCGGTAGACCTTGTCCATCCCAACAACCTGGCCATGCAATGTGCCGGGGATGAGCGTGGCCTGGTCGACTTGACCGCTCTTCGCGTCGGCGATCGTCACGCGATTTACTTCCAGCGTCCGGCCCAGTGCGCGCTCGTAGTTGGCTTTTGCTTCCACGAGGTCGGTCAAGGCGCGAAGCTCGGTGCCCTGCGCCGAGATCAAGTCGCGCTGTGTCTGAATGACGAGATAAACCGTCGACGCGCCGAGTTGATACTTCTTCTGCTCAGCGTCGAACGTCTGTTGTTGGAGTTCGCGCGCTTTCGATGCGGCTTCCACACGCGCACGGTCTTGCTGCAATGCGATGAATGTGTTGCGCACATCGAGTAGCGCGCTGTTCTTCAATTGTTGCATCTGCGCCTCAAGCTGGCGCTGCGTTAGGATTGCCCGTTGATTGTCCGCTTGTGCCGAGCGATTGCGAATCGGAATTTGCACGTTCAACTGAACGTTGTAGTCAGGGAAATTATTGTGGAACACCGAACTCATCGAGTCGCCCAACCCGCCTTTCACAACCTGCGTGGTGGCGGGAGTCTGCGTTGGGATGAAGGCATTGATCTGTGCGCCCGTGCTATCAACGAGTTGCGTCCCGAGGCCGGGGGTTGTCGTCAGCACCTGCGTCTGATTTCCCGCGAGGCCCACGGAGCCATATTGCGCCGTCAAAGTAGCCGTCGGCAGTAACGCATTCCGTGTGGCGCCCAGGTCAATTTGCCCGTTTTGCAAGTTGATTGCCTGTTCCTGCACGTCCGGCCGTTTCGCAAATGCTTCGGCGACCGACTGTTCGAATGATGGAGCTTCAATCGCTTCCGGCCGCGTCGGCAGATCCGTTGGGATAATTTCCACGTTGATCATATTCGGCGCCAGTGGGTTTTTCGAAATGGCATTCTTCAAAACTTGCGTCTGCTGCAGTTGCGCCGTTTGCGCCACGATCAGGTTTTGCCGGTCGGTAGCCAATTCGGACTCGGCGCGTGTTACGTCGAGCGGCGCCATCGTGCCAATTTCCAACTGCTTCTTGTTATCGCCATATAGCTTTTCGGCGACGGTCACGGCCTGTTGCTGCACTTTCACGTTTTCGCGCGCGAAGACCAACTCCCAATACGCGGTAATTGTATTCGTAATCGTCGTAATCGCTTGCTGCGAAAATGCCAGGTCGGCAATCCTGCGATTGTTTTTCGCAATGCGAATGTTGCGAGTATTTACCTTCTTGCCGAATCCGTTCAGCAGCTGTTGCGAGAAGCCCACGAAAATCGTCGATTGGACGGACGGATTGAACAAATTTGCCGGCGACGTCGACGAACTCCGGGTGTTGTCCCATGCGGTGAAGAACGTCGTGCCGGTGTGAAACCCTTCCGATAGCTGAGTGTTGAACGTCGAGGTATGAATTGTAAGCCGCGCCAGCGACGAAGCGCCTGTACCGGTTCCGGAAGTCAGCGGGTTGTTCACCGGGATGTTTCGATCATCGATGCTGAAGGTTGATGTCAATGTCGGATCGAAATTAGCAAGCGGTGAATTGGACGTCGATCCGGCGAAGGCCGCGCCCGGCGTTCCCCCGCCAAACCCTCCCGCTTCGGCCTTCAAAATCGAAGTGTCCGCCAGCCATGGATTGTACCGTTGCACGATGATGTCGAGATTGTTCTGCAACGCCAATTCGACTGCGTCCTGCAGGCTCAAATTCAATTTGCCGTCCTGAATCATCTGGTCAATACGCGGAGAGTTGGTCAGTCCGACCGCTTCAACAGAGATCGGCTTATACGGCGCAAGCAAATTCGGGAACGGTTTCGGCGCCTTCGTGTATTTGTATTTTGCGACGCCGAGCGACACGTTCGGCACGGCATTTGTCGTCGGAGCCGGCGCGGCTGGAGCCTGCGGCTCCTGCGCATACGTCAGAAGCGCCGGGCTAAACGCTAGCGTGTAAGCCAGTGTTGCGGCCAGCAGCGGTCGAACAAACGTCTTGGTCATGATTTCAGCATCCCCTCGCGTTGGAATCTCACTTTGACGGCTAAATTGTTTCTCAATTCAATAGAACGTTGGCAGGGCTCAAATTGTTTCATCGAAAAGGACTTAGTGCCTGCGTGGCGTCGTGGCCGGCGCCGAAACCACGAAAAAGTCTAACAGGCGCTCGCCTTCCTTGACAACGCAAACGGCCACGGCTAGGCTGCTGACGTTTCGACGCTTTGCAACGCCTCCCGGTTAGCCGGGGAGGGCAGAGACGGCCCCCAAAGAGGCCAACGGAGGAAGGAAAGGCCAGAATTGGACGCGCGGCAAGAGTTGGTGAAGCTTTTTGAGACGGCAGGAGCAATCCGCAAAGGGCATTTCGAGCTCTCCAGCGGCCTGCACAGCTCGATGTACGTTCAATGTGCGCAGGTGCTTCAGTATCCGCGCTTTGCGGAGAAGCTAGGTCATGCGTTGGCGGGTTTGTTTGCGAATGATCGCATCGAAGCCGTCGTGTCGCCCGCGATGGGCGGCTTGATCATCGGCCAGGAAGTGGCGCGAGCTTTGCCCGAGCCAGCAGGCTCGATCGGCGGCGGGACGCCCGCGCTTTTTGTTGAACGCGACGCCAGCGGCAATATGACGATGCGTCGCGGCTTTCAATTGAAGCCGGGGCAGCGAGTGCTCGTGATTGAAGACGTCTGGACCACGGGCGGCTCGACGCTCGAAGCGATTAACGTTGTGGAAGAGGCAGGCGGCTGCGTTGTCGCAGCAGGCGCATTGATCGATCGTAGTGGCGGCAAAATCGAGTTTCCTGTCGAGTCGCAAGCGCTGCTTGATCTGCCGATCGCCAGCTACGAACCCGAAGATTGCCCGCTCTGCCGCGAAGGCAGTGCCGCCGTCAAACCCGGCAGCCGCTTTGTGCGCAGCGCTTCGTAAGGTTTGGAATTCCAAACGGTCCGCATGCGCTATCTAAAACTTACGATTGCCTACGACGGCACCGATTTCCACGGCTGGCAAATTCAGAAAGATAAACCGACGGTGCAGGGCGAAATCGTCGAGGTCCTGCGCCGCATCACGCAGGAGCAGATTCACCTGCACGGCGCCGGACGTACCGACGCAGGCGTTCACGCGCTCGGCCAGGTCGGCAGTTTCAAAACGCAGTCCACCCTGTCCACCGGAGAATTTCAGCGTGCGCTGAACGCCATTCTGCCGCCCACGATCCGCATCATGGCGGCCGACGAAACCGGACCGGACTTCAACGCGCGCTGGTCCGCCCGCGCGAAAATTTATCGTTACCGGATTTATCGCGGAAAAATTGTTCCGCCGAGTGAGTGGCGCTACGTTCTGCACTATCCGTTTCCGCTCGACGAAGACAAGATGCGCGAAGCCGCAGCGAAATTCGTCGGTATGCACGACTTCGCTTCGTTCGCTGCGTCCACCGGCTCCGAGGACGACGACAAAGAGCGCAGCACCGACCGCGAAATCTTTTCGACGGAACTTGAGCGCAGCGCAGACAACGAAGAGCTTGTCTTCACCGTCCGCGGCCGCTCGTTCCTGCGCTACATGGTCCGCAAAATGGTCGGCACGCTGCTCGACGTAGGCCGCGGCCGCCTCCAACCCGACGACATCGAAAAACTCTTTACGCTGCGCGATCGCTCCAAATCCGGCCCCACCGTTCCCTCACAAGGCCTCTGCATGGTAAAAGTCGAACACGAAGAGGCCTGGCGGGTTGGCAAGCCGTAGCTTAGAAGACGCGACCAGTTGGCAGAAGATAGAATTCATAGCGTAAGCCCCTTTATTGGCCATATATCCGAAAGGGAGTCAATGACCACAACTGCAAGCGGCCTTGAACGACCTGGTGGGAATCGATGGAAGATCTTGGGCGTACTTTCGGTCATCCTAATTCTTCTATTCGTAGTTGCGTTGACATTCTCCCCGAGCTTCCATGACGCGCATTTCGGTGTAGCCCGATATGAATCCGCTGCCGTGGGTAGCCTCAGTAAGATAAACGAGCTGGAAAGACAGTACGCGAGCGCTCACGTCGACAAGGGCTTCGCCTGCAACTTGCCGTTGCTTCTAACAACCGACAAAAAGAGCGATGAATACGACTCCACTGCCTCTCTGCTGAGTGGTGAGCACGCCGGATATAAGTTTGCCGTTGCTACCTGTGCGCTAGACACGACCGGAAAAGTAAGTCGCTACGAAATTACAGCGGTACCGACTGCTTTTGGGCGGACCGGAGTCAGGGCGTTTTGCACGGACCAATCCGGCCAACTTTCTTACGACCAAGAGGGTTCTGGGCCGCGGTGTCTTGCACTGCGACACCCACTGCCAGATTAACGCGGACCGGAACGCGAGCCGCTGGCCCACTCTCAAGCGGCGCTCTTCCCATTGAGCTGTGCGATATACTTTCGCCGCAATGAAGGATCCGCTTCCCGCGAATATTCGGTTTCAGGTCGCCAGCGACCAATCGCTCCTCGTTCACTTTGGTCAGGGAATTTCGCTCGATACACATCGCGAAATCGTTTCGTTGCTTAAATTGCTCGAACGCGAGCCGCTTCAAGGCATCGTGAATCTTCATCCCGCCTACACATCCGTGCTTGTGAAGTTCGATTCGATAAAGTTGGACCACGCAGAAGTCGAAGCATTGTTGACGCCGTACCTTGCGCGTCTCAATGAAGTCAAACTCCGCGAACCGCGCCTGCGCGAAATTCCTGTTTGTTATGGCGGCGAGCACGGCCCCGACCTCGAAGAAGTTGCCGCGATTCACAAACTTTCCGCCGAAGAAGTCATTCGCCTCCATTATTCGCCGACTTACACTGCCTATTTTCTCGGATTCGTTCCAGGCTTTGCGTATCTCGGTGGTTTAGCGCAGCAACTGGCAACGCCTCGCTTGCAAACTCCGCGTAAACAGGTTCCGACGGGCAGCGTTGCGATCGGCGGAAATCAAACTGGCGTTTATCCCACAGCCACTCCGGGCGGCTGGCGCCTCATCGGCAAGACGCCGCTGAAATTGTTCGATCCCGCCTCTGCACACTCCAGCTTTTTCGAAATTGGCGATCAGGTTCGTTTCATTCCGATTACCGCGGAAGAATTCGCCCGAGCGTCCGCGCGATGAACACTCTCACCGTGCTCACGCCGGGTCTGCTCACAACGGTTCAAGATCTGGGCCGCGAGGGCTTCGGCCCGATGGGCGTTTCTGCGTCCGGCGCGGCGGACGCCCTCGCCCTGCGAATCGGCAACAAGCTCCTCGGCAATCCGGAGGACGCATCGGCCTTGGAGATGACGCTGCTCGGCGGAGCGTTCCAGTTTTCGGCGGAGACGTCGGTCGCAATTGCCGGTTCCGATTTCGGTGCAACTTTGGACAATCAGACTTTGGCGGCGCACACTGCCTTCAAAGCTCAGCCGGGTCAGACACTGCAATTTGGTCCGACGAAATCCGGTGCACGTGCCTATCTTTGCGTTCGCGGAGGGCTAGATGTTCCAAAAGTTCTCGGAAGCCGCTCGACGCATCTGCTGAGCGGTCTTGGCGGATGGGCGGGCAGGGCATTACGCAAAGGGGATGTTCTGCCGATTGGGAGCGATTTGATGTGCGGCACTTCCGCGGACCGCTCTGCGCCGTGGAAAGAGTTGGAGTCGACACGCGGCGCGATACGCGTCACGCAAGGCCCCCAGTGGGAAAGCTTTTCTGAATCTGTGCGGAAACAATTCTTTGAGCAATCGTACGTCGTTACCGAAGACGCGAACCGCATGGGCATTCGCCTCAAGGGCACGCAGCATCCGCTTGCCGCCACGGAGGACATGATCACGGAAGGGGTTTCGCTTGGTGCGATTCAAGTGACGCCCGGCGGCCAGCCGATCATTCTGTTTGTGGAGCAACAGACAACCGGCGGCTATCCAAAGATCGCGAACGTCATCGCCGCCGATTTTTCCAGCGTGGGCCAGCTTCGGCCGCGCGACGAAATTCACTTCGAACTGGTTACTATGGATGCGGCGAGAGAGTTGTATCGGGAGCAGGAACTACTTTTCGCGTCTGCATGACGAACCAAAATAGTGAAAGCAAGATGCCGCGCATAGATTTAAATTGCGACATGGGAGAAATCCCCGAAGCGATTGCCGATGGCTCGCAGGAATCGTTGATGCAATGGATCACGTCCGCCAACATTGCGTGCGGCGGCCACGCCGGCGATGAAGAAACGATGGAAGCTACAATTCGCCAGGCGCAAAAACACAATCTCGCCATTGGCGCGCACCCTGGTTATCCCGATCGCGAAAACTTTGGCCGCGTCGAACTAAAATTATCGTCGCGCGAGATCTCCGACTTTGTCTTCGAACAAGTTTCGGCACTCGGCGTCGTCGCGCTAAAACTCGGCGCAAAAATCCGCCACGTCAAACCCCACGGCGCCCTCTACAATCAGGCAGTCCACAATGCCGAACTCGCCGCCGCGATCGCTGCAGGCGTCGCGCGCTGGAACAAGAGAGTCGTCCTCGTCGGTCTTGCGGATTCGCCGATGCTCGACGTTTTTCGTCGAGAAGGCTTCGCCGTAGCCGCCGAAGCCTTCGCCGACCGCCTCTACGAACCCGACGGCACGCTTCGCTCCCGCAAGAACGAGGACGCGCTTATCCGCGATCCAGCCGAAGCGGGGAAGCAAGCCGTCAACATTGCCACGCGTGGCGCACTCATCGCCCGCGGCGGAAAAGAAATCCCTGTCCACGCGCAAACCCTCTGCATCCACGGCGACACGCCCGGCTCCGACAAAATTGCCGCCGCCGTTTCGCAAGCTCTTCGTGCGGCCGGCGTTTCGGTCCAGCCGCTATAACCGATCGGCGTTCGTCACGCGCACCCGCTTAAGCTAGAATCTCCCCATGGCCACCCAAGCCATTTCCGTCGACACGCTGCCTTCTTACAATCCAGCCACCGGCGAAGTTGTCGAAGAAATCCCTCGTACCGATCCAAACGAAATTTCCACAATCGTCGCGCGAGCGAAAACAGCACAAGAAAAGTGGCGCGAAACGTCAATCGCCGATCGACGTGCGCTCCTCAATCGCCTCAAACAAATCATGCTCGCCGCCCGCAACGACCTCGCCGACATCGTCGTCCGCGAATCGGGCAAGCCCCACGTCGAAGCGCTCTTCTCCGACGTCTTCGTCTCGCTCGACACTGCCGCGTACTACGCATCCAATCTCCCAAAACTTCTGAAGCCCGAACGCGTTCCGCACCACAGCTCCGCCGCAAAACTAAAATCCGGCCGCCTCTTTTACGAACCGCTCGGCGTCATCGGCATTGTCAGTTCCTGGAATTACCCACTCGCCATCCCGATGGGTCAAATCATCTCTGCCATCGCCGCCGGAAACGCCGTCGTCTGCAAAACGAGCGACTTCACGCCCAAGTGCGGCGCAATGATTCAAGAAATGTTCACAACCGCCGGTTTCCCCGATTCACTTGTCAACATGATCCAAGGCGGCGCCGAAATTGGCCAAGCCCTCATTGACGCGCGGCCCGACAAAGTTCTCTTTACCGGAAGCGTCGCCACGGGCCGCCGCGTCGCCCAATCCTGCGCAAGAAATCTCATTCCCAGCCTGCTCGAACTCGGCGGAAAAGACGCCATGCTCGTCCTCGCCGACGCCAATCTCGACGTCGCCTCCAGCGCCGCGCTCTGGGGCAGCTTCACCAACTGCGGCCAAGTCTGCCTCTCCGTCGAACGTCTTTTCGTCGAACGCACCGTCAGCGATAACTTTCTAGCCATCTGCGTCGAGAAAACAAAATCCCTCCGTCTCGGCAACGGCGTCGATCCCGCCACAGACGTCGGCCCACTCATTCGCCCGCAACACATCCAACGTATGAACGACCTGCTCGCCGATGCCACCAGCCGTGGTGCAAAAATCCTCTGCGGCGGCAACGCTCGCCCCGACCTCGGCCCGTGCTTCTTCGAACCAACCGTCATCGCCGGCGTCGATTCCTCCATGCGCCTCTTCCAGCAAGAAACCTTCGGCCCCATCCTCGCAGTCCAGACCGTCGACAACGCCGACGAAGCAGTCCGCCGCGCCAACGATTCACCCTTCACACTCGCCGCCAGTGTCTGGACTTCCGACAACGCTCGCGGCCGCGCCATCGCGTCCCGGCTCCGAGCTGGCGCGGTTATGGTCAATGACGCCATCAGTTACTTCGCCATCGCCGAAGCTCCGCACGGCGGCTGCAACGCCAGCGGTTGGGGACGCACGCACGGCCGCGCCGGTTTCCTCGAAATGGTTCAGCCGAAATACGTCGACGTCGACGGCCTCCCCGGCACCGAAAAGCCCTGGTGGTATCACTACAACGATTCGCTCACTCGCGCCGCTGACGATTTTCTCCGTTACGAATTCGGCGGCCTCACCGCCAAACTGAAACACGCCCGCGGTGCCCTAAAAACCTTCTTCCGCGATCATGGCTTCCGAAAGTGATCGGCACAGCTTGCGCCGAAGCTTTTCCTGCGTTTAACTGATGACTGAAAACTGACGACTGAGGACTGCCTCGCAAACGCCATGCCCCTCAACGAATGGATCTACGATTGGAATGCCGCCTCGCCGCCGCTCATCCCGCCCGGCACGAAAATTCTTCTCAACGACGAAACACTCCGCGACGGCCTGCAAAATCCTTCCGTCTACGATCCGCCCATCGCCGAAAAAATAAAAATCCTTCATCTTATGGAATCGCTCCGCCTCGATTCCGCGAACATCGGCCTTCCCGGCGCCGGTCCGCGCGCTTACGAACACACCGAAGCCCTCGCCCGCGAAATCGCCGCCAATCGTATGCGCATCAAGCCAAACTGCGCCGCACGCACTCACGAAAACGACATTCGCCCCATCGTCGAAATTTCTCAGCGCACCGGCGTCGCCATCGAAGCCGCCACATTTCTCGGCTCCAGTCCGATCCGGCGCCTCGTGGAAGATTGGACCGTCGACCATCTCCTCCGCACCACCGAACACGCCGTAAAATTTGCCGTTTCGAACAATCTCCCGTGCATGTACGTCACGGAAGACACGATTCGCACCGATCCCGACACGGTCAAACGCCTGTACACCACCGCCGTGCAAAACGGTGCGCGCGCTGTCGTCCTCTGCGATACCGTCGGCCACGCCACGCCGCAAGGCGCGTACAATCTCGTCGAATTCGTCATCCGCGAAGTCGTCAAGCCCAGCGGCGAAAAAATTCGCGTCGATTGGCACGGCCACAACGATCGCGGCCTCGCCGTCGCAAATTCTCTGTGGGCAATCGCTGCCGGTGCCAATTCCGTCCACGGTGCCGCCAACGCCCTCGGCGAACGTGTCGGCAACACCCCCATGGAACTCATGCTCGTCAATCTCACGCTCATGGGCCTCATCGACCGCGACCTCAGCCGCCTCAAGGAGTATTGCGACGCCGTCGCCGCCGCAACGCACACCACTATCCCTCCAAATTATCCCGTCATCGGCCGCGACGCTTTCCGCACCGCTACTGGCGTCCACGCCGCCGCACTCATTAAAGCCTTCAAGAAAGGCGACATCGCGCTCGCCAATTCCGTTTACAGCGGCGTCCCCTCGCATCTCTTCGGCCTCGATCAAATCATTGAGATCGGACCGCTGAGCGGTAAATCCAACGTCCTCTTCTGGCTCGAACGCCATAAAATTCCTGCCGACGATGCTGTCGTTTCGCGCATTCTCGACGCCGCCAAAAATTCCGCCCGCGTCCTCACCGACGCCGAACTCCACGCCCTCTGCGCCGGAGCGCCGGCCCGCCCTTGATGCACAAACACGCGCGCAAACGCGCTCTGCAACTCTGCGTGAATTGCCTTCTCGTGTGCGCTATTCTTTCAGCCATGCCGGCTCGCTCCATCATTCCGTTCTCCGCGCACCGCATGTCCCAGCTCGCGCAGACGTTTCAAAATTCTCAGGTCCAAACGGCCATCGCCTGGTTCAAGCCGCACCTCAGCTGGATTAACGACGAACAAGCCCGCCTCACCGAAATCCCCGC
>WNFS01011887.1_pt1 | contig 12145 bp, 9 predicted proteins | sample 5400141 | NCBI WGS metagenome assembly WNFS01 (sample SAMN13153358, study PRJNA577476) | soil metagenome | isolation source: 60 cm saprolite under Madrone tree | place: USA:California | collected 2016-06-14 | reverse complement strand
TGGTGGCCCTGCTCCCGATGGGCGTGGCGCTCAATGGGACGTCGTCGGTGCTCTACGGCACCGTCGCCGATCTCGTGCTGGCCGAGCGTCGATCACGCGCCTACGGCCTCTACTACACCCTCAGCGTGGGCGCTTCAGCGCTAGCGCCGACGATCTACGGCCTCGTCGGTGACGTGGTCGGCGTCTCGGCCACGCTCGGGATCGTCAGCACGGTCGTGCTCGTCACGATCCCGCTCTGCCTCGTGCTCCGCCCCGCCGTCAGCGCTCCCGCCGGCGCGTGACCGGGCCCGCTCGCGCCTAACCTTTCAGCGCTCCGGCCGACAGGCCGCGGATGAGGTGGCGCTGGAGATAGGTGAAGAGGATCGCCACGGGCACGGTCGAGATCATCACGCCCGCCGACAGCTGGCCCCACTGGATCTCGTACTGGCCGACCATGAAGAGCAGCCCGGCGGAGAGCGTCCGCATCTCGGTCTGGCTCGTGAAGGTGATGGCGAAGAGCAGCTCGCTCCACGACGTCACGAACGCGAAGATCGCGGTGGCCGCGATGCCGGGTGCGGCCAGAGGCAGCACCACGCGGAGGAGCGCGGCGAACCGCCCGCAGCCGTCGATGAGCGCGCTCTCCTCCAGCTCGCGCGGGATGGAATCGAAGTAGCCGACCAGCATCCAGACCGTGAACGGGACCGTGAAGGAAAAGTTCGAATAGATGAGCGCCTGGTAGGTGTCGATCAGCCCGAGCGCGTACCACTGGGAGAGCAAGGGCGCGATGAGCAGCACGGCCGGAAACATCTGGGTGGCCAGGAACACGAGCAGGATCACCTGGCGACCACCGAAGCGGAAGCGCGCCAGGGCGTAGCCGGCCAGGATGGAGATCGCGGTGGTGGCGACCATCGTCACCGACGACACCCACAGGCTGTTGGCGAAGAACCGGCTGAACGGCGTGAGCTTCGACGTCCACGCGTCGACGTAGTTGGTCACGGTGGCCGTGCGCGGCAGGTACTGGAGCGGTGTGGCGTAGAGCTCGGTGCGCGTCTTGAGCGAAGTCAGGAAGACCCACACGAACGGCGCCAGCGCAAAGGCGGTGAGCAGCGCCAGCCCCAGCCACAGCACGGGGCCGCCAAGGACGCGCTCGGCCAGGCTGCCACGCCTGCGGCTCACGTCGCGCTCTCGATCCCGCGCGTCACCCGCAAATAGAGCGTGGTGAACACCATCATGATCACCAGCAGCACGACCGACAGCGTGGCTGCGTAGCCGAAGTCGAGGTTCGAGTACGCCATCAGCAGCGTGTAGGTCGACGTGATCTGGGTGGCGTTGGCCGGCCCGCCGCTCGTCATCACGAAGATCAGGTCGGCGTAGTTGAAGGTCCAGATGATCCGCGTGGCCGTCGCCACCACGATGATGGGGCGCACGAGCGGCAACGTGATGTGCCAGAAGCGCTCGGTCACGCTGGCGCCGTCGACGCGCGCGGCCTCGTAGAGCTCGTCGGGAATCGCCTGGAGCCCGGCCAGCAGCATGATCGCGAAGAACGGCACGCCTCGCCACACGTTGGTGGTGACGACCGCAGCCATGGCCAGCGCGGGATCGGACAGCCACGCCACACGATCGCTGAGCCAACCCAGCCGCAGCAGGAGATCGTTGATGACGCCGTAGTTCGGCTGGTAGAGCCACTCCCAGACCAGCGCGACTACCACACCCGGCACGATCCACGGCAGCAAGGTGACCGTCCGGACGAACGCGCGGCCGCGAAAACTCTGGTGGAGCAGCAACGCCGCCGCGAAGCCGCCGAGGAACTGGAAGATGACCGAGCCGAACACCCACACCATGGAGTTCCACAGCGTGAGCCAGAACGTCTCGTCGTGCAGCAGTCGCGCGTAGTTGCCGAGCCCGATGAACCGGTACTCGTGCGGCTTGATCAGCACGTGGTTGTACAGGCTCATGTGCATGGCCTTCAGGATGGGGAACACGATCGTGCCGCCGAGGCAGATGGCGACGGGAAGCAGGTAGAGGTACCCGGTCACCAGCTCCCGCGCCCGCCGCGAGAGCAGCGGGCGCGGAAGCGCAACGGCGACGGTCGCCGGCGACGATGCCATCAGCCCATGTTCTTGGTGAGCATGTCGGCAAACTTTTCGAGGAACTCCCGAGGGGTCAGCTTGCCGACCAGCGCTTGCTGGAACAGAGGCACGCCTTCGGAATCGAGCTTGCCGCCCCATCCTGCATATGCCAGATACGGACTGACGATCGAGAACGGGAACGACTTGATGAAGCCCTGGTAGGCGGGATCCTTCGCGAACTCCGGCCGCTCGGCGAGCGTCTTGCGCGCGGGCAGCAGCCCGAGCGTCTTGCAGTACATGAACTTGGGCTCGTCGTCCATGAGCCAGCTCATGAAGCGCCAGGCGCCCTCACGGTTCTTGGCGTTCTTGAACCCGGTCAGCGTCTCCGAGAAGTAGAACGATACCCGCTTCTTGGCCGGGCCGACCGGCAGCGGCACGGTGGCGAAGTTCTTCACGCCCACGAAGTCCTTCTGTTCCTCGGACGAACCGGAGTTGTGGATGTACATGTTGGTGACGCCGCGCCCGAAGCCTTCCACGATGCCCCGCCACCCGTCGGTGGGCACGCTGGGCGGGCAGACCTTGTACTTGCGGAACAGATCGATGTACCAGTCGAGGCCCTCGGCCGCCTCCTTGGAGTTGATCGCGACCTTTCCGTCCTTCAGGACCTGGGCACCGTTGGCGTACATGAACTCGGTGGCGTAGAGCACGGCCCACGTGCCCTGGCCGCGCATGCCGAAGCCGTACTGGTTACGATCGCCTTTCGTGAACGTCCTGGCCGTGGCGAGGAATTCGTCCCAGGTCCAATCGTCCCTGGGCGGCTTGACGCCGTACTCCGTCGCCCGGTCGGTGCGCCAGTACACGCCGTCGTTGGTGACGACCCAGGGGAACGACAGGATCTTGCCCTTGACCGTCACGGTCTGCCAGGCGATCGGCGTCACGTCGCTGTAGTACTTCCAGTCCTTCACGCGCGCGGTCAGGTCCTCGACGGCGCCCATTCCCTCGAACTCACCCACCCAGTTGTCCCAGACCTGGCAGCAATCCGGCGGGTTGTTGGCCGCGATGCCGGTGATGAGCTTCTGCCGGGCTTGCGCCTGCGGCACGAACTCCACCTTCACCTCGAAGTCCTTCTGGGACTGATTGAAGCGCTGGGCGAGCGATTCGACGAGCGCGGTGCGCTTCGGCTCGGGGACGCTGAACTGGAAGCGGACGGGCGTGGCGCCCCACGCGCGTCGCGGCGAGACGAGCGGCTCCTCCCACCACGCGAGGTCGGCGGCGGCCAGAGCACCCGAGGCCGCCATGGTCTTGAGGAGTTGACGACGGGTCAGGATCCATCGGGTATCCATCTCGGATGCCTCCTTTTCGCTCCTCAAGGAATCCGCGAGTGGCACGCGTCATGATATCCGCGAGCGGCTGGCGAGCGTGTAGCACGCGGCTCGAAGCAGTGTCAAGACGACGGACGACTCAGGTCAGATAGAACGGCCTGATGGCGGCGCCGCTCAGAGGAAAGCGCCGCACGACCTCGAGATCGGGGTCGGCCCCGAGTCCCGGAGCCTCCGAGGGGCGAACGAATCCACGGTCGCAGCGGATCGGCTCGGTGAGCAGCGGCGCCTGGAGGGAGCCGGGCGGCATCTCGATGTATGGCACGCCTGGTGTGGCCGCGCAGAGATGGACCGTCGCCGCCAGGCCCGGCCCGAAGTAGAACGAGTGGGGCTGGAAGGTGACGTTCGAGGCCGCGGCCAGCACCGCGATCTTGCGCATCTCGCCCAACCCTCCGACCTTCGTGACGCTCGGCTGCACGATGTCCGCGCCGCCGGCGGCGATCAGCTCGCGCGCGCCGAACATCGTGGCGTCGTTCTCACCGGATGCGATGGGGATGCGCAGAGCCCGACGCACTCTGGCGAGGCCGGCGTAGTCCTCCGGCGGCCAGACCGGCTCCTCGAGCCAGCGCAGGTCATAGCGCTCCAGCAATCGTCCGATCCTGATCGCCTCTTCGACGGACCACGGGCAGTTCGTGTCGAGCATGAGATCGACACCATCGCCGACGGCCTCGCGAGCGGCGGCGACGGACTCGACATCCACCTGGTGAAGCTTGATCGCCGTGTAGCCCTGGCCGACCATCGCCCGGCACATGCGGCCGACGTCCGAGGCGGTGTCGTAGCGCAGCAGGCTTGCGTAGGCCCGCACGCGAGGCTGGCCGAGGCCACCGAGCAGGCGATGGACGGGCACGCGCTGGGACTTGCCGGCAAGATCCCACAAGGCGAGCTCGACGCCGCTCACCGCGCACATGGCGAGGCCACGCCGTCCCCAGATCATCAACGCCCGGTGCATCACCTGCGTCAAGCGCTCGATCTCGGTCGGATCCTGGCCGACGACGAGCGGCGCGAGGGCATCGTCGACCACGTTGCAGACGGCCAGGGGTGCGCCGTAGGCGAAGCATTCGCCCCAACCGATGAGATCCGAGTCCGTCGTCACGCGGACGAGGATCTGCTTGCCGATGCCGGCCGCCCACGACGACTCCGGTGTGGACGGCGCCAGCGGAATGGCGAGCGGAACTGCGCCGACGCCGGTGATCTTCATCGCGTGATCTTCATCGAATACCGCCCGTGCTACAGATCCCCGAGGCCGTATTCCTGCCAGCGTTCGCGCACCCGCGCTTCGTCCTCGGGCGCCGGCCGCACCGTCGGCGGAAAGCGCTCGTTGTCCCACTCCGGCCGCTTGGCCATCCGCCACGAGCGCGTGGCGTCGATCAGCACGCGGTTCCAGAGCCCGGTGCCGAGCTGCGCGACGTCGCGGTCCTCGAGCGGCGTCGAGGGATCGATCGGCGAGCCGAAGCTGCCCGGGAAGATCACGATGCCGCCTTCACCGGCGTTCACGCGATGGGCGAAGGCCCAGTCGACCTGCTCGTACGACGACGCGTCGATGTCGTCCTCGACCACCACGACGTGCTTGTAGCGATACTGCGCGGCGCTGGCGCCCCACAGCGCGGCCGCGATCTGCTTGGGCTGACCCTGGTAGTGCTTGGTGATCTGCACGTGGATGTTCACGCCGTTGGTGATGGGCGGCACCCACACGTCTCGAATGCCGGGGATACCGGCTCCGTTGAGGATGTTCCAGGCGATGGCAGCGCGCTGCGTCGAGGACATCACGCTGTTCTCGCTGTATGAGCCGGGCAGTGTCCCCTCCAGGCAGCCCTGGAAGATCGGGTCGGTGCGATGCGTGATGCACGTGATCTGCATCGTCGGCCGTCGCGTCGGCACGTCCGAGACGTACCCGGTGAACTCGCCGAACGGGCCTTCGATCTCCCACGTCGCCGGATCGTCGTGGATCAGGCCCTCGATCACGATCTCGGCGGTCGCCGGCACTTCGAGGTCCACGGTCTCGCAGCGCACGAGCTCGGCCGGCTCGCCACGGTAGGCGCCCATCACGTCCCACTCGGAGACTCCGGCCGGGATCGGCGATCCGGCCAGGAACGGCATGATGGGGTCCCAGCCGATGACACAGGCGACGGGCATGGGCTGGCCACGCTCCGAGTACTTGACGAAGTGCTGGCCCCAGTGCTGGCCGCCCTTGATCAGCAACATCGGCGTCGTGTCCTTCTTGCCGATCATCCCGCGGTAGATCCCGGCGTTCATCGCGCGCGTGTCGGGATCGCGCGTCACGATGGCCGAGAACGTGTGGATGTAGCGGCCGCCCTCCTTGAAGTGCCACTTCGGGACGGGAAACTCCGTCTGGTCGATCCGATCGCCGCGCAGGATGTGCTCCTTCACAGGACCGGTCCGCACGATCACGGGCGGCGTCTTCTCCCGGTTCTTCTGCATCACGTACTGGACGAGCTCGCGGTTCGGCACGTCCTTGGGAAAGCCGAGCGCGAGGGCCAGACGGCGGCGATCACCGAGAACGCCCGTGACGAGCTTGGTGCATCGCCCGGTCTTGTAGCCCTTGATGTTCTCGAAGAGCAGCGTCGGGCCTTTCTTCTCGAGCACACGGCGGGCGATCGCGCCGAGCTCGCGGTCCCAGTCCACCTCGGCGGTGATCCGGCGCAGCTCGCCGTCCTTGTCGAGCCGGCCGAGCCACTCACGCAGGTCCGTGAAGGCCATCGTCGTCCTCCCCTACTGATCGCCGTGCACGACGCGGCCACCGACCATCGTGAGCCGGCAGGCCAGCGAGCCGATCTCGGCCAGCGGCATGGTGAGTGGATCCTGGTCGAGGACAGCGAGATCTGCCTGACGTCCCGGCGAGAGCACGCCGCGCTCCCGATCGGCGAACGTGATGAAGGCGCCGCCAACGGTGAGCGCACGCAGCGCCGCCAGCCGGGTCAGGCGCTCGCGCGGACCCAGGACCTCACCCGACGCCATGTCTGATCGGTCCACGACAGCACGGAACGCCAGCCAGGGGTCGGCCGGCTTGTTGTCGGTGGCGAGCCCGAAGGGCAGACGCAGGCGCTCGAGACTGCGATGAGGCAGCAACGTCTCGGCTCCACCGCCGAGCTTGCGGGCCTCTTCAGCGGCCGAACGCCACAGATAGGAGATCGGATTCAGGCGGTGCCGGGCGGCCAGTTCGGCCTGCTCACGGTAGGCTTCCAGCGAGTTGGCGCTCTCGACGAAGCCGGCCCAGCCCGTGTAGGGCTGCGCGGCGTGGAGGATGCGTGCCACGTCGGGATCGCCGCCGTAGTGGAGACAGATGCCGGCCACGCGCAGCCGATCGTCGCCCAGCCCCCGGCCGCCGGCCCACGCCGCCACCTCGGGGATCGCTCGCCCGGCGTCGGCGGCGTCCCACGTCGGGCTCACGGTGAGGAACGCGCGGAGCCGCAACAGACCGCGCTCGTGGGCCTCCCGGTACACCGACAGCAGCTCGGGCGCCACGCCGTGGCCCTCGTAGAAGGCCGTCACTCCGCGCGCGGCGTAGCGGCGCTGGGAGTCGGCGAGCGCGGTGAGCCGATCGGCATGCGTGAAGCGCGGAGCCGTCCGCATCAGCGTGAACTCCAGCACCTGGACGAGGTTGTGCTCGACGAAGACACCGGTGGGCTCACCGGCGGCGTCCTTGAGGATCTCGACGCCCTTCGGCGGCACGGTATCGCCGGTGACGCCGGCGCGCGCCAGCGCCGCGCTGTTGGCGATGGACACCACCGGCGGCTTGTTCCAGTAGCCCCAGATCCCCCGGACGTACGCGGGATGGTCCGGAGCCGCCGTGTCGAGATCGGCCCGAGTCGGCCAGCGTTGCTCCCGGAGACCGCCAGGCGCATCCATGTAAAAGGGCGGCGTGCCCACTGGCATGGTCACGATCCACTCGCCACGCGGCCGGGCTTTCGCGAGCCGACGGATCACCGCCTGGATGTCGGCGATCGAGCGACAGCGCGCCAACGACGGATAGAGATATTTCAGGCCCTCGCGGTCGAGATGGGCGTGAGCATCGACGAGCCCGGGCACGACCGTGGCGCCCCGCAGATCCACGACGGTCGTCCGTCGATCGCGCAGCCGGCGGACCTCGCGGTCACCGCCGACAGCTACGATGCGGTCGCCCGCGATCGCGAGCGCCGCCGCGTGGGGGCGAGCCGGATCGAGCGTGACGATTCTGCCGTTGACGAGAACGCGATCGGCCGCTATGTCATCCACCCCTTCTCGCGATACGCCCGCTCGGCACGAGAGCCGAGCTAGGCAAGGGTAAGGCGGGCGCCGAGAGTCTTCGACTCGTCGAGAAGGCCCCCGCGCGCACCGGGCATCGACAGCGTTGCCGCGTAGGGCGAGGCGCCGCGCGTGGCGAGCCAGGACTTGAGCGGACTGCCGGCGGCGTCGGGCGCAACGAAGTCCAGGGTGTGAGGCCCGATGACGACGCGCTGGCCGGGCTTGCCGAGCACCTTCGTGTACCAGCCGGCCACGCGGCCGACGTCATCGACCGCCACCGTGACCGTGCCGATGCCCGTCACCCCATTGGCGTGGCGCGTCTGGCGTGGCACGCGCTCCTCGCGGGGCGTCTCGTCCTGGATCAGAAACGGCGCGACACCGCGATAGACACCGCGTGGAATCGAGAGCACCCACTTGAGCTGATAGCCGTCGGGCCGCACCCGCGACAGCGGCGACGGATCGTCGATATCCACGCCGGCCTTGCGGAAGGCAGCGGTGTCGGCCATCAGGTCGTCGGTCTGCATGCAGAAGTCGACCAGGCCTCCGCCCTGCTGGAGCGGCTCCCACCATTTGTGCTGGGTATTCTTCTCGTAGAACGCGATCAGCTCGATGTAGGCGCCGTCGGCGAACGCGATCAGCGCGTTGTGGGTCCCGACGGGATGCCGGCCACCCGGCACCACCGTGAAACCGAGGCCCTCGTAATTGCGGCTCGCGACAGCGAGGTCGGGAACGGCGATAACGATGTGATCGATGCCCTGCAGCATCCCGGCTCCTTTCTCCTCAGGCGAACGCCGGCGCCACTTCGTTCAGGAAGCGCTGGAGCTGACCGCGCTGATCCCACGAGGTCAGCCGGAGCGCCATGTGGCCGAGCCCCGCGTCGAGGTACGCGCGGAGCTGCTCGACGCATTGCTTGGGGCCGCCGGCCACCGTCCAGCCTTCGACGAAGGCGGCACTGAAATTGGAGGTGTAGTAGCTATCCAGGAACTTCTTCGACTCGACGAGCGCGGCCTGGCGGTCCTCGTTGATGTTGATGTTGTGGTAGAGGGCGCCGCCGAGGCGAGCGGGATCGCGGCCCTCCTCGCGGGCCATCGCCTTGATCCGCTCGAACTGACGGCGGAACTCGTCGGGGCTGAGCTTGTTGCTCATCCAGCCGTCCGCGTACCGGGCGACCCGCCGGAACGAGCGCTCCACGACGGCCTCGGAGGCGCTCGCCCCGCCCTTCCACGTGAGCCCGGTGGGATTGCTCGCGATCCAGATCGGACAGGGCTGCTGCACGGGCTTCGGCTCCACGGTCACGCCCTCGAAGCGGTAGAACCGGCCGGCGTGAGCGACGTTCTTCTCGGCGAAGAGCTTGCGCAGGATGACGATGCCTTCCTCGAGCCGCCCGACACGCTCGCTCGCGTTCACGTTCATCACGCTGTGCTCGAGGGCCTGGGCCTTCGACTGCTCGTCGGGCCCGCCGAGACAGACCGCGAGCCAGGCGCGTCCGTTCGAGAGCTGGTCCAGGCTCGCCCACTGCTGGGCGAAGAGCACCGGATGGCGGTGGACGAACGTGGCCAGGCACCCGACGCCGAGGCGCACGCGCGACGTCACCCCGGCCAGGGCCGAGAGCAGCGAGACCGCCTCCAGACGCGGCTTGGCGAGCAGGCTGTCGCCCACCCACACCGTGTCGAAGGCGTGCGACTGCTCCCCCGCCACGGCGATGTCGAGGAGATCGCGCGCTTTGATGACGCCGAGCACGACGGCGCGGTTGGCGAGGATCAGGCCGAAGGGCGGTGCCATCATCGCCCCCGGTACCGTGGCGGGCGCTTCTCGACGAACGACTTCACGCCCTCCTCGTAGTCGTGAGTCGAGCGCAGCCACGCGTACGCCTTGCGCTCCAGCTCGAGCGCCGTCTCCAGCGGAGCGTCGGCGCCGCGGTTGAGCACGGTCTTCAGCGTACGAAGCGCCAGGGGAGGCCGCTCGGCCAGCTCGCCGGCGAGCGCATCGACCGCTCCGTCCAGCGTGTCGTCGGCCACGCACTGGGTGATCAGGCCCCACGCCTCGGCGCGCTCGGCCGGAATGCGCTGACCCGTCATCATGAAGAGCTTGCCGCGCGTCATCCCGATCAATCGAATCGCGCGCTGGGTGCCGCCGCTGCCGGGGATCATGCCGAGACGAACCTCGGGAAACGCGAACTCGGAGCGGCGTGTGGCGATCCGGAAGTCGCAGGCCAGCGCGAGCTCGAGGCCGGCGCCCATCGCGTAGCCGTCGATGGCGGCGATGACGGGCTTGCGGCACCTCTCGGCCCAGCTCAGCGTGTCGCCCCACAGCTCGAGGTCGGCCGGCGCCAGCGTGAGGAACTCGGCGACGTCGCCGCCAGCGCTGAACGCCTTGCCACCGGCGCCCCGGATCACGACCACCCGGACCGCGTCATCACGGTCGAGGTCCATGAACAGCGCGGGGAACTCGTTGCGCATGGCCACCGTCATCGTGTTCATCTTCGGCTGGCGGTCGATCCACACCGTGGCGATCGCGCCCTTCCGCTCCACTCGCAGGAACTCGCTCATCGCGCCATCTCCGTGTATCTCCCCTCGCGGAGCAGGCGGCGCAGGATCTTACCCGACGCCGTCTTCGGGATCTCGGTCACGAACACGAATCGCCGGGGCCGCTTGAAGCTGGCCAGCCGCGAACTCTCGCGGCAGTAGCGATCGAGCACCTCGGCGGTGAGGCCGGGCGACGCCGGCGTCACGAAGGCGACGACGCGCTCACCCCAGCGCTCGTCGGGCTCGCCGACCACGGCCACGTCCCGCACCTGAGGATGACGGGCCAGCGCCTCCTCGACCTCGATCGGATGGATGTTCTCACCGCCGCTGATGATCATGTCGTCGACGCGGCCAGCCACGTAGAGCTCGCCGTCGGCGTCGAGGTATCCCATGTCACCGGTGAAGTACCAGCCGTCACGCAGCGCGCGGGCATCGGCATCGGGACGGTTCCAGTAGCCGGTGAAGGCTTCCGGCGAATCGAGGCGGGCGATGATCTCGCCCTTCTCGCCGGCGGGGACGATTGCGTCGGGACCGACCGTCCGTTCCGTGCTCGGCGTGACGACGCGCAGCACGGAGTTGAGGCCCGGCCTTCCCGCGCACCCGGGCTTCAGGTGGACGTCAGGTCGAGTCGAGAACGTGTAGATCTCGGTCGAGCCGTAGTGATTGACGAAGACCTCGGGAGCGAAGGCCTTGACGCACGCCTCGGTCAAGGGCGCCAGCATCGGGGCGCCGGCATAGCCGAGCTTGCGGACCGACGAGACGTCGGCGCTCGCGCGCTCCGGTGCATGGACGAGGTCGTAGAAGAGCGTCGGGATCAGATAGAGCGCGCTGATGCGCTCGGCCCCGACGAGACGAAGCGCCTCGCTCGGCGACCAGTCGGGCTGGCAGACGAAGCACCCGTTGACGGCCACCATGCTGGTGAGGGCGTGGATGCCCATCGTGTGATAGAGCGGCATGACGCCGAGCGTGCGCTCCTCCCAGGTGTAGCCGCACTGGAGCGCGTGGGCCACGGCGCCCGCGACGTGATTTCTGTGGGTTCTGGGGACGCCCTTGGGGCGTCCGGTGGTGCCCGACGTGTAGAGAATCAGCGAGCGATCGGCCTCTTCCGGCCCCGAGGCTAGCGCCGACCGTCGCCCACTTGCCTCGGCACCAACAGCCAGCTCGTCGAATCTCACCGCGCCGGGTGGCTCGGCATCGCCGACGTAGACGAGGGTCACGTCGCGGCCGCGCACGGTTTCGAGGACCGGCGCCGCCGTGGCCGCCTCGAAGATGACCATTCGCGCGCCGGAATCCGCGAGCAGGTAGTCGATCTCCCCCGCGGCGAGGCGGAAGTTCACCGGCGTCGCGACGGCAGCGATGCGCTGCAGCGCCCAGTAGGCGAGGACGTGCTCGACGCGATTCTTGAGGACGAGCAGCACACGGTCGCCGCGACCGACGCCAAGGTCGGCGAGCCCACCGCCGAGCGCGGCGGTCCGCGCATCGAGCTCGTCATACGTCAGCCGGGCCGCGCCGTCGACGACCGCCTCGGCCCGGGGCTGGCGCAGCGTCGCGCGTTCGAGGAGACCGGCGAGGGTCACGGGACGAGGAGGACTTTGCCCTTGTTCTTGCGATCGAGCACGTGCTGCACGGCGACCCGCGTGTCCTTCAGCGCAAACGCCCGGTCGATGACGGGTGCGAGACGTCCGGCCACGACGTGGTCGAGGACCTGCTGGAGCTCGAGGATCGTCCCGAGGTTCGTCCCGACGATACGGAGGTTCTTCGAGTAGACGTGGCGCAGGTCGAGGCGCCCCCAGTGCGTGTCGTGGGAGCCGATGGTGACGAGGGTGCCCATGCGAGTCAGCGCGTACGTCGAGCGTTCGAACGTGTCGCCGCCGATGTGCTCGACGACGACGTCCACGCCGCGCTTGTCCGTCCACGTCCGCACGGCGTCGACGAAGTCCTGGGTGCGGTA
>WNFS01005480.1_pt1 | contig 12145 bp, 14 predicted proteins | sample 5400141 | NCBI WGS metagenome assembly WNFS01 (sample SAMN13153358, study PRJNA577476) | soil metagenome | isolation source: 60 cm saprolite under Madrone tree | place: USA:California | collected 2016-06-14 | reverse complement strand
GAGGTTGTTGGTTGGCTCGTCGAGGATGATCAGGTCGCTCTCGAAATGCATTGCGCGGGCAATGGCGACCGCCTGTCGCTCGCCGCCAGACAGCGCACTGATCGGGGTAGTCGGCGGGATCTCTTTCTTTATGCCCACCTGCTTGAGCAGCTTACGCGCCGCCTCGTTCATCGCATCCTGATCCAGTCGGTCGAGGAGGCGCAGGCCTTTAACGGGTTCGCGTCCCAGAAACAGGTTGCGCGCGATCGAAAGCTGCGTCACCAGCGCCGAGTCTTGGTAGATCGTCTCGATACCTTGGGCTATGGCATCGGTCGTATTGCGGATGTCGACCATGGCGCCGTGCATGTAAATGTCCCCGCTGTCGGCCCTGAGTGCACCGGAGAGGACCTTGATCAGCGTCGATTTGCCAGCTCCATTGTCACCCAGCAGACCGAGGATCTCGTTATGGCGCACGGACAGAGTAACGTCGTTGAGCGCTTGCACACGACCGAAGTACTTGTTGATGTGCTCCATACGAACGAGTTCGTTTGTCATGGTGATCACGTCCCCGCGTGGTGTCTGCGTTCAAGCCAGGAGTGGAGCGCCATCATGCCGAGGATGATTGAGCCGATGAAAATGTTGTAGGCGAGGCCAGGAACGCCGACCAGGACGATGCCGTTACGCATAATTCGCAGGATTAGCACGCCAATGACCGTGCCGATGATGGTACCACGCCCGCCATTCAGCGCCGTGCCGCCGATCACAACCATAGCGATAACCTCCAGTTCATAGCCCGTGCCGCTGTTCGGGTTAGCCGCCGAGACTCGGATCGAGCTGGTAACCCCCGAATAGGCGGAGATGAGCGCCGTCAAGATGAACAACGAAATCTTTGTGCGCGTAACGTGCACGCCGCGCGCGCGCGCCGCGTCCGCGTTGCCTCCCGATGCCTGAATCCAGTTGCCCGCTTTGGACTGTGTGAGCACGTAGCCTAAGATGACCGTGAACAAAATGAACCAGAGCAATGACGCATAGATACGCAGTGCGCCGACTGAAAATTCACCGACGATGACCTTCATCAAAGCAGAGTTTGCCATCCACGTCCGCTGCGGGAAGCCGTCGGTAATGTAGAGCGCGGTTCCGCGCACGACCAGGAGCATCCCGAGCGTTACCAGGAACGACGGAATCTTCAGGAGGGTAACCAACCAACCGTTCGTGAAGCCGACTAGGGCAGCCAGCGCCATCGCGATCATGAAGCCGACTTCAAGCGAGGCGGCGTGGGTATTGTAGAAGGTCCACATCACGATCGGCGCGAAGCCGAACACCGAACCCACCGACAGGTCGAATTCGCCGGAGATCATCAATAGGGTCATGCCGAGGGTGATCATGCCCAGCTCGGGGGTGAACGCCAGCAAATTGCTGATGTTGCCCGCTGAGAGGAATGCCGGGGATCGCGCAGTGAAGACGACGATTTCGCCAACGAGCAGGACAAACGGCCCGAACTCAGGTCTGGAGAGAAACCTTTGGAAGAACGAGGTCGATTGCATCTAGTGCACCGTCTCACATATACTGGTCATGTCGCCGCTGGTCAGTTGGCTGTTTTTCAAGGCGCAAGCGAAGCGCCCGGCGGGAGAGAACCAGATCTACAGGAGCGTAAAATGGTGCGGGATGCGCCCTCTAACGCCAGTCCGGCTCGGACCGCCTTGCCGACGGCCCATTTTGAACGCAACGACGTCACCATTATATGCGAGACAGTGCACTAGTTCTTCTAAGGAGGCCGCGCCTCAGGTCGAAACAACGCGCATCTATTTTTGTCCCTTGGTAGAGGGGCCCTGCAGAATCTTGAGGTAGGTCGCAGCTTTGTCTTTTTCGTACAGCGTACCGACGCTAATGTCGAATCCAAGCGGAATGCCGCTTGCCGCCAAGGCCGCCATCGACAGAGCCATGTAGCTGGTCGCCTGCGGATCCTGCCACATCGCCGCGTTGACGTAGCCATCCAGGACTTCTTGAGCCGTGTCGGGCGAATTGCCCCAGCCGACCACCGGAATCTCACCGGCCTTGACTCGAACCTGGTCGAACACTCGCTTGATACTCCCGGTCACCAGATCACCCAGACCGATGATCGCTTTGATCTTGCTGCGATTGGCAGTGAGGTAGTCCGACATACGGGTAATGATCTCAGCCTGATCGAGCTTGGCCTCGGTGATCTCGTAGGTCACGCCTAGAGGCTGGAATACGCTGGCGATACCTTGGGTTTCAAGCGTCTGATAAGTCGCACCGGGGACTTCCACCGGCATCCAGACAAAATCGCCTTTTTTCACGAAGCCATGATCGACCAGATACTGCGCCCAACGATGGCCGATCGCCACGTTGTCACCGCCGACGTAGGCGTCGCGACCGCTAGTCTTATCCTCAGTGTTCATGATCACGACCGGAATGCTGGCGGCATGCGCTTCGGAGATAACCTGCGTCAAACTGCCCGGATCAGGTGTGCTGGTGACGATCCCTCTAGCACGAGCGGCGATGGCTGCACGGACGGCTTCCTGATGTGACGGAACATCGCCGCTGTGAAAGGAGGTGCGAACCTCGTTACCGGTGTCCTTAGCCCACTGCTCGGCACCTTGCAGGAAGTAAGTCCAGACCGGGTCGGTCGGCGACCCATGCGAAACCCAATAGTAGACCGGCTTTGCGTTCTGGGCTGGTCCAGTGGACGGAATTGATAGTGCGACGATGGTGCCGAGAATCGGCATAAGGGAGCTCAATTTTTTGAACATGGTGGTTCTCCTCTTTCCAAAAAAGACCTCGATACGATGCTTGGTTTTCGAAGTCTCGATAGGCGTTTGGGGGGAATCACAGTTTAGTACCTTCTCGACAGAAATCAATTTTGTGTCGCTGGCCGAGAGGATCGGCAACTCGTCAACCATGGATTCGGTCGAGAGCGTAAAAAACCGGAGGCAGACCAGGCTCTCTCGTCCGGAAAAATGTCCGTCGCCGTCCGCAGGATTACCAAAGGACCGACGATCAAGAGCAGCAAGTTTTTGCGGTTAGCTGCTTTTAAGCGCACTTCATGGCGCGCCGCGATTGCGCCACTGATATGTTGCGAACGGATGTTTTTCGCACTTTATTAAATAACACAAAGATCCTTTATGGGCCGCGCGGTTATTGTCTCCGCTTTTCTCCTTTTTTCCGCACTCGCGGTTTCGCCGGGTAAGGGTAAGAATACAGATTACCGCGACTTTACCATCGATACCTGCTATCCAACGGCGAACGAAATTCATCTGGCAGAAGAGCGCGCTCGCTCTTATTGGGTTAGAAATGCGGCTCGCTTTGGTGCTGAACCTCGATTTCTGGCAGTCGAGACGAGCACTATTTTTTCGAGCGAGATCCAGGATTTGGGCATTAAGCTGATTCATTCACAAACGACCTCGTCGTATTATAGCGAGCGCAAGAATGCAGTGAATCCGCTTCTTCGCTGCGTTATGATTTTTGACATAAAAGCAGATCGATTCATAGGCAATCAGGGCTACGTGGCAGTCGATGTACCCCCGAGAGGCCAGGTTGCTCGATTTTCAGCATACCTTGCGCGGTATGTGGGTACGGCACGCTAGTGCATTCGTATCCGTCAGAGGAACCACCTGGTCGCCTAGGCGGGTTTTTGATGCACTGTCGGCATGATAGAGAGCGAAGAAGTTAGAGTGCGTAAGCGGCGAAGTAGCCAAGAGATCAAACGGCTGGTTCATCGGTCTATCAAGCGATTCGGTCGGCAGGCCAATCGACCGCTCGCAGCTGCCATCCGTACCAGGCGGTCAGCGAAAAGGCGGCCGCGATGATGAGTCCCGTCAGCAGGAAGAACGGAAGGTCAGCCCATGGGTATTCGGGCGCCGCTGCTGCGGCGATCAGCCAGGTTGCGGCTGCGACAAGAATCGCCAATCCGACACTCCCGAAAGCGGCGCGGCCGGGATGAGCAATCACAGATCTTGGTCGGCCTCGCAGTCGGATCGCGAAAGCCGCCGCCACGTTCATGCAGAGCCCAGACCATGCCAATGCCCCCAGTGCGTCAGACGGACGATGCCAGCCGGCAAACAGGACGCCTGTTGTAAATGTTGCGCTGACGCAACCTCCGACGACAGCTAACCATGGTCGCCACCGGGACGACGAGACCAAAAGCAAGCCCAAGGCGAGCGAGGTTCCGACGGTCGCGTGTCCGCTTGGGTACGTGTCGACCTGAAAGCCCCTTTCAAGTAAGGCGTCCTCAGGCACCAGCGCTCGCCACGGGAGCATGTTTTTGAGAACCTCAGCGCCTACTACCGCGCATCCAAATCCAGCCACCGCGATCACACCAACAAACGTACAGCGGCGCACAGCCGCAATAGCCAGCAGGACGATTGCCGCAAGCAACAACGCTGCCTTATTAACAAGGTCGAGGATGTCAGAGTCCAACCTGATGATTCTTCGACTCAACGCCTTTCGGCCAAAGAACGCGTCGTCATCGAATTGATGTCCCCAGGGTGTGCTCACAAGGACGAAAAAGCCAACGATCAGCAGGACGGCGCAAAGCAGCGCTCCCTGCAGAAGGCGTCTCTCAATGGTCCTGCTGCGATCATTCATTCAGGATCAGATGCGAGCTAAGATGGATGCCTTTCAAATGCGGGCAACCTTCATGCGCTTTTTTTTTGAATGGCAGAAAAGTTTTTCCTCAAAATCCTTTGAATTCTCAGGAAATCCGGAACGTCTTCGGCTCGACGCGAGAGATCTTCCATTCGTCGCATTGTTGAAAGCGCGTGAAATTTCGCAGAGCTTCTAAAAAAGCCGGTTTTGCTGCGTCCAACTCCCGGAAGGCCGGTTCAAATACCAAATTATGAATAACGAGTTGTCGCTCGGCGCGGTTGGCCTTCGCGTCCAGTCGTCCGATCAGGCGATCGCCCCAGAGGATCGGGAGGACGAAATAGCCATACTTTCTTTTCGCTGCGGGAACGTAAATTTCAACGCTGTAATCGAAATCGAAGAGCCATTTCAGCCGCTTGCGTTGGATTGTCAGGTTGTCGAAAGGAGATAGCAGGCGGATGACGTTATTTTTCAACGGCGCAGCGAGTTCCAGCGCTTCGCGAAGCGCAAAAATGGGTTTTTTAGGGAAATCGGCGACGCGGAGTTCGACCGCTTCTCCGCGGTTCAGAAGAGTTAACAATGCCGCACGAATGGGGCCCGCCTGTTCGGTGTCCTGCAGATAATGCAACTCTTGAGCGCGGGCAACACCCAAAGCTTGCAAGGCTCGCCGGACGTGGAACTCGGCTGCTTCCCGTTTCGTGGGAAACCTAAGATCCGTTTGCTCTGGCAAGACGCGATCGGGCAAGTCGAAAATTTTCTGAAAACCCTGACGGCTGCGAATCATGATGTCGCCGCGCATCCAGAGTTCGTGGAGTGCACGGCGTTCGATTTTTCCCAGGTTCGCGTTGAACCATTCCTTGACCGATGCCGCGGATTCTACATCGCTAAGCATTAGCGGGCCGCTGTTGCGGATCATGCCCAACACGCGCCGCATTGATTTTGGAAGCTCAGGCGATTCGTCGGACCAGTGCAATTCCGTGCGGTGTTTGCGCATGAGCGGAAGAGAAAATCTATAATCTCTCGTTGGTAAATACGAAGTGGCGTGATTCCAATATTCAAAAATCGCCGCGGCGGGACTTTGCAGCTCATGAAGCATGTCGGGATGATAGTCCGGCACGCGCGACCACAGCACGTGATGATGCGCTCGCTGGAGTACACTAATGGTGTCCACCTGCACTTACCCCAGGGTTTGGATGGCTGCCAAAACCCCCGCTTTCCCGACTCCAAATGGCGCAACGTTATCTGCCAAACCTTGCGACCGCAGGACGATGGCCCGGATTTCGGCCAGCGATATGGAAACAGGATGCGACTTCATGTTATCAATAAAATCTCTCTTTCGCCGCTATCTGTTGCGTTTGGGAGGTCGGCCAACCCGTTTGGAAACAGCGCTTGCGCGGCGCGTATCGTGTCCGGGGATTCGCGCAACAGTTTGATCCTGCCGTGACCGGCAACTAATTCTGTATCAAACGATACAAAAAGAAATGGATAAACATTCAAAGAAACTGGCTGACAGGGTTGCGCTCGTCACCGGTGGATCACGCGGGTTTGGGGGGGAAATTGCGCGTGCGTTAGCCGACGAAGGCCCCGACGTTGCCATCAGCTACGCTGCTTCAGAGCAAAAAAGCGCCGGCCGTAACACGAGACATCGAAATTAAGGGAGTGCGAACAGCTATGAGATCCTACCACCATGGATTCCATGGTCCCCAGTAAGGACCAAAATCGTACAACGATGCTTCTTCGTTGATTTCTGCCGCCTCCAAATTTTGCTCTGCAATCGACTGCTGCAGGCCCAGTTGTTTGTAGCGTTGAAATTCGGTCTCACCGCCAATATAGACCACATTCTTAGCTTTATCCGCGTATGCATACAGGACTTTGCCGTTCCTGACCCGGCGCTCGAGTTTGTAAGGGGTCATCCGATTGAACATTGCTTGTTGCGCAGCGGTGCTGGGAGTTCGACTGCGGAATCCGGAAGCAGAAAGCAGGCTTTCGGTATTTTGTGCTTCGTAACTGGCGCAACCGGACAAAGCTGCGATCGCGTACAGTAGGAGCGCAACAATCGGGAAGTTGGGAAAACGGCAAAACTTGCTCATATGCATTCCACGGGTTCAGCTTGTCCCAAACGCCGTCACAAAAGTCAAGCAGTGGAATCGTGACGCATGAATATTTGTTCAGAGCGACAAGACAAGCTGCCTTGGCGCGCAAAAGCGAACTATCCGCGGCATATGCATATCAATTTTGTATTATAAATTGGCCGCGTCATCTTCTCGCCGATGGGCAAGTCCGAGTAGCTCAGCGAATCGAGCCTCGTAGGAATCACAGACAGGCGAGTCGCCGTTAGGCTCGACCCATTCGGGGTGTTGGATCCGTAGTGAGAAGCGGATTAATTCCCGTAATTCAGCGTAGGTTCGGATTTTGTTGGACATCGATTGTTGGCTTTGGTTGTGTTTCCCGGGTGTCGCATCAGTTTCCGTGCCAGACGTCTCCGAAAGACTTAAGTAGTTGCGGCTAAACATGTTATGAACTTCTAGAAATAGAGAACTAATCGGGACGAAATCTTGGATGTTCGAAGATTCGTTCGGTCATTGTCGCTTGCGCCGGCTTCGGCGCGGTGCAGGCCAACGCCGACTGCGATTTGCAAAGAGCGGGGTTGGATTCAGGGCGGAGCTTTTGCCCCAAAGGCCAGGAGAGGGACTCGGCGCCAGAGCTTCTGTCCCGAAGCTTGATCGCCGACGATGTTCACCATCGGAACGCGCGCACGTTGTGGATTCCCCGGCCGTTCCAGCTGGGCAGTCGCCTTACCCTCGTGATTGCTATATTCGCGCCTCATTTTTCGTCGTCCGTTTCGAGAAACTGGTTTCACTGTCTAATTGTATAAACGCGGGTGGAGAAATGATGATACGCTACGTATCACTACGAATGGGCTGTCTGCTTGGTAAGTCCAAAGGATTGTTCGATCAGATCAGCCGCTCGAGAGAGTCCATTGGTCTCAGCGATCGCCTTCTGGAGCCTACGGGCATTGGGCGATACGTAGAGTCGTTTAATACCTCATCAAGAAGCCCCGAAAGGTGGGACGCAGTCAACTTGTCTAATGAGGTGACTAGACCGGTTTTCTTGTCGGCTATTCTCGCCGCCACCCCGGGTTGATCATGGGTTACCGGAATCGCGACTTGCGGGACACCTTGGCTAAGAGCCTCCAGTACAGTGTTCAACCCCGCGTGAGTGATACAGACCGAGCTCTGCTTCAGCAATTCTAATTGGGGCGCCCGCTTGACGATGATCGCGTTGCTAGGAACAGGTCCGATCTGCTCGGGATCGAGCTGAGCGCCAATGGCAAGCACCAACTGCACATCTTTGTGTTTTGCGACCGCGCCGGTAATGCCGCGGAAGACATCCACCCGGCCATTCATTACCGTGCCCATTGAAGCGTAGATAAGTGGCTCACCGGTTAATCGTTCCCAAGGGAAATCCACCTTCTCCCGGCCCTTGCCGTCGTGGAAGGGACCGGTGTGGTGAAACTGCGAAGGCCAATGAGAACTTTCAAAGTCGAACTCTCTCGGCATTTGAGTAAGCCAGGCCAACTTTGAAATTGTGGAGGATGGATTTTCCCAGTCGACCTTGAATCCAAGGCTATCGGCATGTGCTCTGACCCCCGCGTTGGCCTCGGCAAGAATGCCAGCAAATCTTGCGACGCCCGCTCGATTTCTAGTCAAAGCTGCGGCGGTTGTCTGGTGCGGCAAACTATACACGCAAAGCGGCGTGCATCCCGAGTAGTCGAACGGGAGCGCGTTTGATACGTGTATATACGGCATACCAAGCCGCATTGGTATTAATTCGACATAAAAATGATAGGTATCGACTACGACGGCATCCACCCCTGCCCCAGCCAATGTGGTTGGCAGCCAATCCAACATGGCTTCAGTCCTGTCCGCCACAATTTGCAAAACAAATCGCATCGCGTCCTCTCCTTGAAGTTTGCTCAGCTGACTCAGCCGGCGTCTCAAGTCCTCAGTGAGAGTCGATCGGGACTCGTTCTCGCCAAAAGGGACAAACGGTAGCTCGGCGGCACGGACGAAAGGTTCCACAACAGGTGAAGTAATGAATACGACCTCATGATTGCGCGACTGAAGCTGACGAGCCAGCGTTGTCATTGGATTGAGGTGACCTGGAACGAATAGACTGACAAAGCCAATTTTCATAAAATGGTCTGTTTCAAACACACTGAGGAGATCGTCTCGCCCAGCGCAGTTGTTTGGCTTTACTACTAGATTCCCAGATTTTGGGTCTGGACCGTTCTTTGTCTCATTTGCCGTAATCGTTGCCTCAACCGAGCAAAAAATGAGGATGCATGCACGCTTGCAGAGCGCGGACCTCGGCCGAAGCAACTGCTCGAGTTTGCTCGTCACGGTCACCCACCTGCTCAACTATAGAATCAACGCATTGTCCAGACCTTGGAGCACAGGGATCATTCTGATTTCCGGATTCGGGGCGTCCCAAGATGGCCGGAAAGGGACTCGGCGCCGGAGCTTGGGTCCCAAAGGGTCAGGAGCATTCAGCCCGGCGGACTTCGTCCCAACGCCAGATGACAGTTCGGACAATAATTACGGCGATCGGGACAAAAAGGAGACCATTTCCAAGAGACTGGTATTCAGTATATCGCGAGCGAAATGTGCGTGGCAATGCTTTTCTCCCGCCGGCTCTGATAAGACAGTTCTCTTTTTCAAAATGAATTCTTATTCGGCCGAACAAAATACTCGCCGGTAACCTACGCGTCATTCGACAGAACATGAAGATGATTCGACACTTCAGGCCTTTGAGATTTCTTTCGAGCTTCTCCCTTTTGCTGATCCCGGCTTTGCTGGGTGCGCGGGAACCGCAAATCGAGGTACAACAGGCTTTGCATTGGCATCATCACCCGGTGATCAGCGTTGGTTATGTGCTATCTGGGGATCTCACGCTGGAGAAAAGAGCGACGGGCGAACGCACGACTGTGCATGCAGGCCAAACGTTAGCTGAAACTGTTCAGACGACGCATCGAGGTTTCACGACGAACGAACCAGTCGAGCTAGTCGTTTTCTACGCCGGACAGGTTGGACTACCGATTACCATCAATGAAGAGTGACGGAGTGGTGCGTGGATTTCCCGTTTTTGAGACGACCCCCACGCGACATCCCCCACCAGCTGCGTAATTCTGCCAGCGGCGAGATCACTATCTCATCATGTTCTCGCCTTCGGGGTTCGAGGAGTTAGAGAATGTCATGAAAACAACACAATTACTCTTAGCTGTGATGACGTTGCTTGCTCGCGGTACAAACGCTGGTACCCAGGAGCAGCTCGAAGCATGTCGCCACCAAATCGATTCGCTTGACCAGCGGATTGTTGAACTAATTCAAGAACGGGCTCGAGTGGTCGAAAAGGTAGGCAACGTCAAGCGCGAAGCCCATCTGCCTGTCACGGTTCCAAGCCGGGAGCAAGAGGTGATAGCGAAGGCTCAAGAGCTGGCCAAGGGCGGTCCGCTGCCGGCAGAAGCCGTCGGGCGAATCTATCAAAAGCTAGTACAAGAAATGCGCAATTGGGAAGCGAAACTCGATGCTGCAGCGACGCCCCAATCTTCTGACGTCCCGTCCCCGAAGTAGCATGCCTGCGCGGTAGCAAACGGATGTTCACTCTCAGCATTTCCCTATGACGTTATGACCGGCTGCTCGCGTGGAGTCCGCTCGCCGGGGGCCTGATTCCCGACAAGTTCAGCCGCGATAACCAGAAGCCGGAAGGTTCCCGCCGCTCCGAATTCGACTTCCCTACCGTCGACAAGAACGCGCCTGGAAGATCCTCGATGTTAGGGCTCCCATTGGCAAGGCCCACGGTTGCAGTCCGGCCCGCGTTGCCCTCGCATGGCTGCTGGCCAAGCCGATTATCGACCCCTGGTGGCGTTGCGAACGCAAGGCTTTACATATTGGCCGATTGCTGGTGATAAACGCTCAGAGTTTCGCTAAGATTAGTGAAGTAACCGCTGCCGCACGCAAGGAGAATTCAGACAATGAAGATTGACGGCCAACCGTATCGGACTATTTGGCTAAATGACGATCGAATCTCTGTCAGCGTCATCGATCAGACTTTACTGCCCCATCGATTCAAGATCGTCGAATGGCGCACGGTCGAGGATGTTGCGGGCGGAATTCGCGACATGGTGGTACGCGGAGCGCCGCTCATTGGAGCCTCTGCTGGTTATGGCATTGCTCTTGGCATGCTCTGCGATCCCAGCGACAAAGGGTTTCAGCGGGCCTGCGAACTGCTCTTCGCATCGCGACCGACCGCGGTGAACTTGAGGTGGGCACTCGATAGGATGCGGGATGCGCTGCTCCAGTTACACTCGAACGACCGTGCTGCTGCGGCGTTCACAGCGGCCGGAAAGATTTGCGATGAAGATGTCTCGAACTGTTCTGCGATAGGCGAGTATGGACGGTCGCTCATCGAACAAGCCTGGGATAAGACCGGGCGGTCGCGTCCGGTTAATCTGCTGACCCATTGCAACGCCGGCTGGTTAGCAACGGTAGATTGGGGAACTGCTCTGGCTCCAATCTATAAGGCCTTCGACGCCCGTATCCCGGTTCATGTCTGGGTTGATGAGACCCGGCCTCGAAATCAGGGCGCTTCGTTGACCGCCTGGGAACTCGGCCACCACGGGGTACCGCACACCGTGATCGTCGACAACGCGGGCGGCTATCTCATGCAACAAGGATACGTCGACCTTTGCATCGTCGGTAGCGACCGAACCACGGCGAGCGGAGATGTTTGCAACAAGATCGGTACTTATCTGAAGGCCTTGGCGGCGCGAGAGAACCAGGTCCCATTCTATGTCGCTCTTCCTCTCTCCACTATCGATTGGACGATCGATGATGGAATTAAGAGTATCCCGATCGAGAACCGTTCACCGGAGGAAGTCGCTAACATTTCGGGACGCACGAAAGAGGGTGAGGTTTGCGAAGTCCGATTGACGCCCGAGGGTAGCGCCGCTCTCAATTATGCTTTTGACGTGACGCCCCGCCACCTGGTCACCGCGCTGATCACGGAATACGGCGCCTTCCGAACGATCCCGGAAGAAATGGCAAAGTTGCGACGGAAAGCCGAGCAGGCGGACCCTACAGGAGCTGCGAAGAAAAATGATCCAGAATCTGTGGAATGATGCTGATGCCGCCCGATATGTTACGAAGTATCATGATCCCGATATTGCGCTCCGCATCTACACCTCCCATTTACTTGGCCGGGAGCCGCGCCTGGTCTTGCACGGTGGCGGCAATACCTCAGTAAAAACCATTGCCACCGACCTCTTCGAGAACAAGATTGCGGTTCTCCGGGTAAAGGGGAGCGGGTGGGACCTGTCCTTGATCGAACCCAGCGGACTCCCTGCGGTCCAACTGGAGTCACTCTTGCGATTGGAGCAACTGGAACAACTCTCCGACGAGAGCATGGTCAATTACTTGCGTGCTAACTTGATGGACTCAGCCGCTCCGACGCCGTCCGTTGAAACTCTTTTGCATGCTTTTCTTCCGCATAAGTATGTCGATCA